>Ga0207652_10000194_pt1 | contig 63931 bp, 51 predicted proteins | sample KBSC63BmetaG_FD_184334 | JGI IMG/M metagenome (GOLD analysis project Ga0207652, IMG submission 184334) | Corn rhizosphere microbial communities from Kellogg Biological Station, Michigan, USA - KBS C6-3B metaG (SPAdes) (version 2) | ecosystem: Host-associated > Plants > Roots > Rhizosphere ... | reverse complement strand
GGATAATTTTCCAGCCACTTCCCGGCAACAAGCCAGGCAGCCGGTATTGCCAGAAGCATTGACAGGATCACCAGCTTTAAAAAATCGGTTGACAATGTTGTGATGATGCTACCTACAGATGCCCCTAATACTTTCCGTATGCCAATTTCTTTCGTTCTTTTTTCGGCGGAAAGAACCGACAATCCAAACAATCCGATGCACGAAATAAAAATGGTAAGGATCGCGCCAAACAACATAATCTGTTTCCATTTTGCTTCTGCTTCATAGTTCTTCCTGTTTTCATCCAGCTTAAATACGTAGCTGTAAGGAGTTAGTGGGAATAGGCTTTTAAATGTTTTTTGAATGTAAGCAAGAGAAGAACCAGCAGTGTTTGGCCGGATTTTGATGTTCATCATTCCAAAACGATTTCCGGGATCCATGGTAAATAGTTGAGGACCGATCTTTTTGCTTAATGCTTCGAAATGATAATCTTTCACCACTCCGATCACGATAAGTTTTTTATTGTTCATCCAGAAATTCACTTCTTTTCCGATCGGATTTTTCCATCCTGCCTGTTTTGCAAAAGATTCATTTATCAAAACCGAATGTGTAGAATCGGATGGAAAGTCTTTGGAAAAATTTCTTCCGCTTGCAAGTGAAATTTTTAATAATGGCAGGTAACTTTCATCTATCGTTTCAAAAGCAAAATCAATAGTGGAATCTCCATTTACTTTTGCGCGTGTGCTCCAATAGCCGCCATTCTTGGGCGCTACACCGATAATGTCCGGATCTTTCATTAACTGCTCCTTAAATAATTTTGCTTCATCCCGTGTTAAATCTTTATTGATCAACACAAGATTGCTGTCATCATAACCCAATTTTTCGGTCGTTAAAAAATTAAATTGTAAATAAATAATGATGGTCGCGCAAATCAAAAAAGAAGCAAGTGCAAACTGAAGCACCACTAAACTTTTCTGTAAATAATTTTTACCGGATAAAGCAAAACGGCTGTAAAGTGTCTGCACCGGATTGAAGCCGGACAAAATTATGGCCGGATAAAAACCCGCAAGCAAACTGGTAAGTATAAAAAGAACGATATAAAATGCAATTAGTCTTGCATCAAAAAGATACGAAAGCGAAAGGGCTTTGTTAGAAAGATCATTGAACACAGGCAGCACCAATTTCACAAGGGCTAACGCCATCACAAAGGCAATGAAACATAAAATAAATGATTCGCTAAGAAACTGAATCATCAATTGTTTCCTGTTGCCACCGACCACTTTTCTGATGCCAATTTCTTTTGCACGCTTTAATGATCGGGCAACCGTGAGGTTTACAAAATTGATGCAGGCAATCAATAAAATAAATAACGCAATGCCCGAAAGAATATAGGAATATATAGGATTGCTTGCGCCTACCAGCCCGGTGTTCGGTGGAAAATCTTTGCTCAAATGTATGGCGGCCATAGATTGCAGACCGTATTCGGCTTTACCGAAAACTGCGCCATATTTTTCAGTGATCTGCCTGAGCGCTTCTTTGGAATCACGCTCATAAAATTGCTGCATTTGTTTTTCTACTGTTGCAACATTCGCTTTTGGATCAAGCACAACAAAGGTGTTGAGAAAAAAGTTGAACCAGTTTTCACTTGATTGTAAATCCTGTGGAGAAGGGCGAAAAGGAAGCAGTATGTCAAATTTAATGGAAGAATTTTGAGGACATCTTTTAGCAACCGCAGTTACTGAATACGGAACGAATGTGCTGTCATTTCTTATCATCATGGTTTTTCCGACGGCGTCCGTTGTCCCAAATTGTTTTTTGGCTTCATCTTCTGAAATGACGATCGAATAAGGATTTGCCAAACATGTTTTAGGATTGCCACTCAATAATGGAAATGAAAAAACTGAAAAGAAAGATGAATCTACTTTCAGCATATCTTCTGAATTTACATCCGTTCCTTTTTTGATATCCACTCCACCGCTTTGAATTCTTACAAAAGAGCGAATGCCCGGAACATTTTCCGTAAATTTTGGGCCCTGATAATAGCCGCTAATTCCATCTCTGTGTTCAATACCACCATCTTTATTGAGCATCGTAAATGTGATTCGATAGATATTACCAATATTTTTTTGAAATCGGTCATAACTCACTTCATCCTTGACATACAAAATGATGAGCATGGCGGCAGCCAGTCCAAGGCTCAATCCTGCTATGTTTATGAAAGAATAAACCTTATTGCGTTGCAGATTTCTGAGAGCGATTTTGAAGTAGTTTTTAAACATGAGCTTATTATTTTTAAGGACTTATTTTTTGTATTTTTGAGAAGAATAAAAAAGAAAGATTATGGAAAGGATTGTAATTGAAGTGGATGATGATACCGCGAAAAAATGGCGGCTTTCGTCGCAAAAACGCAAAAACAAAGTTTCTCAACAAGTGAATATTACATTGGCAAAAGAACTGGCTGATTCTAAAGAAGACTTTCTCCAGTACTTGGATGAGCTTCGCACTAAAATGAAAGAGCGTGGCCTTACAGAAGAAATTCTTGAGAAAATTCTGAAAGATGAATGAGCTCTTTGTATTTGATACAAATAGTTTGATTAGTGCTTCCCTGATTGAAGGAACAACGACTGCCGCGGCAATGGATAGGGCAGTTATATTAGGGAAGTTGGCTTTCTCAAATGGCACAATGGATGAGTTAGTTGAAGTCTTATTCAGGAAAAAATTTGATAAATATTTTTTAAACGATGAAGAGAAATGGAGCGCAATCCAACGTATTTCTTTAAACGCCGTTTTCTTTTCACCTTCTGAAATTATTACCGCTTGCCGCGATCCTAAAGACAATAATTTCCTTGAATTAGCTATTGCAGCAAATGCTTCCTGCATTATTACCGGCGATAAAGATCTTCTGGTACTTAATCCTCTTCGCGGCATACCCATTTTAAACGCTGTTGATTTTATGAATAATTTTTGAAACATATTCTTAGTTCTTAGTTTAAAGGTGATAGTTGTTCCAAATTTTATGCACGATTCCTTTTTATACAGTAAACCAACAAATAATACGATTCTTCATTTTCACATCAGCTCATTAGTACACCACCACATTATTCACTTCTCAAACTCTTTACAGGATTGGATGTGGCTGCTCTTAATGTATTGAGACTAACAACAATTAGCGTCAGTAATAATATTCCCAAACCGACGGCCACAAACAACCATAAACTGATATCAATTCTGTAATCATATTTTTGAAGCCAGCTATTCATGGCCCACCAGGCAATGGGAACGGCAATCACAAAAGCGATCAAAACAAGTTGTAAAAATTCCTTTGAGATCAATAACAATATCTGTTGTACAGAAGAGCCTAAAACTTTCCTGATCCCGATTTCCCTGATTCGTTTTTCGATAGTAAATGATGCAAGGCCTGCAAGACCGATGCAGCAAATGAATATCGCGAGACCTGCAAAAATGTTAGTGAGTTTGCTGATCAATTCTTCGGTAATAAACTTCTTTCCAAATTCCTGGTCGGCAAACTGGTATTCAAAAGGAACAGAAGGATTGTAAGTTTTAAAAACGGTCTCAATTGAATGCAATGCTTTCGGTAATTCGGCTTTTTGATTCAAACGGATATCGACAATGTTAGACTGATTCGGGCGATAAAAAATCATCATTGGCTCAACCGGTTTAAATGGCGATTCCATTACCACATTTCCTGTAACACCGGTGACGGTGTATGTTTTAGGCCCATACCTCATTTCCATCCCAATCGGATTTTTTAACCCCATTGCAATTACTGCTGCCTCGTTCAGCATCATTGCCGATGAATCAGAAGGCAATCCGAAGAAATCCTTTCCCTGCAAAACTTTCACCCCCATAGTTTTTGTAAAATCGACATCGGTGCTAAATCCGGTAACGATAATTTGTGCATCCGCCGGCTTGCCTTTCCAATCAGGCGCAGGACTTTTCCACCATACTTCAGTGATCGGTGAAAAAGTTCTTGTAACTGAATTTACCATTCCTGTTTTCAGCAACTCCTGTTTGATCACGACATAGTTTTTACTTACATCAGGAGTTGATGGAATCATGATCAGATTATTGTCATTGTATCCAATGTCGCGGTTCTTCACGTGTTGTATTTGCTGATAAACAACGATCGTTGCTGAGATCAGTAAAATCGAAATAACGAATTGTGAAACAACAAGAATCCTCCTCGGAATCACCGCTTTTTTTCCGGGAAGAAAAGTGCCTTTCAAAACCTTCACTGCGTTAAAAGAAGAAAGATATAAAGCAGGGTAACTTCCCGCCACGACTCCTGTAAACACGATGATTGCGAAAGCTGCGATCCAAACTTGCGGTTGAGAAAAATCAGGAGATAAACGTTTATCGACTAAAGTATTGAAAGATGGAAGTAACAGATAAACCGCTACAACTGATAAAATAAAAGCAATGAAAGAGAGTATCATCGACTCAGTAAAGAACTGCAGAATCAATTGTTTTTTTCCTGAGCCTAAAGCTTTTCTTACGCCAACTTCTTTCGCTCTTTTTTCTGAACGGGCAGTGGAAAGATTCATAAAATTCACACAGGCGATCAGCAAAATAATAATGGCAATGATGGTGAAAAGACGCACATATTCAATCATGCCACCCACATTTTTTCCATCTTTAAAATCGCTGTACAACCGCCATTTGTTCATCGGAAAAACAAAGTAAGTGCTGACCTTGTCATCAGGGGAATGTTGCTTTTTCAGGGTATTAATATCTTTGTCAAGAGCAGCAATACTGGCGCCGGGAGCCATCTGCAGATATACGCGCCAGGAAGAATTTATCCATTCATCCATTGACCTTTTTACATCCGGATCAGAGTAATTAAATGCTTTTACAAAATCAAATTGAAGGGTGGAATTGCCGGGAGGATCAGCAACGACGGCGCTTACTTTTACATTATCCTGGTTGTCTATTTTCAAAACTTTATTGATGGGATCCGCATTTCCAAAAAATGCTTTCGCCGCTGATTCGGTCAATACAATTGAAGAAGGATCGCTGAGAGCCGTTGAAGGATTTCCCTTGATAAACTTCCATGAAAACATCTCAAAAAAACTGCCACCAACAGTTAACCCGGTTTTTTTAATTTTATTATCGCCTGAAGAAAAGATGTGAGATTCGCCCTGGGTAGTAACCACTGCATTTTTAATCTGCGGATATGCTTTCTCAAGGGAACTGGCCAAAGGCATGACCATGTTTGGATCGGTAAAGATGTTATTATTAAAATCCCGGTTGGCCATCACCTGGTAAATGTTGTCATAGTTTTTATGAAACTTATCATAAGTCACTTCATCCTGCACCCACAAAAAAATAAAGATGGTGCAGGTGATGCCGATCGTTAAACCGAGAATGTTGGTTAAAGAGAAACCTTTGTTTCTGAACAGATTTCTCCACGCGATTTTGAAATAATTTTTAAACATAAAAGATGATTTCTGATGTCTGATTTAGTGATGTCCGATTTAACTCAATAATTCATTTTTTAATTTTTCAGTAAACCGATAAATAATCTAAATTCCTCTTTTCTCATTTTCTCGTTTTTACATTTCCAAATTATTACATCAGCTAATTATTCACTTCTCAAGCTCTTTACCGGATTGGCTATTGCCGCTTTTATCGCCTGGTAGCTCACTGTAAGAATTGCAATTATTACAGATAAGATTCCTGCTAATGCAAATACCCACCATTGTATGCTGATGCGATACGTATAGGATTGAAGCCATGAATGCATTGCCAGCCAGGCGATTGGTGCCGCGATAACAAATGAAATAATTACCAGCTTCAAAAAGTCTTTTGATAAAAGTGCCGTAATGCTTGCAACCGAAGCTCCCAGCACTTTTCGTACGCCAATTTCTTTTATCCTGTTTTCGGCCATGTAGGTTGCAAGGCCAAATAATCCAAGGCAGGAAATGAAAATAGTAAGCCCGGCAAATAAAGCGGCAAGTGTGCCGGTCCGTTTTTCTTCACCGAATTTTTTGGCATATTCCTGATCTACAAAATGATAATTGAAAGGATATTGAGGATTGTATTCTTTAAAAACATTTTGGGCGATTTGCAGATCTTTTTCTGTAGAATTTGCAGGATTTAATTTGAAATGAATCGTTGTGAACCAACTCTTCGGGCCCATAATTACCAAAGGATTTATTTTCTCATAAGGCGATTCATAAATGAAATCCTTTACCACACCTACAACAGTCCATTGTTTGTTATCCGCGTTTACAATTTGCCCTATGGGATTTTTGAAACGCATTGCTTTTACAGCAGTTTCATTCAGCAACATCGCTGTAGAATCCGCCGGATAATTTTTAATGTCGATATCTCTTCCGGCAATTAATTTAGCGCCCATTGTCTTGATGAAATCTGCGTCGGAAGCCATTCTTACAAAATCTGTTTTTTTATCCGCTTCGTTACTCCCCTGCCACGTCCAGCCCCAGCCATCACTATATCTTTGAGAAATCGGGCTCATGGATTTCGTAACTGCTGATGCTGCGCCTTTGCCTAGTAAATCGTTTTTAATGGCTTCATAATGTTTATCGATTTCACCTTCAATTGGCACATACACAAGTCTGTCTTTTGCATAACCAGAGTCGCGCGATTCGGCATATTTTATCTGGTGTTCTACGATCACGGTACAGATGATCAAAGCAATCGCAAATGTGAATTGCAGTACTACCAATACTTTTCGTGGATTAATGGCAGATTGCGCAGATCTGAAAGTTCCTTTTAAAACTTTTACCGGCTGAAATGAAGACAGGAAAAAGGCAGGATAACTGCCGGCAACAAAACCTGTGAATAAAATAAATGCAATCGAAAAAAGCCAGAATTGATAATTGCCGAGATCCAGATAAAGATTTTTTTCAACAAGGGTATTAAATGGCGGCAACACAAGCTGTACCAGGATTATAGCGATTACTCCTGAAAGAAAAGCCAGTAAGACACTTTCAGCGATAAATTGTACAATCAAAGATTTTTTTTGTGCGCCTACTACTTTCCGGATGCCTACTTCTTTAGCTCTTTTCTCACTCCTTGCTGTGCTCAGGTTCATAAAATTGATACACGCGATCAATAGTATAAGCGCCGCAATAATGCCAAAAGTTTTTACGCGCTCCATTCTACCCGCCACATATTTTCCGTTGTCATCTTTTCCATAAAGCCATTTATCTTTAAAAGGTTGGGTAAAAACCTTTGTGGTAGAATTATCGCCATCTTTTGTGTGATTGATGGTAATGTCACTGACTTTATTGTCGAAGGCCGCTTCCGAAACGCCTGGTTTTAATAATACAAAAGTGGTCACAGAATTATTGCCCCAATATTGATCATCCTGGCCGATGGTTTTTAAGTAAGACCATGGAAGCAAATATTCAAATTTAAAAACAGTATTATTTGGCAGATCTTTCATCACACCGCTTACAATGAAATTGGCGTTGCTGTCAATGCGGATGCTCTTGCCCATGGCTTCCTCATCTCCGAATAACTTTTTAGCCAGCTTTTCTGTTATTACTATATGATAATTTTCGCTTAAAGCGGTATTCACATTGCCTTCCACCAAAGGGAAGGTAAATGTTTTTAAAAAACCTGAATCTGTGAAAATACCGCGAACATTCAAATGTTTTTCTCCAACCGTAAATAAAAAATCAGCATCAGTTACTCTTACAGCTTGCTCCACTTCCGGGTAATCGGCTTTTAAAGTAGGGGCGAGAATTTTTGGTGTGGTAGCCCATGCATGCAGTTCGCCGTTGAAATGATCGCGGTTGTTCATAACATAAATGCGGTCTATTTTCTTATGGAACCTGTCATGGCTCACTTCATTTTGTATCCATAATAAAATGAGAATAGCGCTCGCCATTCCTATGGCAAGCCCAAAAATATTTATCGTCGAGAAGCCTTTATTTCGCCATAAATTCCTGTACGCAATCTTGAAAAAGTTTTTGATCATCGTTTTGTTTTGTTATTTGTTATCACCGGTTTGCGCAACAGTCGATTCGCTTCTGCATAAAAGAAGCAGGTTTTTTTATAAAATATATCTCCCGCGCATTCGATTTACTCAAAAATTAATGCCACATTGAAAGTCACTATTTTATAATATTTTATAAAAAATAAAAAAATAAAATCTGTACGTTTTTGATACAGTTGCGGTTCGCTTTTGATACAGTTCCGATTCTATGGTTACAACCTTCGGGAGGTTGCACCCCTACGGCGTTCTGTGTGAAGAAAAATTTTGCGGCAAACTGACAAATAAGCCGGATTTTTATTTTAACCGTACTGCTTTGGATCAGCAATTTGCAAATGCGCAATTCTATCTGCAAACGAAAGAATGATCAACTTTTTATTTTACATCCAGCAGACGGTTCTATCTGACGGCTTTTACCGCCATTGATAGTAAAGAACTTCCAAAGCCATATAAAACTGTTGGAACACAAATAGAAGAGCAAATACAAATGCTGGTTATTTGTTTGTTTACTATTTCACCACATGCTCGACCTTTCCTTCTAAGAAAGATTTTATATTATTTACCACTACACTCATTAGTCTGCTGCGGGCTTCAAAAGTTGCCCACGCTATATGTGGGGTAATCAAACAATTTTTCGCCTGAAGCAGCGGGTTACTTGCAACCGGAGGTTCGGTGGATAATACATCTAATGCGGCTCCTGCAATAGTTTCTTTATTTAAAGCTTCCGCAAGATCGGGTTCATTAATAAGGCCTCCTCTGCTGGTATTGATCAAAAACGCCGTGGGTTTCATAATAGCGAGTAACTCTTTATTTACAAACTTTGTATTCTTTTCATTCAGCGGGCAGTGGAGGCTGACGATATCAGCCTCACGAAAACTCGTTTTTTCGTCAACAAATGTGACGCCTTCCATTTGGTCTCTTTCGGAATGCTTGTGAGATGCGATTACCTTCATACCAAAGGCAATCGCTATTTTAGCTACCGCCTGGCCTATTTGTCCCAAACCAATAACACCGAGCGTTTTATCGCGCAACTCCATGATCGGTTTCAGATGGTAACTAAAGTCATTGCTTTTGATCCAATCGCCGTCGCGAACGCTTTCTGCATATAAGGCCGTATGATTAGCGAGTTCAAGAATCAATGCAAAAGTGAGTTGCGCAACAGACGCGGTACTATAGGAAGGAACATTGGTTACAACAATATCTTTTGTTTGCGCAGCGACTATGTCAACGATGTTATAACCGGTAGCCATCACACCAATGTATTTTAATTTTTTTGCTCCGTCAATCAATTCTTTATTCAAAATCGCCTTGTTTGTGAGCACAATTTCTGCATTGGAAATTCGATCTGCTGTTTCTTTTAAGAAGGACCTCTCATATATTTCTGTTTCTCCAAGTTGCTTTAAACTGTCCCAGTTTAAATCGCCGGGGTTCATTGCAAATCCATCCAATACTACTATTTTCATGATCTTTTATTTTCTGATTCGGTTATTTTTAGCGCCAGCAAATTACCCAATTCCATCGCAGTGCGCTCCAGGTCTGAGGCGGTATTTTTCATCGCGCCATTTATAGAAGCCGGTGCATGAGCAATAGGCATGATAACATTAAAATAATGATGCAAACTATCGCTGATTTTTAGCGGAACTTCGCCTGCTAAAAGGATCACAGGAACCTTATATTTCAAGGCTCTGTCGGCAACACCAAAAGGTCCTTTGCCGTCCATTGTTTGACTATCGAATTTACCTTCTGCGGTTATTAAAAGGTCGGTGTTTTTTAATTCATTTTCAAATCCGATGATATCGAGGTAAAAAGAAATGCCACTTACTAATTTTGCATCCAGGAATGCCGCAAGTCCTGCAGCGACACCACCGGCACTTCCGCCATATTCGAATGAATCCATTTCAATTCCTAAATCCTTTTTTACAATTCTATTCAATTGATGAAGCCGTTTTTCCAGCAAAGCGACTTCTTTTTCATTCGCACCTTTTTGCGGCCCAAATACCGATGCTGCGCCATTTTGTCCAAGTAATTTATTGGTAACATCGCATAACACGATGATCTCACAACCTTTCAAGCGGGTGTCAATCATGCTGACATCCACATGGTTTAATGCTGATAATCCATTTGGCAATTCTTTTATATTTCCTTGTTTATCTAAAAATTTTACGCCCAATTCGTTCAGCAAACCTGTTGCTCCATCTACTGTTGCGCTACCTCCAATCCCCAGCAATATTTTTTTGCCGCCTTTGTCCAAAGCAGATTTTATTAATTCGCCGGCGCCACGGGTATTGGATCTTAAAGGATCCAGATTTGAGTGGTTCAGTAACCTTAAACCTGATGCATCAGCCAGCTCAATTATGGCAGTATTGGATTTACTCACCCATCCGTAAAATGCTTCTATTTTCTTGCCCAACGGTCCATGCACCAAAACTTTAATTGGTCTTGCCGATAATTTCTTTGAGATCAAATGGGCAGTACCGTCGCCGCCATCAGCTATAGGAATTAATTGTAAAGCGCAAAGAAGTTTGCTTTTTTTCAATCCTTTTGCAATGCTCCCGGCAGCTTCTCCTGCTGAAAGGCTGCCTTTAAAAGCATTTGGAGCGATAATGATCCGCATAAGCAATGTTAAGAAAATTTTCAGGAAGCAGACTAGTAACGCGAAAAAAATCCTGGGAATATAACCGAATTACGGAGGACAATGGATCTACATGTAGTGAGATTCAATAAAAGAACTCTGTGTTTTATTTCCCAATAATTGACAATAAATTTTCATTTTCCAATTCTGTAAATTACCAATTCTGCTTGGGAGGAATGTGCCGGTTCACCAACAACAAAAAGGTTTAATGGAGGAATCAATAAAGAGGTTCTTGCACCGTTTCTTGTGGCAACGTTGGCAATTTGTTTATAATGATCGCGGCCTTGCAATTGAAAAATGTTTATGTAACCGCCGCCACAGCTGGCGTATACGCGGTTATTTCGTGTATCATAAAACAAATCATCTGTGTCGTTGGTAAGTTCCTCTGCTGAGATCCGTTTTCCTGTTTTTGTATCAATTACCACCAGTGTTGCCGGATGCCGGTAACCAATAAAAAGTTTATTTCCTTCGGAATCGAAAGCCATGGGAAAATTTCCCTCGCGATAATTCTTATTCCATTCATTGACCAGTTTTAATTTGCTAAGGTCAGCGACACCAATGACACCGGTATTTGGCAGATTTACATAAAGCAAACCGTTTCTTCTATCAATCTGAAATCCTTCAGGATGAGAAGGGAGTTTTATATTTCCCACTTCATCATGATTTTTTGCATCAATGATTGCGATGCCGCCGGAGCCATAGGCCAGATATATTTTTTGATTTGTTGAATCATAACGAACATCATCTGCATCAGAACTTAAATGAACCGTGGCCGTCTTTTTATAATTAGCAGCATTATAAAAATAACAATCACCACTCCCTCCGTTTGCAACAAAAACCTCTTTCGTTTGAGGAATATAACAAACGCCCTGAGGCTCATCCAAACCGGCTATACTATGAAGCACTTTACCATCCGCAAGACTTACTACTTCCAAAGTATTGTTGCCTAAGGCAGCTATATAAACAACCCGGTCTTTTAAATTAACATCCATGTGATCAATGCGCCCTTTAACTCCGGGCAACGGGATGCTCTTGTAAACCGGCAGATAATTTTCTCCAAAAGTTCCCTGACCCTTACAGCCAGTAAACGAACAAAAACTGAAGAAAATAAAAAGGTGACAAAGATTATATTTCATGATTATTTCTTTATTGGCTGATGGTTTGTAGCCGCTAATGCTTCCGACAAACCCTTTGCTAAATTTTCCTGGTTACCAACAGCCCAAAAATGCATCATGAACAATCGCGGATCATCGTGCAACATGTGATTGTGCAAGGCTGTAGGGGTAATGCCATTGTCGATCAGAATTTTTATTACCGGGTTTACTTCATCGGCCAGCAAAACAAAATCACCCGTAATGGCGGCGCTGTCACCGTTCTTTTGAAAATTAATTCCTGTGGCCATACCCATGGAAGGCGGCATGGTCATTCCGCTTTCGGTTAATTTTTCTTTTCGTGGAAAACTATACTGCAACAACATCCCGTTATGTTTACCAGGACCAAGTATGGATTCAACACCTGACCAGTCAACGGAGGTCTGAGGCTTAGGTTGCGATGCAGTTAATGGAGTTGCAGTTACTTCCAGCACAGATTTAATTGCTTCTGCAAGTTTTACCTTATCACCGCTACCCGCAAAATGTACATATTTTACATTTGGAGTTTCATTGATCAGGTGATTATGAATCGCTGTAATTTTAAGCCCCGTTTCAACAAGTTTTTTTAGCACGGCCGGAACCTCAGTATCCAAAAGAACCAGGTCACCCATCATAGCCGTCTGGTTGTTTTCCATGGCTTTACCCATGTCCATATTTTTATTCATACTCATAAAACCAACCCACGAGCCAAGAGCCAACCCCGGCGCTACCGTGGAACCATTAACCTTAACGGTAAGATCCGTGCGTGGATAGCTGATCTTAAAAACATTGCCCTGTACCGTTCCCTTTTTGCCGAATACTTTTTCAACAGAAGCCCAATCATTCTGTTGGGCAGAACAATAGAAAACTGTTAAGAAACCGAGGAAAAGAATGGCTGTTTTTTTCATAACTGTTTGTATTAATAAAATAAAGGATGAAGTAAATAATTGTAGAAAACTTTCTGTAATTCATATTAAAGATAATTCACTTTAAAAAATGATCTGTTATTTATTTTTTCAGCTTAAAAACGTATTTATACAAACGATAAATGCCACAATTTAGTTGCCAGATATTAATAGATTTGATGAGTTATTAAAGGTGTTAACTCTACCGTGAGTTAGATACAAGAAAACATGTCACGGAGGGCGTTAGCCTGCTGCGTAAGGCTTTGCCGGCCCTTGCGGCTACACCAAAATTTGCCGATCTTATTTTTGTGGCCTTTGATTGGTTCACATGCAATGCCCTCGCCCGAACGCAGTTGGTGCCCATGCGCCGGTAAAACACCACATTTCCGATAGTGCCATTATACCGACCGGAAAATAGTTTAGGTCTATATACTATTTATATTCCGTGTAAAAACACTTCTGCTACTTTAGCGATCATCTTTTGATTTATTTAGTTTATCTTCCATATACTTCAAGCGCCTGAACGCCCTATACCTGTACCCGACCCGGTGCTGTACCCGTGCGCTATTAACGCACGGATAGAGCAGTTTATCATGGGTAAGTGTAGGGAGGGACTCTGTTGGGCGTAGGGATCGTTGTGATTAGGTGTTTTAGAAGAAATAATGCAAGGATTATTTTATAAATTTTTATGAGCTGGTTTACTCGATATAAGAAAAAATGTTCCTCCTTCGGAGTTTTAAATCATGCTATAAGAATTTCATCCTTTTGGGAAGCTTGAAAGGCTGTAAATATTGTAGAAAACGATCGACTATTAAATAAATCCCGAAGGGATGACACAAAAAATAAAATGAACATTGTTTAGTCGAAGTCACGTTAACTCTAATTGTTTTTTTTATTAGAACAAAATACTGCTGCACCTTCTTTCCTTTATGACTTGGATGAAATTCTATTTTTCTTTTTCTTTCGGTAAGTTTTTTTTTACACAAAGCCCCCCGAGGACACAAATTTTCACGAAGAAGGGCTGGACAAGTACATTTCAAAATTTCAATTAGTTGGTGCCTTCGGATGACGTTGAATGTCTTTTTGTCTTTACCTTCGTGCGCCAACCGATAAAAAATCTTTTTTTGCAATTAAAAATGTACCCGCGGCTTTTAAGATTCCTGGTCATGATCAATGACTGGCGTAAAAGAAGCATATCCAAAACCAATTTCCTGATTCTGGCAGCAGCTGTAGTAGGTATTCTTGGCGGCATTGCTTCTTCTTTATTAAAAGAACTCACCCATCTTATCGCCAGCTTTCTTCAAAATGATTTTCATTGGGAATATAAATATTACCTCTACCTTTTTTTCCCGCTGATAGGTATTTTCCTGACAATTCTGTACATCCGCACTTTTATCCGGCGTAGTAAATTTCAACATGGCATTCCGGCTATTCTATATAATATTTCGCGGAATTCCAGCAAAATTGATTTCCATAATATTTATAGCCAGGTTATTTCAAGTGCGCTTACGGTGGGGCTTGGAGGTTCTGCAGGACTGGAAGCGCCTGCAGTTGCCAGTGGGTCAGCGATCGGCTCAAATATTGGTCGTTTTTTTGGCTTAAGCTACAGGGAAACTACTCTATTGTTGGCGTGTGGTGCTGCTGCCGGAATTTCTGGCGCGTTCAACAGCCCCATCGCCGGAATGATCTTTGCCATTGAAGTGATCCTGCCCGAGTTTTCTATTCCGGCAGTGATCCCTTTGCTATTGGCTTCTGCATTGGCTTCTGTGATCTCCAAATTTATTTACGCCGAACCACTTTTTGCGCTCGTAACCAATGGTTGGGTTGTGGAAGCCTTTTGGTATTATATCGTTTTAGGAATTTTAATGGGATTGTACTCTGTTTATTTTAGCAAACTAAACAGCTGTCTGTTCAATCTTTTCGACAAAATAAAAAACCGGTATAATAAGGTTTGGATTGGAGGAATCACGCTCGGAATAATGATCGCATTGCTTCCTGCGCTTTACGGTGAAGGTTATATTACCATCCAGAAATTATTAAATGGCGACTATGAATCGCTTTTGGCAAACAGCCTTTTTTCTCAATATCAGCATATCGCATGGGCTTTGGTCTTGTTTGGAGCGCTGTCAATGGTGGGTAAAACTTTTGCAAGCATTATCACTATGGCAAGTGGTGGTAATGGAGGAATGTTTGGTCCAAGCGTCGTAGTGGGCGGCTTGTTTGGCTTTGCTTTTGCCTTTGGCCTCAACCAGACGGGAATGGTTCACCTGAATGTTACGAATTTTATCATAGCCGGTATGGCAGCTTCTATCAGTGGAGTAATGCATGCACCGCTTACAGGAATTTTTCTTGCCGCCGAGATCACAGGTGGCTATATTCTGATGGTTCCTTTGATGATTGTTTCAGCTCTCTCCTATTTTATCAACAAAGGGATTTTAAAATATTCAATATACACGATCAAACTTGCTAAGGAAGGCTCATTATTATCACAGGAAAACAAAGACAATAACGTGCTGATGAGAATCAGATTAAAATACCTGATAGAGAAAGATTTTGTGATCCTGCATCCGGATGACACTCCAAAAAGCAGGAGCCATGACATCATCCATACCCATCGCAACGTTTTTCCTGTTGTGGATCAGCAGGGAATATTAACCGGGCTTTTATTCAGTGATCAATTGCTCGAACTGCTGGTCAGCCCTGACGAAGAAGACCGTGAAAGGCTGGTAAAGGATATGGCTCAGCCGGCTCAAAGGGTAATTAAGGTAAATACACCAATGCGTGATGTAATGCAAATCATGGACAGCCAGGATCTGAGGATCCTTCCCGTGGTGGACCTTGATGGCAAATATCTTGGCTTTGTAACGAAAAACAGTATTTTCAATAAATACCGTTCCATGCTCATCGGACAGGGAGATTAACAGTTTTTACAGGACTTGAACACAGATTGCAGAGAAGTAATTGAGTTCCAGAAAACTTTAACGCCTTCATTCCTTTGTATTCGCTGTGTAAGCAAGTATAGTTATGGAATCCACTGAAATTGGAAATTTGGAAAACCTTTCTAAAAAACTATTTTTACAAAACCAACTATATAGTTTTCATTTGTTTAAAAACTGCTTTTAATAATTAAAAAACAGCAAAGAGTGATCACAAAAGAAAAATACTTAAGTGTATTACGAGATGCACATGAAAAAAAAGTGAACGGAAGAAATGCACTGGTTGCAGGATTCCTTGGTTGGACTTTAGACGCGTTTGATTTTTTTATTCTCACGTTCGCTCTTGCAGCAGTTGCAAAAGATTTTAATAAAACGATTCCTGAAATTGCTTTGACGCTTACTGCAAGCCTTGCCATGAGGCCGGTTGGAGCATTCATATTCGGTTTACTGGCAGACCGGTTTGGCAGAAAAGGGCCGCTGATGATCTCTATTGCTTTTTATTCTGTTATTGAAATCTTTTCTGGCCTTGCGCCTAGTTATGCTGTTTTTTTATTTTTACGGTTGTTATACGGCGTTGGGATGGGCGGCGAATGGGGCGTTGGCGCTTCGCTGGTGATGGAATCTGTGGCAGTAAAAAGAAGAGGATTGTTATCAGGGCTTTTGCAGGAAGGATATGCATTTGGATTTCTGCTCGCAGCTGCAGCATATTATTTTGTTTTTCCTCATTTTGGATGGAGGGCGATGTTTTTCGTTGGTGGCCTGCCAGCGCTGCTCACGTTATTTATCCGGAGTAGAGTAAAAGAAACTGCAGCCTGGAAAGCCACCAGGACCCGCAATTGGAAAGAGTATGCAGGCGCTGTAAGAAAGCATTCAAAATTGTTTTTGTACCTGGTTATCCTGATGTCTATGATGAACCTCATTTCTCATGGCACGCAAGACCTCTACCCTACTTTCCTGCAGCAGCAACGTCATTTCGATCCGCATAAAACGGCTGTTATTACCATGATCTCAATGGTAGGCGCTATTTTGGGCGGATTGTTTTTCGGCCACTTATCCGATTTGTATGGAAGAAAAAAAATGATGGCTGTGGCGGTTATTCTTGCCATATTTATTATTCCGGTCTGGCTGCTTGCAGGAGGAAGTTTGTGGATAGCAGTCGGAGCGTTTGCGATGCAGTTTATGGTACAAGGTGCCTGGGGAATTATTCCGGCTCATATTAATGAATTATCACCAGGCGCTTTGCACGGCTTCTTTCCTGGATTTGCTTATCAGTTGGGTGTTTTGATCGCCTCCGGAATTGTTTATGTGGAAGCGGTACTTGCGGAACATTTAAGTTATGCAACTTCTATGGAGATATTAGCGGCATCGGTACTCGTTTTGGCAGCAATCGTAATATTGGCAGGGCCTGAAGCGAAAGGCATTCATTTTCATGAGGATCAAAAAAATGATGTTACCGTAAATTAAAATACCTCTGAACTTTATTTTTTATTTTCGTCCGATGAAGACGATATTACTTTTCGGGGCCGGCAAGTCTGCTACATCCCTTATTGATTATCTTGGACAAATTTGCGAAGAAAATAAATGGAAACTGTTCGTTTGCGATTCAAATCTTGCTTTGACAGAATCAAAAATCAAAAATTTCTTCACTGCGGAAGCCATTTCATTTGATGTAAGCAATGATGAAAAACGACATGAATATATTTCAAAAGCAGACCTCGTAATTTCTATGCTTCCACCCGCTTTGCATTTTTTAGTAGCTGTAGATTGTGTGGCATTTTCAAAGAATCTTTTAACCGCTTCCTACCTTGATGAAAAGATAAAAACGCTCGAGGCTGAGATCTGCGAAAAGGGCTTGATCTTTTTAGGAGAAATGGGATTGGATCCCGGAATTGACCACATGAGCGCAATGAAAATGATTCATAAAATAAAAAATGAGGGTGGAAAAATCACTTCTTTTAAATCGCACTGTGGTGGATTGGTTTCTCCCAAAAGTGATGACAATCCATGGCATTATAAAATTACCTGGAATCCTGCAAATGTAGTAATGGCGGGAAGTTCGGGAGCTGTTTATCTTGATAAAGGAGAGAAACTTGAAATTCCTTACTTTCAAATTTTTAATGATGAAAATAATACGGTTGATATACCGGGATTATTTCCTTTGGCCTGGTATGCCAACAGGGATTCGCTTTCCTACATTGATACATACCACCTTCATGAGGCAAGAACTTTCATGCGCACTACATTGCGCTATCCTTCTTTTTCTCGCGGTTGGAACAAAATAATCAAGCTTGATCTGATCAATAAAAATGATCACGAAGAAATTAAAGACTGTAAAACTTTTGCTGATTGGTTTCATTTAAAAAAAGAAAAATTTGCTGCGCAAAGCGGAAGCGCTTTTAATGAAAATGAATTTTTCAATTCAGAATTTTCAGAACAAATTAATTATCTCGGATTGAACGAACAGGAAAAAATTGCCGGAGAAATTTCTAACTCAGCATTATTGCTTCAATCCGTTCTGGAAAAAAAATTAGTGATGAAGCCGGAAGACAAAGACATGATCATCATGCTTCACGAAATCGAATATTCAATTCATGGAGAAAATAAAAAAACAAGAAGTTGTTTGATCGTAAAAGGTGAGGACCAGGTTCATACGGGTATGGCAAAAACGGTAGGATTGCCTTTAGGAATAGCTGCAAAATTGATTTTGGAAGAGAAGATAAAACTAACAGGTTTGCACATCCCGGTAATTCCTGAAATTTATGAACCGGTGTTGCAGGAACTGGAATTGAATAATATAAAATTTAATGAAACGACTGAAATCATGTAAGCATAACGGTGAGCAACAAACGAAGAAATAGAAAGATTTTCCGTTTGTAAAAAAAACGGGATCTTCAAATTGAAGATCCCGTGATATATATAGAAGATAAAACTCTATTGAGTACCGGCTTCTTTTTTAGCGTCTGCCTTCATTTGATCGTTGGCAGTAATCAAAAATTCCACCCTTCTGTTTTGGGCCATTCCTTCGGGAGTATCATTAGAATATGCAGGGGCAGATTCACCGAAACCTCTTGTTGTCATCCGGGTTGCAGCGATTCCCTGCGATGCAAGATAATCTCTCACCGCATTAGCGCGCCGTAATGATAATCCCATGTTATATTCATCAGTACCGCGGCTATCCGTATGTCCCTGGATTTCAATATTTGTATTGGGATATTTATTTAAGATCGCTACCAGTTTATTCAGATTATCTTTTGCAGAATCGCCGAGATCAGATTTGGAAAATGCAAAAAGTATTTTTTCATTAAACTCTACTTTGATTCCTTCATCCACTCTTTCTACTTTAGCACCGGGAATATCATTTTTAATTTGTTCTGCCTGCTTGTCCATATCGCGGCCAATGATTGCACCGGCGCCTCCGCCTACAACTGCGCCGATAATGGTTCCTAGCGTACTATTGCCCGCAGCACGTCCAATGATATTTCCACCAACTGCTCCCGCTGCTCCGCCTATTGCCGCGCCTTTCTGAGTTCGGGTAGCATTGCATCCCACCATGATAAAAGCAAATAGAGGAAGTGCAAAAAGTAAATTCTTCAAATGTTTCATTAATTAATTTTTTAGTTCTTTCACGAGATTTCAAAGATTGTACCACAAAAAGAAAGATAATTTTTTAAGCGTGGCAGTAAATGAACAAATAGTTGAGTTTTTTACTTTCAGGCGTTCAATATTTGCAATAGCTTTTTTACTTCATCCAAACTATTGAAAGCATGCATTACAATTCTTAATCGCTCCCCTCCTTTCGGCACTGTAGGATAAAGGATCGGGCGAATATCAAAATTATTTTCCTGTAAATTTCTGGCTACTTTTTTTACTGCTTCATTTCCCGGAATCATTACAATTTGAATGGGTGTATCGCTCGGTAAAATTTTAAATTTTAAATTTCCATTTTTAAAAAAGAAAATCAATTCTTTCAGATGCTTTCTTTCTTTTTCCAGGGACGGAAATATTTTATAAGAAATCGAAATTGCTTCCACAGCGGCGGGTGGCAAAGCAGTGCTGTAGATAAACTGACGTGAAAAATTGATCAGATATTTTTTCAACTTTTCAGAGCCAAGCACGATTGCTCCATGTGCACCGCATGCTTTTCCAAAAGTATGAATACGGGCAAAACAGTTTTTTTCCAGGTTCAATTGCTGGACAAGCCCCGCTCCTTTTTCACCTGCTATACCGGTTGCATGTGCTTCATCAACAATTAAAGCGGTATTGAATTTTTTACATAAATCAACCATTTCTTTTAGCGGCGCATAGTCGCCATCCATAGAAAAGACACTTTCCGTTACAACAAAAACATTTTGTGAATTTGCCGCTGCAGATGCCAGCTTCTTTTCCAAATCCTTTAGATCATTATGCAAAAAAGAATAAGATGCGGCAAAGCATAAACGGATTCCATCGCGCAGCGACGCATGGCTCAACTGATCATAAATAATGGTATCATTTTTTTGTGGAACACAACTAAGTATACCTGTATTGGCATCATATCCTGAATTAAAAATCAATCCTGCTTCTGCCTGATGAAAACCGGCGATCATTTTTTCCGTTTCTTCAATTAATTCATAATTCCCTGAAAGCAGCCGTGAGCCGGTGCTCCCAGGAGAAAGATTTGAGAAAGCAGAATTTTCAATCAATTTATTTTTTACTATTCCCAAATAATCGTTGCTGCAAAAATCAATTTTATTTTTGCTTACAATTAAGGTACGCAGCGCGTTTGCTTCAATTCTATCCTGCAATTTTTTGTTTAGAAACTCTTCGTTCATGAAGGCAAAATTAGCTAATGTGCTGATTTAGCCAATGTTCTAATATGCTAATGGCACATGTGAAATTGTGTGGTTATGCAATTGAACAATATAATGCAATAATGTAATTATTTTTGAAAAATGGAAACGTTATCACAGGACACGAAAAATATTTTAGGGTTAAAATTGGTTACAGATCCGCGCTGGGTTGATCTTGCTGCCATTTCGCTAAAAGATATTCTGACCGATCACGCATGGTGCGAACAAAAAGCAGCGACGAGTTGCATCACGCTGATCAGCAAATACAACGACAAAGTCAAGCTTGTAAGAGAACTGGCGCCGATTGTCACCGAAGAATGGGGACATTTCCGGCACGTGTTAACGGAGATGCACAAACGAAATTTGAATTTAGGCCCTCAACGAAAAGATGTGTATGTAAACAAACTGATAGAATTTCAGAAAAAAGGCGGCAGTCCGGAAGAAAGATTTTTAGATCATTTACTGACTATGGCATTGATAGAAGCGAGGAGTTGTGAGCGTTTCAAGCGATTGAGCGAAGGATTGGAGGATGAATATATGCGGGCATTTTACCGCAGATTTATGGAAAGTGAAGCGGGGCATTATACTTTATTTATCAATCTCGCCGATACCTATTTGCCCAAAGAAAAAGTAAGAAAAAGATGGAAAGAATGGATAGATTATGAAACAGGATTAATGCAAAGTATGGAAGTGCGTGGCGATCGGGTTCATTAGTGAAATCTGCAGGGTCAATTTGCTGCTCGCTATTTTATCGCGTCAATATTTTTTTCAAACAATGAAGGGTCAAGCTGATCGGTGCGTTTGGTCACATCATAATTAAACAATGGAGGCATCAAATGTTCTGCCGCCGAAATGATGCCGTTTTTATCAACAAACAAAGTAAGCGGATATAAATCAGTCATGCGATCGCAATAGGCTTTCACATCAGAAATTGGAATAAAATTAAACGGGTGTTTTTTTAAATAATTAATTACAGTACTCTTTTTTTCAAAGGTCATTGATAAGAAAAGCACATCAGAATTTTTATATTTTTCTTTCAATGCATTCAATTCCGGTAACTCCGCCAGGCAAGGAATACAGCCCGCGAACCAAAAATTAATCACCATCGGTTTTCCTTTTAAATCCTTTAATTTCATTTCCTTTCCATCAATGGATTTGAAGTTAAAATCAGGAAGCGGCTGTCCTTTTAAATAACGGCCTTGAATATCCGTTGGATTCGGATTAAGAACGAGGTTCAAATCATAAATTAAGCTATCTCCTTTTTCTTCAATGCCTGTTATCTTTGGAATGAGCCGCGATCTTTTTGAAGTTCTGGCAATCAGAAAAGAATCCAATTCCTGTTTGTTCCAAAGAGGCCCGTTGGCGCTTTTGAAATAAATGATCCGGGCATTACCTTTTTGATCCTGGGCGTTTGTTTTTTCAAAAAGTAAATAGGTAAGAATGAAAAAAAGAAAGAAAAGAAATGGTGCTTTAATCCGATGCATTTTATTTTGATTAACAGGTATAACGTCGCTTCAAAATTATCGTTTCTCATTGAGCATGATTCAAAAAGTTGGAAAAATTAAAATTCAGCCTATTTGTTGCCTGGCTGAATTCATTCATCAGCATAGTAGCGAAGTGAATCATCATTACATTACTTTTGCAAACGCGATTGTTCAACGGTTTATTCTAACGCAGAGCCATTTAGCTTGTCGCTTCTTTAAAAAAAATTGTATGTCAGTAAATAAAGAAGTAAAAAGAATAACGACCCACACCTTACAAAAGATGAAAGAATCCGGTGAAAAAATTTCTATGATCACCGCTTACGATTTTTCATTTGCAAAAATTTTTGATGCAGCCGGAATAGACATTATTTTAGTTGGCGACAGCGCCAGCAATGTGATGGCGGGTCACGAAACCACGTTGCCTATTACACTTGATCAAATGATCTATCATGCCGGTTCCGTTGTGCGCGGTGCCAGCCGCGCCTTGATTATTGTAGATCTTCCTTTTGGAAGTTACCAGGGCAACAGCAAAGAAGCATTGAATTCAACGATCAGAATCATGAAAGAAACCGGTGCCCACGCGATCAAATTAGAAGGCGGCGAAGAAATCATTGATTCTGTAAAACGCATTGTGGGCGCAGGGATTCCGGTAATGGGACACTTAGGTTTAACTCCGCAATCGATTTATAAATTTGGCACTTACACCGTACGCGCAAAAGAAGAACAGGAGGCGGAAAAGTTGAAAAACGATGCAATGCTTTTGCAGGAAGCGGGATGTTTTGGAATTGTTTTAGAAAAAATTCCGGCAACATTGGCAACAGAAGTTTCCCAAAAACTTTTTATCCCCACGATCGGCATTGGTGCAGGAAACGGATGCGACGGGCAGGTGTTGGTAATGCACGATATGTTGGGCATTAATACAGAATTTAGACCAAGATTTTTGCGTACGTATTTGAATTTGAATGAGGCAGTCACGAATGCAGTTCAACACTATATTAAAGATGTAAAATCGAAAGATTTTCCAAATGAAAAAGAACAATATTGACTTTGTAATCGTTGTTTGATCTTTAAAAATTCGCCTGGCCTTCGATGCCATTTATTACCGGATGTGGCTTTTGTTTACTTTTTATTTTTATGTAAAAATGATGTCCCGGGGCAATAAACTGTCCCTGAAGATATAAATATGTATTGTTGCTTTTAAGTGCACCGGCGCCTGAATATCTGCCTGTGCCGTAAGGGCCATACTGAAATCCAATAGGGCCGTCAAAAAGCAATGGCTGATCAAATTTCAGATTCATATCAACGTCGATTGTTGGCTTTGACATCTTTGAACCGAAAACATAAGTAGTGGTATAAACGCCGGCATTATCAAGTGTTTGTTGAAATCCGGTTAAATAAATTCTCGTATTTTTAGTTTTGTCTTTAATGATCTGGCCGGTAAATACGCTATCTGCTTTTTCATTTAATACGCTTTGATTCTCTTGTGCTTTAACCTGGAAAAAAGAGAAAAGCAATAACATCATAAAGAGTTGTTTCATAATTTATTTTTATGGGTTACGATTTCTGTAAAGATAAAACTATGAGCCAATTGTTCTTTCCGTACTTATATTTTTTTTTTAAATGCAACAATAAATCAGCAAGAAATTTTAAAAGATGATCAATTTTTTTCTTTGTGAAATTTGAAAAATTATTTTGATAAAAAAGTATAACCCTTTGCCGCTCTTTGATTTAGTCAGTTAACCTTTTATTAATTTTTTAAATCTTTAACCGGTACTTTAAGAGATATTGACGCATAAAAAATTTTTAGCAAAGTTTTTGTTTATAGGATGTAGATTTAACGACTATGCTTACTTCAAATTTAAAACAGCTTATTGATGAGAAATGGGATAATTGCTGGCCTGTTAGTAATCTAAGGCCCATCGCTATTCTTGATCTCGCCGGTTATATTTATTTTCTGAAAAAATCAGATGACCTCGATTTGATTTCAAAAAAAGTGTCGTCTCTCAAATCCAGTCATTTTATTCTTACGAAAGAAATTGAAGAATTTACCTGGTCTCAATTTAAAGACATGGACGCACAAGCCATTCATGATCTTTTTAGCAGGCAGTTTGGAATTCTTGATCTGATGAACGAATACGCGCAATCTGATTTTTTATACAGCCGGTTTTTTAGAACCCCTTTAATGCTGAAACCGACTTCCAGGCTACTTTTGAATGTTATTGAGCTCGTTAATTTAATTGAATCGTCTGGTACTGCTACTCAATGTGAGATCATTGAATATCTGCTTAACAAAGCACAAACAACCCAGAACGACCCACAATTTATTCCTCAATATATTTCCACATTGATGGTTTCGATTTCTGAACCGCGTGTTGATGATCTCATTTGTGATATTTCTAGTGGCAATGGAAGTCTTTTGATCGATGCTGCTGAGTATATTGAAAACAATCAGCCGCATTCCAAACAACCTCTTTCCAGAAATTTAAAAGGCCTGGAATCGAACGCCAGCCTCCTTCGTATAGCAGGAATGCGGATGATGCTTCATGGAATGAATGAGCCGGATGTGGAACTGTTGACTTCTACAGAAGTAACATTTACACAAAAACCAACACTTTTGATTTCCAGTCTATTGCCGGTAGCTAATGCAGATCATACGTTCAGGGAAGATGAGGCAGCAGATGAGCAAATGGAAATCATTCTGTTAAATAATATTCTCAAAAACCTGGAAGCCGGCAGCCGCGCGATTGTATTGGTGTCAGAAAATTTATTAAAAAGTTTTCTTCCGGAATTTGAAAACATTCGTAAAGAGATGGTGGATGATACGAAGCTGGAAGGAGTGATTCATTTATCTCCGCGCAGCAAATCTTACTCGGCTGCAGGCATTCTTATTTTTAATAAACACGAATCAGAAACTACCAGCGAGGTTTGGTTTTGCAAAATGGAAAAGCCAAAGAAAAAGCGCACCATAAATGAAACAATTATAAATTCAAATCAAAATGAGATCCTTCTTTCGGAAGAATTAGCCGAGGTTAATGTTCTTTTTGATCAATGGAAAAAACGGAAAGAGATATCAAACCGAAATTGTTTTTTTATAAACGTTTATGATATAAAAAAGAATAATTATAATTTGAATTTTAATGATTACAAATTGATTTCATCAGGGCCGCAATCAGATAATCCCGTTGAAAAAAATGATCAAATTCAGGCAGATGGAAAGGCAATTGTTGCTACAAAAAAAGACAGTCTTCAACATTTTTATGCAGGACCTCCTCCATTGAAAAAACGAAAGCGAAAAAGAAAAGTGGTTTCTCCACTGCTTCTTATATTGATTTTGGTGATTACTGCCGGCTGGTCGTATTTGTATTATGTTAAAGACCACAAGAAAATGACATCTTACGGCATGACTGATTTAGATTCCGTTAAAACCATATCTAATCTGCCGGTTCAATCTTCAAAAATTCCTCCAGGAATTAAAGAGAAAACGAAAAAAAAGGCAGATACAAAAAACATTTCACCTGAGGTAAATAAAGTTGAGCATTTGCAAAATGGCTCAAAACGATATACCGTTGTTAACAAAACATACTTTCATTCCGCACCTGATTCAAGCAAACGAAAGAGTTTTTATCTGCAACCCCGGCAAGACCTCGTATTAATTCCTACTCAGGAAGAGAATGGTTTTGTGTATGTAGTTTATATCAACAAAAAAGGCGAATCAACGCATGGCTGGCTTGCTAAAAAAGACCTGGAACCTGTGGATTAAAGATGCTTTTTCACGACAGAGGCTCTGGTTTTGGTGCGCTTCCTGCAGGGCGTGATTTATCATCCGGCAGCGGAATAAATTCATGATTGTCCGCAGGTGGTAGTTTGATACGTCCTTGTTTCCAATCTTCCTTTGCCTGTTCAATCCGCTCTCTGCGGGAAGAAACAAAATTCCACCAGATGAATCTTTCTCCGAGGGGTTCGCCACCCAAAAGCATCAGGGTCGTATTTTCTTTTGCCCGGATTGTTGGTTCTTCATTTTTATTAAAAACCAGCATTTGGCCGGCGTGATAGTTATTCCCCGCCTCTTCCTCACTTCCTTTTGCAATATAAAATCCTCTTTCACTATGTTCTTTGGGAAGACCAAATGAAGCGCCTTCCTGGAGTATTGCATGCAGGTAGAATAAAGGCGAATTTATTTTTACATCATTGTTTAATCCATATGCACTGCCAGCTATCAATCGCATCCAGATTCCTTTGTCGGTATACACAGGCAGCTGATCGGGCGGGTAATTATAAAAAGAAGGAGCATCGTCTTCATCTTTTTCAGGAAGCGCTACCCACGTTTGTATCATTTCCAGTTCTCCACCAGCAAGCGCCGTCGGATCTTCGAATCTTTCTGAATGAGAAATGCCCCTGCCGGCAGTCATCCAGTTTACTTCTCCCGGCCGGATTATTTGCTCAACACCCAGACTATCACGATGAGTAACCTGGCCGCCAAAAAGATAACTGATGGTAGAAAGGCCGATGTGTGGATGCGGCAACACATCCAAAGAGGATAATGAAGAAGGCGTTTGCAAAACAGGGCCGGCATGATCCATAAAAATAAACGGGCCAACCATTCGTCTCAACCGGAAAGGAAGAATGCGCTTCACTTTCATCGATTTACTGATAGCCGCCTGGCGCGCTTCTATTACGATTTCGGGCATGAGCTGGGATTTACGTGGATAACGAAGATAGGACTTTCACGCGCCAATATTCAGCTATAATGCTTTTACCATACCTGGAAAATCTCCCGGGAACCTGTAAGATACATGTCCTGATAGCCCTTCATTTTTTCTTTCATCTTTTTCATTTCATCGCTATCCTGCATGTACTTTTGAAAGTTCTGTTCATAAGCAGTAAGGTTGTCATATTTTGTAACCATTACCACCCTGTTGAATTTGCCGGTCATGTCCGTCATGATGTTTACCAGTTCTTCATCATCACTCATAACTTCTTTAAATAGTTTGGCCAGCTTTGATGCCTGTCCGGGCTTGCAAATAAAAATGTCGTGAACGATAATCATAAAAGGAAATTTAAAAATTAAGGAAAAAAGTAATTCACTAAATTAGTGAAGATTTAATTCGATAAAATACTTTTTTTGTAAAATAAAAAAGACAGAAGTTAATTTGCTAATTGGCTGATTTGTAAACGTAAAAAGGAAAAAATGCGAATTACTAATATTTGTTGTTTTATTGAAATAAAATTCAAAAAATCGTTTCATCTTTTTAACCAAATAAAAAAATGATCTTTCTGACTCAATTGCTTTATGTAAAAGAAGGCAAGGAAAGCCTGTTCCATGATTTTGAAGATATTGCAATTCCTGCAATCGGGAAATACAACGGAAGGCTTTTATTGCGGCTAAGGCCGTCGGATAACAGTTTTATCGAACATCATATTGATAAGCCTTATGAAATTCATTTGGTTGAATTTGAAACGGAACAGGATTTTCAAGATTTCAGCAATGATGAAACGCGAAAGCAATTTTTACATTTAAAAGAACAGTCGGTAAAGTCGGTTTTGCTGATAAAAGGCGTAAAGTTATAAAGGGTGGGTTTTTAAGAAACAGAACCCATTGATGTTAAAAGTTTGATTAACTTTAGTAGATCATAAAATTATCGAATTATGAAACGCTCAACAATTCTTTGCTTTTTATTCTTTGCGGGTCATTCCTTGTTTGCACAAACGATTTTACCCGCAGATGTACAAATAAAAACAGCGTTACTCGCTGCGCCGCCTGACCAAAGGCAGAATGAAACTGTTTTAGGATATGATCAATCGGGAAAGCTGGTTACACTGCAAAAAGGTACCGGTAATCTTGTTTGCCTTTGTGATGATCCAAAAGAGAAAGGAATAAAAGTAGCGTGTTATTCTGTAAAACTCGAACCATTTATGGCTCGTGGCAGAGAACTGATCGCTGCAGGAAAAACAGAAGCCGAAAAACATGAGATCCGCAAGCAGGAAGTGGAATCAGGAAAGCTGAAAATGCCGGATGTTCCCAGCTTTCTTTATGTACTTACCGGGACGGAAGAAAATTATAATAAAACCACCGGCGATCTTAAAGACGGAAATTTCAGATATGTAATTTACATGCCTTACGCGACAGCTGAATCTACCGGGCTTCCTACAAAACCGTTCGTTCCGGGAATGCCATGGCTTATGGATGCTGGTACTTATGGAGCGCATGTGATGATTACGCCTCCAAAAAAATAAATTTTTTTGCCAGGATTTCGATTTGATAAAAAAGATGTACCCTAAATCCTTTAATCATTTTCAAGGAGCGAATCAGCAATTTGTTCAAGAAGTGATTTATTATCATGCACAAACGATAAACCTGCCTGGTAAAGATTGTTTACGTTTTCTGTGCTGGCAATGTCCATTTCCGAACAGGCTTCTTTTAGATCCGGTTCCATCCTGTGATAATTTTTTTGATTTTCGGGATCAAGAGTAAGATACATCTGTGTTAACTGGTACGCAACCGTTTCTGAGTTGCCCGACATTAAAATATCAATCACCGGTTCAAGCCATTTTAATTCCCCGGCATTTTTAAAATCATCATACCGGTATCTTTTTTTAACCGATCCGGTTCCCATCGAAACAATAATCATGTCGGCAGCAGAAGGCTTATCTTTCTTTCCGGGATCATTAAAGAATTTTGAAAACTCAAGGCTCCTTGCTTCGGCATAGGCGCACAAAGCAGGATTATTGGCAAACATACCGCCGTCCACGAGAGCAAACATTTGCCCGTTTAAAGATTGAATATGTGCAGGTGAAAAATAAGTAGGCGCGGCTGACGTAGCGCGTGCCACATCTCTTACATAAAAATTGTAAATGTTGTCAGTGCGTGCATCAGCACTGGTAAAAAACACAGCCCTGCGTTCGGTGATGTCATAAGAGGTGATCAGACTGGGCTTAATGAGTTTATCCAGTGTAACATCTCCAAAATAGGTGGTAAGTAAACGATAAAGTGGTTCATCAGAATATTTTGCATGAACCATTCCGGCAACGTTTGTCAACTTTTGCCCCAGGTTTCGGTCGAAAATTGTATGCCCGTTTTTGATGTACAGATCCACCGCATCCTGTGCTGAATATTTGGCTTTGCCTTCTTCATCGGGCATCAGGTAAATGCAGGATAAAATGCCACCTGTACTGGTACCGGCGATCATATCAAAATAGTCGCCGAGCTTGCGGGTGCTGTTGCTTTTTTGCTGTAAAAATCTTTCTAATTGTGCTAGTATAGTACCGGGAATAATTCCACGGATTCCGCCGCCATCAACTGATAAAATTTTAATCTTTTTCATGTAGGCAATTTTTGATATATAAACTTAAATCCTTTTATTTATTTTATGAAAATATTTTTTTGTTTTTCCGGGAAGTCAAATAATTGCGGGAAAAAGGGAATCAACAATGAATTTTCAATATTAAATTTTCAATTTTCAAGTCTGTCTTTTACCGGGCCTCCAGTAAACAAACAAAAAAAGCTTTTTTGTTTTTACCTTCATTTATATTTATGATTTTGATTGTTGTCGATAAACATGAAAACAATATTTTTTGTAGAAAAAAATAATTATGGCAAACGAGAATAAATATCCATTTTTTGCTCCGCAACTTTTTATTAATAACGGCGTGACAGACATTTCTTTTTACAAAAATGCTTTTGGAGCAGTAGAGCAACTTCGGTTAAACAATGATGATGGAAGCGTTCATGTAGCAGAATTTTCGATTGATGGGGCTATCTTTCATGTGCACGAAGTCACTTCAAATTCATCTTTTTTTTCTCCGGAAAAACACAACGGTTGTACCACACTTATCGGCTTGTTTGTTGAAGATGTACAGGAAGTAATGACCCGTGCAATTAATGCGGGAGCTACTGAAATAAAACCGTCGAAAGATTATGAATATGGTTACAGGCAGGGAGAAATTAAGGATCCATTCGGTCATCACTGGATGATAGAGAAAAAAATCATGTGAGCAAAATAATGGCGGTAAGATTCTTTGCCTTAACTTCCATTCATGAAAATCGTTTTTCTTTTTATCTCCATTTTAAGCAGTTCAATTCCTGTATTTGCGCAGGAAAATTTATTTATGAATAATACAAAGAAGGTGGATTCCTTGCTGAAGTCCGTCTATGCAGATGATCTTCCCGGCGCTTCCATTGCCATTGTGCATCACGGAAAAGTAATTTTCAAAAGCAGTTATGGTGTAACACAAATCAATTCCAACGAAAAAATTTCTTCATCCACTAATTTTAATATTGCTTCGCTTACCAAGCAATTTACTGCAATGGCTATTTTGCAATTGGCAGAAAAAAATAAGCTATCATTAAGCGATAAACTAAGCCATTTTTTCCCGGAAATGAATCCGAAACTTGCAGAGGCCATCACCATACAACAATTGCTGACGCACAGTTCCGGCATTCCTGACCATTATGATTATACCCATACAAAAAACCTGCTTCATGCCCATGACAGGAATGTTTTCGATGCAATAAAAAATGCAGATTCTACTTATTTTATACCCGGCAGCAGGTTTCGATACAGCAATACCGCATTTTGTTTATTGGCGCTGATTATAGAAAAAACCAGCGGTTTGCCATACGCCGGATATCTTCAAAAAAACATCTTCCTTCCGTCTGGAATGAGACATTCAACGGTTTGGAACGAATATGCAACTGTCTTTCAACCGGCCTCCGGATATGAATATGATAAAACAGAAAATAAATTTCGAAAATCACAGGGCGAAGAAAACATATTTTTTTCTACCGAAGGCGATGGAGGCATTTATACTTCTGTAGACGATTATTTGAAATGGTTTAATGCTTTACAATCCGGAAAAGTTTTTTCTAAAAAGATTACTGATGAAGCACGATCCATACAATTTGCTATTGATGAAAATAAAAAACTGGGATACGGTTATGGATGGTTTATTGACAGTAGCGACCTGTCGAAAAAAGTTTATCACAGCGGTTCCAATGCTGGCTTCCGCAGTTTTAGTTTTACGATTCCACCACAAAATACGTTGATCGTAATTTTTTCAAACCGTGCTGATATTGATCTGGAAGCGCTTGTCTTAAAAATAACGCATCTGGTCATGCCGGCAGACAAGCCATTTACAAAAATTGAAAATCTAACGTCGTAAATTAAAGTTGTTTTAAAACAGGAATTGCTGTTATTTATTTGTTTACTGGATAAAGCACACGGAAAAAGTTAGGTAGATTGTTGTAAAAAATAAAATCTTTTTAAACTTCTAAACAGTTTCATTATGCAGGACATGATTAAAAAATTTAAGTTCAAAGACAAAGCAATAGTGCTAAACGCGCCGGATGAGATTGAAAAAGAATTGGTAAAAAACGGTTTCAATACCACTTTTGATAAAAAAGCTAAAAGCGCCAATACATTGGTTTTTATCAATAACAACAAAGAGTTTGTGCATTTTCTCGAGACTCAGTTAAAGAAGATTGAACCTGATAGCGTTTTATGGTTTGCCTATCCGAAAGGAACATCAAAGATAAAAACAGATATTAACAGGGACACGATCCGTACAACGGGTGAAGAATTTGGTATCACAACAGTAACAGCAATTTCAATTAATGATACCTGGAGCGCTTTACGTTTCAGGCCAATTGACATGGTTGGAAAATAGTTGAAGAGGAAGGTTCAAGGTTGACAATCTTGAGTTTTGGAAATGAAAGATCAGAAATTCTCACTTCATAAATCCGGAACACAAAAAATGATTAGCTTCAACCAATTCTTCCATTATTATTTCACTTTTTAATAAAGTTATTTATGAAAGCAAAAAGCATTTTCTTCTTTTTAGTTACTCTGGTGGTGGTTTACCTGGTAAGCTGTGCAAATAACCAGGCAAAGCCAACAGCGAACAATAACTCAGATACTTCTCATTTACCTCCGGTGGAAACCAAATCGCCAAACAGTGATTATAAACCTGCATTTGCCGGGCAGACAAGAATCGAAGGTGTAAAAACAATGACTCCTTATAATGTTGAAAAAATAGCTGATGGCATCGGGCCTGTCTTTGGCATTGTACCGATGCCGGATCGAAGATTGATGGTAACGGTAAAATCGGGTTTCATGGAAATTCATGATGCAAACGGAAAACTGGTCAAAAAAATTACCGGCTTCCCTGCTGTACTTTTTGAAGGCCAGGGTGGTTTGCTGGATGTGGCGTTTGACCCAAATTTTACAAGCAACAAAATGATTTACTGGAGTTATGCAGAAAAAGTTGAACCCGGTAGTTTAACAGCCGTTGCAAAAGGAAAATTAAATGAAGATGCGGGTAAGGTAGAAAATGTATCGGTGATATTCCGAGCCACGCCTGCTACTAACAGCACCTTGCAGTATGGCTCACGGTTGATATTTGATAAAGACGGAAATCTCTTTGTAAGTGTCGGTGAAAAATCCATTACTTCAGCCCGGGTGCAGGCTCAACAGTTAGATTCATATCTTGGAAAGATAGTAAAAATAACAACCGATGGTAAACCGGTGCCCGGAAATCCGTTCATCAATCAGGCCGGCGCTAAACCTGAAATATATTCTTACGGCCATCGCAATCCTGACGGCCTTGATATAAATCCTGCAACAGGCGAATTATGGGAAGCCGAATTTGGCCCGCAGGGTGGTGATGAAATCAATCTCATCCATGCGGGTAAAAATTATGGTTGGCCTGTAATTACTTATGGTATTGAATACAGCGGCGATAAAGTGGGCGCCGGCATTCAGCAGAAAGAGGGAATGGAACAACCTGTATATTACTGGGACCCGGTAATATCGCCCTGTGGCATTTGCTTTTACAATGGTAATGCGATTCCTGAATGGAAAAATAACTTATTTGTTGCTGCATTGAGCGGTAAACATGTTGACCGGCTTGTGATTAAGGATAATAAAGTAGTCGGTGAAGAAAGATTGCTAACCGACAAAGACCAGCGTTTTCGTGATGTAGCGTACATGAACAATATGTTGTATGCAATTACAGATGGCGGTGATATATATCGAATTATTAAAAAATAACATTGACCGTGTCGTTGGATGGTCATACGCCTTCTTTAACAAGACATTCAGCACAACTCTATTCAGCTACTCAGGAAGCGGGCGTGTAAAAGCACCAAGCACGGTTCTTAATTTTGACGTTTGAAGATTATTAGGTGCTGTCATGCTGAGCCGGTCGAAGCACTGTTTGTAATTTCGATGTTTGAAGATTATTAAGTGCTGTCATGCTGAGCCTGTCCAAGCATGCCTGTCGAAGCACTGTTCTTAATTTCGACGTTTGAAGATTATTAAGTGTTGTCATGCTGAGCCTGTCGAAGCACTGTTCGTAATTTTGACCTCTAAAGATTACTAAGTGCTGTCATGCCGTCACGCGGTTCACGAAACAATAATCATTTGAACCAAAATTCATATGCTTTTGAGTGAAATGATCACCAGCCAAAATAGTTCTTCGCGTTATTATAACAGATATCCTGAATGATCTTTCCTGTCCATTTAATATCGTTTGGTAATTCGCCATTTTCAATTTCTTCTCCAAAAAGATTGCATAATAACCTGCGGAAATATTCATGCCGTGGATAAGAAAGAAAAGATCTTGAATCAGTAAGCATTCCCACAAAGCGGCTGAGCAAACCCATATTGGACAAGGCGTTGATTTGTTTCGTCATTCCATCTTTCTGATCTAAAAACCACCAGGCTGAACCAAATTGAATTTTTCCCGGAACGGATCCATCATTAAAATTGCCGGCCATTGTAGCCACCACTTCATTATCTGCGGGATTCAAATTGTAGATAATGGTTTTGGTTAGTTTATCTTCCGAGTCAAGTCTGCCTAAAAATTTTGCCATCGATTTTCCCTGTCGAAAATCACCAATAGAATCCCAGCCGGTATCAGGGCCAGAGAGCTTTAATTTTCTTACATTATTATTCCTGAAAGCGCCAATGTGATATTGCTGAATCCATCCTTTCTCCCAATCCCAGGTTGCAAAAATATAAAGCATCGCAGATTTAAATTTCAAATTCTCTTCCTCTGAAAGTTCACTGCCAGAGAGGATCTTATTAAAAATGGAATCGATCTCGTCGTTTGTATAATCTTCTGCAAAAATATATTCCACACCATGATCAGAAACAGAACATCCCATAGAAGAAAAAAAATCATGACGTTGCTTTAACGCGTCTAAATACGATTGAAACGACGTTACTGAACTGCCACCTACCGTTTCTAATTTTTTTACATAATTATTGAAAGTAGCCGCATCATCTACATTCATCGCTTTATCAGGACGAAACGCCGGAAGAACTTTTATTTCAAATCCATCATCTTTTATTTTTTGATGATACTCTAATGAATCTGTCGGATCATCGGTTGTGCAAACAACTTTTACATTCATTTTCCGAAGCAGGTTCCTGACAGAATATTCTTTGGTTTGCAATCTTCTCGTGCATTCGTCATAAATCCTTTTTGCACTTTTAGGATTTAAGATTTCGTGTACATCAAAATATCTTTGCAGTTCGAGATGCGTCCAGTGGTACAATGGATTTCGCAAAGTATACGGAACCGTTTCAGCCCATTTTTCAAATTTTTCAAAATCACTCTTATCTCCGGTACAATAGCTCTCATCTACGCCATTGGTACGCATTGCACGCCATTTATAATGATCGCCGTATAACCAGATCTGTGTGAGATTTTCGAAATTAATATCATTCGCAATTTGCTCAACAGGAAGGTGACAATGATAATCTATGATCGGCATTTCCGCTGCAAAATCATGGTATAATTTTTCTGCTGTTTCTGTTTCAACTAAAAAATTTTTGTCTAAGAAAGGTTTCATATTTTTCGGTAAGTTATTATTATTTGATTGCTGCCAGCCTTCAACCTTGAACCTCGAACCTTCATGCTATCGTCCAGCCCGAAGGTTCAGGCCGCCCGCCGTGGTTGGTGTCTTCACGAACCACATTAGAATGTATCCTTCAACATTGAACCTTCAACCATTAAAGGCTCACTCCCCTTTTCCACCGAATAAAATCATTTTGCTTATGCCTCACGGCGGCTACTTCTGTTTCTCCGCTCGCAACTTTTATCACATATTCTCACCGCCGTGGTTCGTGTCTTCACGAACCACATTAGAATGTATCCTTCAACATTCAACCTTCAACCATTAAAGGCTCACTCCCCTTTTCCAGGGAATAAAATCATTTTGCTTATGCCTCACTGCCGCTACTTCTGTTTCTCCGCTGGCAACTTTGATCACATATTCTAAAATGCGCTCTCCTGCCTGCTCAATCGTTTCCTCTCCTTCTATAATGGTGCCGGTATTGATGTCAATAATATCAGGCATTTTCTTGTATAAAGCCGTATTCGTCGAAAGTTTTATTACTGGTGCTACTGGATTGCCGGTTGGGGTGCCAAGGCCAGTTGTAAACAAAACAATATTAGCTCCGGAACCGACTTCAGCAGTGGTGCTTTCTACATCATTCCCTGGTGTGCAAAGCAAGTTCAATCCCGGTTTCGTAACGGGTTGAGGATAATCCAACACGTCGGCAACTGGCGATGTACCACCTTTTTTAGCTGCTCCTGCCGATTTAATTGCATCCGTGATCAAGCCATCCTTTATGTTTCCGGGAGAAGGATTCATATCAAAACCAGAACCAACGGCTTTGGCTTTGTCATTGTAAGATTTCATTAATTCACCAAACCGGATAGCCGTTTCTTTTGTAACAGCTCGGTCGCTTAAATTTTGTTCCACCCCGCACAGTTCGGGAAATTCGGAAAGTATGACAGAACCACCCAGGGCTACCAATAAATCAGACGTATAACCGATGGCAGGATTTGCAGAAATACCGCTGAAACCATCGCTGCCACCGCATTCAAGACCGATACAAAGCTTGCTTAATGGTGCAGGTTTTCTTTCAATTTTATTAGCCTCTACCAATCCTGCAAATGTTTGTTTGATCGCTTTTGAAATCAAATCAGAGCCTCGCCCGATTTGTTGTTGTTCCAAAATGTATAGTGGCTTTGAAAAATTTTTATCACGCTTTTTTATTTCTTCCTGTAAAATACCAACCTGTGCATTTTGACATCCGAGGCTCAAAACCGTTGCTCCTGCTACGTTTGAATGAGTAATGTATCCGGCAAGCAGCCCACACAATGTTTGTGCGTCATCTCTTGTTCCGCCACAACCGCCTTCATGCGATAAAAATTTAATGCCGTCCACATTGGGAAAAACCCTTTTCTTTTTAATTTCTTCTGTCTGAACAGATGTGTCGGCGCTTAAAATTTCATCGATGTTCTTGCCTTCTTTATAAAGATCGACGAGTTTGGAAACTTCCACTTTTTTGTTTTGGTTTCTTCCATAACCCAATTCATTTACCAAGGCTTCACGCAGCACTTCAATGTTCCTGTTCTCACAAAAAACCAGTGGAATTACCAGCCAATAATTGGCAGTCCCCACTTTTCCGTCGGCACGATGAAAACCGGTAAAAGTCCGGTTGATAAATTTAGAAACGTCTGGTTTGGACCATTCGAGTTTCTTCTCTCCCACTTCAAACCCGCTGGCAGCATGCTTTACGTTGGACGTAGTAATTCTTCCACCTTTGGGAATAAACGTTTGTGCTTTACCAACCAGTACACCATACATCAATAATTCATCGCCCGGCTGCATATCATTCATTACGAATTTATGCTTTGCCGGAATGCGGTCAATTAACGTGTATTCATCGCCGTTATACTCGACTTTTTCATTTACAGAAAGATCGCTCAACGCGACCAATACATTATCGTGAGGATGAACTTTTGTTACTTTATGATTCATTGGATATAAATAATTTTTGGGGATGAACTTCTTTCAAAGTTGCTCTCATTTCGTTTGTTATAATAGAATTTAAATTCTGAGTTACTGTTTCCTGGAAACCAGGAAGTTGCGTAAGATCATAACTCCATAACGATTCATTTTTTAAAACTTCTTTTACAATTCCATCAATAGACTTTTTATTCCAAAGATGAAAAAACATTTCTGCCTTATCATCTTCTATTAAATATTGCTGCCCATTAAATTCTCCATAAAAATCTTTACCATTTTGTTTCACCGCTTTCATAAAATAAAGGTAAGCAGCAAATCCTAAAGCAAATAATTGAGGAACTGTTTCATTGTTTTTATAATAATTTAATAACAGCGGAATGCAACGCAACCGCAGTTTAGAGCTATAATTGAATGTAATATTTTTCCAGTAATGATTGATGTGTGGATTACGAAAACGGTCCAGTACCTTAGATATAAAAACCTGCTTTACCGCTTCATCTATTTCATATGGAATCGAAGGAGCGATTTCATAATTCATCAGATCTGAAATAAAACCGGAAAGGTTTTCGTCTTCCATCGCATGTTGAACCGTGTCGCAGTTTGAAAGAAAAGCAACGCCGCAGGTAAGTGTGTGCGTGCCGTTCAGCAAACGCAATTTTAATTCACGATGAAGCTCAATATTTGGTTCAATCACCACTCCTGGATCAGCTTCGGCAAAAGACAAATTGTTTTTTATTTTTTCATCGCCTTCAATTGCCCACAAACTATACACTTCGCTTACAATTAATAATTCATCTGTATAACCCAATTCATTTTCAATGGACGTTCTGATTTCTTTATCAGGCATTCCTGTTACAATCCGATCGACAAGCGAATTACAGAAGTAATTGGATTTTTCAAGCCATTCGATAAAATCATCTTCCAAAGAATTTAAATGTGCCAGTTCCAAAACAATCGACTCCAGTTTTTTACCGTTCTCCAAAATCAGCTCGGTAGGAACAATGACAAATCCGCTCTCATCACTTCCATTAAAAGCGATAAATCTTTCATACAAAAATGCGAGCAATTTTCCGGGGTAAGAATTTGGCGGATAATGCCGGATATCATCATTTTCCAATTGAATACCTACTTCTGTTGTATTTGAAATAATGATCTTAAGGTCCGGGTTATGTGCGCATTCCAAAATTTCGCCCCAATCTTTTTGTGCAATCAGCACACGGCTTATAGAAGAACTGATGATATTTTCTTCAATTTTCTCACCATCAACAATGCCCCTTTCGCATAAAGTATATAGTCCATCCTGCTTATCAAATGCAGCAGCATCGCCTCTTGAGGTAGTTTTTACCACAACAATTCGTCCATTGAAAATGCCCATCCTGTTTGCTTTATCAATAAAATAATCAGGCAATCCACGCAGCAACATTCCTGTTCCGAATTGCAAGCCCCGTTCCGGCAAATCAAAAATTTCCTCCTCCGGAACAACTACGTTTTCAGAGGAAATATTTTTTAAAGTATAGCGAGATAATTTCATATTTTTTTATTCAAATTTTATAGTTCTTCGTCATTTTATTAGGTGTTGTTCTTTCGTTTCCAGTATTTGTAGAAGCACCAATTTTATTCTTTCATTTTTAATTTTCAATTGATACTCCACCTGTTTTTAAAAACCCACTCAGCATTGATTTCGTCAGCGGATGGAGAATCTTGTGCCGTTGCCAGATTATTTTTAAACCAATCATAATCGCCTCCGTCGCGATGGCAATTGTAATAGTAAACTCTCCTGCCCCATTTAATCTTATTTGAAGTTGGAACAAGATAAATATCACGGTCAGCCATATTTTTTGAAAAGTGGCAATCGATCAAATAAAACTGTGCATCCTTATGATAACGGCCCAGGTTGAAATTCTTAAATCCGTCAAAAGAACAATTCTTTAAAACCGTTTTTGAATCTTCGTTTTGTGAACCATCATGCCAGATGCTCGCCGGCCCCGTGTTCGCAAAAAATTTACAATCTTCCGCATAGGCCCAACCCCTTGGACAATAAAAATCAACACCACCCTCCATGATACAATCTTTGAAATAAAACATTCCGTCTTGTACATTCCACGGACTTACTGTATCGCCGGCAAATGATTTAAAATGAACATTTAAGGCTTTCAATCTTGTTGCGCTCATTGTGCGCAGAGCCATTTGGTGGCCGGTTGGTGAAATTGTTTTTTTGTGCGTCATAGTATCAGCTTCACAATTCACTACAACATTTGCTTTGTGATCAAAACCATAACTGTTCTCAATCGTAAGATTTTTCAAAGTGATATCATTGCCATTAATATTCAGGGTCGCTACTCCCCAATCATCTGCATGAGAACATCTCCATTCATCTCTGGCAATCGCCTGTGTGATGATTACTTTATCCCGGTTTTCGCCTTCGAGAATTAGATTATTCTTTGTGATAAAAATTTTCTCATCATAGGTTCCATTTTTAATAAATATAATTCGCGGTTTTGTTGAAGAATCAGCGAGACCGTTAATTGCATTTTGAATAGAAGTGAAATTTCCTTTGCCATTTTTATCAACAATAATTTTTTTACTTCCGTTTTGGCAGAAACTATTATTACATAACATGACAAGCAACAAAAAAGTTGCTGTAAAAATGATTTGTTTTAAGAGTTTCATTCTAATTATTCTTTACAGTAAACAAACAAATAATCCGTTTTTCTACTTAATCATTTTGTTTGCTGAATCGCCCATTTTACAAGATCTTCAGCCGCCTCGTAATTTTGAAAATCCGAAGGAATTTTTCTTCCATCCGTATATTCATTATAAAACCACGGATCGCCTACGGCAAATACAGCTCCTTTACCCACTTTAGCAATAGCGGCCACATTAATATTTCCTTCTTTAAGAACGGTATTTGCAGGCGGCTTTACAGAAAGCGAAGAATATTCTTTGATGTAAACTTTGCTGATATTTTTAAAGATCTTATTGCCCGGATCAACATCTATTTTTGCCATTTCAAAATTCCTACCGGTTTCTTTGTTGATGCAATCGAAATTAAATTGAATACCAAATCTTGCTGCGAGCTTGTTAAAATGGGGAAATTCAACGTTGGCAGAATCATTGCTAAACAATAATAGCACTCCTCCGTTTTTCACCCAGGTATAAATAGAATTAATATCATTTTCGTTGATATAATTCGGATGCTCGCTTTCTTTTTCATTATCCGGATCAACGATGATGTAAATGGAACTGTTCTTCAAATTTTCCGATGTAGGCGCTGTTTTCAAAGAGCTTGTCTGCACCCCGTATTTATGAAAAATATTTCCGAACATGGAATAGCCATTGTTGTCCTTTTCCTCCCAGATATAGTGAAATTGCTCTGGCTTTCCGAAGATGTCCTTTCTCGTTTCATGGTTGAAATAATAATCCAGCGTTACTGTTTTCCCTTTGCCCAAAGAAAGCGTGGGAAGCATTTCCATTTCATCAGAAGCGAGTAAAAATGCACCGACGCCTTTAGGATCATTGGCTACCACTTTTTCATGAATATAATAATCGTAGCTTCCATCGCGGTACGGTTTTCCACCTAATCCTGAAACGCTCACCGTTCCTTCTAAATTTGTTTGTCCATCATCATTCGTAATAAACTTTTTTATAATTCCGTCATAACCTTTTTTTGCAGCGGGTAAATATGACGAAGGTAAATAACCAAGCCGCACGCCTTTTGCTAACGTATAAACAAACATGCAACTTGCTGATGCTTCGGGGTAATTTCCTTTTCTGTTTGGATAGTTTAAAACATCCCACCACAAACCTGTTTTATGATCCTGAACTTTTGTAACAGCAGCGGCAAAGCGGTTTAGAATATCGATCAGTTCTTTTCTTTGAGGATGATCTTTTGGAAAATATTGAAGCGCATCTACCAGTCCCATTCCATACCAACCCATTGCACGTCCCCAAAAGTTTTGCGAAAGGCCGGTCGTTTTATTTGCCCACATTTCTTTTTTTGATTCATCATAACCGTGATAAAGCAAGCCGGTCTTCGCATCTCTTGCATGTTTTTCCATCAAAATAAACTGGTTGGCGATATCATTAAAATCAGAATCTTCATGAAAAGTTTGTGCCCATTCTGCATAAAATGGCTCCGCCATATAAAGTCCATCCAGCCACATTTGACTGGGATATATTTTTTTATGCCAGAATCCTCCATCGCTCAAACGCGGCTGCTGACGCAATTGTTCACGTAAAGTAGAGGCCGCTTTATAATATTTTTGTTTCCCTGTAACTTCAAAAAGTGTCAGTAAAATTCTTCCACATAAAATGTTATCAAGCGTAAAATTTTCAAACTTATAGGTCCGGATATTACCATTGTTGTCCACAAGAACGTCCATGCTTTTTTGCATGTAATCAAAATACTGCCCATCACCGGTTTGTTGCCAAAGCCCTTCGATTCCTTTTAAAATCACTCCCTGGTCATAAGTCCATTTTGCAGGTTTACCATCAGAATTTGTTAATGAATCTTTCCAGATCGTCATAACGGTTTTCGCCATGTCTTTTGCATAACTGTGCAGCTGTTGGGCTTCCGAACCAAATGAGCATACGGTAAAAAAGAATAAAAGACGTGCTATTTTCATCTTCATATTTTTCAGAGATTCACTTTCTTTTGAATAAACATTTATTCATCTGTAAAACAATTGTAACACCATATTCATTAAAATCAATCACATTTCCGGTATTTATTTACGCAAACGATACCGAAAACGTTCTCAACCAGCCACATCGTTTTAATTTAATTTTTATCAATAAACAAAGAAATAATAGATGTTTTTATTTTGCCAAAGGTTCTACTCTCAACCAATCAAAATCTGCATATCCTGCATCATTCGTTTGCGTTTCACCGGTACAAAACATTCCTGCTTTTGCTCCAATCCATCTCCCTTTTTCTGCCACAAATTTTTCATTAATATTTGTGAAGGTCCTTCCATCAAAACTGTAACTGTATTCACAAACAGCGCCCTGGCTCACTTTAACCCTCAAATAAACGACCCCATCTTTTACTTCTGAAATGACCGTCTCTGATTCTTTATTTTCATTATCTGCATTTTTACAAGTGCCATAAACCAGGAATATTTTTCCTTTCATATTCTTTAAATAAAGATCTGAATAGCTAAGGCCCATAATGGTTAACCCCGCCTTTTCGTTTTCTGATTTTTCATTCGGATGAAAATTCATTTTTGTCGTAACCATAAATTCGTCTGCAGGAAATTTTTGCAAAAGAACATTTGGAACATCCCACAGATTATTTGCACTGTCAGGAATTTTTTGAGCGTACAATCTTAATGATCCATTGGGATTATTCAGGTAAAACCAGTTGGGCTGTGCATTTGCCATCCATTGCCATTGCAATCCCAAATGATTGCCATTAAATTCATCACTCTCTTGGGGAGTTTGAATTGGAAAGCTTTTGCCAACATTCGGTTTTTTATAAACCAATACCGGCTCCCCTTTTTTGTCTCCATTTTTATCAATACCAATTACCGGCCAATCATTGATCCACTTCATCGGCTGTAGATGAACGACTCTTCCATAAGCACCTTTATCCTGGAAATGTAAGAACCAATTTTCACCGGTTTGTGTGGTAACCCACGCGCCCTGGTGTGGACCGTTAATTTTGGTAGAACCCTGATCCATTACCACTTTCCGTTCATACGGACCATATACATTTTTCGAACGCAGCACAACTTGCCAACCGGTTGAAACTCCACCAGCCGGAGCAAATATGTAGTAATATCCATTTCGCTTATAAAATTTCGGACCTTCAATCGTAGGATCGTTTTCATGTCCGTCATAAACAATTTGTCCTTTATCAATCACTTTCGTTCCCTCAGCATTTAATTGTTCTACGGCAATAATACTTTTAATCCCCGCGCGGCTTCCGGCAAAGGCATGAACGAGATATATTTTCCCGTTGTCATCCCACAAAGGACACGGATCTATCAATCCTTTTCCTTCCTGAACCAAAACAGGTTCGCTCCATTTTCCAGCCGGATCTTTTGACTTGATCAAATAAATTCCATAATCGGGATCAGGATAATAAATATAAAATTCATCCTTATGATAGCGAATCGCGGGAGCCCACACTCCATCGCCGTGACGCGGAATCGAAAAATGTTTTTCGGGTATTATTCGTTGGAGTCCATGACCAATAATTGTCCAGTTGACCAAATCTTTGGAATGCAGAATTGGCAAGCCCGGAACATCTTCGAAGCTGGAAGAAACCATATAAAAATCATCACCAACTCTGATGGCATCGGGATCGGAATAATCAGCATTAATCACAGGATTTTTATAAGTGCCGTTGCCGTTATCCGGAATCCAAACTGATGAAATTTGAGCACCGGCAAAAACCGCTATAAAGCTTGCGAACAATGTAAATAAAACTTTCTTCATAATAGTTTAAAGAATGCGAGGTTCATTAGAATTTATTCGTGAAAAACTTTTTTAAGAAACCCGTTAATGTATTTTACTGTCAGTTCAAACCAGGGATTGAATAAGCAAAATGAGTGAGGTGCGCCTTCAAAAGTATGAACCTCAGAATAAATATGATTGCTGTCTAACACATCAATATAATCCTTTCTGCCGGCATGCATCCGGTCCACACCGCTGTTTATAAATAATGTGGGCGGCGTTTTCGCATTCACATAGCTGAGAGGCGAAGCAGCTTCCCACAATACTTCATTTCCTCTTTTTGGATAGCCAAACCAATAAGTGGCTGCCGACGTGTGCTTGCTGTCATCTCCCTCACCACTTTCAGAATTAGTGAAAGAAAGTGTCCCGTCAATATCAACTACTGCAGCCACATTCGTTGTTGGGCCGGAGTTACAATCACATCCTTCAAAAAGAGGCATGTTGCCGGTTGTGCCAATGAAAGCTGCCAGTTCACCACCGGCTGAGAAACCGGCAATTACAATTTTTGAAGTATCAATATTATAAATTGAAGCATTCGCTTTCACCCAGCGGATTACGGCTTTGATATCATAAACAGCGGCAGGAAACAGCGCTTCAGTAGATAGTCTGTATTCGGGGGTAAAACAAACATAACCGAGATGAGCAACGCTTTCTGCGAGCGGATAATGTTGCGAACGGTCTCCTGACCGCCAACCACCACCATGTATCATGATAACCGCCGGTATTTTTTTCAAACCTTTTCGTTTTGGTACAAAGGCATCTATGATTAGATTGCGACCATTGATCGAGCAATATGTAATTCCTTTTTTTTCTGTCACATCCGAATACTTAAATTCCTGAACGATGGTAATATCAGGATAAAGCTTTTTCGTTTGCTGGTAAGCGCTGAAAGTGGTGTAAGACGTATCAGGCTTTCCGTTTATCCCTTTCAGCGATTGTCCATTTGTATTTAGAGTGAAAAGGCAAATGCAGAAGGAAATCAAAACAATTGATTTTTTTAATGACCTTATGTGACTTCTTCTTTTCATCATTGAAAGCTCAATGTTACTTTTTTAATGATTGATCTTTTTTTACTTCACAATCATCCGGGATCCATCCATTGAATACATTTTCGATGGAATATTTTTTAATTTCATCATTATTCAATTGCTTCGACCACGACACACGAGTTGATGCATTGGCACCTGGCCCGTAATTTTCATATTCCGCGAAACGGGTAGTTTTATAATTATCTGTCTTGTTCCAATTACTCCATCCTTCCGGTTTTATTTGTGGACCTAAATAACAATGAATATAAGTTACGTTTGCAAAAGGCCTCCATGGTCTTCCCAATGAAACGCTGTGAAGGGTTGTATCTGCGGTTAAAACACAATCGTTAAACACGTACCCAAACTCATGCTCCTGCGGAGTGGAAGCAGCAGTAACGTGAGAGTTTTTCCTGCTGTGGATATGACAATGTTCAAACCAAACGGTAGAAGGACCAAAAATAAAATCGGTAGTACCTTCTATATAACAATCTTTATAATACTGGCGGCTGTTTGGACTTTTGGTAAAAAGAACGTCCTGGAAACCAACAAAACGGCACTTATAAAATTGAGCTTTATCACCATCGGATTCGAGCGCAACAGCCTGGCCTGCAGAGAAACCGGCAATGTTTTGAACCGTTATATTTTTTGCGGTAAAATTATCCGCCTTTATTACGAAACTATGCGACGTCATGGTGTTTATAACTTCCCCATTGGCTGTAACCGTGCCCGTATGGTCATCATAAGTAAGAATGGTTTTGAATTCATCTTCCCCGATGATGGTTACGAAATTTTTTGTTGAATCCAGATGTAATTTTTCTCTATAAATTCCATTCCTGATATAGACGGTGACAGGTTTTTTATTATTAAAAGGAATGTGATTCAAAGCTTCCTGGACGGTGACATAGTTACCACTTCCATTCTGTGCCACAATTATTTTCGTTTGCGCAGCTGCCCTGAAAAATTCAATTACAACAAACAAAGAAAAAATGATCTTTTTCAATTTTTATTTTTTTTGGCAAAAGAAAGAAAGCCGATCTCTTTCAACCATTCTTCACAAAGCGGTTTCCATAAAGACGTTGAACCGGGATTATTGTTGATGTTAATGGCGTGACCTCCCTGCGGAAAAACATGAAAACTCGTAGAAATATTTTTATCCAGAAGCGCCTGGTAAAACAACAAACTATTTTCCGGCTGAACCGTTTTATCGTTAAAAGCATCTGCAATAAAACAAGGCGGCGTTTGTGCAGTTACCTGATCCTGGGTAGAATATTTTTCCATTAATTCTTCAGAAGGATTTTTACCCAAAAGGCTTTCGCGGCTTCCTTTATGAGCGTACTTGCCCATATCAATCACTGGCGAAACCAATATCATAAAATCAGGGTGATAAGATTTTGAAGCAACATCATCGTGTAAAGTGGTGATATCTTCAGCAGCAGTACCAACCCAGGAAGCAAGATGGCCGCCGGCTGAAGCGCCCATTACTCCTATCTTATTGGGATCAATTCCCCACTTTGCCGCATTCGCTCTTACCAATTGCACTGCACGTTGCCCATCCTGTAAAGGCGCTAATTGACTGATTTCTACATCAGGAGAATTAGGCAAGCGATATTCAACAACAAAAGCGCTAATGCCGAGCGTGTTGAACCATTTTGCTAATTGGAATCCCCCAAGATCTAATGTTATATGCGTATATCCGCCACCTGGATAAATTACAACAGCGGCACCACAATTGTCGTCTTCAGAAGGAAAGAAGGCATACATTCCGTGAGTAGCAACACGAAACGCTCTTTGCCTGGCGATGCTATCCGTTATTTTGATGCCTTTTGAATCAGGCATTTTATTTTCAGGCCACAAGGGAATAAACTGCTGCGCTTTTACTGAAGAAAAAGTGGTTGATAAAACAAGTATAGTGAGTATGTATAAACGAATTTTCATAAATCATTTTGTAGCATGTTGCCAACCTTTCGAAATTTATTTTCACCTTGAAACCCATCTTTTAAGGTTGGCAACCTTTTAATAATTACTTTCCTGTACCGGATCCCAGTTTTTTAATCCGGAAAAAATGTTTTTTACATTGTACTTTTCTGCCTGCGCTTCCGTAAGCTGATGCGACCACAAAACTCTTTGACTTTTATTTGCCCCTTCACCAGATGAGTTTCTTTCTGCATAAAAAACGGTTTTATAATTATCGGTCTTATTCCAGTTGCTCCAGCCTTTTGGGTTAATAAAGTTGTCCATTTTGCAATTGATAAAAACAGTTTTGGCATATTTGCGCCATGGACGACCAAGATAAACGTTGTGAACACCGCTATCAGCTTCAACTTCACAATTCTTAAAAACAAATCCGTAAGCAACACCTTCGGGAGTGGAAGCAGCTGTGATATAAGAATCGGCTTTACAATGAATGCTGCATTTTTCAAACAAAGCAGTTGCTTCCCCGAAAATAAAATCTGTTGTTCCTTCAATATAACAATTGGAAAAGTATTGTCTTGCATTTTCACCGGCAAGATATAAAGTGTCCTGGTTGCCCAGAAATTTGCAATTCTCAAATGAACACCTGTCGGCTTCGACAGCCAAAGCAAGGGCTTGGCCAACCGGCCCCGCTAAATTTTCTATCGTTAGATTTTCTGCATGAAAATCATTTCCCTGGACCAATAAAGTTGCCGTGTAAAAAGTACTGTTAGGACCTTTATTTATTTTTTTAAAATAATCGTCATAAGAAATGATCGTGCTGTCTTTGCTTTCACCGATCAATGAAATTTGGGTGTTCCATGAAGGAATGAAAACCTTTTCATGGTATTTACCGTTTTTCACAAAAATTCTGATGCGTTGATAGGGAAAAGATTTACATGCTTCAATCGCTGATTGAATGGTTGTAAAATTTCCGCTTCCATCTTTGGCAACAATGAAATCATATTTTGCTGTCACTTTTTGTTGCGAAAAAGTAAAAGATAATAGTCCGGTAAACAAACAAAATAAGATTCCTTGATAAAACTTCATTTACTGTAATTCTTTTTTAGTTTAACTTTTTCAACCCCTTCCAAACGGCATTGGCAATTTCTTTTTGTCCTGCAATATTTGGGTGCAAACCATCGGCATAATTTGGTTTAGAAACCACATGAAGCAAAGAAATAAATTCAGTATGCTGCGCCTTTGCCAATTCTTTATACCGGGTTTCAAGTTTATAAAGAGATTGCTTTGTGTTTTCGTTATACTTTTTTGCCTTGTTAATTTCATTCATCGTTACCAGGTTAATGTCGGACGGAGCAAGGATTATAATCTTTGCTTCGTTGTTCACTTTCCTTATTTCTTTTATCATCCACTTCATATTTTCAACGCAGCTATTGACCATCGAATCATTTCCGTTTTTCAAATCATTTACTCCTAAAAAAATAAGGTAATAATTTGCGTTAGGATATTTTGTTAGAACGGGCAACAGCTCTTTTTTATCAGAAGTTTTTCTTCCACTTCTTCCCGCATTTAGAAAGTCTATATCCGGATGTTCCTGCGATAAAAAATAAACCCAGCTATGTCCGTCAACCTGTGCACCATAAGTGATCGAATCCCCAAAACAAACTACCTGCCCATGAATGTTTCTAAAGCCTGATATAACTACGGCAGTTACACACATAATAGTTAAGAGAGAAAAAACTTTTTTCTTCATTGTAAATCATTTTATTCGCCGATCTTCTTCAGCCAGTCAGGATATTCTACAGATATAATTCTCTCCGGCCAGTAGCCGTACCAGGCATAGCCAGTTCTGCGTTCACGCGATACATCGGAAAGCTGGTACACCTTTTTCCCGTCACGATTGGCAAACATGGGACGATCTGTTTCCAGTTCATAATAACGTGTCCAGATGGGAGGTGCAGTAGAATCGTCAACAACAATTCTATCATTATTTGCTGCATGAAATTTATATACCACTTCTTTTGCGGGAATTGTTTTAACGCGTTCTCCTTTTATTTCCACTTTCTGAAACCAGGCAACGGCATTCTTTACTGCATTGATAATTTCAGCATCTGTATTTTTCACCTGCATCAGTAAACGAACAATTTCAGCACTTTCTTCACTTGCTTTTGATGCAAGTTCAAAGGTTCGCGCTCCTACCGGTTGTAAAGTAATGTTATCATGTTGCTGGCACCAAACAGTTGGTTTTCCATTCTCAACAATCTGACATTTTAAAATACAGGCAATTCCTTTTTTATAAGCATCTGATGCTTCTTTTCTCAACTGGTTATTTACAAATGAATAGTAAGGTTCATTTTGTACAATATGCTGCAACACCTGCATAACGCCTATGATTGCGCCATCATTGAAAGTAATGTATTTGCGATAACCACTTATATCAGGATAAAATTGAGGCCAGCCCCCGTTTTCATATTGTGCTTTTAAAATAAAATGTAATCCGCGCAAGGCTGCCTCTTCATATTTTTTATCGCCAAGCAAAGTATACGCCTTCGCCAAATATTCTATTTGCGTGTACGTGGCACCGTTATCAAAAGTAGTATGTAAAGAATCTTTATGTTGTGCAAGTATTGCTTTTTGTTCATCAGTAAGAATTGCGAGCATATCGTAATTCTTTGGCCATCCGCCATTCGGTTGCTGATACAACAGAATATTATCAGCTATCTGCCGGACATCAGATGGTTTAAAACGAGGCTGATCTTTTGAAGGAACAATCACCTGCTCATGATCGGTAATATCCATCCAGTGATGCCTGCTGTCCTGGAAACCGGAGACATCTTTAATGTGATAATCATCCTGCTGGGCAAAAAGAGAAGCAGGAAACAGGCACGAAAGCAGCAAACCGAACAGAATCAATTGTCGCAAAAAAGAATAACCGTGGCCCATAGCTTTTATTTATAAAAATTGAACTATTTGATGTTCACCTTCTTACCATTTATCATCGTAGCTTCGACTTGAAGCCCTTCAACGTTTTTCACAAAATTTTCTTTTTCAACATTCTGAAAAGCGCAATTATCAATCTGGATATCCTTTACCGGCTTATTATCCAGGCCTTCAATATAAATGGCATACTGGCTTTTCCCGCTTACAACATTGTTTACATATACACCAGATAAAGAAGGAGGAAAATTACATTTCGCCGCTTTTTCTTTTTCGTAGAACATATTTATTTTGAACACTGCTTCACGCACCTGCCCTACTTTTATATTTCTGAAATAAAAGTTTTTCATAACACCGCCGCGACATGCATTTGATTTTATTCTTATGGCACGTTCAAGATGAGGACTGCTCATTACACAATTTTCTGCATAAACATTTTCAACTCCGCCTGAAGTTTCGCTGCCGATAACCACACCTCCATGGCCATCTTTCATCTGGCAATTCTGAACAATAATATTTTTTGAAGGAACATTTACGCGACGTCCATCTTCATCACGGCCACTTTTTATCGCGATGCAATCATCGCCATCAGTGAACGAACAATTTTTGATCATTACGTCGGTGCACGACTCAGGATCGCAACCATCATTATTTGGACCAAGGCTATTTGTGATCACTCCATCAACGGTTATATTTTGAGAAAGCGTTGGATGTATCAACCAAAAAGGCGCATTGATCAAAGTCACACCTTGTATCAGGATATTTTTGGAGTTGTAAAATTCAATCATCGTCGGCCGCATGTAATGTCCTTTACCAAAAACGCGATCTTTAACCAGAATTCCTTTCGCAGCCATTTCCATCAATGCCGGTTCATTGTTTTTGTCATGCTGCGATGGCATTCCGTCTTTCCAGCCAAATTTTTTGCTACCCGTCCAGTTCCACCAATGATCATTATCAGCTTGCCCGTCTAAAATTCCTTTTCCTGTTACGGCAATATTTGTTTGTCCTTCGGCATAGATCAGTGGCGAATAGTTCATGAGTTCCACGCCTTCAAACCGTGTAAGTACAACAGGAAGATAATCGTTGTCATCGGTGCTGAATTTTACAATCGCTTTATCATCCAAATGAAGATTCACATTGCTTTTCAGATGAATCGGGCCTTTTACAAAATAAGTTCCTGCGGGAATAATAACCCTGCCTCCGCCTGCTTTGCTGCATGTTGATATTGCCGTTTTTATTGCAGGGAGACAATCAGTTTTACCATCCGCTTTTGCGCCATATTTCAAAATAGAATAATCGCGGTTTGCAAAGGTTGGAGGATCAATGTTTTTCAAAATCGCCGGCAAATCTTTCCATCCCTGTTCTGCATTTTGCTGTGCAGAACATCCGGCGGTTATGATTAAAAGAGAAAGAACAACTGTTACATATTTTAATCTCAATAGATTTTTGCACTTCATAAGAATTGGGTTGTATGATTTATGATTTTTTAAAGATCCGGTCAGAAAGTTCGAGGTGTAAATCGTTAATTCCCTGCAAAACCAGTTCGGCAATATGCCTTGCTCCATAAGCATTGAAATGAGTGTTATCATGAATGCCCAAAGGATAGTCCGGATTTTCTCCCGCCGCTAATTGCATGAATAATAACGTCGAATTCTTTTCTCCAAATGTTTGCAATAATTTGAGGCTCATGGCATCCAGGTCGATCAATGGAACATTCATTTGAGCCGCTACCTCACGAACAATTTTTGAATAAGCCTCATGGGTTTCAAGGGCATTTCCGGATGAATCAAACTTCCTCCTGCTTACCGGGGTTATTAAAACAGGCACAGCTTTTTTATCCCTCGACTCTGTAATGAATTTTATTAAATTCTTTCTATAATCCTCGGGAGGGGTATAACGGTCAGGATAATTTTTTGCTTCATCATTGTGGCCAAACTGGATGAATACATAATCGCCTGCTGATAAATTATCCGCAACCTTTTGCCAACGGTTTTCAGAAATAAAAGTACGCGTACTTCTTCCGCCCCGCGCTTCATTTTTAATGGTAACAGAAGAATCAAAATATTCGGCAAACGGCATTCCCCAGCCGGTTAGGGGGAAACGCGAAGAATCATATTGGCACATCGTCGAATCGCCAATCATCCAGATGTTTGTGTGTTTTTTTACAGGTAAAGTGAATGAAACCAAGCCCAGTAAACAAACAAATAATGTCTTTTTTAAACCCGGTTTAATCATGTTAAAAATTGAAGTGTATGAATTTTCTGACACGTTTATTTTTTTTCTTTTTGATGAACGACCCGAATATGGTGCGCTAGATCAAGGTTCAGATTTTTGATTTCACTCAAAACGATCTCTGCCATTTTTCTTGCTCCCAATTCACTAAAATGTGTATCATCTTTGTGGCCTTCAGGATAATGTGGATTTTCTCCCGCAGCCAGGTAATTATACAAATATCTAGAATTATCAGGGCCAAACTGCTGCACGAGTTCCTGGCTTTTCTGATCCAAATCAATTAAAGGAACTTTATATTTTGCAGCCACATTTTTCACAAGCTGCGTATAAATTGCATGCGTCTCTTCTATCTTTCCTGATGAATCAAATTTTCTTCTGGCAACAGGAGTTATCAAAACAGGCACCGCTTTTTTGTTTCTTGATTCTGTAACAAACTTTACCAGGTTGGCGGTAAATTGCTCCGGAGTGGTGTAACTTTTTTTCGTTGGCACTTCATCATTGTGCCCAAATTGAATCAACACATAATCACCTTCTTTTAAATTTTCCACTACCGGTTTCCATCTGCCTTCTTCAATAAAACTTCTGGTGCTCCTTCCGTTTTTCGCACGATTATCTACTGCCACTGTAGAATCAAAAAAATAATGAAACGGCATTCCCCAGCCGGTTTCAGGATAGGCTTTTACTTCTTTATCAGCCATGGTAGAATCGCCGATGAGATATACGGTTGTCTTTTGTTTTTCAGGCAATACAAAAGACATGATCAGAAATAAGATGGCGAATGACACGTTACTTTTCGCACTAATTAATATTTTTTTCAAGTAAAAACTTTTAAATAAACTGTAAGCATTTATAATTTTTGAACCGCGATTTCAATAAACCTTAGTAGAAATTGTATTTTCTCTCTTGCAGCACCTTATTACCTGATACTTCTACATTTCATAACTTAAGTAAAAATTTAAATCAAAATCCATCATTCAGATTTAATCATAATCTACCTCCATCTTGGGTCGCCCGCAGTATTTTTTCCTGCGAATGAATTGTCTTTTATGGTAAAATCTCCGTTTGCCGGATCGGTAAATAAATTAGCTGCAGTACCGGAATATGAATTAGCACCGGTAATCGGATTGGCGCTGAATACACAATCGGATGTCGTATAAGTATTAGACAACACCGCATTTCCCGAAGATTTAATTCCATTGGCATTCGTCGGGTCAAGCGTGCTCCCCAGTATCGTATTCATGATATTGAAAGTGGCTGGGAATGTTCCTGAATAATTAACAAAATACCCGCCCTGGTTTATCATATTATCGAACGTGCAATTGTTGATGTTCAAAGAGGTTCCCGTGATGCCGTCCTGCCTGATGAAATAATAGATTGAATAAAAAGTGCTGTTTTGAATGGTGATATTGTCGATCAAAGCCTTGTTGCTTCCGCTTGCGTAAAGCACTGCATATTTTGCACCAATCCCAAAACTATCGATGATGCAATTATTGATGAGCAGGTTTTTGATTTCCGCACCGCTGGTTTTTAACCTGATAAAAGAATTATTAAATACGCCTTTGGTTATACAATTTTGAACCTTTACATTTCCAATTACGGTTACATGGCCGATGTTCATAAAATAGTTTGCGTTGCCGTCTGTTGCGATACTCAGGTCAGAAAAATTTAAAGAGTCTATATTTCCGGAAGCATCGAAATTATTGGAAAGTAAAAGCTCGGCAGGACTGCCAAATCCCAAACCACTTCTGATAGAAACCGATTTATCAAAAGTATAAGCCGACGGTATCGTATAAGTTAATCCTCTTTTCAAAAGAACAATTGCACCATCGGGGATTTGAGACAGTGTATCAAAAAGAACAGATGGCCGGTCATTTATAAGCCTCAGATCGATTACATTATTTCCGGTTACCGGCGCTTTCGTTGTAAAAGTCAAAACACCTTTGCTTTTATTACCGGCGAAAATTTCGGCAGTATATGTTGTTCCTGCAGATAAGGCTTCTACCAAAGCCTGTCCTGCGGTATTCTCGTCAGCAGTAACGGGTACCTGCATCGTATCCCCGTTTGCTTTCGTAAGAATAATTTTATCCACTCCTTCTGTACTTTTCCAATTCAGGATTACAGCATTATCTATTACATCCGAACTTTGAACCGGGTGAAATATTTGTACGCCCACTAAAGAAAATGATGTAGTTGATGCGACCCATTGATCAGATCCTGCTGCCGTAGCAGTGGCATTTGCCTTCACCCGTGCGAAATAACGAGTCCGGTCTTTAAGAACATCGTCTGTTACAACGGCTGCTGTTGAATCAACTTTCAGCGTAAGAGCAGGAGTCCCCTGGAAAGTAGAATCCTGCGAAATTTCCAGCGTATAGGTTACACCGCTTCCGGCGGAGAATAAGGAAGCAGGCCAGCTGATCACCGCCGAAGTGTCGCCGCCGGTGATCGTGATGGACGTAGGCGTAAACATCCGGTTTGGCGTGAACCTTTCCAGTGTTACTTTCTTGCAGGAAATTACCACAACCGTCAGCAGTAAAGCAACAAATAGTTGATATTTTAATTTTTTCATGAGTTTCATCTCTTTGTAATTTTTAAAAAATTAATTAATACCCGTAATCCTGTGTCAGATTTGGATTTGCGTCGATAGATGCCTGTGGTATCGGGAATAATTCACTGTGATTTGGTTTGAATCCTTCAGCGTAATAGGCAAAATTGCCGGTATTAACTGCACTGCTTATCCAGGTAACTTTTGTAGAACCTGACGGACCTGAAGGAGGCGCCGGTTGATAGAAAGAAGTTGCCCAGTCGATGTAATCTTTAGGGTCAGTATTCGGATAATAATACATGGCTGTTGGAAGATTGTTATAGGGAGGAGCCAAAGCAGCCATCTTTGCGAGATCCTGTTTTGTTTCTGATAATTTGTCTCCTAATAAATTCCAGCGGATGAGATCATATTTACGAATTCCTTCAGAGCCAAATTCCAATGCTCTTTCATTCACAATGGCATTAAAAAAACCAGCCTTATCAGCAGGTGGAGTACCCGCAAGATCTGCATTTCCACCAAAAGCACGGATCCTTACTTTCTGAAATGCATCAATGGCTCCTGCTGTTGGCCCATTATTAATTTCGTTTTCTGCTTCTGCATACATTAATAAAACATCTGAATAGCGAAGCAAAGGCCAGTTCAGGCTAAAGTTCTGCGCCTGGTTGCTGATGTCAATGTCCGGATTCGTGATCCAGTTACGACGAAACTTTCCATCGGCGAGACTCGTAATAGGAACGGCTGAAAGCGAATTATCATTATTGATCTTAAAAGGCGCGATGGTTACATCACGACGTGTATCGGTTGAGTCAAACTGGTAAAAATAAGTAGGCAGAACGATCAGGCTTCCATTAGGGCCATTATATTTACCCAGCTTGCTGTCAGTTGCAGAAGTAGCTCCTGCCATGGCCACCTGGAAGATGATTTCACCAAAAGGATCAATCTTGTGAGCATCTACATTATTTTGCCACAAATCCCTGTAACTCGGATCAAGAGAATGTTCACCGGATTGGATGATATCGAGGCATTCCTGGTCGGCAATCTTGTAATAATCAAGGTAATTGCTTCCGCGCTCCATTTTGCCATCTCTTCTCAGCGAATAGCCACCGCGAAATAATGCAATGCGCGCACGCAAACCTTTTACCGCTCCTTTCGTAATTCTTTCATCATTAGCATCGCCCAATGCGGCTACGCCCGAACGCCAGGGAACCAAATCTTCAGCAGTTTTAAGATCATTCAGTACGTGATCATAAATGCTGTCGCGGTCAGTTTTTTTCAAAAACAGATCCGGCTGATCAGCAGATGGTACCCATTGCGCCGGAAGATCTCCCCAGTTCCTTACCAGTTCAAAATAGTATTGTGCTCTCAGAGTTAATGCTTCTCCGTATAACCGTTGCAATTCTGCTTTTTCTGATGGAGAACCATTTTTATATAAGTCCATCTGGGGGATGTATTTGATACATTGATTTGATCTTTCAACGCCTTCATATAACTGGTTAAATGGCTTTGCCAGCTGAAGATTTCCGGGAGTGAGATTGTATCTGCCGATATCTCTTCTGTCATTATCACCATGACCGCCGGCGCCCATGATGCAATCATTATCGTAAGGAAAATACATGCTTACGCGAATGCCATATCCCTGGTCGCCGGTCATTTCCTGGTAGGCGCCCAAAACAGCTTTCTGGGCATTCGCTACAGTTCCAAATACGGTTTCAGGGCCAAACGAAGAAATCGGATCCAGCTTCAGATATTTTTTACACGAACTAAGTTGCACAGCGGTCATTAAAACCGTTATGGCAATTAGTAACTTATAGAATGATTTTATTTTCATAAACTGATTTTTAAAATTTTAGAATGTCACATTTAATCCGAAAATATAAGAGGTGCTGCGCGGATAAGCAGAGAAATCAACACCGGGTGTCATGGGTGTGGATCTTCTTGTATTCACTTCAGGATCATAACCGGAATAATTGGTGATCACGGCAAGGTTATTTACGGTAACATATGCCCTGAACCGCTGCATTTTCATTTTCTTGATCAATGAATTTGGTAGTGAATATCCAAAAGTGATATTATTAATACGGATAAATGAACCATCTTCTACAGCCCACGATTGAGGATAGAAGGCACTTCCGGTTGTAATCGGCCTCCATAAAGTCGCATTTTTATTTAGTTCGGCTAGTGCTTTCGGATCGGTCACCACATTTCCATTTGCGTCAATCGTTTTCCAGCGGCTGTTTTCAATAGAAAGCAGGTTGGCATTTGGAGTATAGCCACTTCCAAATTCCAGTTTGTTATCGTTGAAAATATCGTTGCCATACTGAAAGTTGATGAAGATGCTCAGATCAAAATTCTTATATTGAAATTGTTGATTTAAGCCGCCGAAGAACTTAGGATTTGCATTTCCGATGATCCGTTCATCTTTACTGTTTACGATGGAATCGCCATTCAAATCCTTATATTTAATGATCCCGGGCTGCGGTGTAAGACCGGTTACACTGATATCATTTGGAACACCGGGCTTCAATGTATATGCTTGGGTAGCGGAGTTATAATCAAAATCATCTACTGTATAATACCCGTCATTTACCAGCCCATACATACTGCCTACTGGAGACCCTACTTTAATGATGTAATCAGCCGGATTATTGGAACCGGCCCATCCGGAACTCTGCAGGAACGATGTTTGTTTTCCAAGGCTCAACACCTCATTCTGGTTGAATGAAACATTAAAACTGGCATTCCAGCTAAAATTTCTTTTTTGAATCACGCTGGCGCTAACCTGGGCTTCAAATCCATTATTGGCTGTCGCGCCTACATTCTGGATCTGGTTTACATAACCTGAAGTAGTTGGCACGGGTACGGACACCAACAAATCCTTGGTTTTATTTCTGTAATAATCGAGGCTAAATTGAGCATGGTTATTAAATAAAGAAAAATCAAATCCTATATTTCGGGTAACATTTGATTCCCATTTTAAAAAGGCATTAGATAAGGATGCAGAACCAAACGCCGTCACCAACTGATTTTGTAAACCATAATAATTTTGGTCCGTATTAAACTGTGTCAGGAAAAGGAAAGACTGGATCCGGTTATTTCCTGCTTCGCCGTAATTGAGACGAAGTTTTACATTGGAAAGAAACGGTTCGACTCCCTGCATAAATTTTTCTTCTGACATTTTCCAGGCAAAGGATGCAGCGGGAAAATAACCCCACTGGCGACCGGGAGCAAATACAGATGAACCGTCTGCACGCATACTCAGGGATGCCAGGTATTTATCTTTGTATCCATAATTTAACCGGCCAAAAAATGATGAAATGCGTTGCACATCCTCGTTACTTGTTGGCGCCGGCTCTGAAATTCCTGCCGGCGGACTGGCCAGGTTGAGATTTCCCAAAGCTTTTTCAGCGCTGGTTCCCAGTGGGAAAAAACGTTGAACAATTTGATTGCTTTCATCTCTTACTTCATAGGTTTCCTGTCCGGCAATAAAATCAAAAGTGTTATTTGCATTAAAATCTCCATCAAATTTCCTGTTCGTAAAAGTAAACACATTTGAATTGTCGAATGTCTGCCTGTTGCTTTGTTGTACCGTTGCTATCGGCATACCTGATCCATTGGAGATTGAATTGGAACTCAAACTATCGTCATAGCTATTGGTTCTGTAATCGTGATAGTCAAAGCCAACAGTTGTTCTGAAAGAAAGAAACCGGGTTAAGGTGTAATCAGCATAGCCGCTCAATCCTGCTAAAGTCTGATATTGTTTTTTGTATTGCGAGTTGATCAATAAAAGCGGGTTTACGATATATAATCCGTTTCCACTTGTTTCATTGATCAATTCCGGGTCGTAATTGGCTACTTCCTGCCCGGGAGACAAATAAGGAATATAACGAACAGCCTGTCTCAAAAAGTTTAAGCCGCTGCTACCGGGATTCGAAGTTCCGGCGCCATTAATAACCTGGTTGTCAAAACGGACATTAAATCCTACTTTAAAATTTTTACTTACTTCATGATTCAATTTAAAGTTTACCAGCTTACGGTCATAATCAGAATTCAGCATGACCGCTTCGTTCTTGTTGTAAGTAAGGCTCAGATTGAATTGTGTTTTTTCACCACCGCCGGAAATACTTACATTATGTGTTTGCATAAAAGCTTGCCGCCCAAAAACCTGGTTTTGCCAGTCAACAAAAGGCGCTTGCTTGTATAAAGAAAGGTCGTTCCATGTGCCATAAGTATTTAAAAAGTTCTGTTCGTTCTGGCTGCTTCCACGGCTTCTTTCATATTGATACAACACAAATTCATAAGGATTCATTACACTCAATTCATGTGGCACTTTTTGAACACCTACAAGCCCGTTATAGCTGATCGTACTCTTTCCTTTGTGACCGCCTTTGGTAGTAATGATCACTACCCCATTGGCGCCTCTTGCACCGTAGATCGCGGTAGCAGAAGCATCTTTCAACACATCGATCGTTTCAATATCCTGTGGGGATAAAGTAGAAAGCGCATTATCCACAATGATTCCATCCACCACATACAAAGGCGAGTTATCCTGGGTAATAGAACCACCGCCTCTTACACGAATCTGTACTTGTGCATCCGGAGAACCTTCCGAACCGGTAACCTGCACACCGGCCAAACGTCCTGCCAGCGCTTCTTCTGCAGAATTGATCGGAATATCTTTTAAATCTTTCGCACTTACGGATGAAACGGAGCCGGTAAGATCTTTTCGTCTTACAGTACCATAACCAACTACAACGACATCATTCAAAGTAGAAGCCGTGTTTTGAAGCGTAACGTCAATAACATTGCGGTTCCCGACGGTTATTTCCTGGCTTTTGCTCCCTACATAACTGAATACCAGCACGGTATTTCCATGGGCCGGTACTGATATGGAATAATCACCGGAAGCATTGGTTGCAGTTACCGTCTTTGTGCCTTTCAGCGATACGCTTACACCTGTTAATGCCTCTCCTGCCGCTGATGTTACATGACCAGTGACTGTTTTACTTTGCGACATCGCCGTCGTAAATGAAAACAGTAGCATCACGAAAAAATAAAGTTTACTTTTCATATTATTACAAGCTTTGGTTTTTGAAATGAAGGATGATTATTTTTTGATTTTGTATTTTAAATTTTGATTCGATCCGGTCCCGTTTCTGCAGCAATAAGAAATGCCGTTTGCAATCGCTTCACGATGCCGCCAACATAATACTTCCATATAGCGCCTTTCAGGAAAATAACCGGATTTTAAAGCGGGTTAATTTGCGAAAGAAATTGTTTTTTGACCTGAACGGTGCTTCCCTTCAACATGCTGTTCCCATGAGAACAGGCAAAATTGATTTAATCCTTTTTCTTTTCCCCCGCATTAATTTTGCAAACGCATTTCTTAATTGCCTTTGTCCATCTTCTTTATTTCCTCAAAAATGATCTTGAAATCTTTGTTCGTTATATTTATCTAAGAATTTTCTATAGCTTATCAACGTCCCATCCATCCGCCATCAACAGTCAATATTTCGCCATGTACATAATCAGAGGCGGCAGAACTTAAAAACACAACGGGCCCAACCAGGTCATCAGGCGTTCCCCATCTTCCCGCAGGAATTCTATCCTGGATGGATTGGTTTCTTGCCGCATCTTGTCTCAATGCTTCTGTATTTTTTGTAGCGATATATCCGGGAGCAATGCCATTGACATTTACTCCTTTTGATGCCCATTCGTTGGCAAGGGCTTTTACCAAACCGGCAACTGCGCTCTTGCTGGCGGTATAAGCGGGCACATTAATTCCGCCCTGGAATGAAAGCAATGAACAGGTAAAAATGATTTTCCCCTGCTGTCTTTGTACCATTTCTTTTCCAAATTCACGGGCAAGAACAAACGCAGAATTCAGATTGATGTTAAGAACCGTATCCCACTCTGCATCGGTATAAGAAACGGCTGGACTTCTTTTTATCGTTCCCGCATTATTTATTAAAATATCAATAACAGGATGAGCAAATTTTATTTTGTCAATGGAATTCAATAATTCATTCCTGTCCTCAAGATTGATTTTGTAAGAAGAAAATTTTTGTCCCGAGGCAATGATCTCTTTTTCAATGTCACTGCCCGGTTCAAGCGAAGAAGATACTCCGATGATATCGGCGCCTGCTTGTGCAAGGCCTGTTGCCATTGCTTTTCCGATGCCGCGTGAGCAGCCGGTAACGAGAGCAGTTTTACCTGAAAGATTAAAAAGTTCGTTTAATTTCATAATAACAAGCAAGCTATTTGAGACAACAATTTTGATCAGATTCTCACAAATATCATTAAGCAAGTGTACCGATATTTTATTAGGATAAATCGATCCGGCGCAAGTATTTTTATGCAATCGTTCCCGATAACGATTCCAATTTTCTGATAATTTAAACCCGGTAAAAAAAGGGTGCTACTGTAGGTGTAGAAGAAAAAGGAAAATATAAGTTTCACCCCCGCGCCTTGGTTCGTGGCACATGAAACACATTTTAATCCGGTCAGTGGGAAGTGTAATCTTGCTACAAATTATTTACGCTGTCATGCCGAACCTGTCGAAGCACTGTTCTTAATTTTGGATTAGGTAATCTAAAGCCAGGCGGACAATTTATTATCTTGCATATTAAAATGTCTAACCGGGCAAAAGGAATTGCACAGAAACCTTCCGAGCCAAGAGTTCATATAAAAGATGAAAAGGGCAACTCCTGGTCTTTTTCTGCACAAGGACAAAAGGAAGTTGACAATTTAATAGGCAACCAAATCCCAATTGACCAAAAACTTGAATTGCATCAGTCGGTTGAAACACAAGTTGTTTTTGACATTCCACAAAACGCAAAAAAATTATATGCTTTAATTGAAGAAGGTCCATTTATAACCAACCTTTTATTGCAGGACGATAAGCAAGTTTTTTTGATACATTAGTAAGACAACACAAACGCCAACATGGCGGCAAAAACAGAAGCAATCATTTTCCTGAAAATATATTATTCCTTCAGGCTTTTTAAATACGCAATGCTCTTTGGTACTTGTTCATTTGGCTGGTTGCTTTCATCTTCAATAAAAAAATGTTTTATTCCTACTTTTTTCGCTTCTCTTAATATCGCCGGAATATCAATTTCGCCCGTTCCCAATACTACATCATTTTCCTGGGAAGTGCCGCCGCTCAGGTCTTTCTTAGTTCCTTTTCTCAAATCTTTTAAATGCATCAGTTTCCACCGGTTTCCGTATTTTTTCAGCAAGGCAACAGGATCGCCGCCGCCAAAGTGTATCCACAGGATATCCATTTCAAAAGAAACATCATCCGGGTTGGTATTTTTAATAAGATAATCAAGCAAAGTTCCATCCTGATATGGCTGAAATTCATAACCATGGGCGTGATAACAAAAAGTGATTCCGCTGTCCTTTAAAATCTTACCGGCTTTATTGAAAACCTCCACTGCCTGTTTTGCATTCTCTAAAGTAAAGCCTGAATTCGCGTGAGGTATCCAAGCACACATCACATATTTTGCGCCCAGGCTTTTTGCCCTATGCGCTACTGCTTCAGGAGATTTCGCCAGTTCGTTATAATCGGCACCGGTAGAGATGATCTTAATGCCTCTTTCTTTGCAAAGTTGTTTAAATTCTTTTGCCGGCATTCCGTAGCTTCCACCTTCATATTCCGTAAAGCCAAGTTGCTGAATTGTGTCAAGTGTTTTAACAATATCAACAGGAAAACTTTTTCTGAAAGTATATGATTCAATGCCAAGAGGAGCTGTATATAATTTTTGTGCAAATGCATTTGTTGCAACAAACATTATCGGCAATAAAAGTGGAAGGTATTTTTTCATCTGAAGAAATTGCATGTTTTTAAAAAGAAAAGTATTTTAAATGTTATGAAGCGAAGGAAATTAAATTAAAATTACTTTATAAAGATAATTGTAAGAGGCAATATTTCTTACCAGTAAAAAAAGAAATTATCATGATTCTTATTTAAAAGATTGCAAGCGCAACCTTTTCTTTTCTATTGATGCTGAAAATGCAATAAAACTGCATTGATACAAAAGCAATTTACAACCGCTCCTTAATTTTAAGCGCTGTCCTGCTGAGCCTGTCGAAGTGCTTCCACCAGTCACGCTCATTTTATTTTTTTTAAGAAAGGGCTGTTCTCAATGAACAGCTTAAAATTATCCGGATGCTGGATAATGTAGTTATGCTCGTGAGGTGTATGAATAAAAATAACTTTGTTGTGCCGGATGATGGCAGGGGTAACCTGCGCTTCCTCCAGTGAATCTTCCGCAATGTGTGCATTCTTTACCTGCCCCATCATCGCTTTGGTTTCATCAAAGGTGCCGCCGTGGTCGGTGTATAAATTGATAAAACGATGATGCCTGTTAGCAGTTAACCAATCCATAAACTTATCGGTATCTGCATACAGCGCATCAAATAAGATCACTTCATTCACTGGTTCATTACCATTCTGTAAAATGCGCGCCATCACCCTGTATGCGCCGCTGTGTCCTGCAAGGATAATATTTCCTGCGCGGGCGTTGTTAGATATCACGTTCATCGCTGCCAGTTTTTTAAGCACATCATTGACAAGGCTGCAGAATGTATTTTTTTGTTCCAGCTTGCCGCCATAACTATCCGGCGCGTTCCTCGCCGTTTCCGGCAATACCAGCACTGCGTTAACGCCCGCATCTGCAAACTGCCTTGATAAGCCATACTCGCTTAAGGCGGTGTCGATGTTGTTGCCCCATCCGTGAAACCAGAAGATCATATCTACCTTTTTCCCTGCCTTAAAATTCGTTGAGGTAATAATAATTACGGAACTATCGGAATAATGATCTGTTGAATTGTACAATACATTTTTGTAGAGGTGCCCCTGGGATCTGCCGGTATCGGGGAAGGAAGTATTGGAAGAAGTTATTTTGGTCTGACGGAGTGGAAGCTGGCAAATGCCCGTCAGGCAGGTAACTAATAAAACAGCGAGTATTGAAAGTTTTTGATTCATGTAAGTGGTTCAAATGTAAAAATAAGGAATGTGCATGTTCTTTACACATGGACCTCGCTCAATGACGATTGCTCAACAGAACTGGCTAACTTGTACAAATGGAAATGCAGATAGTGTTTAAAAACTTTATAAATTCAAAAGTTTGCTATAGTGAATGAAAAAATATGTCGTTACTTTATTTTCAACTATAAAAGTGCCAAAAAGATTGAAAGTACTATAAGCTTTTTAGCACGAGTCACTTATTGAACCAATCACATAAAAAAAATTATGGAAAAGAAATTAAAAAGAAGAATAGACTTGTTAACCGCTTATGCCATTTTCACTCTTTTGATTTTTGGGTATATGGCATTTAGTTCTTTCAGGAAAACCGTCAATACAGAAAAAATGGATGAACTCACAGTGAAGCGAATCAATGTGGTTGGAGAAGATGGCAGTCTGAGAATGGTTATCAGCAACGAAACGCGGCAGCACCCGGGAAGGATAGCCGGGAAGGACCTGGCAAAAAGAAAAAGACCCGCAGGCGTCATCTTTTTTAATAATGACGGCAATGAATGCGGAGGTTTGATATTTGAGGTAAATGATACGGGTAAAGTGATCAATTCAGGAATGTCATTTACAATGGATAATTATAACAACGACCAGGTTGTGCAGATGGTTAATTCAGAAGAATATGCCGGTGGAAAAGGCAAGGTCAGAAGAGGGCTGGTGATTAATGAATTTCCGGAAGGTAGCAGTTTACCCGCCTTCATGGATAAGTACGAAGCGATAAAAAAAATTAAAGACAGTACATTACGTAAACGAGAAATGAACGATCTTATGTCTGTGGAAGGAAGCAGGAGAAGATTGTTTATCGGGCGCACGTTAGATAACCAATCCGGCCTTTTTCTTTATGATTCTGCCGGCAAGCCGAGAATGGAAATATATGTAGATAACACCGGATCACCGCAGATAAAAGTGCTTGATGTAAAGGGGAATTCAAGGAATGTTTTGCTCAAATAATCTGTGATTTTGATCCGCTCTCCCACAGGTTTCAAAAGCTGTGCATTAGGCTTAAATTTCAATTATAAAAATCTCCAAAAATTAAAACTTCCACTCTACTTAAAGTATAAAGTAACGGGCAGTTTCAAGACATA
>Ga0207652_10000192_pt1 | contig 64433 bp, 48 predicted proteins | sample KBSC63BmetaG_FD_184334 | JGI IMG/M metagenome (GOLD analysis project Ga0207652, IMG submission 184334) | Corn rhizosphere microbial communities from Kellogg Biological Station, Michigan, USA - KBS C6-3B metaG (SPAdes) (version 2) | ecosystem: Host-associated > Plants > Roots > Rhizosphere ... | reverse complement strand
GGGGGCGCTGGAGTTGATGGGGCAGATGCAGGCCAGGCGGCATGCGACTGGGGATCGGCGGGCGGCTTGAGGGGACCCTGTCCCACGAACGGCAGGGCTTTGCGGGAGCGGCCTGAGGGAGCCCCTCTCTCACGAACTGCGGGCAGGCGAGGGAGGGACGTGAGGGGGACCCTCCCTCACGAACAGCGGGGGGGTTCGTCCGGGTCCCCCTCACGTCTCTCCAACCGGCTCGGGCGGCAGGTCGGCTTGGCGCGGGCGCGATGAAAAATGCGCGGCGGCAGGTTACCGTCATCGGGGCTGGTGGGGCTGAGGAAGGGTCGGAGGCTTGGCGGCTGGCGGAGGAGGTTGGGCGGCGGTTGGCTCAGGCTGGCGCCACTGTTGTCTGTGGGGGACGCAATGGGGTGATGGCGGCCGTTTCGCGCGGCGCCGCTTCGGCGGGGGGCGAGGTCATCGGGGTGCTGCCGGGGACGGAGCTGGGGGAAGCGAATGCGGACTGCACGCACGTCGTCGCCACGGGGATGGGACACGCGCGGAACCTCACGGTGGTGGCTTCGGGCGCGGTCGTCATCGCGATCGGTGGTGAGTGGGGGACGCTGTCGGAGATCGGCTTCGCGCGGACGCTCGGCCGCACCGTCGTCGCCCTGCGCAGTTGGACCCTCGACGGCCGTGACCGCATGCGGGGCGCGCCCGGCGTCATCCCGGCCGAGACGGCCGAGGAGGCCGTCGCCGCCGCCCTCGCCGAGCTCTGACCCGGGGCGCGTTCGCACTTCTCCGCGCTATCCGCGGATTTCTGCGAACTCGCGCGGGCGCCGCCATCTGCGTTCGCACGTTGCCGCGCTATCCGTGGCTAACTGCGAACGCGCACGGGTGGGCCGGGGTCGGGGAAGAGGCGGGCCATGATCAGCGAGGACTGGAGGCTGCCGTCGGCGCGGCGATAGTGGTCGCGGCGCAGGCCCTCGCGCTCGAAGCCGAGGTGTTCGTAGAGGGCGATCGCGGCTTCGTTATGGGGCCAGGTCTCCAGTTCGATCTTGTGGACGTGGGGCGGCCGGGCATCGATCGCCGCTTCGAGCAGCGTCCGGCCGCCTCCCTTGCCGCGGACGCCGGGGAGGACCCAGAGGCCGAAGGCGTAGACGCCGTCGGTGCGGGTCGGGTAGAGGTCGATGAAGCCGACCAGCGCCGGGCCGCCCTCGGCGTCGGTGCCTTCGAGGGCGAACATGAGCCGCGCCTCGCCGAGGCGTTGACGCAGCTCCTCCGCCAGATCCGCCGCGGCCACCGGGGGCTGGCGCGCCACCCAGCGCTCCTCGTCGACGACGACCTTGAAGCCGCGGGCGAGCTCCTCGAGGTCGGCCTCGGTGACCGGTCTGACGCGCATCCCCCCATTCTGGGCCAACGGCGGTCGTTTCCTAGGATGGCCCGATGAGCGAGACCACGGACTCCCACAGCACGTCGATCCGCGACGAGTTCGCGCACCAGGCGGACTCCTTCGCGCGCAGCCCGACGATGAGCATCGCGGAGACGCTTGACGTGCTGGTCGACCTGGCTCCCGCGGATCCCGAGGCGCGGTGGGTCGAGATCGCCTGCGGCCCAGGGTTGATCGCGCGGGCGCTCGCGCCGCGGGTCGCCTTCGTGCAGGGCTTCGACCTGACCCCGGCGATGATCGAGAAGGCGCGCTCCGATGCCGCGGCGGCGGGCGTGGAGAACGTCGGCTTCGAGCTCGGCGACGTGACCGCGCTCGACGTTCCCGACGGCACCTTCGACGGCGCGATCACCCGCTTCAGCCTCCACCACATCCCGGCGCCGGTGCGGGTGCTGGAGGAGATGCGCCGCGTGGTCAGGCCCGGCGGCTCCGTCGTCGCCGCCGATCACGTCACCGACGACGCCGTCGAGGCGGCGGCCTGGCACGAGCAGATCGAGCGCCTGCGCGACCCGTCCCACTGGGCCTGCCTGACCCCGTCGCGGATCGCGACGCTGGGCGAGTGGGCGGGCCTCGAGCCGGACCTCGAGCGCATCGTCCCCTTCGAGATCGACTTCGACGAGTGGATCGGCCGCGGCTCCGGCGGCCCCGCGAACGCCGAGCTGATCGAGCGCCTGCTCGGCGAAGCGCCGGCGACGGTCGAGAGCTTCGTCGTCCGCGACGAGGGCGACCGCCGCCTGCTCGCCCTGCGCAACTCGCTGCATCGCTGGCGCGTGCCGTAGGCAACCCTTAGCCCTTGGTCACCTACAGGGTTACAAAGGGCTAAGGGTTCGGGTGTCAGGGCCAGAGTTCGCGCAGCGCGAGCACGGTGAAGGCGCTCGACCAGAGCAGCGGCGTGGTCGAGGTCGGGATGCCGGAGTGGACGCCGACCCGCTCGGGGAGGTCGCCTGCGGGGGTGGCGGCGCGGCGGAGGTCTGTGAGGAGCTCGAGTGCCGCATGACGGAGGGACCGGCCCGAGGAGGACCGACGGGAGGGGACCCCTCTCTCACGAACAGCGGGGAGGTTCGTTCGGGTCCCCCTCCCGTCGGTCCGCGAAAGCCCTGCGAGGGCCCAGGCGCTCCAGGCCGTGGGAGCGGTCCACGGGTCGGGGCCGCCGTCCCAGCCTTCGCCGGGGGTGATGCCGTAGCGCGTCCGGTCGCGGACGAGCTGCAAGAGGGTCTGTTCGGCGGCCGGGTAGAGGGACGTGAGCCGGAACGGCCGCACCGCCCACCCCGCCGCCGAGTCGAGCCCCGAGTCCGGGTTCCCCGCTTCCCGTACCAACCCCCGATGTTGATGGGCCGAAAACTTGCCTATATGTCTAGTTTTCGGCCCATCAACATGGGAGCCGGCGGCGGCTAGGGCGTTGCCGAGGTATGTGCCGGGGGAGGACTCTTGGTAGTCGGCGCGGTTGCGCCAGGGGAAGGGGTCTTGGGGGGCGGGGGTGTTGGTGGCGCGGGCGGCGGCGGTGACCCAGCCGAGGGCGTCGCCTTGGGCGGCGCGGCCGGGGACCGGGGCGCCGGTTTCGGTGAAGCGCGCGGCGGCGGCGAGGTCGAGGCGAGCCAGGAAGCGGGCGACCTGCCGAGCTTCGGTGGGGTGGCCGGATGCCGCGAGGGCGAGCGCGGCGGTCGCGGCGTCGCGAGGCCAGACGTACGCCCAGCCGTCACGAGGCCCGGCGGCGACGGCGCCGGTCGCCCGCGAGGTCAGCGCGTGCACGGTGAGCAGCGAGCGCTCGTACAGGCTCCGCGCCCAGGCAGGGGTGTCGGCGCCGAGCGGTGGCGACCGGCCGACCCAGCGGCGAGCGTCGTCGCGTGCGCCGGCGATCAGCCGCGCGCACTCTTGCGAGAGGGTCGGAGCGCCCGGGGGCACCCGGTGCCGAGAACGCGACCCTCCGTCGTCCCCCGCCGCGGCGGGGGGGACGGGCGGCACAACTCGACCTGGCCCGCAAATGAGGTCGAGTTGTGCCGCCCGTCTTTCGCGAGCGCAGCGAACCCCGCTCGCGACGTTGACGCCGAGCGACGGGGTCGCCTCGCGGTCGGTGCCGCCCCCACGCGCCCGGATCGTCACCGCGAGCGCGTCGCCCGCCGCCGCCACGGTCACCACCACCCGCGCGCCGCCGAACCGCGCCACCGTCCGCACCACGTTCGTCCCCGGCAGGTAGCGCTGGGTCACCTCGTCCGCTTCCCACATCGCCTTGCCTCCGACCCTGGGCACGATCCCCGTGTCTTCGGGCACCGTCCCCGCGGCCTGCCGGTCGGATGGGTTGTCGATCAGCGCCGCGCCGGCCGGCCCGTCCCGAAGGTCGACCACGTCGCCGTAGGCGTCGATCGCCGCGGTCAGGCCGCCGTCACCGCTCACGGCGGTGCCGAGGAAGGGCGGCGGCAGGCGCGGCAGGGCGGGTGGCGTGCGGGGGGCGCTGTCGTCCCCGCCGGAGACGAGGAGCACGCCGACCACCAGGACGACGGCGCAGGTGGCGGCGACGCGGGCGAGTCTCACACCCGCATGCAATCACCGCGTCGCCGCGTCAGCGGTCCCGCGGGGGCCTGACTCCCGCCTCCTCGTATGCCTCCACGAGGTCGCGGAGCTGGAGGCCCAGCCCGTCCACCACCAATCGGGTCACCAGCAGCCAGCCGGGGTTGTTCCGGGCGTTCTCGATGTCCGAGATCTGGCTCTCCGTCAGGCCGGCGTTGGTCGCGACCTCGATCTGCTTCAGGTCGCGCCCTTTCCGCAGGGTCCTGACCGCGTCCCCCAGCTGCTCCAGCTCGGCCGGCGGAGTCGTGTAGTCGGCACGAGGCATAGCCGGGACGCTGCCTGCGTGGAATCACGAGCACTTATAGAAAGAACGAAGTTCGCTAGTATTTCCACAGACAAAACGTTCCAGTACCGGGACGAGACTGATCCCGGTCTGCAGGGATCGCCGGGGGAGGAGTCAATGGAGGGGGAACAGGTCACGCCACGCGTCGGCGCGCGGGCTGGGGGACGGCATCCCTCGTCCACGCCGCCCCGGGACACCGTCCAGCCACTGTTCCCGCAGTTGAGACCAGGTCCGAGCAAGGCCCCCGCCGCGGCCGCCGCCCACCAGCGTGCCCGCCTGCACGCGGCGATGATCGAGGCGTGTGCTCGGCACGGTTACGCCGAGACCACGGTCCGTGAGGTCGCCGGCCTGGCCGGAGTCTCCAGCAAGACCCTCTACAAGCACTTCGAAAGCAAGGAGGCGTGCTTTCTTGCGACATACGATCTCGTCGTCCAGCAGGCGATCGGCCGAATCTCCGCCGCGCACCGCGATGCCTCCGGTCCTGAGAAGGTCGATTGGGTCGGCGGCCTCTGCCGCGCTTTCGACGCCTTCACGGATGAGCTGGTGCAGCGCCCCGCGGCGTCTCGTCTGGCCCTGATCGACATCTTCGCCGCCTTGCCAGGCGCCGCTTCGCGGATCGACCGCGCCGAACTCCTGTTCATGAAGATGATCTCCGAGAGCCTCGCGCTAGCCCCCGATGGTGTCGTGATCCCGCCGCGGATCGTTCGGGCGCTCGTCGGCGGGATCTGGTTTGTCGCTCGCGCCCGGCTCCTCGAATCGCGGGCGCGATCGCTGACCGCCGGCAGCGCGGAGCTGAGGGAGTGGCTACTCGTCTACCGCTCTCCTGCCAGCTCGAAGCTTCCCGTCTCTCGACCCGGCAGGCAACAGCCGACGCATGACCGCCGGACGCTCGATGTCGCCGCCGCGCTGGAGAGGGGGCGGGTGGACGACCCTGAGCGCCCGCTCGCGCTGCTTGAATGGTTGAGCGCGGACGCGCTGGCGGAAGCTCTGCGGGAGACCGAGGCGGCCTCCAGTTGGGCCGGCGGCGTCTGCCGTGCCGTGGAGTCCATCTTTGGCCGCCTTGCATCTGACACCGACCTCGCCCGTGCCGCCTTCCTCGACGGCTTTGCGGTCGGGCCTGCCGATGCGGAACGGCGGACGGCGATCTTGCGTGGGTTCGCGGACGTCCTCGTCCGTCGCGCGCCGAGGGACGGGCGGCCCAGCCCGCTGCTGGCGGAAGCGATCGTCGGCTCGGTCTGGAGCATCGCCCACCGCTCGTTCCTCTTCGGACAACCGAAAACGCTCCCCGCATCCTCCACCCGTGCGGCCTTTCTCGTCCTTGCCCCCATCCTCGGCGCCGAGCAGGCCCGTGCGGCGATCCTCGCGAAGCGCGACACGTGAGCACCGCGCCCAGCTGATATAGGCAAGTTGATCAATTAGAAATATTCATCTATGGTCCGGGATGCACGGCGCGATCCCGCGGAGAGGGGCTGGGGAAATCCGCACCAGGCGCCACCCGGCAACAGACCGCCAGCCCCTGGGGCTACCGAATGCTTGCGATCCCGCAACCGCCCATCGCAGCGGCGAGCATGGGGCTGCGAATCCTGCAACCCGGCCTGAATCGGGCGATCCTCCGGGCTCTGTCCGAAGGCGAGATGAGCGTCAGCGCCATGTGCGGGCATCTGATGCTCGAATCGGACACGACGTTGCGGGAACAGCTGAGCCACCTCGAGCTGGCCGGGACCGTCGAGTCGAAGGGGGACGCGCCGACCGCCAGGAGCGCCTACCGGCTCACCTCCGCGGGCGAAGATCTGCTCGAGGTGATGGCGCTGATCGGGATCTGGCTGACAGGGCGACCGAGACGCCCGCTCAGCCCGGAAAGCGAGGTGGCTTGGCACGCCGTCACCGCGCTCGGCGACGGGTGGGAGCTCTCGCTGATCCACCATCTCCTTCTCCGACCGCGCACGAAGGCCGAGCTGCTCGCGGCGATCCCCGTGCTCGGGGCGGGAAAGGCAAAGCGAATCTTGCGCCGCCTGCGAGGCGCGGGACTGGTCAAGGCCCTCGACGGCGCGGGGCGGGCACCGCGGTTTGCCCTGACGGCGTGGGCCCGGCGGGCCATCGCCATCCTCGCGGCCACCGTTCGTTGGGAAGGCCGCCACCTGACCGGGACGGCCGAACCGGTGTCGGCGAGCCACGGCGCGGTCGGGCTGCTTGCCACCCTCCCGCTGATCCAGGTTCCGGGTTCCCCTTCGGGAACCTGCGCCTTCACCGTCGAAGGGGACCCGAGCGCAGGCCCTCCGAGAGCCTGTGCCGTGTGGGCGGCGTTCGATGGTGGCCGTGTTGTCGCGTGCCGGAGCGGGACCTCGCCCTCGCCGCCCGATGCCTGGGTTCGCGGCGGCGTCGACGCGTGGCTGAGGGCGGTGATCGACGCGCATCCCGCCGCGCTTCACCTGGCCGGTGATGTGGCACTTGCCGAACGTGCGCTCAACTCCCTTCACGTCGAGCTATTCGGGACGTCCATCGGCTCTCTCTGATGCGAAGTGGACACGATTTCGTGACCCTTTCGCTTTCGAGTTTTCACATTTGCAGGGACGATTCTCCTAAACACACTCGGGTTCACTACAGCGCTCGGAAAAAGCTGGCGCGGATCGTTGCGTCCACTGACACATCGGGCCTATAAGGGCAGGGATAGGCGCCGAGGCCCGCCTATGGACTAGCAGGGGCCTCGGCGCGAAGCCGACGGGGAGTGGACCCCGTCGAACAAGGAGAAATTATGAACATCAGAAGGCCTTTGAGTCTCGGCCTCGTCATCGGGCTGTTGGCGATGGCATTCGCGGCGCTGCCGGCCCTGGCCGGCGCTGCCGAACTCACAAATTCGGAAGGCGTCCCTGTGGAACCGGGTGCGACAGTGTCGGGGACAAGCACGAACGCGATCACCGAAACGCAGTTCGGACCGCTCGTGTGCGAACACGTCGAAGTGCACGGAATTGTCGAAGTCAACTCCGGCGGCGAAGTGGAAATCGCGATGGACGAAGAAGGGGGAGATTCCGCGACGGGATGCACCTTCGGGGGCGGACCCGCAGTCGTCGAACCGACACTGAACTCGATCAACCTGTCGGGAAGCAGCGGCACGGCGAGCTTCCAGTTCGTTGTCAACGGCGCGCTCGAGCACTCCATCTCAAACGTGACCTGGAGCGGTTCCGCTACCAGCATTCACGTGCAAGGCGGCGTGGAAGGCGCGATTGCGGGCGAATTCAGTGGCGATTTCGCTCTGTCCGACAGCAGAGGCAGACCGCTGACGCTTCACGAATAGCCAGTAGATCTGCAATACGGGCGGGGTACACGAAAAGTGTGCCTCGTCCTTTTGGCGGAGCCCCGCTTCTCCGGGAGCCATAGATGGAAAACCAATCTTGCTCCCACACGGTTTCCCTCGGATAGTTCGGCCGAGTAATGACCGGTGCTGTCGTATCGGCGAGGCCGAGTCGACAGAACACTCACCGCCGCCCACGTTGGGCCGGGAGGAGACAGGGGAAAGCATGGGGCGAAGTACCGTAGGGCACGCGAGATATGGAGATACCACAGCCGTTGCTGTCTGTATCGCGGCGTCGCTTGTGGCAGTGCTGTTCGCAGTGGTGGCCGGTTCTGCGGGGGCGGCTCCGTCCAGGGCGAAGGTAGGCCACTTCTGCGCGCCGAGCGGCACCGGCGCCGGCCAGTGCAAGTCGGTTCGCGGCGTCGCTGTCAACGTGACCGGCGCCGGAGGAGTGCAGGCCGGAAGCGTCTATGTGGTCGATGCGGCCAACGCGCGGATTCAACAGTTCACGTCCACGGGGACGTTCGTCAGCGCGTTCGGCCTCGGCGTCGATGAAGCCACCGGCGGCAACGTCTGCACGGCTGTCTCGGAGGATCCGTGCAAAGCGGGGACGGTCAGCCCGGCAGCGGGCGCTCTGAGCCAGCCCTACGGGATCGCGATCGACCAGAGCACCGGGGCCGTCTACGTCAGCAGTCAAGCCAACCGCCGCGTCGACGTCTTCTCGGCCGCCGGCAGCTTCGAGGGCGCCATCGGTTGGAACGTGAACGCGGCGACGCCCGCCGAAGAGCTCCAGTTCTGCACGATCGCCACCGGTTGCAAGGCCGGTGTGGCGGGCGCCGCAGCCGGGCAGCTGTCGAACCTTGAAGCGAGCGGCGTTGCCGTCGATCCGACGGACGGCGACATCTACGTCTCGGATTTCGGCAATCTGCGCCTCGCCGAGTACAGCGTTGTCGTCGGCACGGAAGGAAAAGTCACCGGTGCGACGTTCGTCCGCGCGATCGGCTGGAAAGTCAACGCGGGCGCGCCTGCCGGGGAACTCCAGGTCTGCACCGCTGTGACGGGCTGCCAGAAAGGCGCGTCCGGCGGGGGTGCAGGTCAGTTCCTGAAAGAAAACCCCGGCTCGATCGCGGTCGACTCAACCGGGAGCATCTACACCACCAACGTGAAGTACACGGGCTCCTGCTCGACGAAAGAAGCCTGTGGGGTTCTGAAGTTCAACCCGGATGGCACCTTCAAGGAAGCGTTCGGGCCGACGGCCGGCGAATGTCAGCTCACCTTCACCTCCGGCACCGCTGCGAGTCAGGAGGCCTTCGACATCGCCGTGGACCCGGTTCTCGGCGACGGCGACGACCGCGTCTACGTCGCCCGGAAGACGGCGGCCGGCGAATATCGTGTGTACGAATTCGACGAAAGCGGCTCCTCCTGTACCGCCTCGCCGGGCAGCAACTCAGCGGCGCTGATCTCCGGCTCCAGCACGAACCATGGCCTCGCCGTCGGCGTAGGCGAGCGCCTCTACGTGAACAGTGCGCCGGCCAACGGCGGCGAAGTCGTGATCCTCGGCGAAGCTCCGGGCCCGACCCCTCAACTTGACCAGATCAGCGACGTTGGAGCCGAAAGCGCCACGGTCACCGGGACGGTGACCCCGCCGGAAGCCTTGGACGGGACCACCTTCGAGACCACCTGGCACTTCGAGTACTCGACCGACCAGGCACACTGGACCAGCGTCCCGGTGCCGGACGGGAGCGTCGGCTCCGCCCCGGGAGTCGCGGTGCCCGTGGAAGCGACGCTCGCCGGGCTGGCTCCGCACACGACCTACTTCGTCCGCCTGTGCGCCAGCACCGGGCCGACCGTCTGCGATCCCTCTCCGCCGCTGGAATTCACCACCGAGGCCATCGGTCCCACGGTTCTGCCGTTCTCCGCCGAAGTGACCCAGACCACGGCGACGCTCGGTGCCGAAATCGACCCCAACAACCTCGCCACGAATTATCACGTCGAGTGGGCCACCTCTTCGGAGTGGGAAGGCAACCCCGGTGTATACCCACAGAGCCTTCCGGCGCGCGATCGGCAGATCGGCACCGGCTCGGAACCGGTCACGGTGCATGAGCAATTGACGGGCCTCGGTCCGGCGAGCGGTTACCACTTTCGCATCGTCGCGACCAACTCCGCCGGAACCACGGTAAGCCCTGATCAGCTGGTCGAAACACTGGATTCGTGCGGCCTGACCGACCAGCGCTGTTTCGAGCTCGTCTCCAGGGCCGACAAGGGCCCGCTCGCAAAACCGGGCAAGAGCCAGATCAGCGGTGGGGGCACGTTGCAGTTTCAGGCCGCTCCGGCGGGCACTGAGCTTGCCTACACCGTGGAACTGGGGTACCCGGATGCCACCGCCGGGGACGAAGCGGTCTACCTCGCTCGCCGCGCTTCGACGGGCTGGAGCTCCGAACAGGTCACACCACCGACGCTGGGGCCGCCGATCCTGGGCGGCGGCTCGCAGAACGGCCTGGTCAAAGTCGTCTCCGCCGATCTCCGCTGCGGCGTCGTCGCCAGCCTGGCCCCGCTCGCCGCGGGCGCACCGCAGAACGTCGTCGACGCCGGAGGCACCAACCTCTACCGTCGCGACAACGCCGGCTCCTCCTACCAGCTGATCACATCGCTGCCTCCGGCCAACGCGGAAGTCGCGAGCACCGGAGCCGGGTTGTTGGGGGAACAGGAATACCTGGTCGTCGGGATGTCGCCGGACTGCGAGCGGGTCGTGTTCTGGACCATCTACCGGTATCCGGGCATCCCCGCCGACGGCAATGGGGAATCGCAGCTCTACGAATGGGACCACGGCACGCTGCGGAACGTGGCGGTGATCCCGGGAGTGGCCGGCCCGTCCGAACCGGCGCCTGCCGAATCGTTGCCCGGAGCCATGGATGAAATCGCGCGGCCGGGCGCGATCGGCAGCAAGTCGACGACCGACTACTGGCGCGCGGTCTCGAGTGACGGTTCTCGCTCCGTCTTCACGGCCGTCAGCCGCTTCGGGGGCGACAGCGGCAAGCGGGCGGTCTTCCTCCGCGACACGGCAGATCCGGCGGTGCTCGCCGGCACCGCGCCGGCGGCCGATGTATCCCAGTCGGAGACCGCCACGCCCAACGACGGCAACTCGCGGTTCTGGACCGCGTCGACGGACGGCCGACGCATCTTCTTCACCGCCCGCTACGGCCTCGCGAGCAACGGGTCGAGCGTCGGCGCGAGCAGTTGCCTCAACGCGCCGGCGGTGAACGGCAACGGCTCCGGCGAAGGCTGCGATCTCTACGAATACGACCTCGGCAAACCGGTCGGTGAACGGCTCACCGACCTTTCACCTGATGCCGGCGACCCCAAGGGGGCCGGGGTGGTCGGCGTCCTCGATGCCTCCGCGGACGGAAGGTTCGTCTACTTCGCCGCCCGCGGCAAGCTCGGGAGCGAAGGCAGGACCGAAGTCGAAAACCTCAAAGCAGGCGCCTACAACCTCTACCTCGCGCACGATGGCGCCATCCGTTTCGTGCGCGCTCTCGGCCAGGCCGAAGCGATCAACGGCAACGCGCTGGTCAGCACCAATATCTTCAGGAAGTGGACCTCGCGGTCCAGCGGCGACGGGACGACCTTTGTCTTTGAATCCTCTCTCGGTGTCTCCGGTGGGGTGCCGATGGCGTACCTCTACTCCACGGTGGACGGGGCGACCGTTTGCGTGTCTTGTCGCCATGACGGTCAGGAGCCTTACTCAGCGCATCCGCTCACACGCTTGATCGACGCGTTCAACACCAACAGCTCCGACAGGCTTATTCAACCCACTGTCCTGACGGGCAACGGCCGCCTTTACTTCTACTCCTTCGATCCCCTGGCCACCGGAGCCACGGAAGGACAGCGCAACCTCTTCCAGTGGGCGCACGGCCAAGTTTCGCTGATCGCGACCGAACCTCCGAACATCCCGAGGGCTCCTGGGAACGTCCAGAATGTGAGCTTCTTCGGCGGCGTCAGCGCCGACGGCGGCGATGTCTACTTCGCCTCGCCCGTCCCGCCCCCCGGCCTCAGTCTGGCCGACGGCTGGAACGTCTACGACGCCCGCGTCGGCGGCGGCTTCCCCGAATCGGCCTCGCCGGTGCCCTGCGATGCCTCGGTGGAAGGGGCGTGCAACCCCGGCGCGCCGAGCCCACGGACCGGCGGGTCGCCCGCAACGGCGACCTTCGAAGGCCCCGGCGATCCGCCCGCCGGCCGACACGGGCACAAGCAGAAGAAAAAGCACGCCAAGAAGAAGCACCACAAGAAGAAGCGAAACCAACGCCACAAGGGGAAGCACGCCAAGAGGAAGCACGGGAGGCCGGGCAAGGCCGGCCGGGCAAACACCGACCGGAGGACCGCAAAGTGATCGACCGAATGACGACTCCGAAAGCTCTCGCGGTGATCGCGGTCGCACTCGCGCTGGCCGCCCTCGGTGCCTTCGCGGGCGCCGCCCGGGCGGCGGCACCAGCGTGGCGTGTCCTGGCCGTCACCGGGCCGACCGACCTGCCCCCGGTGACCGCCGAGGTGCAGCAGCTTGCGGTCGATGCCTCCGGCGGGACCTTCAAGCTGGCCCTCGAAGGCCAGCAGACCGTGGACCTGCGCTGGGACGCCGGGCCCGACGCCATCCGCTCCGCCCTCGATGCCCTCTTGACGATCGGCGGTGTCGGTGGCTCGGTCACGGTCACCGGCGGCCGCGGCAACGTCGGCGCCGAAAATCCCTATTACGTCCACTTCGGAGGTGCCCTCGCCGGTCGCGACGTTCCGGCGCTTGCCGCGGACGTCGGGGCCCTGCAGGGGGGCGCCGGAAGCGTCGCCGTCACGACCACGGTCGAGGGCAAGGGCAGCTTCGAAGGGGGGAGCCTCGCGGTCAGCATCACCAACGTCGGGGCCGCCGCTTCAGCCGTTGTCCCACCGCTCACCGTCTCCGTCGGGCCGCTTCCGCCCGGGATCGAAACTCGTCCGGTCCACGAAGTCGACTTTTCAACCGGCGAATGGAACTGTCCTGCGGCGGCCGAAGGCACCACCCTGACCTGCACGTACTCCGCTGCCGTCGGCGCGAACGAAAGCGCGCCGACCTTCTTGATCCCCCTGACCGTGACCGGTGCGACCGCGCCGGCTCGGTCGACGCTGCCGGTCACCGTCTCCGGCGGCGAAGCGGCGGCCGACACCGATGACGTCCCGTTGGTCGTCTCGTCGACTCCGGCGCCTCCAGGTCTGGCCGCCTTCTGGGCTGGCTCCTTCGACGCCGATGGCCGCCCTGAATTGCGGGCCGGCGGGCATCCCAGCTCCGCCTCGGCGGCCTTTTGGCTCAACACGGTCCTAGCCCCCGACGGGGTGTCGGTCATTCCCGCCGGGGCCTTGCGCACCGTCGACGTCGGTCTGCCCCCCGGGTTCATCGGCAACCCCTTGGCCACGCAGAGCCGCTGCCCGCAGGAAGCGCTCGACTCAGGCATAAACGCCGAATCGCCGGCCTGCACCGAAGCCGGATCGCGGGTCGGGGCCATCTACATCGCCAAAACCACGCTCCCGGTTGCCAGCTTCGGCGGCAACAAGCTCGGGATTCCCGCCCCGCTGTTCAATGACGTGCCGGCGACTGGAACCGCCGCCGAGTTCACCGCCAACGTGCTCACCTACGCCCACGTCAGCCTGTTCGGGTCGGTCCGGTCTGCCGAAGACTTCGGCGTCGAGGTCGGCAGCATCAACCTGCCCACGCCCGCGAAGGTCTTCGGGACCCTGTCCTCCCTCGAAGGCTTCCCTGCCGGCGCCCTCGGCAAGGCGTTCCTGCGCAACCCGACCGATTGCTCCCTGCAGCGCGGCGAAGCCGCGGCGGGGCGCGGGCCGCTCGCGACGATCTCGATGAACAGCTGGGCGAACCCGGACCCTGGTGCGATCGAAGACGAAGCGACGGCCGTGCAGCCCGTGGTCGTCGGCTGCGGGGCGCTCACGGACGCCTGGGTGGGCAAGGGCCCCGAACCCGATCAGGAACGACCTACCTTCTCCATTCAGCCGACCGCGACCCAGGCCTCCAGCGGAACCGCGGCCGACGCGCACCTTCACATCCCGCAGAGGGGGCTCAGCGATCCTGATCGGCTCGGCACCTCCGACCTGAAGAAGACGGTCGTCACCCTGCCCCCCGGGGTCACGCTGAACCCGTCGGCGGCCAACGGCCTCGAGGCTTGCAGCGAGGATGAGGTCGGCTACAAGGGCTCTGGCTTCCAGGCTCCGACTCCGATCCGGTTCGACGAAGATCCGGTGCGTTGTCCGGAAGCGTCGCGCATCGGGACCGTGCGGATCGCGACGCCGCTGCTGGAAGAAGAACTCGATGGGACGATCTACCTGGCGGCGCAGGACGAGAACCCGTTCCACTCCCTGATCGCGCTCTACCTCGTGGTCGAAAGCAAGCGGTTCGGCATCACGCTGAAGCTGGCGGGAGAGGTGAAGCCGGATCCGGCAACGGGACGGCTGACGGCGACCTTCGACGACAACCCGCAGCTGCCGTTCGAAGATCTGACACTGCATTTCCGCGGTGGTGGGCCGCGATCCCAGCTCGCCACGCCCGACCTCTGCGGTGAGTACAAAAGCGTGGGCGCGCTGACGCCGTGGTCGGCCGAATCGGACTCCGCCGACGAAGCGGCGCGGATCGAAGAACCCGGTTTCCGGATCACCTCCGGGCCCGGCGGGGGAGCGTGCGCGACGAGCGCCGGCGCCCTGCCGTTCTCGCCGAGCTTCGAAGCCGGCACAGCCTCGGCGGCCGCGGGGGCCTATGCGCCGCTGGTGATCAAGCTGGCGCGCAAAGACGGCGAACAGGAACTCACCCACCTCGACTTCACCCTGCCTGCCGGTGTCACCGCGAAGCTCGCGGGCGTCACCTACTGCGCGGACGCGGCGATCGACGCCGCCAAGGCCAAGACCGGAAAGGCCGAGCAGGCGAGCCCGAGCTGCCCGGCGAGCTCGCGGATCGGGACGGTCGACACCGCCGCCGGCGTCGGCTCCGAACCGATCCACGTCGGTGGTGCGGTCTACCTCGCCGGGCCCTACGGCGGCGCGCCGCTGAGCTCGGTGGTGATCACGCCGGCGGTCGCGGGGCCGTTCGATCTGGGCAACGTGGTCGTCCGCGCGCCGCTCTTCGTGAATCCCGAAACGGCGCAGATCACCGCCCGCTCGGAGGAGATCCCGCACATCCTCAGGGGGATCCCGCTGAAGCTGCGGTCGGTCGAAATCAAGGTCGACCGCGAGGAGTTCAGCCTCAACCCGACGAGCTGCGATCCGATGACGGTCAGCTCGAGGATGAGCGGCCTCGACGGTGCGACGGCTTCGCCCACGAGCCGCTTCCAGGTCGGCGGGTGTCGGAAGCTGCCCTTCAAGCCGCAGCTGAAGCTGCGGGTCCTCGGCAAGACCAACCGCAACGCCAAACCGCGCCTGAAGGCGGTCCTGACCGCAAGGCCAGGGGAAGCGGGCATCCGTCTCGCGCAGGTCAACCTGCCGCATTCCGAGTTTCTCGAACAGAACCACATCAAGACGGTCTGCACGCGGGTGCAGTTCGCGGCCGGGGACGGGAACGGCTCGGCCTGCCCGAAGGGTTCGATCTACGGTCGCGCCAAGGCCTGGACGCCGCTGCTCGAGCACCCGCTCGAAGGCTACGTCTACCTGCGGTCCAACGGTGGCGAACGGAAGCTCCCCGACCTCGTCGCGGCGCTGGACGGTCAGATCGACATCGCCCTCTGGGGCAAGGTCGACTCGGGCCCCAACAAGGGCATCCGCAACACCTTCGAAGTCGTGCCCGACGCGCCCGTCTCGCGCTTCGTGCTCGAAATGAGAGGCGGCAGGAAGGGCCTCTTGGTCAACTCGGAAAACCTCTGCTCGAAGCAGGCGAAGCGCCGCGCGATCGTCCGCCTCGTCGGCCAGAACGGGAAGGCCAGATCCTTCAAGCCCCTGGTCGCCCGCAAGTGCGAGAAGCACGCGGCGGGGAAGCGGCGGGGCCACAGGGGCTGACCGAGTTCCTGAGCTTGCGGGGCGACCTCACCGTCTGCGCCGGCGACGCCGCCGCCGGCCGACGGCGTGGAGGTAGGCCTCCTCGGGCCCGAGGAACGGCGCCAGCAGCATGTAGATCGCGAGCGGCGCCATGCCCTGCAGGTTCTGGTGGCGGGACCGGATGCGGGCGACCAGCATCGCGTAGAGGACGCTCTGGATCAGTTCCGCGGCGACCGGGTTGCCCTCGAAGCCCTCGGCCCCTTCGGCGATGAAGTCCCGGGCGGTGTCGATCGCCCGGTCGCGGGCCTCGATCGAAACGCTCCCGGCACCGGCCACGTCGACCGTGATCAGGCGGGCGAAGTCGGGTTCGGCCTCGAGGAAGGCGAGGCCCACCCGCACCAGCGGCGCGACTCCCTGTGGCCAGCCGCCGGCGCGCCGGTAGGCGGGGACGGTCGCCGCCGCCATCCGCAGCCGGGCGCGCAGGAGCGCGGCCTCGAAGAGGTCGGCCTTGTCGTCGAAGTTCGCGTACAGGGTCGCGAGCGAGACCCGCGCCTTGGTCGCGATCGCTGCCATCGTCGCCTCGGCGTAGCCTTCGCGGGCGATCACCGCCATCGCGGCGCGCTCGAGGCTTTCGGCCGGCTCGTCGATCCCGTGTTGGCGGCCGATGCGCGGGGTGTCCCCGCCGCGCGGTGGCCGGTCGGGGAGGCGATCGGGCGGCGGCTGGATGGCGAGAGCCAGGTCGACCAGGGCGGGGACCAGGCCGGGGAGCTCGCTCTCGGTGCGACGCTGAAGCCGGGTCTGGAGCATCTTGCGCCCACCGCCCACTATTGCCGTGACGATCTCGCGCGGCATCCCGTTCCGGCCAGGCAGCTCGTCGAGGACCTCGGCGAGCAGATCCTCGAATCCCCGCGCGGCGCGGTCGACCACCGCGACCGCCGCCGGCACGGCCTCGGCCTCGACCAGGCAGAGCCGCGCGGCGTCGGGCTGGGCGACGAGCAACTCGACAAAGGCGCGCAGGCCGGCTTCGGCGCGGTCGCGCTCAGGCTCCCCGCCCTCCAGCCCCCGACGGGTCGCCATGGAGACGCCCGCGATGATCGGCTCGAGCGTCGCCAGGAAGCACGCTTCCTTGTCGTCGAAGTAGCGGTAGAAGGCGCCGCGCGAGACGCCCGCCACCGCGGTCAGGTCGGCGACCGTGGTCGCCGCGTACCCCTTCTCGGCGACCACCGCGACAGTCGCCCCGTAGAGACGTTGGCGGTGATTTCGCTCCACCTCGTCGCGTGGCACGCCGGGGCCGGGCTGGACCCTGCGGTCCCGCAGGTCCCCAGACTCTCCCCACGGCGTCATGACCATCTCCAGGCCAGCCTAGTGGGCTTTTGCGCAAGCAAATTAGTCGAAAATTGTAAGTTTCGTTCTTCGACCAGCATCGGGTTCTAGAGGTCGGAGTAAACCGCTTCAACAAGCCAAATCTCGCAAGCGGAACCGCCAGCATCAAAGCATGAACTGGATGCTTGACACCGCAGCCAGTACGTGTGTATTCTCCTCTCCCTCGACGGATCGCGTGACCAGGGACCGTCGTGACAGGGATTCTTTTCGGATAACGATCGCCGGTCTTGGGATCCGGCGGGCCGGCAGAGGCCGGCAGGGGGACAGATGAGAGGGAGCACGGAAACGGCATCGCGGCCGATCGACGGTCGGGTGCGGGACGAGGAGGGGAAGATGGGCGGATCCGGACATCCACGGGCGCGCGGGGCGATGTCCCGCCGGGGCATGCCTCCCGGCACGCTGCGAGGGCTTGGCCTCATGCTTGCTCTCGCCGTGACGCAGCTCCTCTGCTCTGCCGGCAGCGCCGCCGCCGCGGATTGCCCCAACGAAGCGCTCCGGTTGGGAGCGTCGGCGCAACTGCCGGAATGCCGCGCCTACGAGATGGTCACGCCGGTCGACAAGAACGGCGGCTTCGTGCATACGAAGGTCAGCGCTCACGCGGCGGCCTCCGGGGGGGCGATCAGCTTCTTTTCCGGGACCGCCTTCGCCGGGGATCAGTCCAATCCGCAGCTGACGTCGTATGTCTCTCGCCGTGGAGCGACCAACTGGACGACCGCCGGCATCGACGCGCCGCAGCTGAACCCCGGCGCGACCATCCAGGTGACTACGCCGTACGGCTCGCCGGATCTGAGCAAGAGCCTCCAGGTCAGCAAGAAGGCGCTGACGCCTGGTGCGGTCGAAGGAGGGTCCAACTTCTACATCCAGAACAACCTCACCGGGGAACGCGAACTCATCGTCGGCCTGGAAGACAACACGGCCTTTCTGAACGCGGCCACCCTTGGCACCGGCATCCTCTACGGCGCGTCCGCCGACTGGAGCCACCTTCTACTCCACAACGCCTCCGCGATGCTCGAAGGCGCCGGCAGCGAAGACCTCTACGAATTCAGCGATGGCCGGCTGCGTTTCGCGAGCGTCCTTCCCGACGGCTCGGTCGCCACTACGGCGCACATCTTCCCGCTCTTCATGCCGTACCCGCACCCGATGTCGGAAGATGGCTCGCGGATCTTCTTCAGCCCCGGCCCCGCAGGGATACCAGCTCCCCTCTACATGCGTGAAGACGGCGCCGTCACCGTGCCGATCTCCGCCTCGCAACGGGCGGAAGACCTGGGCCATGTGGAAAACGCCGAATTCGGGGTGGCCAACGCTGACGGCTCGCTGGTCTACTTCATCAGCGGCGGCGGTCTGACCGAAGGCTCCGGAACCGGCTCCAGAACGCTCTACCGCTACGACGTCGAAACCGGAAAGCTGACCGACCTGACGGCCGGCGCCCTCAGCGCTAACGGGCCGGAAGTCAATGCCGTGCTGGCGGCGAGCGAAGACGGCTCCTACGTCTACTTCATCGCCAATGGCGCGCTGACGCCCGATGCCGAAGAAAACCCGTACCAAACGATCTACGTCTGGCACGAAGGCACGATCAAGCGGGTCGGCCAGACTTCACCCGCGGAGCTCGAAACTTCCGGCCCGCTGCGGCGGCTGGCGAGCCCCGACGGGCGCTACTTCGCCTTCGGGAGCTACTCGCCGATGACCCCCGACGACGTCCCCGGTCCCCCCTCGGTTTGCCCGGCCGACAGCCAGCACAGCCATACGGCCGGCGACTGCATGGACGTCTACCTGTACGACTACGCGACCGGGACGCTCCGCTGCGTCAGCTGCAACGGGAGCCCGCGCGGCGAGTCGGCGCTCGGCGGTGCCATTGGCCACGAGATGGCGCTTGGCAACGAATACGAGCACTCGGTGTTGGACAACGGCACCGTCTACTTCCAGACGCCGAACCGGCTTCTGGAACGCGACGTGAACGGCGTCCAGGACGTGTACGCGTGGCAGAACGGGACGACCAACCTGATCTCGACCGGACGCAGCGAAGTCCCGTCGTGGTTCGCCGAAGCGACCCCGGACGGCAGCGATGTCTTCCTCACCACCAATCAGCAGCTGGTGGGGCAGGACGTCGACGCCAGCGCCGACCTGTATGACGCCAAGGTGGACGGCGGCCTCATCGCGCAGTGGCCGCCGACGCCCCCGGCTCCCTGCGAAGGAGACGGCTGCCGCGGCGCGACCGCGGCCACGCCGGGCGCCGCGCCTGCGGCCAGCGTATTGCCGAGCACCGGCGGCAACCTGCCGGCGCGCTGCGCCAAGCTGGCGGGCCGTGCGGACAAGGCCGCGCGAGCCGGCCGGCGACTGAGCCGCAAGGCGAAGGCAGCCCACGGTCGCAAGGCACACCGTCGCCTGCAGCGCAAGGCGCACCGGCAACGGCGCCAGGCGCGGCGGCTGCACGCCAAGGCCGGAAATTGTGGAGGGCAGGGTTGATGAGCGCGACGAGACCGACCGGAGGGAAGAGGAACATGATGAACAGGAAGACGATCACGGCTCTGGTCGCCGTCGCGATGCTCGCCCTGGCGGCCCTTCCGGCCCAGGCGAGCGCGGCTTTCGGGATCGAATCGGTCAGCGCCGCGTTGACCGACCCGGCGGGAGTGCCGCTCCTGCAGGCCGGCGCGCACCCGGACGTGACCACGACGATCGACCTCAAAAGGGGCACGAATCCCGAAACGGGCCGCCCCACGTTAGAAGGCAACCCGCGCGACATCGAAGTGGCGCTTCCGGCGGGGCTGGTGGGCAATCCCAACGTGGTGCCTCCCTGCAGCCAGGCCGACCTCATCTCGAAGGGCATCGCTCCGAATTGTGATCCCAACTCCCAGGTGGGAAGGGCCGAGGTGACCTACAACATCGGCGGGTTCTTTACCACGTTCAAGTTGCCGGTGTATGCGATGGAAGCGCCTCCAGGCGTCGCCGGCCAGTTCGGCTTCAACCTCCTGGGCGTGCTCGTCTTCATCAACGCAAAGGTCGCCGCGGACGGCGAATATCACCTGCAGACCAACATCTCGAACATCTCGCAGGGCCTCGGCATCGTCGATACCAAGCTCACCCTCTGGGGGGTGCCGGCGTCCCCGGTGCACGACGCCATGCGCAACAAAAGGGCAATAGAGCTCGGTATCCCGAGTTCGCCGACGCCCAGCACCGTCACCCCGATACTGCCAATGATGAGCAACCCGACGTCGTGCAGCGGCTCGCCGCTGGGATTCGATGCTCACGTCGACTCGTGGGCCGGTGACACCGACGCCACGACCTTCAGCGGCGACCCGGCGTCGACCCCGTTGACGATCACGGGCTGCGAAAAGGTGCCCTTCGAGGCGAGCGTCGAAGCACAGCCGACCACCCATGAAGCGGAAGCGCCGACCGGGCTCCAGGTCGGGATCGACATCCCGCAGGACGAATTCGAAGAAGGCCTCGCCACCTCGACCCTGCGCGACGTCGCGGTGTCGCTGCCGGAAGGGATGACGGTCAACCCGGCGGCGGCCGCCGGTCTCGGCTCCTGCACGTCCGCGCAGATCGGCCTCGGCAGCGACGCGCCGGCAACCTGTCCGGACAGCTCCAAGATCGGCACCGCCGAAATCGACACGCCGCTGCTCCGCCAGCCCCTCGACGGCACTGTCTACCAGGCGCAGCAGGGTCAGAACCCGTTCGGCTCGCTGCTCGCCATGTACCTGGCGGTTGCGGACCCCCAGACCGGCACCGTGATCAAGCTCGCGGGCAAGATCGAGTCGGACCCGGCGACCGGGCGGCTGCAGGTCAGCTTCGACGACCAGCCGCAGCTTCCGTTCGAACACCTGCAGGTGCGGCTGTTCGGTGGCTCGCGGGCGCCGCTGATGACCCCGCCCGCCTGCGGCACCTACGAAACCACGGCGCGCTTCGTCCCCTGGTCGGGGACCGCGCCGGTCGCATCCGGCAACAAGTTCCAGGTCACCTCCGGCCCCGGCGGGTCGCCGTGCCCGAACGGTGGCTTCAAGCCCGGCTTCGAAGCCGGGACGCGGAGCCGCGGGGCGGGCGAATACAGCCCGTTCGTGCTGCGGCTCGACCGGCCCGACGGCAGTCAGCGGCTGGGGGCGGTCGACGTCACCCTGCCGGATGGCCTGCTGGCGAAGCTGAGCGGCATCCCCTACTGCCCCGACGCCGCGCTGGCCGCCGTGCCGAGCACCGAAGGGAGCGCCGCGACGCAGCTCGTGAGCCCGAGCTGCCCGGCCGCATCCAAGGTCGGCGGCGTCGCGGTGACGGCAGGCGCCGGCTCCAGCCCGTTCTACGTCGACACCGGCAGCGCCTACCTCGCCGGTCCATATAAGGGGGCGCCGCTCTCGCTGGCGATCGTCGTGCCGGCCCTGGCCGGGCCGTTCGACCTCGGCAACACCGCGGTGCGGGTGGCCCTGAACGTCGATCGGAAGACCACGCAGGTGAGCGCGGTGAGCGATCCGCTGCCGACGATCCTGCACGGCATCCCGCTCGACTTGCGGGAAGTCCGGGTCGGGCTCGACCGCACGGAATTCACCCGCAATCCGACCTCCTGCGCCCCGGCCGCCGTCACCGGCCGGATCGTCGGGACGAGCGGCGCGGTGGCGACGCCGAGCACCCCGTTCAACGTCGCGGGCTGCGCCAACCTCGGCTTCGCGCCGAAACTGGCACTCCGCGTCCTCGGCGGGACCGGCCGGGCCGCAAAACCGCGCCTGCGGGCGGTCCTGCAGGCCGGCCCCGGCGAAGCGAACATCGGCCGTGCCCAGGTGAACCTGCCGCACTCGCTGTTCCTCGAACAGGCGCACATCAAGACGGTGTGCACCCGCGCCCAGTGGGCGCAGGGTGACGGCAACGGCTCGGCCTGCCCGGCGGACTCGATCTACGGGAAGGCCCGCGCCTGGTCCCCGCTCCTCGACAAGCCGCTGGAAGGTTGGGTCTACATGCGCTCCTCCGACCACAAGCTCCCCGACCTGGTCGCCGCACTCGATGGCCAGATCGACATCGAACTGGACGGGCGGATCGACAGTGGTCCCAACAAGGGATTGCGGACCACCTTCGAATCGGTGCCGGACGCCCCGGTCAGCAAGTTCGTCCTCGAAATGAAAGGTGGCAGCAAGGGCCTGTTGGTCAACTCCGAACCGCTCTGCTCCAAGGCGGCCCGTCGCCACAAGGCGATCGTCCGCTTCGTCGGTCAGAACGGCAAGGTCGAGACGCTGAGGAAGCAGGTCGCGGCGACCTGCGGCAAGGCCCGGACGAAGGCCCACCGCAACCACGGGCCGAAGGGGCCGAAGCACTAGGTCCCACCCTTGCCATGAACTTCCCGGCCCGCCTTTTCCCTGGGAGGCCGGGAGGCAGGCGAATCGCCCTGCGGCGACGCCGCCGAGGGGGCGTCGGTCTCCGGACCGACGCCCCACCCCGTGGTCCGGTGGGGTGGGCTCCGTTCGTCCGCTCCTCCGGTCGACGGTCTTCTCACCGGGCTGAGGGTGCATGCTCCCGTCGGCCGTGCGCCGGTAGAATGCCCCGGCTCGGGGGGGTCGGCTCTGCTTGGCCTCCGACCGCCCTTCAGGGCGCTGCGGCTGGGTAGCTCAGTTGGTAGAGCACTCGACTGAAAAGCTTGATCTCTTCAGTTCGATTGCCAAGGAGCCGACTTAGGAATAGCTGCAAATTAGGGTGTTCTGAGTGAGAATCCTCGCGAGATGACTCCGCTGGATTCACTCGAATTAGTCCCGTGACCCGATCGTGACCCATTGATCGCGCGATGCTGGGCGGGTGGTGGTGGCCCATTGACAGGGGCTGCGTCCCGGACGGAGAAGGCGGATCTGACGCATCGCTCACTTGCCCTGGTTGCAGGAGCCGATCTCCTCGATCAGATCCGCCGTCCGACCCGAGAGCTCGAGCGCGCGATCGTGATCGGCAACCGATAGTGCCACGAGGAAGACGAAGCTCGGCATCAGCCTCAACACCCGCTCGGCGTTGCCGCTGAGGAGTTCGCTGCGGATGACGAACTCGGCGCCATCGAGCGTGATCTCGATCGCCTTCACCGATGGCTCCTCTGCATCGGCGCTGAGTGTCGAGCCAATGCCCGCGAGGGCTTCTCGCAGCCGCCCGACCAAAGCCTCATCCTTCGCGTCGAGGATTCCGATCAAGCCCCCATCCTCGCCGAAGGTCGAACCGATGCCGGGAAGTTCGGTCACTCCTGGATCGGTCAACTCGGCGCGGAGTCGATCCGCGACTTGACACAGCGCCTCGCCGTGGCTCCCCGCCTGCACGCCGAGAAAGCTACTACTACCTCAAGAAAAGATGCCTTCTTCAAGTAGGCCCAGAGCGCCCGACCGAAGTCGCTTCAAACGGAGAGTAGATCGTTGTCCTTATGGTCCACCTGGGCCAGGGACCGCTCTGACGCTTGAAATACTCATGAATCGGCCGCCACTCGGGATCTCGCGACCGGTCGCCTTCGGGGACTCCCGGTATGCTCATGTCCATGCGAGCGCTACCTGGTCGTGAGCGTCGTTCATCGCCGAGATCGTCCCCGGCCACCGTCACCCGCGACAGCGCCCACGTCGATCAGCAGCGTCGCATCCTCAGGGCCGTAGGTGAGTTGGTGGGCGAACGCGGATACGGCGACGTCACCGTCGAACTGATCGTCAAGAGCGCCCACGTCAGTTTCAAGACCTTCTACAAGCACTACGCCGGCAAGGAAGAGTGCCTCTTGGCACTCTGCGAGCGCGCCTACGACTCATCCGAGGCGAAGATCCGCGAGCGGCTCGGCGACGAGTCCGCCTCCTGGTCCGATCAGGTGGTGCTCGTCCTCACCGGCATTTTCGAGCTCATCGCCGCCGAGCCGGTCCTCGCCCGCGCGGTCATCGTCGAGTCCCCGACCGTGGGCCCGGCGCTGAGGGAGCGCTACGAGCAGGCGACCAGGTCGCTGGTGCCCCTCTTCCGCGCCGGGCGGGAGCTCAACCCCCGCGGCGGGGAGCTCCCCGAGACGATCGAGGAGACGCTCGCGGGCTCGGTCTTCTGGTCTGCCTATCAGCGCCTGATCGTCGGCGAGGCCGACCAGCTGCCGGCCTCGCTACCGGTCGTCCTCGAGCTGGTGCTGCGCACCTACCTTCCCCCGGAGGAGGCGAGCCGGATCGCCCGCGCTGAGGCGCGGGAGCCACAGCTCGCGGCCGCCTGACCTGCCCGCGACGTCCCACCCTCGCGTACCATCCGTGTCGATGGCTGCCCAACCCCGCAAGACGCTTCTGGAGCCCGGCCACGAGGCGGAGTGGGCCGAGCTCAACCGCGAAGAGGACGAGCAGCGCCGCCGCGAAACGCGGTCGTTGACCATGGCGGCGCGCATCCAGCAAGGGGAAAAGCTCTCCCAGCAGGCTGTCCTGCTGCTGGCAGGATCAATAAGAGCGGGCAATGTCCCACCCCGAGCCTTCTGGTCCTGACCTTGTCGGCGTCGTCCGTGACGCCAACAAGGTTTCCTTGCCCTATGTGGTGGTTGGCGGCTTCAGTGTGATCGCCAACGGCTATGTTCGCGCAACCAAAGACTCGGACCTCTTGGTGCCCGATGGTGCCGACGCGAACCAGGCCGTCTTGCGCTTTCTTCAGTTGGTCGAAGCCACGCGGGCTTATGACGGCAAGACCGTTACGGCGGAGGATGTAGGCACGGAAGAACACCTTCGTCTCGCAACCAAGCACGGGATCGTCGATGTCATGCGTGGCGGTCTGCCGCCGCTCGACTACGAGACGGTTGCCGGCTAATGCGGTGCCGACCGAGATTGGAAGTGAGGTTGCCCCTGTCGCGGCACTGCGCAGCATCATCGGCTTCAAGCGCCTTGCCGGCCGGCCGCGGGACAAGAACGACCTCGAAGAACTCGAGGCCTTCCACGGCGAGCTCCCGATCGACCCGATCCCCGGCCTCGACGACGGCGTTTGACCGGGGATAATCTGCCTCTGGTGGCGGCGCGGAGCGGTGATCGACGCGGGAACCTGCCAGCGGATCTCGGCCCTCTGCCCGGCGGCCATCACGGACTCAGCCGCGAGCAGATCGTCGACTCCCAGCGCGAGCGGCTCCTGGCGGCGATCGTCGAGCAGGTCGCGGCCGACGGCTATCGCGGGACCACGATCACCGAGGTGGTGAAGGCCGCCTCCGTCTCCACCCGCGACTTCTACGAGCTCTTCGAGGGCAAGGAGGACTGCTTCCTCGACGCGTTCGGCGTGGTGCGCGACCACCTCGAGGACCTGGTCGGGAGGGCAGCCGCCGCAGAAAAGGACTGGCCGCACCGGGTGATCGCCGGCCTGCGCGCGGCCCTCGACTTCTTCGCGGCCGAACCCGGGCTGGCCCGCTTCTGCCTCCTCGAGGCGGTCAGCGCCACGCCGGCTACCGCGATCGCCTTCCGTGAGGCGGTCCTGGCGGGCGTACCGGCCCTCGCCGAGGGCCGAGCCGAGCTCGCCGACCAGACCTCCCTCCTGCCCGAAACCGAGGACGCTATCCTCGGCGGCATCGTCTCCCTGGCGACCCGTCAGGTCATCGCCGGCACGGCCGAGAAGCTCCCCGACCTGCTCCCGGACTTCGTCGACTTCGCCCTTGGCCCCTATCTGGGCGCCGAGCGCGCGGCGCATCTCGCCCGCGAGTCCCTCGACGCTTAAGCAGGTCCCGTAGACCGCTGTCCGCCGGTGGATCGCGCTCTGTCGGCCGTACATGTCCCGGACCGCAATCGTGGGGTAGACAAGTGTTCCTTTCTTCAGAAAATTACTCTTGCGCTCCGGTTGCAGCTGTGCTTGGCTGTTGTCGCCGCGTCAGGGGGACTCGGCAGGGAAGGACCCAAATAGGGAACTGAGCCATCGGCACCCGGAACCGGGCATGCGGGCTCTGGAGAGGAGACAACCCACGTGGTTCCGTACACCAAGGCACCGTCTGTAGAGAGCCCTCCGAGAAGGCTGAAGGGCCGCCTCCGATTCGCCTTCCTCGCCATCTTCGCCGCAGCGTTCCTCCTGGTCCCCGCCGCGCAGGCCTTCGCTGAAACGCCGCACCTCAAGCTCAACATCGTCGGCAGCGGCAGCGGTCAGATCGAAAGCATCAAGGAAGAAGTGGCCGAAATCGGTCGGGGCACGCCACCGATCGAATGCTCCTACGACGGCGCGAGCGAGAGCGGTGCATGCGAAAACGTCCCTGATCTGCTCGGAGGGGAAGGGACTCTTTACGCCGAGCAGTTGGTTGCTGAACCTGCTGTTGGCTCCGAACTAGTCGGGTGGACGGTTGAATCGGGGGCTGCGGCGGAATGCCCGATCCCTGGCTTCGGGACCGTTTGCCTCGTCTACGCCGAAGACGGCGAAGGGATCGAATGGGAAATAACCGCCGAATTCGCCCTCTCCGGTCCGCCCTCGTTCCCCCTCAACCTGGCCACCTCGGGCACCGGCACCGGCTCCTTCGAATGCGAAGTCGAAGGCACGAAAGGAGCCTGCCAAGCCGCATACGACGATGGCACCGAAGTATCCGTCGTCCCGGTGGAAGGCACCGGCTCTGAATTCGTCGAATTCAACGCCGAAAACGGCGGCGAATGCAGCGGCGCCAACTGTGAATTTACGATGGACGCCGCACACAGCGCCAACGCGGAGTTCAACTTGATCGCCGAGACCTTCGTGGCCAACAGGACCGGCGAAGGCACGATCGAATGCGAGGACGTGACCGAAGGAGCCGGCCTTGGCGCCTGCCTTGCCTCGTACCCGTACGGCCACGAAGTCGAAGTGGTGGCCACCGAAGAAGCCGGCTGGAACCTGGAAGGCCTCACCGGCACCGGATCGGCCGCAGGATGTTCCGGCTCGCCGTGCTCCTTCGAAATCACCGAATCAAGCTCGGTTCAGGTGACCTTTGCCGCCATCGCACATCCCTCGACGCTGACCGTCGTCAAGGGCGGAGGCGGACAGGGGACGGTCGTGAGTACGCCGTCCGGGATCTCCTGCGGGACCGAACCGTGTGAAGCAACCTTCGAAGAAGGCGACACGATCACGCTGGAAGCAACGGAAGCCACCGGCTCCACCTTCGCCGGCTGGCTCGGCTGTCGCTCGGTTTCCGGGGAAGTCGACAAATGTCACGTGACGCTGACCTCCTCGGAAGTCGAAGTCACCGCCGTCTTCCTCACCGAAGGTCAACAGGGTCAATCTGGCGAAACGCCGACCCTGACCGAATTCGACGGCGCCCACGAACCGGCCGGCGAACCCTGCGGAGGGCGGGGAGGCGTCGAAGTCGCCACCACGACCGAAACCAAGTACGTCTGCAACGGCACGATCGGCCAGGACGGCGAAACGCCGACCCTGACCGAATTCGACGGCGCCCACGAACCGGCCGGCGACCCCTGCGAAGGACGGGGCGGCATCGAAATCGCCACCACGACCGAAACCAAGTACGTCTGCAACGGCACGATCGGCCAGGACGGCAACGGGGTGAAATCGGCTTTCCCGGACCCGAAGGTCCCCAGGGACCGGCCGGACCGGCTGGCAACGCCGGTGCATTCGGCCCCCAGGGGATACCGGGCGCGCAGGGGGCCCAGGGTCCGCAGGGGCCACAGGGCAAGCAGGGTCCGGCCGGCAAGAACGCCAAGGTGGCCTGCAAGGTCAAGCAGGCCAAGAACGGCAAGAAGGTCGAGGTGACCTGCACCGTCAAGTACCAAGGCGGTAAGGCGGCAGGCTCCTCACCGAGTTGGCGACTGACTCGCGCGGGGCACACCGTGCGTCGCGGTACCGCCCGCCACGGCCGGCTCCATCTCGGCCGACTGCCCGCGGGTCACTACCGCCTCCATGTCGGCGGCCGGAAGGAAAGCCGGTTGATCGTCATCGGCTGACACCACCTCTCCCGGGGGCGGGCTCCGTTCGCTCCCCGGAGAGGGCCACCCAAGACACCGGAATCAGAGATCAGTGAGAGAGAGAGGGAGCAGATGGCAGGCAGGGATCGGGACAGGGCGGGAAACCGGAGGCGATCGCTGGTCTGCGCCGCCGTCGCAGTGATCGCCCTGCTGGCCTTGCCTTCAATCGCCTCGGCCGACTACGAACAGGCGCCGGAACATTTCGGGACCGTTGGGGAAGTCAATACTCGGCTCGAAGGCGCTGAAGGGCTGGCCGTCAATTCGTCTGGCGTCGGTCTGCCTGCGGGTGAAGCCGGAAGCTTTTACGTCGCCGCCACCGGCGTCCTGCACCGCACCGTATTGCGATTCTCTGCCGGCACCGAAGGTGAAGAACCGCAGTTCCTCGAAGCGTGGGGCTGGGGCGTCGGGGACCGGGCACAAGAATACGAGCGCTGCGGCCCGGCACTTACAACCGAACCTGCAGAAGACACGTTTCACACCTGTCTCCCCGAATCCGGGGCCTTCCCCGGAGAACAGATCGGGAATTTCGGCGCACCCGGAGCCATTGCGGTGGACCCGACGACCGGATACGTATACGTACTCACCGCGGCATCTCCCGGACACCGCGAACGCAATCTGATCGAAATCTTCACCGCGACCGGGACGCCCGTGGGACGGTTTGGCGATCTGGCAGATAGATCGGAATCGATCGCCGAAAGTCCCGAAAAGCTCCACGAACAGGAATACGAACGAGGGATCGCGGTAGATGCGGCCGGAACGGTCTATGTGGAGGACCGCGAAGGCATCTCAAATGGCGAGTCGCGAGTGGCTATTTTCGAACCGTGTACGGCCGGAAACTACGAAAGCTATTGCTACGTCGACGGGAAGGACATAACGACCGAAGCGAGCGGAGCGAGCAGGTTCACCCGCGTCGCCGTGGTGGGTAACGACCGGGTGGTCGCCGCCAGCCTCTCCCTGATTAGGGTTTATCCCACCAGCGGAGGTGACGCGCCGATCTGCTCCTACAAGGTTCCGGGTGGCGGCCTCTGGGCAATGACCGCCGACCCCGCGACCGGCGAAATCTTCTACGCCAGCGAGAAGGACGAAGAGGTTCATCGGCTCAGTCCGTGCAACGAGGCAAACGGGAACATCGAACCACTGCAGGGCGCTATGAGCGTCTCGCCTGCGGCGGGCAGAATCCAGGCCCTCGCGCTCAACCCGGGTCTTTCCTGGAGCCCGCTGCGTCCGGCGGGAGTGCTCTACGCCGTCGATGCCTTGCGGCATCAATCCGCGATTCCGGAAATACATGGGATCGGCGACATCTTCGTCCAGGCCGCCAGCACCCCGCCGTCGATCCTCTCCGAGTCGGCGGCGAATACGACCGCGACGTCCTCGACGCTGAAGGCGAGCATCGACCCGCATGGCTTCGGTACCCACTACGTCTTCCAGTACCTGAGCCAGGAAGCCTACGAAGCGAACGAACCGAACGAGCGCCAGTCGGTCACCGTCTCGGCGACGGGCGGCGTCTTCGGCCTCGGTTTCGGGGAACGTGGCCTTGGGGGCGCCGCGACCGCCGACCTGGCCTCGGGTTCGAGCGCCGCGACGGGATTGATCACGGCCAAAGGCACCGCCGACGTACACGTGGGCGCCGGTACCGCGACCTTGACGTCGGTGGCCGGAACTGCGAACGCGACGAAAGGCTCGGCCACGCTGACGGAAGTGACGACGGCCACCGGCGCCGGTCTGCTCAGCTTCGGTGAAGGGAGGGGCAATCTCGCCGGCGGTTCAAAGACGGTCGAAGGGGTGGTCACCGAAGAAGGTGCCTTCGCCGTCGGCCAGTTGATCTCCGGCACCGGCCTCGCGGCGAACACGACGATCACCGCGGTCGGTGCGGGCACGCTCCAGCTCTCGACCGCCGCGAGCGGCTCGGGGACCGCCGTGGTCCTCCAGGCGGCCTCGAAAAAGGTGACCGCGGTGAGCACCACCAGCGGCGAATTCGTCTCCGGCCAGACGATCGTCGGGGCAGATATCCCGAACGAAACCAAGATCACCGCGGTCGGTCCCGAAACGCTGACCTTGTCGGCACTGCCGACCGGCAACGGACCCGAGGCCTTGCGCGCCGGCGCCGCGCCGGTGAGAAGCGGGCAGTTCGTCACCGGCCCTGGCATTCCGACGGGGACCACGGTCCTCAGCGTCGGCCCGCGCAACCTGGTTCTCTCGAAGGAACCGACCGAATCCGGCGCCCAGATCAACTTCCGGGCCGCCTCGAACGTCCTCAAAGAAGTCACGACCACCGAAGGCGCGTTCGAAGTCGGTGAGGCGATCACCGGGAAAGGAATCCCGTCCGGGACGACGATCGTAGAAGCGAATCCGCCCGAACTCGTCCTCTCCGGGCCGGTCGATGAAGCCGGGAGCAGCGTCGCGATCGGCGCCGCCTCGACCGCCCTCACCGGCGTCGCCACGACCGAAGGCCGCTTCGAACCGGGCACCCCGATCGTGGGCGAAGGGATCCCGGCCGGTACGACCGTGACCGCGGTCGGGTCGGGGACGATCCGGATCTCCACGGCGCCGACGAAACCCGGCGCCGGGGTGGCCATCTCCTCCTCCGGTCCGGCTCCCCTCGCCGCCGGCGAGATCCTCGAAGGCCCGGGTCTCGCCCCCGGGACCACGATCGTCGCGGCAAAAGCCGGCGAACTTATGCTCTCCCGGCCGGCGACCGCCTCGCAGGCCAGCGCCCGCGTGCGGGCCGGACTGCCGTTCGACGCCTCGGCCGCCGAGGTGCAGCGGGCACTCGAAGCGCTGCCGATGATCGGCAAGGGCGATGTCAAGGCCTCCGGCGGTCCCGGCGACGCCACCGGCGCGAGCCCCTACGAAATCGAATTCACGGGCTTCCCCAACCAGGACGTCCCGGAACTTGAAGCCGATGCCTCCGGTCTGACGGGCGGCGCGGCGAGCGCGACCGTCGCCACCACCAACCAAGGTGGTGGCGGTTTCGCCCACGGCGCCTCCGAGGCTCCGGTCGGTGGCGGCGAGATCCCCGGCACCGGTGTCGGCGCCGCCTCGGTCGGCATCTCGGGCCTCTCCCCGGATACGCAATATCGCTTCCGCGTCGTCATCGCCAGCCAATGCCTCGGCTCCACGCAGCCGGCCTGCGAAGTCGACGGCGCACCCGTCGGATTCACCACCTTCCCCGAAGCCTCGGCGACCCTCGCCGACGGCCGCACCTACGAGCTCGTCTCGCCGACCGCCAAGAACGGCGGCGAGGTCATTCCCGCCCAGCCCAGCGTGGGCAGCTGTGATCGCCATGAATGCAAGCCTCCCGGCGCCGACATCCCTGAAGAATTCACGCCGATGCAAAGCGCTCCGGATGGCGACACGCTCGCCTACATGGGCCAGCCCTTCTCCGCCTCCGAAGGTGGCGCCGTGTTCGACTCCTACATCTCCGTGCGCGGTGCCCGGGGCTGGCAGACGAAGACGATGACCCAGGAACCCGGCGGCCAGGTCCTGACCTACGACGACCAGCTCGGCGAAGGCCTGCTCCGCGGCGGCGGCAACGCTCAGTCGGCCACCGAGGCCCCGGCAGGCTACGAAGATCTCTTCGTGCAGAGTGCCGCGAACCCCGCCGCCCTGGCGCCGTTGCTCACCAGGGCGATGTTCGAAGCCCTGCCGGGCCACGAACCCAGGCCGCCGCATCGCGGCCCGGGCCAGCTTAAGCTCACCTACGGCGGGCATTCAGGCGACTACTCCGCGCAGTACTTCACCGCCAATGATGCACTCACCGAGGGGACGGCCTACGCCCCGGAACCCCCCGATCCAGGCTTCGAAGGCCAAGATCTTTACGAATGGCGAGACGGTCGGGTGGCCTTGGTCAACGTGTTGCCGGGCAACGGGTCGGTGGCGAACGGCGCCGCGTTCGCCTCGGCGGTCAGTCCCGATATCCACGGCGTCTCTGAGAATGGCAGCCGCGTTTTCTGGACAGCCGCGGGTCACCTCTATATGCGCGAAGACAACAGAACTACGCGCGAAATCCACCACCCGGGCTCCTTCGTTACGGCCTCACCCGACGGTCTCGAGGTCCTTCTTTCCGATGGCTGTCTGTACTCGTTGACGACGACTAGGTGCGGCGCCGACCTGACACAGGGCAAGGGGGGCTTCCTCGGAGTGGCCGGTCAGGACGAAGGCCTTTCACGGATTTATTTCGTCGATACCGCGACTCTTCCGGGAGAGAATGAACGGAAAGAAGAAGCCGTCGCCGGCATGCCGAACCTTTATCTCTTCGAAGCGGGGTCCGGCACGACCTTCATCGCCACGTTGGGTCCGACTGAGGGAGGGCAGTCCGGGTCTGAATCGCGGAACACCATAAACGATTGGATCGACGTTCCAGGCCGGCGCACCGCCGAGGCGAGTCGGGACGGGCGATACCTCGCCTTCGCGTCCGCAAAGCCGCTCACCGGTTTCGACAACGTCGGCCCCTGTGGTGCGGGAGCGCCGACCGCGGGAGGAGGCTTCGAAGTCATCGAAGCTGCTTGCAACGAGGTCTTTCTTTACGACTCCGTCACCGGAAGGCTCAGCTGCGCCTCGTGCAGCCCGACCGGCGAAGCGCCGCTCGGCGGCTCGGTCCTGCGGCGACTCGAAAACTCAACCCCATGGCTGCCACAGCCCCGCTACCTGACCGACTCCGGTCGTCTCTTCTTCGACAGCCAGGATCGGCTGTCCCCGTCGGACAGCAACGGCCGCGTGGAAGACGTCTATGAGTTGGAGCCTCAGGGGTCCGGCTCATGCGAGCGCCCGTCGGGCTGTCGGGAGTTGATCACGCCTGGCTCCGGCTCCGTCGACTCGAACCTTCTGGCTGTCGACGAAAGCGGGGCGAACGTGTTCTTCACCACCCGCGAACGGCTGGTGCAGAAGGACACCGACGAACTGCTCGACGTGTACGACGCCCGCGAAGGCGGCGGCTTCCCGGGCGAAACCGAAACCCAGCGACCAGAATGCCAGGGCGAATCCTGCCAGCCGGTCGCACAGGCGCCAGACGACCCGACGCCGGCTTCCTCGGCCTTCCACGGGGCGGGCAACGTCACGGAACCCGCGCCGGCAAAGAAGCAACCCAGGAGGCACAAGCAGCATAGAAAGCACAAGCACAAGAAGGCGAAGAAGGGCCGACACGGCAAGATGAAGCAGGGCAAGAAGAAGGCCAAGGGCAGGAAGCGAGCCGCCGGCCACGACCGCGGAGGTGCGAAGTGATCCGGCGCAGCCAAATCATCGTCCTGCTCGGTGCGCTGGTGGCGCTGTTGGCCGCCCCCGCGGCCGCCCAGGCAGGTTTCGGCTTCGAACCCGGGTCCCTGCGGACCATCTATGAACCCACCGCCGGCGTCACCGGCGTGCCCCTGGCCTCGACCCACCCCTACTCGCTCACCGTGGCCTTCAACGTCAACACCCACGAAGGCGCTCCCGAAGGCGGCGAAATGCGGAACCTGGTCGCCAAGCTCCCACCCGGGCTGATCGGCAATCCCTTCGCGCTGCCGCGCTGCTCGCGTCAGGAATTCGAGGGCTTCACGCCGCAGTGCGCCTCCAACACCCAGGTCGGGGTCGTCAGGGCCGACCTTCCGGCCCTCGGCGGCATCGTCCTCGGCCCGCTGTACAACATGGTCCCGCCGCCGGGGATGGCGGGTCAGATCGGCTTCAGCCTCGCCGGGAAAAATGGCTTCCAGAACTTCTCGCTGATCACTGAAGAAGGCCCGTTCCACTACGGGCTACGCGACGAAGCCATCTTCCCGACCGAGATCACGTCGATCGAAGCGACCATCTGGGGCGTTCCGGCCGACTCCAGGCACGATGGCGAACGGAGCTACAAGATCGGCAACGGTGAAGTTGTCTCGAACCCCTTTGTCGGCCCCCATGAAGCGTTCCTGACCTTGCCGGCCGAATGCTCGTCGCCGCTCACCCTCGAAGCAGCCATCGCCTCCAAATTGGCTCCGGACGTCTACTCGACCGCGATCGCCTATGCCCGGGATCCGGGCGGGAACGCGACGCCGCCGGCGGGGTGCGCCAACGTTCCCTTCTCACCGAAGGTCGCGTCCCAGCCCACGTCCCGTTCGGCCGCGTCGCCGTCAGGCCTCGACTTCCAGTTGACGCTGCCGAACGAAGGGTTCACGAGCCCCGGCGGCACGGCTGAAACCGAGCCACAGAAGGTGGAAGTCGTCTTGCCGGAAGGGCTGACCGCGAATCCCTCCTTCGCGGAAGGCATCTCCACCTGCTCGGAAGGTCAGTACGCCGCCGAACAGGTCGACACGCCACCGGGTGGCGGCTGCCCGGAAGGATCGAAGCTGGGCTCGGTGGTCGCGCACAGCCCGGTGCTTGACGAACCGATCGAAGGCTCCCTCTATCTGGCGACTCCCTATGAGAATAAATTTCACTCCCTTATCGCCATCTACATGGCCCTGCGCGCCCCGGAGCGCGGCGTGATAGTCAAGCAGGCGGGCGAAGTCAGGCCCGATCCGGTGACCGGCCGGCTCACGACCACCTTCACGGATCTGCCGCCGGTGTCCTTCTCGGACTTCACCCTGCATTTCCGCGAAGGTGCCCGCGCACCGCTGGCGACCCCGCCGACGTGCGGCGAATACCGGACCGTCTCCAGGCTCTTTCCGTTCTTTGCTCCCACCAACCCGGTCGAACGGCAATCGAGCATGCAGATCGAAACCGGCCCCAACGCCAGCCCCTGCCCCTCCGGCGGCACGCCGCCCTTCCAACCGGGCCTGATCGCGGGCACGACCAACAACGCGGCCGGCTCGTATTCACCGTTCAATGTGCGACTGTTTCGTACGGACTCCGAACAGGAGATCACCCACTTTTCGATCAAGCTGCCGCCCGGGGTGACCGGCAAGCTGGCGGGCCTTCCCTTCTGCGGCGATGCGGAAATCGCCGCCGCCAAGGCGAGGGAACGGACCGAGCACGGCGGCCAGGAAGAGCTCGAACGCCCGAGCTGCCCGCAGGCTTCGGAAATCGGGCACACCCTGGTCGGTGCGGGGGTCGGATCCTCCCTCACCTACGTCCCCGGCAAGGTCTACCTCGCCGGCCCCTACAACGGCTCGAACCTCTCGATCGTGGCGATCACGGCGGCCAAGGCCGGGCCCTTCGACCTCGGCACCGTGGTGGTCCGCGAGGCGCTCAAGGTCGATCCGGAAACCGCGGAAGTCTCGGTCGACGCGGCGGGCTCGGATCCGCTCCCCCACATCATCGACGGCATCCCCGTCGACCTGCGCGACATCAGGGTGTATGTGGACCGCCCCGAATTCGTCCTCAACCCGACGAACTGCCGACCGACCTCGACGGCGAGCACCGTGCTCGGCTCCGGGACGAACTTCGCCACCGAAGCGGACGACCGGCCGGTCACCGTGACCACCCACTTCCAGGCTGCCGACTGCGCGTCGCTCGGCTTCAAGCCGAAGGTCAAGCTGATGCTGAAGGGGCCGACGAAGCGGGCCGGGCTGCCGAAGCTGAAGGCCGTCGTCACCCCGCGGCCCGGCGACGCCAACATCGGCCGCGCCGTGGTGACGCTGCCGAAATCCGAGTTCCTCGAACAGGGCCACATCGGCACCACCTGCACCCGCGTCCAGTTCAACGCGGGCGGTGGCAACGGAGAACAATGTCCCGTCAAGTCGGTCTACGGCCACGCGGTCGCGGTGACGCCGCTGCTCTCCGAACCGCTCGAAGGCCCCGTCTTCCTGCGCTCCAACGGCGGCGAACGCCAGCTGCCGGACCTGGTCGCGGCGCTCCATTCGAAGGACATCGACATCGACCTGGTCGGCTTCATCAACTCGCTGCACGTGAAGGGTTCCGACGCCTCCCGGATCCGCAACACGTTCGCGATGGTCCCTGACGCGCCGGTGACGAGGTTCACGCTCGAAATGTTCGGCGGCAAGAAGGGCCTGCTGGTCAACTCGACCAACCTCTGCAAAGGCACCCAGCGGGCGATCAGCACCTTCGTCGGCCAGAACGGTCGCCGCAATCAGACCGAACCGGCGGTGCAGGTGCAATGCAAGAAGCGCCATAAGAAGGGCGTCGCGCACAAGAAGACGAAGGCGGCGAGGGAGAAGGGCAGCGCCCGTCTGGCCGCCGTCCTCCATCACCGCCTCCCCTGGTAGGCGGCGCCGTGGGCCGGTGGCCGAAGACCTGGTTCGCGCGGGCCACGCCGGCGTTGCTCTGCGGAGCCGCGCTGCTCGTCCCGAGCGCCGCTCCGGCGCCCGCCGCCGAAGTGACCCGGGCGAGCTACCGCGAAGCAGTCGAGCCGATCTGCCAGGCGAACACCCAGGCCAACGAACGGATCCTCGCCGGAGTTAAGCAGGAGGTGCGGGCCGGGAAGCTCCGCTCCGCCGCGGCCCGGTTCTCCCGGGCCGCCCGCTCCCTGAAGAAGACGATCGGCGAACTGAAGGCGGTGCCGCCGCCACCTGCCGACCGCAGCCGGCTCTCCCGCTGGCTGGGGAAGGTCTCAGTCGAGGCCGGCCTCTTCGAACAGGTCGCTTCGAAGCTGCGCGCGGGGCAGAAGGGCGAGGCCGAGAAGCTGGTGGTGAAGCTGACCAACAACGCCAATCAGGCCAACAACCAGGTGCTTGCCTTCGAATTCGATTATTGCCGCTTCGAACCGACCCGGTTCACCTGAGCCTTGCGACGTGCGCGCCCTGCTTCCTTTCCCGACGAGGCGCCGCCGCCTCCTCGCACCGCTCTGTCTCGTCGCGACGCTGGTGATCGCGGCGACATCGTCCGCCGCGGTGGTCCAGGAAGGTACCCTGCGCGTCTCGATCACGACCCAGGTCAAGCCCTTCCGCCTGCCGCGCGCCGAGCCTGCGCCGATCGACGTCTTCCTCGCCGGCCACATCGCCTCGACGACCGGCGGCGTGCCGTCCCAGCTCACCCGGATGACGATCTACGTCAACCGCCACGGCGTCCTCGACACCGGCGCCGTGCCGCTCTGCCCGGTCGAGCGGATCAGGCCCGCGACCACCGAGGAAGCGCTGGCGCGCTGCGGGTCCTCGCTGGTCGGCTCGGGTCACTTCTGGGCCAGCGTCGTCCTCCCCGAACAGGGCGTCTACCGGACCACCGGCCGCCTCCTCGCCTTCGACGGACTGAGCCACGGCCGCCCCGCCGTGCTCGCCCAGATCTACACGACCCAGCCCTTCCCGAGCTCTTTCGTCGTCCCCTTCGCGATCACGCACCTCGCCCACGGGCGCTATGGGACGAAGCTCTCCGCCGAACTGCCGCAGGCGCTCGGCGAATGGGGCTTCGTCAACCGGATCAAGATGACGATCGGTCGCACCGCCCGCGAAGGACGCGGCTTCCTCGAGGCATCCTGCCCGGCGCCGCGCGGCACCAGGACCGCCTCCTTCCCGCTGGCGCTCGCCGACTTCGCCTTCGCCGACGGCCAGAGCCTCCACGCGACGGTGACCAAGAGCTGCGCGGTGAAGGAATGAGGATCATGGCCCGCATGCTCGCGGCGGCGGTGGTCGTCGGGCTTCTCCTTGCCCCCTCGGCGGGCGCGGCCGGCTATGACCCGGTCGCCACCGGCCAGACGACGCTTCGGCTGGCGCCGTCCTTCGCGCGCCTGCTGCACCGCTCCGGCGTCAGGCTCGAAGGCCGGGGCGGGGTCACGGTGCGCGGTCGCGCGGTCGCCTTCCCGGTCGCGGGCGGCAAGCTCGAACCGATCGAATCCGTCGGCACGATCGAACACCTCGGACAACTGGTCTTCCGTGCCGGCGCCCGCAGGCTGCCGCTGCGCTCGCTGCAACTGAAGACGACGCGCGCCTCCTCGCCCTTCGCGGCGAAGCTCGGCGGCGGCCAGTTGAAGCTCTCGTCCGGCGCGAGGCTCGAGAGCGAACGCACCGGCTTCGGCACCGAGTTCACCACCACCGCGATGCGCCTCTCGGCCAAGGTCGCCACCCGCCTCGGCAAGAAGCTGCGCCTGCCGGGCGTCTTCCGTGCCGGGCAGAAGCTCGGCGCCGCGGGGACCGCGGTCGAACCGGCGACGGTCGGCCTCGCGCCCGCGGGCAGGCTCGAACTCACGATCGACCCCGGCTTCGCCGCCAAGTTGCAGAGCTTCTTCGTCGCGGTCAACCCGATCTTCCCCGGCGAACACCCCGGCACCTTCACCTTTCCGATCGGCGGCGGCGTCCTCGCCCCGGATGGTTCCAGCGGCCTGGTGAAGACCACCGGCGGCCTCGAATTCATCCAGGTCGGCGGCGGCCAGTTCTTCGTCAAGGACCTGGAACCCGAAATCGCCGCCGCCACCGCGAACGCCGAATACCAGCTCGTCCTCGCCGCCTCGGGTCCCGGCCCGAACGCCGCCGGATCGCTGCTCGGGCTCGGCGCGGGCGCCTTCGCCACGGAACCGGCGGCGCGGACGATCACCGGGTCCGGCGCCCCGCTGACCGTGAGCGCCACCGTCGCACAGGCCTTCAACGAAGCCTTCGTCAGGCCGCTCGGCCGGCCCGACTCTTTCGCGGCGGGCGAAGTCCTGGGGACAGTCAGCTACACGGCGCAGGGGCAATAGCGGACAGCGGCTCACAAGGGCCAGATGTCGGCGCAGGCTTGAAGATGAAGATCTTGCCAGCTGACCTTCGTCGCAACCTGCTTGCCGGATTGCGGATGCGCCGGCCGGAGATCAGCCAGGCCGTCTTCGCGCGAGTCCTCTCCATCGGCGAAGTCGATGGCCGTCGGGACGCCGAATATCTCGACGGCCTGCGGCGAGCCACCGACGCTGCGATCGATCTCACTCTCGACTCGATCGACCGGCCCGACGACCTACCGCTTCGCGTTCCGCTGCCCCTCATCGGCCAGGCGCGCCTTGCCGCCCGACGGCAACTCCAGCTGGAGACGATGCTCCGTCGCTACCTCGCGGGTCATGCCGTGCTCATCGACTTCGTCGCGCAGGAGGCCGCGCGGCAGGACGTTTCGCCGGCCCTCATGGGGCCGATCCTGCGTTCCTTGGCGGCGCGGACCGACCTCACGGTCGCGACGATCAGCGCCGCATACGTGGATGAGCAGGCGGGCGAGCGTCCCTCGTCTCCCGACCGCCGCCGGGCGGAGGCGGTGCGCCGTCTTCTCGGCGGTGAGCTCATCGAGACGGGCGGGATCGATTATGACTTCGCGCGCTGGCACCTGGCGCTCGTATTCCGGGGTCCTGACTCCCGCGAGGCTGTCGGTACCCTCACCAGCCCCATCGACGCCCGCAGGTTGATCGTCTCCGGCGAAGAGGGCTCCTTTTGGGTCTGGCTGGGATCGAGGGGAAGGCTCGAGCCGGCGGCGATAGAGGAGAGGATCAGGGGCGGCCTACCGTCTCGCGTACGGATCGGAATCGGTGAGCCCGCCGAGGGTCGGGCCGGGTGGCGACTGGCTCACGAACAGGCGAAGGCGGCCTTGGCGGTCGCTGTCCGTCGACCCGAGATCAGCGCCCGTTACGCCGACGTCGCCCTGTTGGCCTCGGCGATGCAGGACGATCTCACCGCGACTTCCCTCCGACAGTTGTATCTCGCTCCCCTCGACGAGTCCGACCGCGGCGGCGTCCTACGTGAGACGGTGCGCGCCTACCTTGCCACCCGAGGCAACGTCACATCGGCGGCGGCGGCTTTGGACGTCGACCGCCGAACGGTGACGAATCGTCTGCGGCTGGTGGAGGAGCGGCTCGGAAGCTCGCTGAACGAACGCATGAGTGAGTTGACGATCGCACTCCAGCTCGACCGTCTTGATCCACCCTCCCCGACGTGAGCGCATCGCGTCAGCCCGCGACGTTGTACAGCATGTCGCGATCATACGCCCGCCATTTCCCACATTTGCGAGGAACGACCTGGGAATAACAGGGAGGATCGCTCGGTCTGACCACGATCCGAGCAAGCTCGGAAGGAGATGTGAGATGAACCATCGGGGTTTCAAACGAACGCGCCAGGTGTTGGGTGTGGCTGCACTCATGCTCACCATCACAGCGATCGCCGCCACGAGCTCGGCTGTCGCAGCTACTCAGCACTGGGCGACCATCAGCTCGATCGCGGAAGAAGGCGGCGACCGGGCATTTACCGGACATACCATCGGCGTAACCAAAATCAGTTGGAAATCTTCACTGATTACGGTCACGATGACGTGCACTGGCCTGTCGACGTCGGGAACCGCCTCAAACCCCGCCGGAGGCGGCAATGGTACGCTCAGCGGGACTTCTCTCAAACTTACCGGATGCGTGGTCAGCGTGCCCAGCTGTAAAGTCGCCGGCGGGACTATACTTTTCGAACCACTGAAGGGCTATGCTCGAGACGAAGCCGACGAAGAACGAGTTAGGCTTGAACCGAATAGCGGAACGACGATGGCCGTCCTCCATCTCGAAAACAATGGCGCAACTTGTGCTCTCGCTCCCGAAATCACTGTGACCGGTTTTTTCGAAGCGGTTTCGAATTCTAGTCAGCCTGGTCAGTATCAAATTGCGGGAACGCCTCACCTGAATATTGGAACCTCCACTTTCGAAATACAATCCGAATTCGCTTTGACCGCCACGTCTGGGAAGCCTCTGGCGCTGTCCTCCGACTCGCCTGGTATTCCCCGGTGGTACCTCGTTGGTGAAGAATGGGTGGCTCCACCGACCGGAGTGGTTATACCGGCTGGAGAATCGGTGAGTTACTTCAGCACCCTCGTTCCGTTCACACTCAAGTTCAAACTGGGGCTGTCGAATGTAGAAATCGATGAATGCCAAGCTCTCTTCGCTGGATCTGTGGAAAACCCGACGGGAGGCGGTGCTGGAAAGACCACGTCGGTCTTGACGCCCCAGTGGTTGGGTGGATGCGAAATCAGTACCCCGACGTGCCGGGTCGAACGCGCCGAAACGGTCGAATTGGAAGGTACGGCAATCGAACTCGGTGCGGTTCCTGCGGTCGAATGGACCGGCAGCGGCGGCGGAAAGGTGGTGAGATTTCAGCTTGAATCGGTTCCTTCAAAAACCTGTAGCTGGGGGTCGGAAATAGTGGTGACCGGGAGGCTGATCGCCAGGTCGACACCGGGGGGCACCTTCGAATTTGCGTCGCTCGGCCTCATGGTCGGCAAAAATGAAGCGATCATCAGCAACAGCCGCTTCGTTCTGGAACGACAGACTGGTGGGTATCTGCGTATCCAGCCTTAGTAGGACGGAGGAGGCAAGTGCAGGCACCGGGCCGCAATGCGGCCCGGTGCCGCGAGCTCCGCCGGGATGACACCATCGGTTGCCGCTCCCTTCGAGGCGGCCGTTCGGGTGTTGGGCCGCGAGAGGCACCGCTTGACGGCGAGACTCCGACCGCCCGGCGAGGCTGCCGACATACCGATCTTGGTCCCGCTCGGGTCGTCCGCGCGGACTGGGTGAGTGCACCACCCTAGTCGGCTTCCGACCGGGGCGAATCCATCGCCGACGGGATGCGCCAGCCCGAGGGCCTGGCCGCTCGACGCGGCGCGCTTCATCCAACCTGGCGAGCTTCTTCGTCGCCGTGAACCCCGATCTTCCCCGGCGAACATCCGGGCGCCTTCACCTTCCCGATCGGGGGCGGCGTCCTTGCCCCGAACGGGTTCGACCGGGCAGGTGAAGACGACCGGCGGCCTCGATTCATCCAGGTCGGGGGCGGCCAGTTCTTCATCAAGGACCTCGAACCTGAACTCGCGACCGGCCTGGCCGACGCCGAATATCAGCTCGTCCTCGCCTCCACCGGACCCGGCCCGAACGCGACTGGGTCGTCCCGATTCATTCGCCGCCGGGGAAGTCCTGGGGACGATCGCCTACACAGCGACGGGGGAATAAGGGAAGCGGCTCACCGGACGGCTCGCTGTCGGTGCGTGGAAACCTCCTCATCCTCGGAATCTTCGGCGCTATCATTTAGCGTCCGACTGACGATTCGAGGTATGGGTTCGCCAGCTTGTCTCACGGAGTCATGGAGCGTCGGTTCTTGGGCATCACATGGGATCTTGGAAGATCAAGCTGCTGTTCCTTTTTGCATGCGCATGGATGCTCGGTGTGCCGTCTTCTGCCCTCGCCGACTTTGGGGTGACCGACTTCGGCGTGGCCGTTCGGGACCCCAGCGGTGCCGTCGTTTACCAAGCGGCATCCCATCCCTTCGCTCTCGATGTCACATTCGCGATGAACTCGACGGCAAGTGGAGAACCGGATGGCGTGCTCCACACGGTTCAGATCGCTTTGCCGCCGGGTCTCCTGGGCAATGCGCCCGCCGTGCCTCGGTGTCGACGCAACGAATTCGAGGGCCTCGTACCCCATTGCGAAGTTCAGACCCAGGTGGGTGTCTTGCGTGGCGAACTCGCCGGGATCGGGTCCGCTGTCCTGCCGGTCTATAACCTTGTCCCCTCGCCCGGCTATGCGGCCGCTTTCGGGGCCGCGATAGCGGGGAAAATGGTGATCCAGAGTGTCAGGCTGATCGGCAGTGGGTCGTCGGGCGCGACTCGCCTCATCTCCAACCTGCCTGTCCGGCCGGCGGTTCTCGGGGTCGAAGAGGAAATTTGGGGGACCCCCGCCGATCCCGCCCACGACGCGCAGCGGACGTGCGTCGGCCCGGGCAGCCAAGGCGAAACCAAAGGCTGTGCGGCGGGGGTGCCGGAGAGGCCGCTGCTGACTGTCCCGGCGGCGTGCGATGAATCGCCGCGCGCCACTCTCGTCGTTTCCTCGTACGACACGCCGCCGGAGACCGTGGTGACCGGTGCCACCTTGCGCGATGGCGGTGGGAACCCGTACTCGCTCGTTGGTTGCGACGCCGTCCCGTTTCGCCCAGGGCTCAGGGTCACGACCGCCCCCGCGACCTCGGCCCCGACCGCCTTCGGGGTCGAGGTCGAAGCCGCGCAATACGAAGGAATCGAAAACATCGGCGCGGCACCGATCGGCGCGCTCAAGGTCGTGTTGCCGAAGGGGGTCACACTCAATTCGGCCGCCGGATCCTGGCTCACCGGCTGTTCTCCTGCGGGGATCGGCCTGGAAAGTCCTCCCCGGGCGGAGGAACCGGTGTTCGACGAAAGCCCGGCGAACTGTCCGAGTGGTTCGCGGCTCGGCTCCGTCACGGTGCAGACCCCGCTGGTGGATCACGACCTCGACGGCACGATCTACCTAGCTACGCCGAGCATCTATCCGCCGGGAGCGAGCTACGCGATCTACATTGTGATCGAAGACGCGGCCACCGGCACGCTGCTGAAGATCCCCGGTCGTCTTGACGCCGACCCGACCGACGGGCGCCTCAAGGCGACCATCCCCGAGATGCCGCCGCTGCCGTTCACCGAGTTGCGGCTTGAATTCTCCGGGGGTGCCCGGGCGCCCCTGGTCAACCCTCCAACTTGCGGAACGTACTCGACCGAAACGACCTTTACGCCTTCGACCGCACCCTTCGGCCGGCCGATCACCCGAACCTCGACATTCGTCATCTCCGCGGGGGCCGAGGGCAAATCGTGCCCGTCGCCGGAAGCCGAGCGTCCCGCGGCACCCTCATTCCAGGCGGGCACCGAATCTGGGCTCGCCGGCGGCGGATCGCCGCTGGTGATCGACCTGTCACGCGAAGACGGCGATCAGCAGTTCGGCACCTTCGAAGTGACCTTGCCCCCGGGGCTTATAGCCAACATCGGCTCTACCCCGATCGGCACCGTGGTCGGTAGCGCGCGAGTGGAAGCGGGGGTTGGGACCGAACCGCTGAGCGTTGATGGCACGGTCTACGTGGGCGGTCCATATGAGGGGGCACCGTACAGCCTCGCGATTGTCGTCTCCGGCCGGGAGGGGCTTCTGGAACTCGGCTCGCTCGTCGAGCGGGTCGCCGTGGACGTCGACGCAGCCACCGCTCAGATCAGCGCTCGCGCCGATCCCTTGCCGCTGATGCTCGAAGGGGTCCCGCTGCAGTTGCGCGGGCTCCGCATCGACCTCGACCGACCCGGTTTCATCCGCAACCCCACCGACTGCGAACCGATGGCGATCACGGGAACCGCGACCACCAGCCTTGGTCAGATGGCACCGCTTTTCTCCCGGTTTCAGGTCGGCGAATGTGCCGTGCTGTCGTTCAACCCGAAGATCTCCCTCCGCCTGTTCGGCGCGAAGGGGCGTGGCGGGCATCCCGGCGTTCGCGCGGTCATGAGCGATGGTGAAGGCGAAGCGACGCCCGCGAGTGTCGGCTTCACCCTGCCTGCGGGCGAGCTGCTAGACCTTCGCCGGATTCGCGGCCTCTGCCCGCGCTCGGTCGCCGCCGATTGGTGTCCGCGAAGCTCGCGGCTGGGCTCCGTGCGCCTGGAAAGCTCCTTCCTGCCTGAACCGCTCGGCGGGTCGCTCTACCTACGAGCGCCGCGGCATCGTCTTCCCGGCCTGGTGGCGGCGCTCCGCTCCTCGTCCGGATCCCTCGGCTTCGACCTGTACGGTCGTACGACCGCCGCTCACGGTCGCCTCGGCGTCCGGCTCGGATCGCTACCGGACGTCCCGTTGTCCCGGGCGGTCCTCACGCTCGCCGGCGGCTACCACGGCATCCTCGTCAACAGCCGCTCGCTGTGCCGGAAGCGGGGCGACGCGCAGGCGGCCTTCGCCGCCCACAGCGGCAGGACGCGCCGGCTCCACGTGTTGGTCGGGGTCGGCGGATGCCGCCGAGGGAGTAGGCCGTAACCTCGAGCCGGCTGAGATAGGGCGCTATCCCTCAGAAAACTTTCCTTGCCTTCGGTAGCGCCGTGTGCTTTCATCGCTCCGGCACGGAGTGAGCAGGGAGAGATGAGGAGACGCCCTCGCCGAAAAGACCACGAGCGCGCGGGCGGTGGGCGGCTTGAACGCCGAGCCGCCGGTTGATGGACGCTTGGCGCGCCGGCGCGCCGTGGCGACGCTTGCCGTGACCCTGGCGCTGGTCGCCGTCCTCGGGGTCGTCGGCCTCGGGGTGGAGGGACACCTGCGGCCGACCTCGCTGGCGATCGGGGGCACCTCTTCGGCCCGCGGCGAACAACTGGCCCGGGCGCACTTCGGCCATTCCTCCCCGTTCGTCGTCCTCCTCCGCGGTCCGGCGGGGGCGATCGAACGTCAGGGGCCGCGGCTGGCAGCGGTTCTGCGCCGCGAGCCGGGCGTCACCGTGATCTCGCCCTGGGACGACGCCCCCGCGGCGCGCAAGCTGCCGACGCCGTCGCCTGGCGCGGCGCCGACCGCGCGTTCCCACGCCCTGGTTGTGCTCGACTTCCACCAGCCCTTGGCGGACGCGATGCGGGAGACGGTTCCCCGGCTGGAAGCGGATCTCGCCGCGCACGTCCACGCGCCGCTCGAAGCGATCCAGTCGGGCTACGCGACGATCTCCCGCGCGCTCCAGCACCAATCGCTCTCCGCCGCCGAGCGCGCCGAGCTCCTCGCCGCCCCACTGCTCCTGATCGTGCTGCTGCTGGTCTTCCGGTCGGTGCTCGCCGCCCTCGTCCCGCTCGCCTTCGGGGCGATGACGGTCCTGGCGGGACGGGGCGTCCTCGTCTTCCTCACCTCGCTGATGCCGATCGACGCCCTCTCGCTCGTCGTCTGCACGATGATGGGCCTCGCCCTCGGCGTCGACTACTCGCTGCTGATCGTCTCCCGCTTCCGCGAGGAGCTCGCCGCCGGACACCCGCCTGCCCACGCCGCCGCACTCACCCGGCGCAGCGCCGGGCGCACCACCGCGGTCGCCGGCGCCACGCTCTTCCTGTCGATCTTCCTCTCGGCCTTCTTCCAGCCGGGGACCCTGCTGGTGTCACTGGCGACGGCGCTGGCCACCGTCACCGCCATCGCCGTCCTGATCGCGTGGATCGCGCTGCCCGCCCTGCTGACCCTGCTCGGCCCGCGCATCAACGCCGGTCGGATCGGGCGCATCAGTCCCGGCTCCGGCTCCCGGGTGGCGGCGGCCGCCTCGGCGGCGCTGCGGCGCCCGGCGATCGCCGCGATCGCGATCGCGGTCCCGTTGCTGGCGATCTCGACGCCGGCGCTCGCCTTCGACACCGGCTCGCCTGGGGTCGACGAGCTGTCCTCCTCGAGCTCCGCGCGCAAGGACTCCGAAGCCATCTCCGCCACCGTCGGCGCCGGCTGGCAGGCGCCGTTCATCCTCACCGTGGCCTCGCGACGGGGTCCGATCACCACCCGTTCCGGCCTCGGCTTCCTGACCGCGACCCAACGGCGGATCGCGGCGTTGCCGGTGGTCAAGGCGGTGATCGGTCCGGCCGCGATCGCGGCCAGCGCCCGACCGCTACGGTCCCTGGCCGCCGATCTGGAGCCCGGCGGATCGGCGGCGTTCAAGCAGTTGGCCCGGCTCGGCCCGCGGCTGAGACAGGTCTCCGAAGCGGTCGGCAAGCTGCGCAGCGGTCTCGCCGAAGCCTCCGCCGGCAGCGAACTGCTGAGCGAAGGCTCGGCGCGCGCCGGGGAAGGGGCCGAGCTGATCACCGGCGGCCTCGGCAGCGCCGACGACGGCGGCCGCGAAGCGTCGCAGGCGCTCGGTCGCCTGGCTTCCGGCTCGAAGCGGCTTGCCGACGGCCAGCGCGTCGCCTCCGCGGGTGCCTACAACCTCTCCCTCGGCCTCGGCACGCTGCTGCCCAACCTGACCGGCCAAGGCCTGAAGCGAGCGCGCAAGCTCGCCGCCCGTCTCGAAGCGCAGGCGGAGGCGGACCCCGGCGACACCACCGCCGCGCACGAGGCCGTCGTCCTGGCCTCAGTCCTGGAGAGCGATCGCGAAGAACTCGCGCGGCTGCGGGAACAGGCGGCGACGCTCAACTCGGGCCTGGCGAAGCTGTACTCGGGCGGCAAGCGACTCCACGGAGGTTCCCGTCGCCTCGCTGACGAAGGCAGGCGCCTCAGCGGCGGTCTCGAAACGCTGCACGCCGCATCCGACCGGCTCGCCGTCGGCCTCGGCGAACTGACCGTCGGCATCGAAGCGCTCGGTGCCGGCTTGGGGGAAGGCTCCGCACGGACGGCCCCGCTCGAACGAGGGTTGCGGCGGGCGGACCGGCGCGTGTCGAGCTCCTCGGCGAAGCTGCGCGGCAGGTTGGCCCACCTGCACGCGGTCTCGCCGCGCCTGTTCGACTCCGGCTTCCTCGTGACGGCGGCGATCGACGGCGCCGACCCGATCCGGCGATCGCTCGCCGCCGAGGTGATCGACATCGACCGCGGCGGCACCGCCGCCCGGTACCTGATCGTCCCCGACGCGGGCTTCAACACCGCCGGCTCGCGCCGCCTGGGCTCCGAACTGGAGACGCTCGCGGCCACGATCGAATCCCGGCCGGGCTACGTCGCCGGGGTCAGCGGTGGGGCCGCCGTCCTCAATGACTACGGCAGCGCGACCAAGTCGCGCCTGCCGCTGGTGATCGGCTCGATCGTGCTGATCACCTTCCTGATGCTCGTCGCGCTGCTGCGGATGCCGCTCCTCGCCGCCCTCGCGGTCGCCTTGAACCTGCTCTCGGTCGGTGCCGCGATCGGCGTCGTCACCCTCGCGTGCAAGATCCCCGCCGGGTATCCGCTCGGCGGCCACTCCTACATCGATACGGTCGGTGCGGCGGCAATCTTCGGCGTCACCTTCGGCCTCTCGATCGACTACGCCGTCTTCCTTCTGGCCCGTATGCGTGAGAGCTACCTTGAGAAAGGCGACCCTGCCGCGGCGATCAGGTTCGGTCTCGATCGGACCGCCGGTGTCATCACCGGTGCGGCCGCGATCATGGCGGCGGTCTTCGCCTCCTTTGCCGTCGCCCCGGTCGCGACGGTGAGCCAGATGGGGCTGGGACTCACGGTTGCCGTCCTGATCGACGCGACGGTGGTGCGCATCGTCCTGTTGCCGGCCCTGATGCTCGTGATCGGCGATCGGGTCTGGAGCACACCTGCCTGGCTCGATCGCCTCCTGCCGGAGCCGCCGATGCCGAGGACCGCGGAGGCGACGCGGTGACCGGCGCGGCGCGGAGATGGCGATGGATCTTGGGCGGTGCGACTCTGTTGCTCGCCGCGCTGGTCGGCATCGGCGTCGCGAGCGCGGCGGAAGAACCGACCCGCGTCGAATACGTGACCCGCCTCGAGCGGATCTGCAAGCCGGGCTCCGACGCCACCGAACGCGCGGTCCGCGGGGTCCGCGGCGACGTTCGCGCCGAACGGCTGGCCGTGGCGGGACGCAAGTTCGCCCGCGCCGAGCGGATCTTCGCGGGCACGGTGCGCTCGATCGCGACCGTGCCGCGCCCGGCGGCCGATCGCGCAACCCTCAAGCGATGGTTCACCGCGCTCGGCCACGAGAAGGCCTACCTCGGCCAGATGGTGAAGGTGCTGCGCGCCGACGATGTCGCCGGCTTCGAGCGGGTCTCGGCCCGTTTCATCCACGAAGGCAACCGCGCCAACAACGCCATCGTCTCCTTCGGCTTCAACTACTGCTCGTTCAAGCCGTCGAGGTTCCAGTGAGCGGGCGGGCGTCGCACCGGCGGCGGGCGGGGTGGAGGCTGGTCGCGGTCGTGTCGGCCATGGCGCTCGGCATCGCGGGCCTGCTCGCGGTGGGCGCGGGCGCCGAGACCTCGGGGCGCGACGGGGTGATCGTGTCGCTGGAAGGCTCGATCCAACCCCAGCGGCTGCCCCGGCACCGCCCGGTGCCGATCTCGATCACCCTGAGTGGATCGGTCCGGGCGGTCGGAGGGGTGGCCTCGCCGCGGCTCACCCGGCTCGAAGTCGCCTTCGGCGCCCGAGGCGGCCTCGATACCGTCGGGCTGCCGCGCTGCCCGCGGGCGCGGCTTCGCAACGCCACCCAAAGCCAGGCGCTCGCCCGCTGTCGATCCGCCCTGGTGGGGCGCGGCACGATCGACGCGGAAGTCCCACTGAACCCCGAAGAGCCGATCCTCGCCCACGCCGGCGTCCTCGCCTTCAACGGCCGCTCCGGCGGCCGCCCGGCGGTTTGGGTCCACGCGTACTCGGCCACGCCGCCGGTCTCCTTCGTCCTTCCCTTCTACCTGCGCCGGGTCCACGACGGCGCCTACGGGCTGCTGATGCGGGCACCTGTGGCGGCCACGCTCGGTCACTGGCCACGGCTGCGTTCCTTCCAGATCAAGCTCGGGCGCCGCTACCTCGCCCACGGCGTCGGCCACAGCTACCTGAGCGCGAGCTGCCCCCTGCCGCCGCGCTTCCACGTCCTTTCCTTCCCGTTCGCACGGGCCACCTACACGTTCTCTCCGCGGCCGAGCTTGTCCACCACGATCCTGCGCAGCTGCCGCGTCCGCGAATGAGCCCGACCGCCGCGCTCCTCACCTCCCGCCGCCGACCGAGGCAGGTCGGGTCCGCCCGTGTCTTCGTCGGCGCCGCCCGCCGGTACTGGCTGGGCGTCTTCCCCGCGGCCCGGTCTACCCAGCGTCGGCTCCTCGCTCGTGCCGAGGCCATTCCCGACCCGCTGCTGCGAGCCGACGCCCTCGCTGCCCACCGCGACAAGGGCTCCAACTCGGAGGGGCTCGCCGCGATGGCGGTCCTCGCCCCGTCCGAGCGCCGGTCGCCGGTCGCCCGCAGCCTCGTTGCCTACCAGTCGATCCTCGATTACCTCGACGGCGTCTCCGAGCGCCCGAGCGCCGACCCGCTCGCGAACGGGCTCGCCCTCCATCGCGCCTTCGAGGTCGCCCTCGATCCCGACGCCGTCGAAGAGGACTACTACGCGCTCGCCCCCATTCGGGACGACGGCGGTTACCTGGCGGAGCTGATCAGGACGTGCAGAGAGCCGTTGCTCGATCTGCCCTCCTATCCGGTCGTGCGCGAGGCGGCGCTGCGCCAGGCCCGCCTCTGCCGTGAATCGCAGGCGCTGAACCACGCCCTCCGGTTCACCCCGGTCGAGGCCGAGCTCGACGAGTGGTCGGAGCGGACCGCTGCCGAGGTCGGGCGTGAGTCCGGCTTCGAGTGGTGGGAGCTGATCGCCGCCGCCGCGGCATCGTCCCTCTGCGTCGGGGCGCTCCTCGCCCTGGCCGCCACCCCTGACGTCGATGAGGACGATGTTCGGCGAGTGGAGTCCGCCTACTTCCCCTGGGCCAGCGGCCTCAACGCGCTCCTGGACTCCCTCGTCGACCTCGACGAGGATCCCGAGGGGGCCAGCCACCTGCGTCGCTACGAGTCTTGGGAGCAGGCGGCCGAGCGACTGCAGACGATCGCGGCCGGTGCCCGTCAGCGGGTGGGCGAGCTGCCCGATGGGCGCCTCCATGAAGCGATCCTCGCGGCGATGGGGGCGCTCTACCTGATCCAGGACGAGGCGTGGCGTCCGGGGCGGGAGCCGATCTCCCTGGCGGTCTACGGCGCCCTCGGTCCGCTCGCCCGACCCTCTCTTGCCGTCCATCTGATGCGCCGGCCAGGGCGTGGCGGTCGCGCCGTCATCGCCGCGTCCCGGCACCTCGGTCGGCGTCGGTGAACTACCTTTGCGAAGAACCGATGACCGACGCGGCCCGAGAAGAGGATCGTCGCCTCCGCGAGGCACTGCTCGACCTCTGCGTCGAGCGCGGCTACGCCGACCTGCGGCTTGAGGATCTCTTGGAGCGGGCCGAATTCGATGCGGCCGACTTCCATGTGCGGTACGCGGATCTTGACGCGTACTTCAATGCCGTTCTCGCCCAGGCGTACGCCGAATTCTTCAAGCTCGCCCAGGAGGCGGTCGCAGGCCAGAGCGGCTGGCGCGACAGGATGCGCGCGACGGCCTACGCCTTGCTCCGATTTCTCCGCGCCGACGAGCGGGTCGCCCGGCTGGCGGCGGTCGAGGCGCAGCATGGAGGGGAAGGGGCGCTGCGGCTGTTCGTCGAGACCTTCAACCGGCTGGTCGACCTGCTCGACGAGGGCAGCGCGGAGGCGGGCGGTCCCGACTCACCGAGCCGCGCCACCGCGCTCGGCATCGGGGGCGTCGTCTTCGCCCGCGTCCAAGAGGCGGTCGCCGAAGGCGAACTGGGGCTGGGAGAGGAGGAGATCCCTCAGCTGATGTACGCGGCGGTCTTTCCCTACCTCGGCGCAGAGGCCGCCGAGGAGGAGCTGCGTATCCCGCCCCCGGATCCCGTCTAGCACGAGCCGCTCAGCGACGGGCGGCCCGGCCGTTCGCGACGGCGAGCGCCTGCTCGGGCCCGACGAAGCCGACCAGCGTGATGTAGGTGGCGAGCGGCACAACCGCGGCGATGCTCTCGGGGCCTTCGCGGCGAAGCTGCTCCCTCATCAGCGAGTAGGCCGTCGCCGCGACCGCCTCGGAGCTGATCGCCGGGGCCTCCGGATTCTCGACGAACCCTGGCGCCAGCATGGCGGCGAGCGAGTCGATCACACGATCCCGCCGTTTGCATGCCCGCGGCCCGGCGCCGTACACACCGACCAACACCAACTCCGCCATCGCGGGCTCGGCGGAGAAGTAGGCGCAGATCGCCTCGTACAAGGTCCGGACGCCCTCCATCCAGTTGTCGGCTCTGCGGGCGGCGGGCACGGCCAACGCCGTGATCTGGGCCCCGCTCATCTCGAGCGCCGCCAAGACCGCGTCCTGCTTGTCGGCGAAATGCGCATAGAAGGTGCTGAGTGAGATGGAGGCCCGCGCGGCGATCGCGTCGGTGGTGGTGGCGCCGTAGCCGTGCTCGGCGACCACGCCCGCGACGGCGCCGGCGATCCGTTCGGCGGGCGTGTAGCCCTGGAACGTCGAGCCGGACACCGGTCGCTGGCGACGCGGGGTCTCGAATGGGCCCGGCGGCGGGCCCACCCCGGCAATCCAACGCCAGAGCTCCGGGGCGAGCGCCGGCAGCTCGCCGGCCTCCCCGCGGATCAGCCGGGAGTGGACCAGCTTCCTGAGCCCACCGACGAGGGGGCCGATCAGGGTCGCGTCGGGAGCGCTCTCGCCTGGATGATCGGCGAGGGTGTCTTGGATCGCGGCGGCCCAGGCTTCTACACCACGGTCGCCCACCGTCTCGCCCTCCTCGCCGGCCGCGTGCAGCTCGACGAAGAAGACCCGCGATGCGGCAGCCTGGGTGCGGAGGAGCCGGAAGAAGCTTTCGAAGACCTCCTGGGGATCTCGCCGGTTTCCTTTCCGGTCGAGCGGATCGAGGGCGCCGACCGCGGGCTCCAGAAAATCGGTGACCGCAGTTGTCAAGCACTCCGACTTGCTCGCGAAGTGGCGGTAGAAGGCGCTGCGCGAGACGCCGCTGAGTGCCAGGACGTCGGCCACGGTCGTCGCCTCATAGCCTTTTTCCGAGGCGATGGCGACCATCGCCCCGAAGAGGCGCTCGCGTTGATTACGCGCCACCTCCTCGGCAGGGGTGCGACCACCAGGGTAAAGCCGCCGCTGCCTGAGCTCGGCGGCCTCGCCCCACGGCGTCGCCACCCTCCCCTCAGCGTCCTCACGTTCGATCAAGCAGCACTCGCTCCCTCCGGCCCCGAGCGCCTCCCGCTCCGCGCGAGTCTACATTCGGATGCCCCCTCTGCCCGCCTTCCGGCCCTTCGACCAATGAAGGCTTATCTTCAGAAAACTTTACTTGCCTCAGGGGTCAGGATCTGCTTTGCTTGTCCTCGACCGGCTCAGACCGAAGGCATCGGCCGATTCCCAACGGCCTGAGACAGGCGATGGCACCACTCCCTGAGGTGTTCCACGTCCGCCGATCGTCGGTACTCCCTGGACCGGCATCACACGGCGCGAGCGGGTCCTGGGCGTCGGGAGGGCCACCCCCTCCCGACGCCCTTCTACCGCGAGATCACCGCCCACGCCGCCTGACGCTCCTCCCGGAGCGAACCGGATATGCAGGACGCCGGTTGTCGCGTGGTCCCCGGGCCAGTTCTGACCAGACAGCGGAAAGTCGTACCGAAGCCCGCTAACTTCGAATCGACACTTATGAAAATGGCCGGGGCGCTGCGAGAACAGCCCCCGGCCCGGCACCGAAAGGAACCGCCTTCCGATGCAGTCCAACCCTATTCCGGGTGAGACCAACGATGCCCGCGACCGACGTCACGAGGCGTCGGTCCTCGCGCGGGTCCTCTGGCTCCACCCGACGCATCTCACCGAACCCGAACTGCTCCTCAGCCTCTTCGCCGAGGGCCCGGAGGTCGACGCCTACGAGCGCGCGATCCGGGACCTCGTCTCGGTGGGCCTCCTGCGGAGGGAGGGAGGGTCGATCCTGCCGACCCTCGCGGCGATCGAGGCCGGGGAGATCCCGAGATGACCGACCCGACCCCTCGGCGCCCGGGGAGCCACCGGCGGGTGAAGTCACAGATGAGGCCCGATGAGGCGGCCGGTCGAGGACCCGATCGCCGCCGCCGTCGCCTGCTCGGCCTCGCGCCGAGAAGACGCGAGCGGAGCGGCCGGGACGGGCGGTCCCGACCGCTCGATCGGTGGAAGGGATGTGGACCCAGGACAGGGCGCTGTCTGGCCCAGGCTCGTGCCCGGGTCTCGGCGGGACTGCGCTCGATCGTCGGGCGAATTGCGCTCGGCGTGCTCGACTGGACGGGCGAGGCGCCCGGCCTCGACGGGGCGCAACGTCTGTCGCTGCTGGAGGACGTGACGGAAGACCTCGATGCCCTGATCGACGACGCCGAGAATCGGGGGATCGGGGAGCGGGGCGCCCGGGAAATGATCGTCATCCGGGCGCTCGTCGGCTGGCTCAGGGGCGGCGAGCCGCCGGGAGCAGAGGCGATCGGCTATCTGGAACGAGCCGTCGGGTCGGTCCCGCGCGACCCGCACCCCGACGAACGCGCCCGCAGGGACGTCTACCTGGCTGCCATCGCCGAGCTGGGGGGAGACGCGGAGGCGGCTTCGAGGCTCTGGCGGGACGACCCCGACGAGCGAGCGCGCGCGCTCCTCAGCTTCCAGGGCCGGAAGCTCCGCGGGCGCATGGAGGAACTCGGCATGTCGATCGGCGAGCTCGGCGGGCGGAGCCGGATCGACACCGTGAGCCTCGTGGCGATCCTGTTCGGCGTGGAGGAAATGAAGGCCACGCAATGGCTCCACCTCTCCGAGGCGCTCGGAGTGCCGCTCGAGTGGATGCTCGAAGGCATCCGCTTCGTACCGCGGACCGACCCGGAAGGGCGAGGCTACTACGAGATCGAGCCGGAGCCGGACGTGTCGGTCGGAGGTGCCGACCAAGGGGAGCGACCGGAGGACGACGAGCCGGGTGATGCCCGATGAGGCGCCCCGTCGAGCACCTGATCGCCGCGGTCGTCGTCTGCTCGTCCGAGGAGCCTTTTCTTGAGGCGATCTCCGAGCGACTGGGCGAGGACGGCTACGCCCCGTTGCCTGCGGCAGACGCCTCCGCGGCCTCGCGGCTGTGCCGCTTCACCCGGCCGGACCTGTTGATCGTCGATCTCGCACTTCCGAACGGGACGGCACCAGCACTCATGCGCGAACGAACGCGGCGCCCGGACTTCCCCGACGTCGGCGTCCTCGCGCTGGCGGGGAGAGGCGAGAGCATCGCGATGCTGAGGGAGGACCCCGAGCTCGCCCTGGACGACTACCTGCGGCGGCCCTTCGACCTCGACGAGCTGTCGGTCCGCGTGCAAGGCATCCTCCGGCGCAGGCACGGCGGCGAGGAGCGCGTGGTCCGGCTGGGCGGGCTCGTGATCGACCCACCCCGCCACAAGGTCACGGTCGACGGCGCGGAGGTCCATCTCGCCAGGAAGGAGTTCCTCCTGCTGCGGGTGCTGGCGGGCGATCCGACCCGCGTCTTCCGGAAGGACGAGCTCCTGAGGGCCGTCTGGGGGCTGCGGCATCCGTCGGGCCCGACCCGCACGCTCGACAGCCACGCGAGCCGGCTGCGCAGGAAGCTCGACCCGGGACGACATCGGTTCGTCGTCAACTGCTGGGGCATCGGCTACCGGCTCCTCGACTCCCTCGACGATGCCGAGCCGGGGGCGGATGCGGGAGGCGATGACCGATGACCAGACGCGAGCGGGAGACCCACGTCCGTCTCGACGGGATGTCGGAGGAGCAGCTCGTCGAGATCGTCCGCGACACGGTGTTCGGCACCCTCGTCAGCAAGGCAGCCGACCTCCACCTCCTCCACAAGCACGCCGACCCGAGGCGGGTGGTCAGGGAGGTCGCCACGCTCGGGCGCCTCGCATTCTGGCTCCACCACGATCAGGTGGTCGTCCCGGACCCGGATGGCGCGCGAGGTGAGGACACACATCGTCGAAGGCCTGGACGAGTGGGACGAAGACCTCCGGGAACGCTACGAGGATGCCGTCGCCAGGCACGATCCGGTGCGGGCCTTCGCCGCCTACCTCACCGACGTCGCCGGGTCAGAGGGACGGTGAGGAGCCGATGAGCGATCGTGCCGAGCGCTTCGCCGAAAACGTCAGGCGGCTCCGCAGGCGCGCGGGCCTCTCGGCACAGGAGCTGGCCGACCGCGCCGCCGTCAACCGGAGCCACATCGGCAGTATCGAGGGGGCGAGGATAGAGCCGCGCCTCTGGACCCTGGTCAGGCTGGTCGGTGCCCTGGAGACGACCCCGGACGAGATCCTGGACGGGATCGAGTGGCGGCCGGGCGGGGAGGAGGAGCGCCCGTGATCGACGAGGTGCAGAGCGCCCGGGCGCTGGAGCGCTTCGCCTCCAACCTGATCGAACTGCGGAGGAGGGCGGGCCTCACCCAGCTGGAGGCGGGCCTGCGGGCCGGGCTCCACCGCACCGAGGTCAGCCTGTTGGAGCGGCGCCTGCGGATGCCCCGGCTCGACACCATCCTGCGGGTGGCCGCGGGCGTGGAGGCCGATCCGACCGAGCTCCTGGAAGGGCTGGCCTGGGAGCTCGACCGGGACCGTCTGTGGTCTGCGAGGCCCGTGCCCGGCCGCTACGAGATCCTCGTCGGGGGGAGTCCCGTCACCTGGGCGCCCGACGGGTGGAGGAGGGTCGGGCGATGAGCTCCCCGGCCGAGCGGTTCGGGTTGCTGCTCGCCTGCCGGCGCATGCGGGCCGCCCTGGGCCAGGAGGATCTCGCACGCCTGGTGGGGATCCACCGCACGGAGGTCGCCCTGCTGGAGCGGGGCGGTCGCCGCCCCCGGCTCGACACCCTCCTGCAGCTGGCGGCGGGGGTGGAGTGCGAGCCGCCCGAGCTCCTGACCGGGATGCGGTGGATCCCGGGGGTCGCCGAGGTCCGCGGCGGATATCTGACCGGGCCCCGCCCGGGGAGGCCTCCCGTGGCCGGGGACAGGCAGCGGTCCGCCGGCGACCCTGCGCCTCTGCTCGGGCGGTTCGGGGCGAACCTGCGCGCGCGTCGGGAGGCGCTCGGGTGGACCCCCGACGAGCTCGCGGACCGGGCGGGGATCGGCGTCAAGCTCCTGATCGAGCTCGAAGAGGCGGGCGGGACGATCCCCGCCCTCGGCCTGTTCCTGAGCCTTGTCGGTGCGCTCGGATGCCGCCCCTCCGAGCTGCTCACCGGCGTCGGCTGGGCGCCGTACGAGATCTTCGAGGGCGAGGGGACCTTCGAGGTGCTCGAGGACGCCGGGCTCCTCGACGAGATCGCGGCGCTCAGGGAAGCACGCCCGAAAGACCCACCAGCCTCCATCCGCCAGGGAGGCCGGGCCCGATGAGCCGCGACAACCGCAACTGGGGACTGGGTCCCGAAGGCCCGCGGGAGGTTGGGCCGCAACGTGATGGCCCATCGACTGCGGGCGGGGATGTCGCGCGCCGAGCTCGGGTCCCGCGCCGCGATCGCGACCCGGCGCCTCGGCGAGGTGGAGGAAGGGAGGGCCGGCGCCACCCTCGACGTCTGGGTCAGGATCGCCGGGCCGATCGATGTGTCGCTGGACGACCTCCTGGCCGGGGTCAGGTGGGTTCCCTCCCGGGCCGGGTCGGAGGCCGACGAAGGGTCCTACGTCATCCGCCGGAGGTCGATCTGAGGCTTCCGGGGCGTCTGGCCGGGCGGAACGAAGCCGCGCCTACTTCAAACAGATCGCCGCCACCTGCGCGGTCGCCGCCCCTCCCGCGTCGGAGGTGATCCGGCCCTGCATCCCTTTCACCTCGGCGTTGATCAGCAGCATCTGCTCGATGGCTCCGACTTCGCCGTCGCCGGTGATCATGAAGGCGAAACCGCCGCCGAGGAGCGCTTCACCCGGGCCACAGAGGGCGGTTTCGGTGTTGGACGCGGTCCATTCGCCGTTGTGGGGGACTTTGTCGAGGTCGGTGATCGGCCTGACGACGACTGTCTCGGTCCCGAGCGCGCCTCCGTAGACGGAGCCGGGGGCGAGTGCCGCCGAGGTGACGGCCCCTCCTGCGATCGCTTCGGAGGTCACCGCGCCCGCGGAGATCTTCGGAGCCGTCACCGACCCCTTCCGGAGCTTCGCCGCGGTCACGGCGCCCCTGCGGATCGACTTGGCGGTGACCGCGCCCGGGGCGATGTCGCCCTTGCGCACCACGACCTTGCTGGGCGCCGCGTTCGCGGTCCCCACCACGGCGATCGCGATCGCGATCAGCCCCAGGACGGTCCCGCTGTTGGGTCGCCAGGCCTTAGCTCTCTGCATGTGGTCCTCCTCGTCTCCTGGGGTCGTGTTTGTGTCGGCGATGCTTCTTCACGCCTCTGACCTTCACGCGCGCCGGCTTGCTCACGCCGGGTTCGTAGTCATATCCGGCCTGCCTCGGCACCGCCGCACGCAGGCGGTAGGTGATCGTGTGGCGAGCGCGGGCGAAGTGGTAGGTCGCGCGGAAGCCGCCGTTCGGCCCCGTCGTGACCCGGCGGAAGGTCAGCCATCGCCTGCCGTGCAGGGCGCTCGCCTGCAGCACGAGGACCCGACCGGCGGCTTCGGGTCCGGGAAGCTCCCCGCTGATCCCGACACTCTTCCCGGCGTCGATCCGCCCGGCGCTCAGCCTCAGGCTCGGTCTGGTGTGGGAGTTCACCGACAGGGTCTTGGCCACCTGGAAGGAGTCGTGGCGGTAGCCGACCAGCAGGCGACGGTTCGGGCCCGGGGAAACCGCATAGGTGAATTCACCGTTCGCGCCGGTGGTCGCGGTCGCGACCGGGGTCGGTGGGCCTTCGGCGCCGGCGGCCTGGGACTGGACGCAGATCGTCGCCCCGGAGATCGGGTCGCCCGCCTCGTCGGCGAGGCTGCCGGTCACCTGCGCCCCTTCGCCGAAGCCGACCGTGACGGCATCGGCGGCGGCGCCCTGGAAGCTCGCGCTCAGCACCTGGCCGCCTGCCACCGGCGATTCGGTGCAGGAGTTGTTGACCATGGACGTCTACGCTCAGCTCGAGCAGCGGGTCGACCGCAGCCACGGCGAGAGCTTCGACCGGCTGGTGCGTCGGGCGAGAGAGCAGACCGCAGGGATTGCGCCGGCCGTCGCGCCGGCCGAAGATGGGTTTGCCGGGAAGGGCTCCGGGCCCCTCCGTCGATACCATTCCGCGGCTGCGGCGAGGTAGCTCAGTTGGTAGAGCACGCGACTGAAAATCGCGGTGTCGGCGGTTCGAATCCGCCCCTCGCCATAAAGCGTCCTGCAAACGGGGCCTTTTGTGGTCGATCGGTTTGCCTCATTCTGGAAGCTCCTCTTGGTGCTCGTGCCTGCGATTGGGTCATGATTGGGTCACGACCCCCCGCAGAGCTTCTTCGAGCGACCTGCCGATGCATTTCTCCGTTGACGGAGAAGCCACAGACGCCGCGCGGCGTTCAACAGTTTCGGTCGTCATGAGCAGGCCGACACTGATGAGCATCTTCGCCGGGGCGGGCGGGCTGGACGCCGGTCTCGAGGAAGCCGGATTCGAGACCCGACTTGCCGTCGAGGTGGACCGGGACGCGGTCGAGACCCTGAAAGCGACGAAGGCCGCCAGGCTTCCGGTCGCCGGCGGACGTCGGAAGCACCTTGCCAGGGCAAAGCTCGTCCGGGCAGATCTCATGAAGGTCACCAAGAGGGAATTCGTCGAACTCTGGGGATCGGAGGATCCACCGGATCTCCTGGCGGGCGGTCCGCCGTGCCAGAGCTTCAGCAGCGCCGGAAAGCAACTCGGGGTAAACGACGAGCGAGGACGCCTCTTCAAGGACTTCGTCCGGGCGGCCAGGGCGCTGAGGCCGTCACTCATCCTGTTCGAGAACGTCCAGGGCCTGGTGACCGCGCGGGATCAGGAAGGAAGGGTCGGCGGTGTGCTCCAGGCGATCCAAGGGGAGTTCGAAAGAGCGGGATACGCATGCAGCTTCGCCCTGGTCAACGCAGCCGACTACGGCGCACCCCAACGCCGGGTGAGGCTGGTCATGCTCGGATCTCGGCGGCACCAGCTCCCGGCGTTCCCGCCCCCCCCCACGCATTCGAAGGACCAGGACCTGGGTGGCCTGTCTCCCTGGATCTCGCTCGGCGAGGCACTCGAGGGATTTCCGACGGACGGAGCCGCCGACGCAGTCTGGGCGAACGAGGAGATGGAGGCCAAGCTCCGGGCGGTCTCCTTGGGCAAGGGAATCAGGGTCGGCGGCGCCGTCGAGAACAATCGCCCGAGCGGTCACTGGGGATACCGCCAGGACGGCTTCGTCGCCGACCCTCGCCAGCCCGCCCGGACGGTCCGCGCGGCCTCGACGCCGGACTGGCTGCGGATGGACGACGGCCGGCACCGCCGTCTGACCTGGCTGGAGTGCGCCTGTCTTCAGGGATTCCCCGAGGGCTGGGCCTTCCAAGGGAACGCCGCCAGTCGGTTCCGCCAGATCGGGAACGCCGTCCCCGTCCCATTGGCAAGGGCGATCGGGGCTCAGGCCGCGAGGACGTTGGAGGGCGGGCAGATGAAACGGAACGTCTCCCCTGCTTCCCATCCGTGGCCTGCCAGCTTCACTCGTCGCATCCGTTACACGGACGCCGAGCACCGGGTGAACGGCGCCCTACGCAAACGCGTCGTCCACTCAAAGATCGCCGCCTAGATCGGATCTCCGTTGACGGAGCCGCCGCTTTGTCTGCCAAGCTCCTCTCATGGACGTCCCCGGGGACTTTCGCTTCACCCAAGACGAGCTGAGGGAGGACATCGCGAAGGCGACTGCGATCTTCGTGCAGCGGGTCCTCGAGACCGTGCCCCGGGCGTATCGCCCCAAGCTCGCCGAGGCACGTGAGGAGCTGGTCGAGGCCCTCCGGGTCACCGAGGACCTGACCGAGCTTCGGCCCGAGGTCGTGGCCGAGCATCCGTCGATCGTGCGCGCCCTTCGCTACACCGCCGGCCCGCCGATCTCCGAGGAGGACTTCCGGACCGTGACTGGCTGGCCGTTCACCCCGTCCCCGAACGCCAAGGTCGTCCGAAACTCGGCTTCGGCCGTCTGCGAGGCCGTGAGGCGCCTGGCCGACCCGCTGCTCTTCCCTTGGGTCCTGGAGGACCGAGGTCCGACCGACAAAGAGCGGGAGGCGGCGATCAACGGAACGGCGAAGGTGCTCGCGGTCGAGCGGTTCAGGACCGAGCGGCGCGGCGGCGCCTCTAAGGAGCAGGAGGCCCTGGTCCGCGCCGTCCTCGCGAAGGAAGGGGGACTCGTCGAGGTAGAGAGGCCCGTCAAGAGGAAGACCGGGCACATCGAGATGATCGACGACCTCGACAAGGGGACCTTCAGCTCCGAGTGCGTTCTGCACGGAATGAAGTGCGACGTGCCGGTCCGGCTCCCGGACGGTCTCCTGATGCCGATCGAGTGCAAGGTCAACAGCGGACAGAAGAACGGTTGGAAGCGCGTGTCGCGCGAGGTCGAGGGAAAGGCCGCGCGCTGGCGGGAGAAGTTCGGCTCGGCGAGCGTCGTCATCGGGATCATGCTCGACGGCAACTTCGACCTGGGAACGCTGACCCGATTCCAGGACGAGGGCTATTTCATCTTCTGGGGTCACGACCCCCACCGCCTGGTCGAGTTCGTCAACCTTCACACGCCCTGATGCCTGGAGGCGCACCTCCGGCCGCGTCCTCTCCCGAGGTCTCGAGGCGGATGAAACGTGTGCGCCGCCGCGACACCGGCCCTGAGCTTCGCCTTCGTTCGGAGCTCCACCGTCGTGGCCTGCGCTTCAGGGTGGACGTCCCTGTCCCGTTCCTTCCCCGGCACCGCGCGGACGTCGTGTTCGGCCCGCCCAAGGTCGCGGTCTTCGTCGATGGCTGCTTCTGGCACGGCTGCCCCGACCACGGAGTCGTGCCGAAGTCAAACTCTGGCTGGTGGAAGGCCAAGGTCGAAGGGGTGCGGCGGCGCGACGACCGCACCGACGCCGCCTTCCTGGCGCGCGGCTGGACGGTCGTGCGCGTCTGGGAGCACGAGGACGTCGTCGCGGCCGCCGACCGGGTGGAGGGGGCTGTCCTCGCCGGACGGCGCTCGGCCGGCGCGCGGACCTCTTCACGAGACCGCTCTAAATCGACCGTTTAGCTCGGCTAGGCTTGACCCGATGGAGGGGGCACCGGACACCCTGCGCGCCGAGGCGATCGCCGCCTTCAGGAACTCGTTGGTCGAAGACGTCTTCGCCCCCAGGGACTTCATCCCGTGGGGCGACATCAACGAGGAGGTGAAGGAAGCGGCTCCCGGCGTGGAACTGCTGAACCAGCTCGCCGAATCGGGCGAAAACGGCATCGACGCCGAGGCGCTCGCGGAGGCGTTCCTGGCCGAGCCGAAGACGTTCTCGGTGGTCCAGCGTCTGCTCGCCGCACCGGCGGCCGGGGTCGGCTTCGCGGACGGGCGTCAGCTGCCCGAGAGCGTACCCCGCGATCCGCGACAGGCGAGGCAGGTGGCGCGGTTGCTGATCGACGTCGGCATCAACCGCCTGATCACCGAAAAGGCTGCGACCGAGGAGCTCCTGAGGGTTGCGATCATCGCAGGCGACACGCGGAGACGTTCGGGCCGGCGACGGCGCAGCCTCGACGAGCGGCTGTCCGTGCTCCTCGAGGAGGCCGCCTCCGAAGCGACCGAGACCCTCGGAGAGAAGGTCGTCGCCCGCGAACCGACCGGGATGCCGCCCGGCCTCAGAAACCGTCTCCAGCGGGTGCTCTGTTCCGAGGACGGCCGCCCCCTCGTCGCCGTCGCCACCATGTTCGAGGCGATCGGAGGTGGACGACAGGGTGCGACGTTTCGGGGATTCGTCCAGGTCCAGGACGAACTCGACCTTGTGCCGGCCTCGCTCGTCCTGGTCGCCGACGGTCGCGGCGTCCGGGAAATCCCACTACGGAGCGTTGAAGAGGTGTGGGAGCGGGTCGGCTGCCTCCTTAGCCTCAAGCAAGCCGAGGAAGGGATGCTCGCCGAGGCCGTGGTCCGGCTGATCAAGGACCCGGCGGTCCCGAGCCTCGAGCGGATGCCGCTTGAGACCCTGATCGGCAGTGCCCTCGACCGGCAGGTCCGGGTCGAGGCCGAGGAGCTCCCGGTCGACGAGGGCGTGGCGCGTCTGGCCATCGCGCGCTTCGAGGCGGACAACGAGAAGCTGGGACTCGACATCGACGCGGACGGGCGCAGCGTCGTCTACCGACGGGCCGAGGAGGTCGCCGACGCCGACAAGCTCAACGATGAGTTCGACTCCGGCCTGGCGATCGACCTGGTCGCGAGGCTGGTGGGGCGGCGCTTCCCCGTCGCACAGGAGGAGTTGCCCGACGGCCAGTGGATCGCGGTCCTCGACGTCCCCACCTCGCCCTTGCTTCCCGGAGTGCTTGCCGTTGCCGCCCAGCCCACGGACCCGACGGCACAGGAGGTGCGGGTGGTCGCCGAAGCCGCGCGTGCCCGGGCCGTCGACACGACGGTGGCGATCTTGGTCGTTCCCGACGCCTCGGAGTGGCTCTACGACGAGGAGCGTGAAATCGTCACCCGGACCACGACGACGAGCGTCGTCGTGGTCGATCCTCACGACATCCGTGCCATCGCCGCGGCCGCAGAGCCCCAGGACGAACTGAGCGCGCTGATCCTGCGACAGGCTGACCTGACCAAGGCGTCGCCCTTCATCCACAACGGGGTGACCCCTCCACGGCTCTTCACCGGCCGTCGGGGGGAAGGAGCGGACCTTGTCTCGGCCCTCGGGTCGAGCAGTGTCGCAGTCCTCGGCAGCAGGCAGATCGGCAAGACCTCGTTCCTCCGCTGGGTCTTCCAGACGCTCGAGGCCCAGGACCGGTCCGTCTACTACGGCGACTGCCAGGCGGTCGGGGACTGGGAGCGGTTCAGGGCGCTCGCCAGGCGGGACTGGGGGGTCAGGCTCGAGGAGCGCTTCGAGCCCGACCAGATCGCGGCCCTCGTCGAGGAGTTGACCACCGATAAGGGTCCGCCGGTGATAATCCTGGACGAGATCGACCCACTCGTCGCCTGGGACCGCGCGACCGAGGTGGGTGGTGTGACGGAGGCCTTCTTCCGCAGCCTGCGTGCCCAGTCGCAGGCGGGCCAGGCGCAGTTCGTCTTCTCGGGAGAGCGGACGATCGCCGAAGTCTTCTGGTCGCCATCGTCGCCGCACTGGAACTTCTGCCAGCGGTTGAGCCTGAGACAGCTGAACCGTGAGGACGCCTCCCAACTCCTCTTCAAAGTCCTCGCGTCGCTCGCGGTGCGCTTCGAGGACAGGGACGCGGGGGAGGAGATCCTGTGGCAGGCGACTTCCGGGCATCCACGCCTGGTCCAACTCCTCGGCGACCAACTGGTCCGGAGGCTGAACGAGCGCCCCGGCGACGAGCGGGATCTGTTGACGCCGGCCGACCTGAGGGCGGTGGTGGACACCTTCGACTTCAAGAGCGAATACGTCGACACCTACTGGGGACAGGCGACGCCGTTCGAGCAGCACCTGACGCGCCTGGTCGCCGAAGGCGACGACTCGCTAGAGCGGCTACAGGAGCTGATGGCCGAGGAGGACGAACCTCTGGCGCTGAAGGTCCTCGAGCTCTACGGCATCATCGACGTCGTCGGGGAGACGGTGCGACTTCGGGCGGCGTTCCTGCCCGAGGCCCTGGTCGCCGCCGGACCCGAGCCGAGCCCTGCCTGATGGCGAGCGCGGAGTTTCACGTTGGCGGCCACGTGCCAATCGACAGCCCCGCCTACGCGGAGCGGGAGTTCGTGCAGCGCTGCTTCGAGGAGCTCTCGGGAGGGAACTGGGTCGTCCTCCTCGGCCCGCGACAACACGGCAAGACCTCGGGGTTGGTCCGTCTGGTCGCGCTCCTCCGGGGGGCCGGGGTCCAGGTGGCCCTCGTGTCCCTCCAGGGAATGCCCGACGTCTCCGCGGCTCCCGAGCTGTTCGAGCGGATCGCCCGCAGGGTCGCGACCCAGTTCGGCACCGACCTGGTCCCCCCGGACCTCGGCGAGGCGGATGAGCTCGACGCCTGGCTGGCGAACGCGCTGCCGCCGGAGGCGGCCCAGACCGTCATCGTCTTCGACGAGGCGGCGGCGGTCCGTGACGACGAGCTTCGAAGCAACTTCTACCACCTGCTCCGTCGGCTGCACGACGAACGAGATGCTCCCCGTAGCCCCAACCTGGGTGCGGGACTGACGCTTCTCTTCAGCGGCACCTTCGAGCCCAAGCGCCTGGTCGCCGACGACCTGGCGTCGCCCTTCAACGTCTGCCGGACGGTCGCCACCGAAGACCTGGCACCCGACGCGGTCGAGAAGCTCGTCGAGGACCTAGGGGCCTCCCGGGCGGCCCCTCTGGTGGAACGCGCCGTCGAGCTGGTCGGTGGTCAGCCGTTCCTGCTTCAGTACCTCTTCTCCGAGGCAGAGCGCGGGGACGGCGCCGATCCGGCGGAGGAGCGCTTCGAGCGCGTAGAAGAGCAGCTTCTCGCCGGCGACTCAGAGCACCTGTCGAGTCTCCTCTCGACGGTCGTGAACGACCAGCCCGTCCGCGCGATCGTCCAGCGTATGGTCAAGGACGGC
>Ga0207652_10000187_pt1 | contig 65282 bp, 66 predicted proteins | sample KBSC63BmetaG_FD_184334 | JGI IMG/M metagenome (GOLD analysis project Ga0207652, IMG submission 184334) | Corn rhizosphere microbial communities from Kellogg Biological Station, Michigan, USA - KBS C6-3B metaG (SPAdes) (version 2) | ecosystem: Host-associated > Plants > Roots > Rhizosphere ... | reverse complement strand
AGGTTATAAAAATTGCTACAGAAGAATTGTCGTTATTTCTACGTTTGCTGATACACAAAGACAATCTGAAAAACAAGAATTAATTATTTGTTAATTTTCATAAATGTTTTAATTTGTGGTCTCAAACTAAAACCATTATTATGAAAAAAGTTACAATTCTCCTTGTTGCCTTTGCAGTAGTTGCTACTTCTTTTGCATCTACTGGCTTTTCTTACGTTCCTAAAAAAGCGTCAGAAATATTGTTACCAATTGCTCCAAACACTCAAATTTCTTTGCAAGAACTTTCGGTTATCAGCGTAAAGAATTATGAAAAACTGAGTGGAAAACATCTGAACTTCTTTGAAAAAATGAGTTTCAAAGCCGGTCAAAAAAAATTAAGAAACAGTATAGCAGCGGACGGAACTGTTACGAACACAAAATTGTTGAAAGCAATGTCGGCATCAGATCCGGGCACAGGTTTTAATATCGGTTGGTTTGCCCTTGGTTTGTTTTTAGGACTTATTGGTGTTCTCTTGTCTTATATTATAAACGGTGACCAGGCTGTGAAGAAAAACCGGCAAAAATGGGCATGGATCGGATTTGGTGTAGCATTGGTTATTGTACTTATTTCCCTACTATAGATATGAGTTAAATATTCTTTTTATAAGCCGCTTTATAAAGAGCGGCTTTTTTTAACAATAACTTTTATTTTCCCACGTTAATCTCTTTTATTTAAAATCACATAAACCAAAATTACTTTTTATGAAAAAAGTTCTTCTTTTCGTTACAGCTTTTGCCATTTTTACAACCTCTTTTGGAGCTTCAGGGTTTTCTCACCTGCCTAAAAAAGCAACTGAAGTTTATTTACCTATCGGAAACCACATGCAAATTTCATTAATGGATTTTTCGAAAATTGGTGTAAAAGATTATGAAAAGATAAGTGGTAAGCATTTGAGTTTCTTTGAAAAAATGAGTTTTAAAGCAGGACAAAAAAAATTGAGGAAAAGTATTGCTGAGGATGGAACTGTTACTAATCAAAAATTACTGAAGATGATGTCTGGGGAGGATCATTCCGTCGGCTTTCACCTTGGTGGTTTTGCTCTTGGATTCTTTCTTGGTCTTGTCGGTGTTTTAATTGCCTATATTATCACAGGTGATAGAGACGTAGATAGAAACAGAAGAAAATGGGCATGGATTGGTTTCGGCGTGTATGTTGTGTTACTTGTTGCGTTCGTAGCGATGATCCTGTCTCTTAATCCAACAGTTTATTAATTTATTTGTTCAAACCTATTCTGAACGCTATTCTTACTTTTGAGAATGGCGTTTTTTTTTACAAACCGTATTTAGCGCTTATTTCCAACATTCTTTCAATTGGCTTTTTCGAAGCGATGCGCAAATTTTCATCCATGATGATTTCCGGCTCTTCATACTCCATACACAAATAGAGTTTTTCTAGCGTATTCAGTTTCATAAAAGGGCAATCATTGCACGCACATGAATTATCAGGGGGAGCGGGAATAAACGTCTTTAAAGGCGCTTGTAATTGCATTTGGTGAATAATTCCTGATTCCGTTGCAACGATAAATTCTGTTGCCGGATTTTCTTTGGAATATTTTAATAAACCGCTGGTACTTCCTATAAAGTCTGCAAGTTCTAAAACCGGTTCTTCACATTCCGGATGGGCAATTACTTTCGCATTCGGATGCCGCATTTTCAATTTGGTAATTTTTTCACGGCTAAAGATCTCATGAACAATACAGGCGCCATTCCACAATACCATATCTCTTCCGGTTTTTTTAATCAGGTAAGCTCCTAAATTTTTATCGGGTGCAAAGATGATCTTCTGTTCTTTTGGCAAGCTATTGATGATTGCTTCAGCATTGGAAGATGTGCAAATAATGTCACTCAAAGCTTTCATTCCGGCACTACAATTGATGTAGGTAATTACCAGGTGATCTGGGTATTGCTCTTTGAATTTTTTGAAAAGATCAGCAGGAGCAGAATCAGCAAGTGAACAACCGGCTTTCAAATCGGGCAATAAAACTTTTTTATTCGGGTTTAAAATTTTAGCGGTCTCAGCCATGAAATGCACACCGGCAAAAACGATTATATCTGCAGTTGTGGATTGTGCTTTTTGTGCAAGAGCAAGGCTGTCACCGATAAAATCTGCAACGTCTTGTATATCAGGTTCCTGGTAATAATGGGCAAGTATGACGGCATTTTTTTCTTTTTTTAAACGTTCAATTTCTGCGAAGAGGTCTAAGTTAACATCAATATCCAAATCCAAAAAACCTTTTTGATCTAATTTTTTTTTTGCTTCTTCAATGTGAATATTTGCCATAGTATTTATTATTAATACCTTTTTTATTTAAAAGCCTATTACTATTAGGAGTGTGAATTTGTGGAAAGATTCGTTTTTTATTTTGATGCAAATTTAAAACTTCCTTCTTATCCACGTTTATCCACATCCTTTTAACATCGTTCTTTTAACATTCATCTTCATTCAAGCGCTTTTTTAACAACCGTTAATAAAAAATGATGTTGATAAAAAAATGAAACATTTATTTTCCAAAAGTGTGAATTCGAATGGGAGAAATTGTTGCTTCTTCTCCCCAAACGGGAAAATGTTGAAATATGAACTGAGTTATTAGAACTTATTCAGAAATAAAATCGGCGTTAAGGCGGTTTCCCCACACAAAAAATAATTTTTACACAGCTCTATGTTGAAAAGTAATTTTGCAAAAAAATAAAACCGGTTTTTATCATTAAAGACAAAGAAGTTGTTGGCAGTAAACAAACAAATAATAGCAATTTATAAACTCAAAAATTGTCTCAACGAAACGTAGTTATTTTTAAAAAGAAAATTAAAAATAATTTTTTCTATGAAAAGCCTGCCAGCACTAATCTCGATACGTTATCCACAATTTGTTCCTATTCTATTTTACACTATTTTTGCGACCTTAATTCACAAAATTTAGAGTAAATACAACATGTCAATCATTCAGACTATCCGTGAGAAAGGGGCTGTAATCGTAATTGCATTGATAGCAATCAGTCTTATCGGTTTTATATTAATGGATTCTATGAGCAGCGGCCGTTCAATTTTTGGAAACAACAATACCTCAACTCTTGGAGTGGTAAATGGGGAAAAAATTGACCTCAATACGTTTAATGATAAAGTAAAAGAAGTTCAGCAGCAATATCCGGATGCAGGAAGTTCACAAAACAACCAGATCATGGAATCTGTTTGGAACCAGATGGTAGCAGAAAGAGTGGTTGATGATCAATTTGAAAAATTGGGTATTACATTTACGCCGGATGAAATGAGCAGCATTATGTTTAGTAACGATGCTCCCCAAGCATTGAAACAGGCTTTTACGGATAAGCAAACAGGCCAGTATGATATTGAACAAGCCAAACAATGGTGGGCACAAACAAAGAAAAATAAAAATGAAGAGCAGAGAAATGCAATCATTTCGCAGGTGATAGACCCGATGCGTCTGAATAGTTTGTATACAAAATATACTTCCCTGATTGCAGCAAGTATGTATCAGCCGAAATGGCTTACAAAAGAAATGACTCAAGAAAAAAACCAGTTTGCTAATATTTCTTATGTGGCCGTTCCTTACAGCGTTATTAGCGACAGTTCGTTAAAAGTAACAGATAACGATATCCAGAATTATCTGGATAATCATAAAGCGAAATACCAGCAGGAAGCCGGCCGGATTATTTCGTATGTCTCCTTTAGTGCGGCAGCAAATGCACAAGACAGTGCAAGAATTTTGCAGTCTTTAAAAGAATTAAAACCAGAATTTGCTGCAGATTCAAATGCGAAATTTTTCCTCGGAAGGAATTCCTCAGTAGTACCTTTTTTTGATGGATATATTCCTAAATCAAAACTTCAGGTTCCGAATAAAGACTCCATCATTGATCTACCGAATGGCTGTGTTTTTGGCCCTTATGAAGATGGAAAAAACTTTGTACTTGCGAAAAAAATTGATACGAAAATAATGCCTGATAGTATCGAATGCCGCCACATTTTATTAGGAACTGTAGATCCTCAAACACAGCAGCCAATAATGGACGATAGTACCGCGCACAGGATAGCGGATAGTATTGCAACCGCGATAAAAGGCGGTGCAAATTTTGATTCTTTAGAAGTAAAATACTCTACCGATCAGGCTGCGAAACAACAAAATGGTGTAATGACATTTGATTTGATGACCATTGAAAGTGAAAATTTTTCAAAAGAATTTGCCGATTTTTTATTGAACGATAAAGGAGAAACCAAAAAAGTAGTTAAGACACAATTTGGCTGGCATTATATCGAGATCCTTGATAAGAAAAATCCGGAGCCTGCTTATAAAATTGCTTATATGGCGAAAGAAATTGCGCCAAGCGATCAGACAATCAATGCAGCCAATACGGCGGCAATAAAATTATCTGGAATGGCAAAGGACGAAAAATCATTTGATGATTATGTTGCCAAAAATGGTTTGAAAAAAGTAACTGTTCCGGTTGTGGTAAAAGAAAATGATTATCAGCTTGGTGCTTTACAGGATGCCAGGTCGATTGTTAAATGGGCGTTTGATGCAAAGGAAGGGCAGGTTTCAGATCCATTTGCTATAAAAGATGATTATGTGGTAGCGATTGTTGATAAAAAATTAAAGAAAGGATTGCCGGATGTAAATACTGCAAGGCCAATGGTTGAAGGAGTAGTTATCAATATGAAAAAAGCAGACGAGATCAAAAAGAAGCTTAATAATCCTGCTACTTTAGAAGCGGCTGCGGCGCCATATCATTTACAGGTATTAACGAGCGGAGCGGATTCCACACTTACTTTTGATGCAAAAATTATCAATGGAATCGGAAATGAACCAAGGGTTGCCGGTGCTGCATTTAATAAAGAATATCAAACAAAAGTTTCTCCTGCTTTTGCAGGAAATACCGGAGTTTTTGTAATAAAAGTTAACAGTGTTTCTTCCAAACCTACCGTTTCACCTGAGATTGAAAAGATTCAGATGAATGAGGAGTTGAATAAGAATATTCAATCAGCATTAGGACAATCTTTCCAGGCATTGAAAAAAATGGCAGACATTAAAGACAACAGGAGCAGATTTTTCTAGAGATATAAAAAATAATTTATAGTAAAAAAGCCGTCGTTTTGATGGCTTTTTTACTTGCAGCAAATCAAGAAATAACAAGAAAAATGATTTTGTAACTTTACACTAAAAGTAAAAATAATGGAAGATATTATTGTGAATAAAGTAGCACAGAGCGGATTAAAAACCATTGACCTCGAAGACTTTTATCCAAAAGAAGAAGTAGTAGAATTTGATTTAAAAAATTATTTGTTCATGGAGTTGATATTGAAAGAAAAGGAATACCGGGAAGCATTGAAAAATATAGATTGGAGTATTTATCAAAATAAAAATGTAGCCATTACGTGTTCTGCTGATGCCATCATTCCATTGTGGGCTTATATGCTTGCTGTTTCTTACATCCAGCCTTATGCCTCCGATATAATTTTTGGCAATCAACAAGATGCCTTCAATATTTTGTTTTTAAAGAATTTACAGAAAATAAAGATGAAAGAATATGAAGACGCAAGAATTGTCGTAAAAGGGTGTGGAGATAAAAAAATTCCTGAAACTGCTTATGTTGAAATTGCCAAACTTTTGCGGCCTGTTGCAAAAAGTATAATGTATGGCGAAGCATGCAGTACAGTTCCTATTTTTAAAAGGAAATAGCATCGATAATTAAAAAAGGAAAATAGAAAGTAGCTTTATTTGTTTGTTTTCTCAAAAGTTATTTTTCAATTGTTTTCCTTTTTCTCAATATTGCTTTCTTTTCTGCATCCCGCACATTTTCATAATTGTACGGACAATGCCTGCAACCATTGCCGCAGCAGAATCCGCGCTCTAAATGGTATTTTTCTGTCAAAACCATTAGTCCTGTTTTGTCAAAATAAAAATGAATTCCTTCAATAAAATTTTCATCTTTCATTTTGATTTTCTTTTAAAAAAGCAGCAAGCTTTTCGTCATCTTCAGAAAGGTTTTTTGGCAAAGTGAAACACAAATAAAAAACGGCATTACTATTTGCAATGTCCAGTTTTTCATAATGAGTTTGAATCGCCAGTTCAGGTGTTAAGTATTCTTCTGCATAAACATTATTGATATCAGAAATCAAAGTAAGATTATATAGTTCAATAACTTTTTTTGTAAAAAAATACAAATCAGGAGAATCAGTTTTTAAATGAATTTTGCCGTGAGTTTTTAAAATTTCTTGATACAATCTTAAAAATTTAGGATGCGTTAACCTCTTTCTTGCTTTAGAAAAACGAAGCTGAGGATCGGGGAATGTGATCCAGATCTCATCGATTTCATCTTTTAAAAAGTATTGGCTGATTTTATCTATTTGAGTTCGCAAAAAAGCAACATTTTTCAAATCATTTTCCAAAGCAAATTTTGCTCCTACCCACAGGCGATTACCTTTGATATCTACCCCGATAAAATTCTTTTGCAAATCTAATTGCGCAAGCCCTACCGCATATTCCCCTTTGCCACAAGCAAGTTCCAGAATTATTGGATTGTTATTTTTAAAAAAACCACTCCATTTTCCCTGGATATTTTCAGGATATTCCAACACATTGGGAAAGCTTTTTATTTCTGAAAATCTTTGTAATTTTTTTTGACCCATAGGAGGCAAATTTACAGACACCGGTTTAAAAGTGCCGAAGCCAAATTGTTTTATTCTTTTACCGACATTTTCAAAGTATTTACCGATGCTTTAATACTTTAAACCTAATGCTCCTTTTCCAGACATTCATCTCATTCTAAATTTGCTTCATCAAATTAAAAACAAAAAAAACGATTATAATGGAACAAAATAATTTTGAAAGACAACCAATAACCCACGGCTCGCGTATCTGGAGCGGCTTATTTTTATTAGGCGCGGGTTTTCTTTTATTAGCTTATAAAATGGGGGCGCCCATTCCCGGATGGATTTTTACATGGCCTGTCTTATTGATAGTCATTGGCTTATTTGTAGGCATCAAAAGCAGGTTTCACAATCCCGGATCGTTTATCATGATTTTAATCGGCGCTATTTTTTTCGTCGATCAATCGATTCCGGGAATTGATTTTCATAATTACATCGTGCCCGCAATCTTGATCGCTGTAGGACTGATGTTCCTTTTTCGTCCTCGTGGTAGCAGCTGTAGCAGCCACGATCGCTGGCAAAGAAGGCATGTAAGAATGAACAGTCGCTTTGGAATCCCTCCCGGAAATTTTAGCAATAATACTGAAGCTACAACCGCCGGCAATGAGCAATTCAATGATAATGCCGAATACCTTGATGTGGTATCAGTCTTTGGCGGAATTAAAAAAAACGTTCAATCAAAAAATTTTAAAGGAGGGGAAGTCGTAAGTTTTATGGGCGGATCTGAAATCAATTTTATGCAGGCTGATATTCAACACCCGGTCGAGCTCGAAGTCAACAATGTCTTTGGCGGCACCAAATTGATTATTCCATCAAACTGGGATGTAAAAAGCGAAATATCTGCTGTGTTTGGCGGTGTGGATGATAAGCGCAGTTTTAATAACAGCATTCCGGATTCCAACAAAATTATCCGCCTCAAAGGATCGTGTGTTTTTGGTGGCATTGAAGTAACGAATTATTAAAAATTAATTTTCATTTTAAATTCACTTATATGAAATGGTATCTTGCAAAAATTGTTTACAGAATTATTTGTGGCGACGGAAACCACGCGGCTCAGTTTGATGAACAATTAAGGCTTATCGAAGCGGAAGATGATATGCATGCATTTCAAAAAGCACGCATCATGGGCGATAACGAAGAAGATAATTTCCTCAACGATAAAAATAAACCGGTGCATTGGAAATTTATTGACGTGGCGGAATTACACCCGTTGGATAATTTGATCGACGGCGTCGAACTGTACTCTAAAATTTGTGAAGAAGAAAACGTACATGATTACATCAGGAGTATAAATAACCGTGCAAAGTATTTGCATGAAAGATGTTTGCAAAAGACATTTCAAATGAATTAAAAAACAGGCAGTTTGGCAAATTCTATTTTATCTGACAAACGTTTACGCTATTTTTTTACGGTCTGGTGGCTGCTTTGGATGTTGCTGCAATACATCATGCTCAGGCAATTAAATATTGATGAAACGCATGCAATAACAGACAGCGTTGTGAGCAACGTGTTACTTGCATTCTGTTGTTTTTTTATTAGCAACAACATGAAGTATTATCTACCAAGGCAGGAAAAATATTGGTACATACTAGTAGTAAGTCTAACACTTAGTTTCCTTTGGATGCTGGCACAGCAAGGTGCAACATGGATGATCTTTAAAAAAGGCGATGGTTATACAGAAGTAATTCGTTCTACCTGGGCGATTAGATTCGGCGCTGGATTTTTATTGATCAGCAGCATGAGTATGTTTAGTTTATTGTGGTACAGTCAGCAGGATCAGAAAGAAATAAACAGCCGCAAAACGGAAGCAGAAAAACTGGCTAAAGAAGCGGAATTATTTAAACTGCGTCAGCAATTACAACCACATTTTTTATTCAATAGTTTGAATTCTATCAGCGCGCTTACTGGATTTGATCCTGAAAAAGCACGCCACATGATTCAGCAACTGAGCGAGTTTTTGCGCGGTACTTTAAGAAAAGATGAACAGCAGTGGAACACATTGGAAGAAGAATTAAAATATCTGCAACTTTACCTGGACATCGAAAAAGTAAGATTTGGACACAGGCTGCAAACAGAAATCATTTACCAGGATGATGTGTTGCCGTTTAAATTGCCAGCCTTACTGCTGCAGCCGGTTGCAGAGAATGCGATCAAGTTTGGTTTGTATGATACGATTGGAAATGTGGTCATTAAAATATCAGTGATAGCAGAAGACGGACATCTGAAAATTGAAGTGCAAAACCCATTTGATGCTGAAACTGCACAACCTTTTAAGGGGACCGGGTTCGGTCTTTCCTCTGTTCAAAGAAGATTATTTCTTTTGTTTGCAAGAAATGATCTTTTACAAACAAAAAAAGACAAGGAACGTTTTATTACAAAGATTCTGATTCCAAAAATTTTGGATGGTGATGAAAATAAAAAACAAAAAAAATCATGAAAGTGATTATTATAGATGATGAACCTTTGGCAAGAGGAATTGTAAAAGAATATTTGCAATCTTATCCCGACGTTGATTTAGCTGCAGAATGTGCGGATGGGTTTGAAGGAATAAAAGGGATCCAACAGCATCAGCCTGATCTGATTTTTTTGGATATTCAAATGCCAAAAATCAATGGGTTCGAAATGTTGGAACTGATAGAAAATCCGCCTGCTGTAATTTTTACAACCGCCTTTGATGAATTTGCGATAAAAGCTTTTGAATCAAACGCGGTAGATTATTTGTTAAAACCTTTCAGCAAAGAAAGATTTGAAAAAGCGATTCAAAAATATTTGCAGCATTCAAACAACACATCTACACAACAAGTGATAGAAGCTGCTGCCACCTCGCCTTTGCAGCAAAACCGGATCGTAGTAAAAGATAGCAATAAAATAAAAATTATTCCGGTTAATAAAATTCATTATCTCGAGGCTGCAGATGATTATGCGAAAATTATTACCGCCGAAGGTTCTTTTTTGAAGAAACGAACCATGAATTTTTTTGAGCAATCCCTAAGCGCTTATCATTTTGTTCGAATACATCGTTCTTATCTTGTGAACATACAACTCATTACACGAATTGATGTTTATGAAAAAGACAGTCATTTATTGTTATTAACAACTGGAGAAAAGTTGCCTGTGAGCAAAGCCGGATACGTGAAGTTGAAAGAAGCTTTGGGAATCTGATAATCTTGTTTCCCTAATAACAGCAAACGAATAAATAACATCGTTTTGTAACTTTAAAAAGTTCATTTTTTGCCGCATAAAAAGCTAAAAGATATGTCACGATTCTTCCATTTATTTTCATTGCCGTATTTTTATAAAAAAATTTTTTGAACCAGACGATTTTTGCAAAAGACCTCACTAAAAAATACGGTAAGCGCACGGTAAATAATAAAGTTTCTTTCCAGGTAAGCCAGGGAGAAATTGTTGGATTATTGGGCCCGAATGGTGCGGGAAAAACCACTTCATTTTACCAGGTGGTGGGATTGGTAAAACCGGATGACGGAGATGTGCTTTTAAATGACTTGAACATTACCAAACTTCCAATGTATAAACGCGCTCAGATGGGACTCGGATATTTGCCGCAGGAAGCAAGTATTTTCAGAAAACTAACTGTGGAAGATAATATTGCAGCTGTGCTGGAAATGACCAAACTTTCGAAAAAGGAACAAAAAGAAAAGTTAGAAACCCTCATCGATGAATTCAATCTTGGGCATGTTCGCAAAAGTAATGGGGATGTATTAAGCGGCGGCGAAAGAAGGAGAACCGAAATTGCACGGGCGCTTGCTGTAGATCCTAAATTTATTTTATTGGACGAACCGTTTGCCGGAATCGATCCAATTGCTGTGGAAGACATTCAATCAATCGTTACCAAATTGCGATATAAAAACATTGGAATTTTAATAACTGATCATAATGTAAATGAAACACTTTCTATTTGCGACCGAGCTTATCTTTTGATTGAAGGAAGAATTTTTATAGAAGGTACTGCAGAAGAATTAGCAAAAGACGAACAAGTGCGCAGGTTGTATCTCGGAAGAAATTTCGAATTGAAAAGAAAAGATTATTTACATACGGATGTTTTTAAGTGATCTGAATTATGTCAATTATTGAATTATTACATTATTGTTCTAAAATTCCTGATTAATCTAAACCCATCTAAACCATTCTTAACTATTATAAACAAACCAGCAACCGAATTAAAATTTGAAACTCCTCAGCCCAGTCATATCACGATTAGCCAGGATGCGCTTGTGGGGCCTTGAAAACTGGATCACTTTTCCGGTTTCTGCACAGAGGAATGTTTTGCAACATTTGGTGACGCAGGCACAGTACACTGAGTTTGGAAGAAAATATAAATTTTCGAGGCTCTTTACGGTAAAGGATTTTAAAGAAAGAATTCCCATTCACGAATACAATGATCTGAAGCCTTACATCAATCGCATGATGGCCGGTGAACAAAACATTTTGTGGAATACGCCGATCAATTGGTTTGCAAAAAGTAGCGGCACTACTTCTGATAAAAGTAAATTCATTCCAATCAGCGAAGAGAGTTTGAAAGACATTCATTTTAAAGGATCAAAAGATGTGTTAAGCAATTATTATAAAAATTTTCCGGATAGTGATTTGCTCACCGGAAAAAGTCTGGTTGTAGGCGGAAGCCACCAGGTTTCAAGCCTTGATGAAGACATTCAGTACGGCGATCTGAGCGCGGTTTTAATGCAGAACACACCGTTTTGGGGACATTGGATCCGTACGCCAGAACTGAGCATTGCGCTGCTGGATGAATGGGAAAGTAAAATTGAAAGACTTGCTCAAAATACCATTCACGAAAATGTGACGTCACTGGCCGGGGTGCCTACGTGGACGATTATTTTGATTAAAAGAATCTTGGATATTTCTGGTAAAAAGACTTTGAAAGAAGTGTGGCCAAATCTGGAGTTGTATATGCACGGAGGAGTTTCTTTTACACCTTACCGGGAACAAATAAAAAAGCTGATTGGCGGACCGATCAATTACCTGGAAATGTACAATGCCAGTGAAGGGTTTTTTGCTGCCCAAAATATGCCGGATGATGAAGGATTACTTCTTTATACCGATCACGGCATTTTTTACGAATTTTTGCCAGTAGAAGAATATGGGAAAAGCAATGCAAAAACAATTGGGCTGAAAGAAGTGGAACTTCACAAAAATTATGCGCCGGTGATCAGCACCAATGGCGGCCTTTGGAGATATTTATTGGGCGACACCATTCAATTTACTTCATTACGTCCATACAAAATAAAAGTAAGTGGAAGACTAAAGCATTATATGAATGCTTTCGGTGAAGAAGTGATCGTTGATAATGCAGATAAGGCCATTGCGATCGCATCATCTAAAACAAATTCTATTGTGAAAGATTACACTGCTGCTCCCGTTTTTTTTAGTGAAAAGAATAACGGCGCTCATGAGTGGCTGATTGAATTTGATAAGCCACCCAAAGATTTGAATTTATTCACCTTTGAACTCGATGAAGCCTTAAAATCGGTAAACAGCGATTATGAGGCAAAGCGTTATAAAAATATCGCACTTCGATTGCCCATCGTTCATTCATTGGAAAAAGACACCTTTAATAAATGGTTGAAAAGTAAAGGAAAATTAGGCGGCCAACATAAAGTGCCGAGGCTTAGTAATGAAAGAAAAATGATTGACGAGATTTTGCTGATGAAAGAGTAAATTAAAAATCAGAATAACGATTTTTTGTTTGTTTACTGCTTCTTGCCTTTCATACTTTTTTTGTTATCAGAACTGATAAATACATTTTTTTTGCACATCTCCTTTAATTTTTAAATTTTAATAAACACACAATGAAGAAACTACTTCCTGTTCTGGTTTTAATTTTCACGCTAAATCTTCAACTATCTGCACAAAAAAAGCAAGGTGACAATGATGAAAAATCACCGAATAACAAAATGGTGATTGTCGATTCCTCTGTTACTACAAAGAATACCATCACGATAAAGGGACAAAGCATTCCATATACCGCAAAAACCGGCACGCTGCCAGTTTGGGACGAAAACGGAAAACCGATCGCTTCTGTTTTTTATACTTATTATGAAAGAAGTGATGTAAAAGACCGTGCTGCACGGCCGTTGGTCATTTCGTTTAATGGCGGCCCTGGTACGCCTTCAGTATGGATGGAAATTGGCTATACAGGCCCCCGCATTTTGGATATTGATGATGAAGGTTACCCGGTAGAGCCGTACGGCTTGCGTGATAATCCAAATTCAATTTTAGATGTTGCTGATATTGTTTATGTCGATCCTGTCAATACCGGTTTTTCAAGAAAAGTAAATAATGACATTCCTGATTCGAAATTTTATGGTGTAAATGAAGACATCAAATACCTGGCAGAATGGATCAATACCTTTGTAACACGCAACAACCGCTGGGCTTCACCGAAATTTTTGATAGGAGAAAGCTATGGAACCACAAGGGTTTCAGGCTTAGCGCTGGAACTGCAGGATCAGCAATGGATGTATCTGGATGGAGTTGTTTTAGTTTCTCCGACAGATTTGGGAATTAAGCGCGATGGACCAGTTGGGGAAGCTTTACTGCTTCCGTATTACTCCGCTACTGCATGGTATCATAAGGTGTTACCGGCTGATTTGCAAAGCAAAGATTTAACCGATATGCTTCCGGAAGTAGAAAATTTTACCATCAATGAATTGATACCTGCTTTGGCAAAAGGAAGTACATTAACAGATGCACAAAAGCAATCAATTGCTTCTAAAATCTCGCGTTATTCTGGATTATCAGAGAAGGTTATTCTTCAACATAATTTAATAATTCCCGCTGATTTTTTCTGGAAGGAATTGCTGCGCGACAAAGGATTCACTATCGGAAGGCTCGATTCCCGCTATCGTGGAATAGATAAGCAAGATGCCGGCGAATCGCCTGATTACAATGCAGAGCTTACCTCATGGTTACATTCTTTTACACCAGCAATTAATATGTATTTGCGGGAAGAATTAAAATACAAAACAGACTTGAAATACAACATGTTTGGAAGAGTGTGGCCATGGGATAACAAGAACAATCAAACCGGTGATAATCTGCGCCAGGCAGTGGCACAAAATCCATTTCTGCATTTGATGGTCCAATCCGGATATTATGACGGCGCGTGTGATTTCTTTAATGCAAAATATAGTTTGTGGCAAATGGATCCTTCCGGAAAATTAAAAGACCGGATCAGCTGGCATGGGTTCCGCAGCGGTCATATGGTTTATATGCGGAAAGACGATCGGGCGACAGCAAACGAACAAATAAGACAATTTATCCTTCAATCAATTCCTAAAAAAGGAGAAGGAGCGAAATTCTAAAATTCGATTAAGATGCTATTATAAATCCCCTCAGCTAAGGGGATTTTTTGTTGCAGTGTCTTTAATGATTTCAAATAAAATGTGCGCGCTTTTATGTGAGAATTTCCCAATTTGTACACGTTCTTTTTCTACGAGATCCTTCCTCAATTTTTCATCTTTAAAAAGCAACATCATTTTTTCTGCAATGTCTTTAAAGTTCTCCGGATGCGTATAAAGTGCAGCATCAGCAAAGTATTCCGATAGCGCTCCGGCAGAAGAAAGGATGGCAGGAACCTTATATTTCAGGGCCTGTAATCCTTTTGAATAGCCACTTTCATAAACCGGAACGTGAATCATTGCATACGCAGACGCGATGATTTTTTCTGTTTCTGATTCAGATAAATTATCCAAAACTTTTACTTCATCTTTAAACCGGAAAAGGCGGAGCGATTCTGTGAATTGCTCGTAATCAATTCCCGGTTTCCCGGTAATAAGTAGTTGCATTTTACTCTTTTGCCTTTTCTTGAAAAAGGAAAATGCTTTTAATAAATTCAATAAATTTTGTTGCATGCTAATCATTCCGTTGTAAATAAAATACTCATTTCCCGCTGCATATTTTTCTTTGATGGATTCTTTTTCTTCAAAAGTTATTTCTTCAAAATCATTTGCGATTTCCGGATGAAGAACGATTATTTTTTCTTCTTTAATTTTATTTCGCTTTATAATTTCTTTTTTAAAAAAATCGGAAGCGGCAATAACATTTGTGGCTTTGTTTAAAAGCAGCGAAGTATTTTTTTTATAAAAACGAACTGTTTTTTTTTCTAAAAATGAGGGCTGCTGAATAAAAGTGAAATCGGGGAAAAGTAATAATTGGGGAATGATTGTTCTCAGAGAAATGAATTTTTCACTGATGAAAATATCTGCCTTGTGTCTTTTTAACGCAATGGGAATTTTCAACTTATACCAGAATTTCCATTTCAAACGGCTATTTCCTTTTCGCTCAATTGCAAGAGGAATGACGTTTTGAGGGAAATTTATTTTTTCAGAAAAGGGTTTATCAAAAATAAAAAGGAAAGTATGTTCAGGGTTAGAAGCCGCCATCCGCAAAAAAATTTCATAAACGAAATCTGATAAAGAGCTAGCATTTACTGCGATTCTCATGTTATTTCATTGAGGAAGAATTCCTGTTATTTGTTTGTTTGCTGCACCAAAAAATTTGAACCCGAAAATTTGAATAACGTAACTACTTTATCTCAATATTTTCAGCTTCACATTTTCAATTCTTGTTTCACTCACTTTCAGAATGTCAAATTGGTAATCGTCAATAATGATCCGATCTCTTTGTCGCGGAATCGATTCATGAAGATTGATGATATAGCCCGAAAGGGTTTCAGTATCTTCGTTTTTTCTAAACTCGAGTTTATATTTTTCCTCAAGGTAATCGAGTTCCAGCCGGCCGCTTAAAAGAAATTCATTTGGTGCTATTTGCTTATCTACAAATTCTTCCTGCACATCATATTCATCGTTGATCTCGCCAAAAATTTCTTCCAATAAATCCTCCATAGTTACGATGCCTGCTGTGCCCCCAAATTCATCGACTACCCACGCAATACTTTTTCTTTCTTTGGTAAATTTCTTAATCAAATCCGTCGCTTTCATACTGGACGGAATCACCGGAATTGGCAATAAAACAGACTGAAGTGTTTCAGGGTTTTTAAACATATCCAGCTGATGAACATAGCCTTGAACATTATCGATATTTTCATCAAAAACGATCAGCTTGCTCAATTTTGTTTCAATAAAACGCTGTTTAATTTCTTGTAAAGAAGCGCTGATATTCACAGCAACGATTTCTTTTCTGGGTATCAGGCATTCGCGAATACGGGTTTCTGAAAGCGATAAGACATTTTCAAATATTTCATTATTAATTTCAGAATGTTCGTCGCTGTCATTCATGTTCAGTTGTTGTACATAATGAGCGAGATCCATTTTTGCAAAAGCTTCGGTTTTGCGTTGCAGTTTTACATTAAAAATATATTTCAAAATCCATTCTGCAATATTTACAAAGTATTTGGCGAGCCAGGAAAACAGCGAGTAAAAGCTTCTTACAAAAAAAGCAATAAATCCACTTGAAGTAATGGAATTGCCTTTGGCCCTGAAAAAAGCTTTGAAAATAAATTGAAAAAGCAACAGAATAAAAGCCCCAACAATTATTTCTGCTGTTAGGATAATATAAGGATTGTCTATTTCCCAATAATCCCAAACCACAGAAAGCACGCCATACCATAAAAGCCCATAGATTACCAGCAGAATATTGGTAATTAAAAGCGTGGTAACAATAAAAAGCGCAGGTTTTGATAAAAAAATAGACCAGATTCTGCCGCTGTAGCTTCCTTGTTTTTTTCGCAGCTCAACAGATAACTTATTGGCAGAAATAAAGGCAATCTCGATTCCGGAAAAAAAACCGATAACAAGCAAAGCGATTAAGATGGGTATAAATGTCATCCAGTCCATACTTGACAAATTTATAGAAACGAAAACGAACGGAAGGGTTTAATTATTAAGGAAATTACCAATAATTTTTTCCGCATCGCTGCAGGCTTCTTTAAAATTCTGATTGACAATAATATTTTCAAAATGCTTTTTAAAAGTCATTTCGTAAGTAGATTTATTCACTCTTGCCTGCAATGATTCATCAGTTTCGGAGCCACGCAATTTTAATCTTCTTTTTAATTCTTCCACCGAAGGAGCCTGTACAAATATGGAAATCGTATTTACCGGATATTGTTGCTGTACATGAATTGCACCTTGTACATCAATATCCAGAACCGGAACTTTATTTTCTTTCCAGATGCGTTCGATATCAGATTTTAAAGTGCCGTAATATTTTCCTTCATACACCATTTCCCATTCGAGAAATTCCTTGTTATGAATTTTTTCTTTAAAATCATTTTCCGAGATAAAATAATAATCCCTTCCGTCTTTCTCATCGTCACGCGGCTTGCGAGTAGTAGCGGAAACAGAAAAAGCAAGTGAAGGAAATTTTTTCATAAGATGTTTTACAATAGAAGTTTTTCCAGAGCCGGAAGGAGCTGTTATTAAAATGATTTTGTTGTATTGTTTTTCCATTTGCTAATTTTCAAATTTTCGCATTTCACAGTCGTGTGATTTCCGCTCCCAGTTTTCGCAATCTCTCATCAATATGTTGATACCCTCTGTCTATTTGTTCAATATTTTGAATGACGCTTTTTCCCTCAGCGCTTAAGGCGGCTATTAATAAAGCGACACCAGCCCTGATATCGGGACTGCTCATCGAGATTCCACGAAGCGGAAATTTTCTTTCAAGCCCTACAACGACAACGCGGTGTGGGTCGCACAATACAACGCGTGCCCCCATTTCAATAATTTTATCTACAAAAAATAACCTGCTTTCAAACATTTTCTGATGGATCAAAACGCTTCCTTTTGCCTGCGTTGCCACTACCAAAATGATACTTAATAAATCCGGTGTAAGCCCTGGCCATGGATGATCTGAAATCGTAAGCATCGAACTGTCCAAAAAAGTTTCTATTTCATAAATTTCCTGTTCAGGAATGTGAATGTCATCGCCGGAAAAATTCATTTTTATTCCCAGCTGCTGAAACCTTTCAGGAATGACTCCCAAATGTCTTAATCCCGCATTTCTTATAACTATATCACTTTGAGTCATGGCTGCAAGGCCGATAAAAGAGCCAACTTCAATCATGTCGGGAAGAATGGTGTGCGTGGTTCCTCGCAATTTTTCCACGCCTTCAATCACCAGCATATTGCTTGCAATACCGGAAATTTTGGCACCCATATTATTAAGCATTTTGCAAAGCTGTTGAATATAAGGCTCACAGGCGGCATTGTAAATTGTTGTGGTTCCTTCTGCCAGAACTGCTGCCATTAGCAGGTTGGCTGTGCCGGTTACACTGGGTTCTTCCAATAAAATATAAGTTCCTTTTAACCCGGAAGTATGCAAATGAAAAAAAGATTCATCAGAATCATAATCAAAATGTACGTTTAGTTTTTTAAAGCCGATAATGTGTGTATCCAACCTTCTGCGGCCGATTTTATCGCCGCCTGGTTTTGGTATATAAGCTTTTTTAAAACGACCAAGCATCGGTCCGGCAAGCATTACACTTCCCCTCAACCGGCCGGTTTTTTTTTGAAAAGAAGGAGAAAACAGATAATCAATATCTATATGATCAGCCTGAAAACTATATGAACCTGGATCAAGCTTTTCAATCTTTACATTCAATCCTTGCAGCAGTTCAATCTGAAGGTTTACATCAATAATGTCCGGAATATTGTGAATGATTATCTTTTCTGACGTTAATAAAACCGCTGAAATTACCTGTAGCGCTTCATTTTTAGCCCCCTGTGGGGTAATGCTTCCTTTTAATTTTTTCCCGCCTGTTACTTCAAATGTTCCCATTAAGAAATGTCTTCTATTTGAGATAAAAAATAAAACCCCGGCAAGTTATGTTATGCCGGGGTAAATTATTTGGTTATTTTAATATTTTCTTCCGTTAAACTACTTTAACGTTGAAAGTCATCTCAAAATCTTTTCTTTCCAAATTTTCTGCTATTCCTGTTGTCTCTTCCTCCTCCACCCTGATTGTTCCGGTTATTATTTCTCTGTCCAAAATTTTTACGATATTTCCCTCCGGCAAATTCTTCACGAACATTTTCAACACGATGCTTTACAAATGGGCGGGTATTAAATTCCAGTTCGCCTTTGGTAATAGCCGATAATTCGGTCTGAATATTATCATCATGAACCAGTTCTTTGTGCCAGTTGCTGTAAGTAAGTTTCATGTAATAAGCAATCGAATTAGCAAAGCCCTGGCGCTTTTCCGCATCTTCTTCGCTTAATGCTTTATCAATAATTATCTCAATATTTTTTCCAAGATGATTGTATTTAGGATATCTTTTGGGATAAGGAAGCGGATCTGGTGTAGGTCTGAGTGTTTCGCGCGTTGGAATTGGATACGGACTATCTACATCTAATTTAAAGTCAGTGATTAAAAACAGATGGTCCCATAATTTATGTCGGAAATCTTCCACGTTTTTTAGATGTGGATTTAAAAATCCCATTAATTCAACAAGTGCATTTGCATTTTTCTGGCGTTTTTCCCTGTCTTCGATTGTCAACACATACTCCGCCATTTTTTGAATATGACGGCCGTATTCTCTAATCGTAAGATGGTTACGGGTTGTATTGTATTCCATGTTATCAACATTTTTCATCTTGCAAATGTATAAATAAAAAATCAGGGTGTGAATATGATTGAAATTATTATTGATAATGTATTCTTAAGAAAATAAGAATCTGATTTAAAAGTTGCTTTACTGCACTTCAACCTTCTTTTCAAACGTATGTTTCTTCTCAAGGTATTTTAAGATGCGAAAACTTAACCAAAGTGCGATAAGCGCACCTACCGAATCTGCAGCCCAGTCTAATAATTCAAAATCGCGGCTGGGAATAAAATATTTTTGCAGGAACTCGACCGTAATTCCCCAGACACTAGTAGCGAGCGCAATCCGCACAAAATGATTTATTTTTTGCTTTTTTGAGAATGAGGATTTGAAATAAGGCACGCAAAATAAAAAGGTTAATCCGCCAAATAAGCATGCATGAACGAATTTGTCAAAGTTCGGGATGTTATCCATCCAGCCAACTTCCGGAACATCTTTTCCTGGCATCAGTGTTAAGATGGCTACAATAAAAAACCAGGCAATGCCTGGCAAAAACTTTTTTATAGGAATTCTCTGTTGGCTCATTTTTCAAAATCTTATGAAACCATCTTCTGATAAGCATTTGCATCCAGCAAATTATTTACATCACCAGGGTTATCTACTTTTATTTTTACCATCCAGCCTTCGCCATAAGGATCGGTATTTACTTTTTCCGGTTCGCTTTCCAAAGCCGGATTTACTTCAGTAACCGTTCCGGCCACCGGCATAAAAAGATCACTCACGGTTTTCACTGCTTCTACCGTTCCGAAAACCGTTTCAGCTTCCAGTTTTTTATCTTTTGTGTCAATTTCTACATATACAATATCGCCTAGTTCTTGCTGTGCAAAATCGGTAATACCAACGGTTGCAACATCACCCTCAATGGAAACCCATTCGTGGTCTTTTGTGTATTTTAAATTTGGCGGAAAATTCATAGTTGTTTATTTGGTGTGAATAATTTGAATCGCAAATTAGTATTTTTATTGATACTTTTTGGCGTCCTTCTTTTTCAATAAAGTGATTTTCATTTTTATATCCTGCAAGGGCCGGTTATTTTTATCCCGGGGAGCAGCGGCAATTTTATCAATTACGTTCAAGCCATCAACTACCTGCCCAAAAACTGTATAATTCATATCGAGAAACGGTGCGCCTCCAATGGTTCTGTAAACTTTCCGGTGATTTTCAGGAATTATAATTTTAAAATGCTGCTCTATTTTGTCCATTTCACCATCGGTAAAGGTTTTGCCTTCCACAATATAAAACTGGGTAGAGCTACTTGCTTTTTCAGGATTCACATCATCGCTTTCCCTTGCCATTGCGAGTGCTCCCTTCCGATGAAAAAGAGAAGTGTCAAACTCTGCTGGAATGGTATATTTCAAACCTCCATCGCCCAGAAGCTGACCGGGCTTCGCGTTTCTGCTATCGGGATCGCCGCCTTGTATCATAAAGCCTTTGATGACGCGGTGAAATAAAAGGCCTGCATAAAAATGTTCTTTAACAAGCTTTAAAAAATTTTGAGTGGTCAAAGGTGTTTTGTTGTACAGCTTCGCAACCATCGTTCCTGAATCAGTTTGTATTTTTACAAATTCATTAGAATCAGTATTGTTTTTCACACTTTTTGTAGCGGTACAGGAAATAAAAAAAGCAAAAGAAAGGAGGTAAAAAAGCTTCTTCATTTATAAATTTTTAAAAGGTTCACCGATATTTTCAAAGTAAAGTAAAATATGGTCTTTCAAAAAATTTTCCTGCTCCATCATATTGTAGTGAGGCAGTTCTTTCAGTTGTTTAAAATGGGGCCATTTGTCCTCATCGTAATCTTCGATTTCATAATAACCGCTTTGGCTGAGAAGAGTGCATACAGCAACATGCATCAGATCCTGTTTCTGTTCTTTATTGAATTTTTTCTTTGGACTAAAGTTCCCGATTTCCTGGATTCCTATCAGAAATAAGATAGCTTCTACATCTGGCTTTTTCCCGAATTTATTAAAAAATTGTTCTTCCAGTTTCCACCAACGTACCTGTAAATCATCTTGTGTTTGCATGCGGCAAAGATACTTTAGATGATTGTTTAGAATTGTTTAGAAGACTCAGAAGTTTAAGAAAACAGTGAAGGAACTGTTTACAAATTCGTATTATTTCTTTATTTGCTGTTTGATGGCTGTTAGCTGCTACCTCATTTCCTATATTTGCAAACAAAATAATTCAAGAAAATGTTACAGGTAAATTTTATAAAAGCAAACAGGGAAGCGGTTTTAAAAGGATTGACAAAAAAACATTTTTCAGAAATTCCTTTGGTTGATGAAATCATTTTTTTGGATGACGAGAGAAAAAAATTGCAGTTTGAACTCGATGAAAGGCAATCAAAAATAAATGCTCTTTCAAAAGAGATCGGACAACTGATGTCAAAAGGTGAGAAAATAGCGGCAGAAGAAAAAAAGCTGGAAGTCGCAAGCTTAAAGAGTTTTTTACAGCCAGTCAGCGACAATTTATGCGAAGTAGAAAAAAAACTGCAGGACGATTTAATAAAATTGCCGAATCTTCCACACACTTCTGTTCCTGAAGGAAAAACGCCTGAAGAAAATGAAATTGTAAGAGAAGGTGGAGAGAAACCGACGCTTGCTAATAATGCTTTGCCGCATTGGGATTTGGCAAAAAAATATGACCTCATCAATTTTGAAACTGGAAATAAAGTAACCGGATCGGGGTTTCCTTTTTATAAAAATAAAGGCGCGAAACTCCAACGAGCATTAATTCACTATTTTCTGGATTTCAATACAGCAGCAGGTTATACGGAATACGAGCCGCCCTTTATGGTCAATGAAGCGAGCGCATATGGTACCGGGCAGTTGCCGGATAAAGAAGGACAAATGTATCATGTGACACTTGACAATTTGTTTTTAATTCCAACGGCTGAAGTGCCGCTAACCAATATTTACCGCGATGAAATCGTAAAAGAAAATGAATTGCCAATAAAAATGACCGCATATACTCCATGTTTTCGCCGCGAAGCCGGAAGTTATGGAAAAGACGTTCGGGGATTGAATCGGGTACACCAGTTCGATAAAGTGGAATTGGTTCAGTTGGTTCATCCTCAAAAAAGTTATGACGTGTTGGAAGAAATGCTGTTGCATGTTGAAAAACTATTAAAATCTTTAAATCTTCCTTACCGCATTTTGCGTTTGTGCGGCGGCGATATGAGTTTTACTTCTGCGCTAACCTATGATTTTGAAGTGTATAGCGGAGCGCAGCAAAAATGGCTTGAAGTAAGCTCTGTCAGCAATTTTGAAGCGTTTCAAACCAACCGGATGAAGATTCGTTTTAAAGGGGATGGCAAAACACAATTGGTTCATTCATTAAATGGTTCTTCTCTTGCATTGCCAAGAATTGTAGCGGCATTATTGGAAAACAATCAAACAGAAGAGGGAATCATGTTGCCGAATGTTTTGCACAGCTATTTTGGTAATGATCGCATATAATTGAAAGACGAAATTGTCATTATTTATTGATTTACTGATGAGCAGACTCTTCTTCCCATCAAAGTTTGGTTTACCAATCATGTTTAAAATACTTTTATTTTTTCTTTTCATTTTTTTAAGTTTGGTTTCTTTTGGTCAGTTTAATGATTCTACCCATCACCATTTTTCTTTTGCATCATCAGGAACGATTAATAAGACACAAGAGACCAGTTCTTATGTCTTAACAAATGCAACCTGGTACGAAGTAAATAAAAAAAGGATTGGCTTTAATGCAGGCGCTTCCTGGATTTACGGCCAGCAGGATCGGAAGCTTTCCAATAATGATGTTTCTTTCTCATCAAATCTTGATTATTTAAAAAATGTACAGAAACTTTATTATTGGGCGCTGCTGAACTTTGACGAAAGCTATTCTTTAAAAATAAATTACCGGGTTCAATCCGGAATTGGACTGGGATACACTTTTGTAAATAATCCGGCACTAAATCTCGTAGTAAGTGACGGTTTTCTGTACGAAAGCAGTGATCTTACCGATCCTGTTTTAGGAAAAGATGTGTATCAAACCGTTAGAAATTCTTTCAGGGTAAAATACAAATGGTCTTTTAAAAATACGGTTATTCTCCAGGGCACCAATTTTATACAACCTTCTTTGCTTTCTTTGAAAGATTACATCCTCAAATTTAATAATCAGCTTTCTGTAAAGCTGAATAAATGGCTTTCCATCAATGCTGCCATGGCTTACAACAAAATAAGCAGGACGAACAGGCAAAATTTGTTGATTACTTATGGGATAGCAGTTGATAAATATTTTTAGCAGAGAAAATATTAATTATTTCTTTCAAAAATCCTTCTGAATTCATTTTATATTTTTGTTCCATGATTCACAATGAAAATTACCAGCACCAACTTGAAGAATTGATTTCAAACGCGCTCCGCGAAGATGTTGGCGATGGCGACCATTCATCGCTTTCCTGTATAGACAAAAATGCCAATGGGAAAGCCGTTCTCAAAATAAAAGATGAAGGAATTCTTGCGGGTGTCGATGTTGCAGAAAAAATATTTTCTTATGTTGAGGCATCTTCTGTTTTAAAAAAATTTAAAAGTGACGGGGATGAAATGCATTTTGGTGAAATCGCTTTTGAAGTGTGGGCCAAAATACACACGATACTTTCCTGTGAAAGACTGGTTTTGAATTGTATGCAAAGGATGAGTGGAATCGCGACGCTTACAAAGAAATATACAGAAAAACTCAACGGTTATTCTACCCGGTTATTAGATACGCGAAAAACGACCCCAAATTTTCGTTTATTGGAAAAAGAAGCAGTAAGAATCGGAGGCGGCGTAAACCATCGGTTTGGTTTGTACGATATGATTATGTTGAAAGACAATCATATTGATTATTGCGGCGGTATTCAAAAAGCGATTGAAAAAGCGTGGGAATATATACAGGAAAAAAAACCGGGATTAAAAATTGAAGTAGAAACACGAAGCATTGAAGATGTAAAAAAAGTAATGGAAACCGGAAAAGTAAACCGCATTATGCTTGATAATTTTTCTCCTGAAAAAATTCGGGAAGCGTTAAAAATAATTGAAGGAAAATATGAAACGGAAGCCAGTGGCGGAATCACGATTGACAACATTGAAATCTATGCTGCAACAGGGGTTGATTACATTTCGAGCGGCGCAATCATTCACCAGGCAAAAAGTTTAGACTTAAGTTTAAAAGCAGAAATAACACAATAAAATGGCGAAGAAAAAGTTATATAATAGCGGCGGAATTGTTTATTCAACCGCCGCGGATTTCCAGCCGCCCAATGAAGAAGAAATTGAAAAATTTTTGTTGCCAAACCAGCAGTTATTAACTGTCGTGTTAGACAAAAAGCACCGCGGCGGAAAAGTGGTATCCATTATAAAAGACTTTTCTATGAAAGAGGATGAAATAGAACTTCTTGGAAAGAAATTAAAGACATTTTGTGGCAGCGGCGGCTCAGTGAAAGACAACGAAATCATCATCCAGGGCGATCACCGCGAGAAAATATTGCAATGGCTTTTAAAGAATGGTTACAGTAAAGCAAGAAAAATTTAATTTATTTAATTCACCAGTTTTAATAACTTTATCATTAACCGAATACCATGAACTCTAAAATATCTGAAGGCGTAACAGTAAGCGTGGAAACGTTTTATCAGCCCGAGTATAGCAACCCTGCCGGCAGCGAATATATGTTTGCCTATCGTATTACACTCGAAAACAGCAATCGATTTCCAGTACAATTATTACGCAGGCATTGGTACATTTTCGACAGTACAACCGAGCATCGTGAAGTGGAAGGAGAAGGCGTTATCGGTATTCAGCCTGTAATCAATCCGGGCGAAAAATACCAATACGTAAGCGGATGTAATTTGCGCAGCGAAATGGGAAAAATGCATGGAATGTATTTTATGGAAAACAGCCACAACAAAAAAACTTTTATCATTAATATTCCTGCTTTTGATATGATTGTTCCTGCCAAACTGAATTAGGTTCTTGGTTTGTATTTCGATTTCTCATAAATGTCTCTTTCATTCATTTTCATCAACTCAGCAAGGCTGGTCTCCGGATATTTATCCATAAATTTTTTAACAATTTGCAAACCGGAAAATGTTCCGATATTGCCAGGCGCATCTTCACCCAACTCCTGTGTTTTCGGGCTTTCGCCGATATAATTTTGTACAATATTCTGATCGGTTTTATTCAATAAATCATTATTTAAGAAGAACTGCCAAATCACCGCTTCGTTTTTATAACAATCTTTCATTTGTTCTTTTGTATAGTTGATACATTGATATTCCGGAGTATAAGGCAAAAATTTTGTCAGAACATACATTCTTCTTCCTTTGTCAACCATTTGCTCGATCAATGCTTTTCCATTGCTTTTGTCATGAAACAAATCATCTACAATATTGCGCATGCAGTTTATGGGAATGTGCGCTTCATCAAAATTGTTTGAAAGATAATCGGGGTATTGCTCCAGTCCTTCAGTGCTTTTGTAAAATGAGAAGTCTTTGCCCATATGGAGCTGAAGCCCAATTCCAAAACTTTTTGTAGTAAGGATATCGCCCTGAACGCCGAAGGAAGTTTCAAAATTCGCATCAATAGGACCGATAAAAGTAATTACAGATTCAGGAACTTTATACTGCGGGAAATAATATTTTACAAATTGCAATCCTTTTTTTATCGCCTCCGTTTCTTTTGTAAAATTTTTATAGAGCAAATCAGAAGAGTCTTTTATCGGTGTATAATCGTGGATAAACATCCGTATTGCCTGGCCTTCTGCATTATTCGGTATTAATAAACTATCCAAATCCAATCCTAAAATATTAGCGGTAAAAGCGGGTAAAAAATCCGGATATTTTTGCAAAATCATGTGCATAGATTCCGCCACTTTTGTTGTGTCCATTGCAAAAAAATCACGCTCAAATCTTTTTGTTTCAAGATTGATCTTTATTGAAGAAACATCAGGAATATTTTTATTGCTTTTGCAGGAAAAAAAAGTAACAGCGGCAAATAATGAAACAAAAATTTTTCTCATACCCCAAATAAAAGCAAAAAAGTAAACAGAATTTTGTTAAATGAAAAATACTTGAAGCTTTTATTCTGCTTAAATTTACCGTATGAAAATATTTCTTGCACAACAGAATTATCACATAGGCAATTTCGAAAAAAACACGAATAAAATAATTGAAGCGATTGAAGTTGCAAAAAGTAAAAAAGCAGATTTAATAGTTTTCAGCGAAATGAGCATCTGCGGTTATCCTGCGCGTGACTTTTTGGATTTCAAAGATTTTATCGACAAATGTTTTCAAAGCATTGACAAAATAAAACAACACGCTGATACGATCGGCGTCGTTGTTGGTTCGCCAGACAGAAACCTCGCAAGAGAAGGCAAAGACCTTTTTAACGCGGCTTTTTTTCTTTATGAAAAAGAAATAAAAAGCATTGCGCATAAAACCTGCTTGCCCAATTATGATGTGTTTGATGAATATCGTTATTTCGAACCAGCATTTGATTGGAATGTAATTGAATTTAAAGGAAAGAAAATCGCGCTCACGATTTGTGAAGATATCTGGAATTTGGGGGACAACCCGCTTTACCGGATTTGCCCAATGGATATCCTGATGCAGCAGCAGGCTGATTTTATGATAAATATTTCCGCTTCTCCGTTTGATTATACACATGCTGAAGACAGAAAAGCAACGGTAAAAGCAAATGTTTTAAAGTATAAAATTCCGCTTATTTATTGCAATGCTGTAGGCAGCCAGACAGAAATTATTTTTGATGGCGTTTCACTATGTTTTGATAAAGATGCAAACCTTTGTTGTGAGCTTTCTCAATTTAAAGAGGAAATAAAAGAAGTTGTTTTAAATGACGACGGAACTTTCAATTCGCCGGTTATAAAAGCTGCAAACGCTGTTCCAAACGAGCTTTTAGAGCCGGTCACATTCATGCCTGATTTAAATATTTCCCAGGTTTATGATGCCATCGTATTGAGCATCAAAGATTATTTTGATAAAATGGGATTCAGCAAAGCGATTATCGGCAGCAGTGGCGGGATTGATAGTGCTGTTACGATTGCGCTTGCGTGTGCTGCGTTGGGAAAAGAAAATGTGAGAACGATTTTAATGCCTTCTGAATATTCAACATCTCATTCAGTAACTGATGCAGAAATGCTCAGTAAAAATCTCGGAAATCCGTACGATATGATTCCCATCAAAAATATTTACGAAAGTTTTTTAACGGAATTGAAACCTGTTTTCAAAGAGTTGCGTTTCAGTGTTGCAGAAGAAAATATCCAGGCAAGATGTCGCGGAACTTTATTGATGGCTGTGGCCAATAAATTCGGCTACATTTTATTAAACACTTCTAATAAAAGTGAACTTGCTGTTGGTTATGGGACGCTTTACGGCGACATGGCCGGAGGCCTTGGCGTGCTCGGCGATTGCTACAAATTACAGGTGTATGAACTCGCTAAATTTATTAATTCAGAAAAAGAAATTATTCCTGAAAACATTATTTATAAAGCGCCGTCGGCAGAATTAAGGCCCGGCCAAAAAGACGTGGACAGCCTTCCTCCATATGATATTTTGGATGCGGTTTTATATCAATATATCGAAAGAGTGCAAGGTCCCTCAGAAATTAAATCGCAGGGATTTGATGCAGCGCTTGTTGACCGGATTTTGAAAATGGTGAACCGCAACGAATATAAGCGAAATCAGTTTTGTCCCATTATTCGTGTTTCTCCAAAAGCTTTCGGTACCGGAAGAAGGATGCCGATTGTGGCAAGTTATCTGGATTAAGTTTATTTCTTAACTTTATTGTCAATTGATAAAATTATGTCCGCTTCATTATTAAATAGGATAACGGTTAATCCTGAAATTGCCGATGGCAATCCTACTATTCGTAACAAAAGATACACAGTAGAAGGTTTGCTGGAATACCTGGCGGCAGGAGATACAATTGAAGAGTTGCTTGAAGAATTTCCCGACCTTGAAAAAGAAGATTTTCAGGCCTGCATTCAATATGCTGTTTTGAACTTAAAACAAAAGTTTGCAGAAATAAATGCCGCATGAAATTTTTAATTGATGCGCAATTACGACAATCCCTTAAGCAATTATTTCTTGAAAACGGGCATGATTGCATTCTTACTTTAGACCTGCCTCTTGGCAATCTCACACTGGATAGAATAATCAATAAAATATCTATTGAAGAAAAGAATTTTGATTACAAAAGACAGCGATTTTTTTCACAGCTTTATTATAAAAATGAACCGTATAAACTAATTTTTGTGAAGATGGGAAACACATCGAAAAATGATTTGAGAAGTTTTTTCGAAGAAAAATTCGTTGAAATTATTTCTCATATAGAAAAGGAAGATGTGGTTTTGCTTAAAAAGATATAATTGTAATGAATTTTCAAAATTTCACTCCTCAACAAGCTGTTCCAAAAATAAAACAATACTGTGCTTACCAGGAAAGATGTCATGCCGAAGTGCGGGACAAATTAGTTTCTTTTGGATTGAATAAATCTGAAGTAGAAGAAATCATTTACACCTTAATCACTGAAAATTATTTGAATGAAGAACGCTTTGCCATTCATTATGCCGGCGGAAAATTCCGAATGAAACAATGGGGGAAAAATAAAATAAAGCAATCTCTAAAACAAAAACAAGTCAGTGATTATTGTGTGAGGAAAGCATTGAAAGTAATTGATGAAAAAGAATACCAAAAAACTTTTCAAAAATTAGCGGAACAAAAAATAAAAACATTAAAAAGCGAGAAAAATAATTTCATTAAGAAAAGAAAGTTGCAGGATTTCTTATTGCAGAAAGGTTTTGAGAATGACTTGATAAGAGAAGTGGTTAATAACATTTAAAATCTTTAATTAATAGCTCTGTTATAAAGCAAATAACTTTGCGCTCTATTTCTGAAATATGTCATCGGTCACCATCACGATTATACAAACAAATCTTCATTGGGAGGATAAAAGGGCCAATCTTAAAATGCTTCAGCAAAAAATTGAAGACATGAAAGAGAAAACCGAAATCGTTGTTCTTCCTGAAATGTTCACTACCGGATTTAGTATGAAACCAGAAATTCTAGCAGAAAGAATGGATGGAGAAACCGTGCAATGGATGAAAAGAATCGCTGCCGAAAAAAAAATAATTCTTACCGGAAGTGTGATTATTGAAGAAGACGGAAAATATTTTAACCGCCTCATCTGGATGCTTCCGAACGGTGAATATGGCGTTTATGATAAAAGGCATTTGTTTGCTTATGCTGATGAACATGCTCATTATGCAGCAGGAAATAAAAAATTAATCGCGTCAGTAAAAGGATGGAAAATCAATTTGCAGATATGTTATGATTTGCGTTTTCCGGTTTGGACAAGACAGGATTTTCAATCAGAAAATAAATATGACTTGCTGATAAACGTAGCCAACTGGCCTGGAAAAAGAAGCATTGCCTGGCAAACTTTATTGCGGGCAAGAGCGATAGAAAACCAATGTTTTGTAGTGGGAGTAAATCGCACCGGGGCAGATGGAAATAAAATATATTACAGTGGTGACAGTGCAATTATTGACCCGTTAGGCGAAATTATTTATGAAAAAAACAAGGAAGAAGAAGTTGTGACTTATACTCTGTGGAAAGAAAAAATAACAGAAACCAGAAATCGATTTCCTTTTTGGAAGGATGCAGATTCGTTTATCATAAAAGATATATAATGCTGTTTCATGTCAATTTTTTCATAACATAAACAGCAAAAGAACAAATAACAGAGATTTATTCTTCCAAAAAATACGAATCTCTGTTATTTACAAATATTTGCCCGGGAATTACAATGCGAGAGTTAGAGCCCGATTTTACTTTTCGTCTCTTTTTTTAAGTTCTTCGATTTCCCTTTCAATCTTTTGGATAGTTGCGTTAATATTACTGAGCCGTTTACCGTTTTTTGATATTTTAAAAGTGGGATGTACAGTTTTTAATTCTTCTTTGTACTCTGCTAATTGGTCTTTGAGGGTTCGTAGTTTGCCTGCAACTTCATTATTTCTAACAGGTCGTGCCATAAGTTTTGTTTTTATATAAAATATGAAATTAAATGAAAAAAATCATCTTCCTCAAAAAAAAATTTGCAATTTTTTTTTATTAGAACAAAACAAGTTTAATCGATTTTTAGTTTGTCGGCAAAAACAATAAAAATAGGAAGATTATAACATAAGAAAGCCGCAATGAAACTATAAACATAGTAATTAGTCGTAATTTTGCATTCTTCTCAAATTCTATGAGCGACGAAATAAAACATGAATGCGGCCTTGCTTTTATTAGGCTGCGCAAACCGTTCTCTTATTACCGGCAAAAATATGGTACTGTTTTATATGGACTGAATAAGCTGTACCTGCTGATGGAAAAGCAGCATAACCGCGGCCAGGACGGCGCAGGAATCGCCTCCATTAAATTAAATACAGAGCCGGGCTATCCGTTTCTTCACAGGAACAGAAGCGTTGCCAATCAGGCAATTGCTGACCTTTTTTCACAAATTGGAAACCAGGTAAATGAAATAAAAAAATATCACCCGGACATTGAGCAACATGCGGGCCTGATGAAAGGGCATATTGATTTTTTGGGCGAGTTATTGCTCGGGCATTTACGCTACGGAACCCAGGGAAAAAACAATTTGGAATTTTGCCATCCTTTTATCAAAAGAAATACAATTCCCGCACGAAATCTCGCGTTGGCAGGTAATTTTAATCTCATTAATAAAGACGAATTATTTTCAATTATCAACAGTCCACGTAGCGAAAAGGACCGTGAGAGCGACCTTGGAGCAATGATGGATGTAATTCAGCATTTTTTAATAAAAGCCGATGAAAGTTGCCCTGAAGGTTGTGACATTGCTGAGGTTTTAAAAAAATCAGTTCCTTATTTTGATGGTGGATTTACATTTGGCGGCCTCACCGGAAACGGAACCGGCTTCGTAGTAAGAGACGCACATGGAATCAGGCCGGCTTATTATTATGCTGATGAGGAAGTAATTGTAGCCGCCAGCGAACGCGCTGCCATCCGCACCGCTTTTAATGTTCCTGAAAATCAGGTAAAAGAATTGATGCCGGGAAATGCGTTGATTACCGCTCCAAACGGAGAATATTCTATTCAACAAATACTTGAACCAAAAGAAAGAAAAGCATGCAGCTTTGAGCGCATTTATTTTTCAAGAGGAGGCGATGAGAAAATTTATCGCGAAAGAATTGCATTGGGTTATCATTTGAGCGAAAGAGTTTTGAAAGCGGTTGATTATGATTTAAAAAATACCATTTTTTCCTTTATTCCAAATACGGCTGAAACCGCTTTTTATGGAATGATAAAAGGAGCTGAAGATTATCTGAACAAAATAAAGATTGACCGTATTTTAAGCTGGGGAAAGGATTATGATCCGGAGAAGCTTGCCGAGATGGTAAACCGGAAAGTGCGAATGGAAAAAATCGCAATAAAAGATGTGAAACTGCGCACTTTTATTACTGAAGACAATAGTCGCAACGAAATGGTGCAACACGTTTACGATATCACTTATGGCACGGTAAGAAAAGGAATTGATACGTTGGTTGTAATTGATGATTCGATTGTAAGAGGAACCACTTTGCGTGAAAGTATTATTCGCATGTTGGCGCGGTTGGAACCGAAAAAAATTATCGTTGTTTCGTCTGCTCCGCAAATCAGATATCCTGATTGTTATGGAATTGACATGAGCAAACTGGGAGAGTTTGTTGCTTTTAAAGCGGCGATGGAGTTGATAAAAGAAAGAGGAATGGAACCCATGCTGGCTAATCTTGTTGAAAAATGTAAAGAATTGAAACGCAATAACCAATTGCATACTGTAAATCTTGTTCGTGAAGTTTACAAACCGTTTACTTTGGAAGAACTCGATCAAAAAATTGCTCAGTTAATCACTCCTCCTGAAATTAATCTTCCTGTAGAAGTTATTTATCAAACCATTGAGGATTTGCATGATAGTTGCCCGACCAATTTAGGCGACTGGTATTTTACCGGGAATTATCCTACCCCCGGCGGAAATCGCGTGGTGAACACTGCTTTTTTAAATTATATGGAAGGGAAGAATGTGAGAGGGTATTAATGATTGAATTGTTACCTTATTGATTACTTTGTACTTCCGATATTTTTCGAAGCTTTCTCAGCAATTATTTCTAAAAATATTTCCTTTAAAGTTAATGGAATAATTTTGGCAATATTCTTTCCAAATGACTCCTGAAAAATACATTATCGGAATAGACATTGGAACCGGCAGCACCAAAGCGGTTGCGCTGGACAGCAAAGGAACAATTATCGGCAATTCTCAAACTTTTTATCCAACACAAAGTCTTCATCCCGAATTTTCAGAACAAGACCCTGAAGTGATATGGCAGGCATTTGCAGATTGTATAACGAAATTAATCGCGGATGTAAAGTATACGCCGCTTTCTATAAGCCTCAGCAGTGCGATGCACAGCCTGGTTGTAATAGATAAAAACAACAAGCCCATTTCCCCTTTGATTACCTGGGCCGATACAAGAAGTGGTGATATTGCGCAGCGAATAAGAAAATTGCCGGAAGCAGAAAAGCTTTATCAAACGACAGGGACGCCTATTCATTCCATGACCCCGTTGTGTAAAATCATCTGGCTCAAAGAAAATGCGCCTGAAATATTTACTGCTGCTTTTAAATTTATTTCAATCAAAGAATTTATTTGGTACCGATTATTTAAAGTTTATCAGATTGATCATTCTATTGCTTCTGCCACCGGCTTGTTCAATATTGAAAGTTTAAAATGGAATGAGTTTTCTTTAAAATTGTGCGGCATAAATGCTTCACAACTATCAGAAATTGTTCCCACCAATTTTCTCAGAAAAAATGCTGACTCTTCTGTTTTGTCTTTATTGAACATTTCTGCGGAAACTTTTTTCTGTATCGGTGCAAGTGATGGTTGTACAGCAAACGTAGGAAGTTATGCCATAGAAAAAGGAACTGCTGCTTTAACCATCGGAACCAGCGGCGCGGTTCGTATCGCTTCACCAAAACCGATTTTTGATTTTGCTTCGATGTCGTTTAATTATTTGCTCGATGAAAAAACTTTCATTTGTGGTGGCCCGGTGAACAATGGAGGAAATGTGGTAGATTGGTTATTTGAGGCTATTTTAAATAATCCAAAGCCTTCTGAAACCGACTTCGAACATCTTTTTAAAATGATTGAAACGGTTCCTGCGGCAAGCGAAGGATTAATTTTTTTGCCGTATATTTTTGGTGAAAGAGCGCCGGTTTGGGATGAAAAATCGACCGGGATATTTTTTGGAATTAAATCATCTCATACAAATGCATTTTTTCTTCGCGCTACGATTGAGGGTATTTGTTATTCAATGAAACAGGTAATGGAAATTGTGGAATCATCCACCAATAAAATTGTACAACTCAACGTTGGCGGTGGTTTCATTCATTCGAAAACATGGATGCAGATTCTTGCAGATATTACCGGTAAAAAACTTGGGGTCATTGAAAGTGAAGATTCCTCAGCAATTGGAGCTGCTTTGATAAACATGCAAGTATTAAAAATGATTGAAGAATATGATTCTCTGCAACCAAAAAATGATTTGGTTGTTGAACCGGATTTAGAGAAACATAAAATTTATGAAAAGTATTATGCGGTTTTTGAAAATCTTTATAAACCGATGAAAGATCTGATGCATGAGGATTACCAGGTGAATACTAAAAACATGGAACAGTAAACAAAGAAAAATTATTGTTTTTTATTTCCATGCATTTTCCAAAAATCTAACCCAGTTTTTCCACATAATATTCTGTACATCGTCATCCGAATAACCGCGTTGCTGCAGGATTTCAGGAATTTTTTGCAAATCAGCAATCGTGTTTAAATCCGCAGGACATTGCTCTCTGCCAAACGCTCCATCAAGGTCTGTTCCTATTCCTGAATGCAAAGAATTGCCGGCAATTTGGCAAACATGATCAATATGATCAATCACTGTTGAAATAAACACGCCTTCTTCTTTTGGTTTTGATTTTCCACGAATCCAGTTTGGCTTCAACATCCATGCATCAAAAGCGCCGCCAATAACGGCCCCGCGTTCTATCAACACTTTTATTTGTTCATCGGAAAATTGCCGGTTGTGAGGAACCAATGAACGGCAATTGTTATGGCTGGCCCAAACAGCGCCATTAAAATTTTCCAATGCTTGCCAAAAGCTTTCATCACACAAATGCGTTGCGTCTAAAATTATATTCAGCCGTTCCATTTCCTTTAATAATTCTATTCCTTTATTTCCAATTCCTCCTTCGGAATCTGTTCCATAAGCATAAACTCCCGGACCGTAATGAGCCGGCCCAATTGCGCGTAATCCATTCTGGTAAGACTTTTCAAGATAATGCATATTGATAATCGAATCGGCTCCCTCCAAACTCAAAACATATCCTATCGGTAGTTTTTCTTCTCCTTTCTTCAACCATTTTTCAACGTGGTTTTTTAATGAAACCCCATTATTAATTTGAATTAATTCTCCACGATCTTCCATGGCTTTATACCACGAAAATTGACCCTGCGTTTGCGCCCATGCCTGCTCCTGGGAATTCCATCCTTGCAATTTACTTTCTGGTTTTACAAATCTTGCAATCAAAGTAGCGACGCAAATTCCTATATTTCCTTTGCGCATTTCTGAGAAGGAAATGGTTCCATTTCCCCGGTCCGGTTTATCTTTTAACCCTTTTTCCTGCTCGCGAATTTCTTCAAGAGGTCGCGACAAATCGCGATTCCATTCGATCGCATTCATGCTGAGATCGAGATGTGCATCAAAAATAAAACCGGACATTCTATGTGTTTATTAAATTGTAATTTTCTTTTTTCTTGCAACGACATTCCATTTATCGACAACGTTCCCATTTTCCACAATCACAGCTTCATCATATAAAGCAACCGTTGGACAAATGTGATAAGGAACGCCATACAATACATCACCGACATGAAGTTTTTCCCAATCTTTTACTTCTACCACCAAATGCTCTTCGCTTTGCGAACGCACTTCGTAATCCGAAAGATTCAGGAAAAAAATTCTTTTTGAAATCGGATTTTCTGCGGCAACCGATTTGTGCCCAAGGTCAGTCGTAATCAGTCCACGCGCTGGTTTTGAAATAATTCTCGTCATTAAAATTGCCGCAAATTCAAAAGGCTGTTCTGCCAATAATTGATCATAACCATAATCCCACAACAAACAAGTTCCGGGGCTGCAATCAACTTCTTTATTCAATGCATGGACAGTAAAGGTCGGTGTTCCTCCTGCAATAATTTTTACATTTTGCAAATCCGAATTTGCCATTATTTGTTGCTTTACTGTATTTACGTTTTCAAATCCTATTTGACACTGTTCTTTTCTCAACTCAAAATCTGCTTCACGGATGTGGCCATCATAAAGATGCAAGCCTTCAAATTGAAGATTGGGAAGTTTTTGAATTTGCAAAAACAAATCGAAAATCTGTTCCGGCGCAATTCCTGTTCGATGCATTCCTGCATTTACATCAATAAAAACAGTTGCTTTCAGATTTTCTTTTTCGAATAAATCGTTCAGCATTTTTGCTGACTCAACATTGTCAATCAAAGAAGCGAAATGAATGTGAGGATATTTTTTGATGAGCGAAATAAAACGGTTTGCTTTTGTAAAATTCAATTGGTAAGCAAGAAGAATATTTTTAGCGCCAGTCTCTGAAAGCATTTCTGCTTCAGCGATCGTGGCACATTTGAATCGTGAAATGCCTGCCTTTAATTGCATCTTCACAATCTCTGCCATCTTGTGAGTTTTTATATGCGGCACCAATCTTTTTGCATTGCCTGCAATGCTGATCATGGTTTCAATATTTTGTGCCACATGATCATTGTAAATCAGCAACGCCGGAGAATCAATTTCATCAGGATCCTTTAATTTATACCAGTTTTTTTCATCCATCTTAAAATACTTTTTACGCTAATTCAAAAATCGCCTCTATTTCTACAGGAATATTTCCAGGCAAAGAACCCATGCCCACTGCGCTTCTGACACCAATTCCATCCTCACCCCAGATTTGTGCAAACAATTCACTGCAACCATTAATGACATAGGGTTGTTGTTCAAAATCAAGCGTACAATTTACCATACCAAAAACTTTTATTACTCGTTTTATTTTATCCAGGCTTCCAAGTCCTGCTTTCAGCGTTGCCAGTATCGTTAATCCGGTTTGCCTGGCCGCAAGCTTTGCTGCATCTCCATTTATATCAAAACCTACCTTTCCTTTTATCAACGAACCGTCTTCCATTACGGGTCCGTGGCCGGAAACATAAATTAAATTTCCTGATTGAAGGAAAGGTTTATAAATGCCGCCGGGCTTTGGTTGAGGCGGTAAAGTGAAACCTGCTTCTTGCAGTTGTTGATCGGGAGTTTGTTGCATAAAAACAATTTAGACATATTTAAACACTTGCTCAGAAACGATAAAGTTAAATATTTTAGCAGCAGGATAGGAAGGGCTTTGAAAATTCTAAATTCTGAATATTTGTGCTTTTACCGGAGAGCTTACAATAAAAAGCAGGCCTTTCTGCAAAAGCCTGCTTTTTTTATTTATAAAAGGTAAAGACGTTTACAACAAATAATGTTTGCCGGAACCGTATAAATTCTTAAACATCTTCTTTAAAATATATAATTTATCTATCCATTCATTTTCTCCCTTGGATTTGTATTCATCCATATAATGTTCTACTTTTTCCACAGTATCTTCCGCATTGTCCAGCAGTTCACTTGTTTTGTTCTTTATGTTTGCGAAAAATTCATCCCGCTCCTCTTTGGGCATACTGAAAAATTTAATCAAAGCCAAACCAGCAGCAGCTCCCAGGATAATTGCAGCAACTTTATTTGTTTTTGCCATATTCTTAAGTTTTTAAGTTCTTAGTTTTGTCAGATATGAAAAATCGTTTTAAAAAATATACCATACACAAACCGTTCCTGTTTTTTTTATTTTTCCTTTTTTATTCAATTGCTCATGCACAATTCTTTCCTCCTAAAAATTATCCGAAGGATTATTTTATTTATCCGGTCGATGCAAAAATTAGCCTTGCTGCAAATTTTGGCGAATTGCGCCCCAATCATTATCATATGGGATTAGATTGCCGGACTAACCAGGTTATAAACCGTCCGGTAAAAGCGGCTGCAGCCGGATATATTGCACGGGTTACTGTTGCGCCGTTCGGTTTTGGTCAGGCGATTTATGTTAATCATCCAAATGGATTAACGACTGTTTATGGACATTTGCACAGCTTTTTTCCCGCTTTGGAAAAATATGTAAAAGAGCAACAATACAACCAGGAATCCTGGAATGTGGATCTGAAAATTCCTCCTGCTTTATTTCCTGTAAAACAAGGCCAGCTTATTGCCAACAGCGGAAACACCGGCGGTTCGCAGGGCCCGCATTGTCATTTTGAAATCCATGATACAAAGACAGATAAAGTGTTAAACCCACTTTTATTCAACCTGCCGATTCCCGACAACGTTTCGCCAACCATCGTAAGTTTGTACATGTATGACAGATGTAAAAGTACTTACAGCCAATCGCCGCAACATTTGCCAATAAAAAAAATAAGTGAAAAGTATACAACTGTTGAAAATGTAATTTCTGTTCATACGGATAAAATCAGCTTTGGAATTTCTGCCAACGACAAACAATCCGGCTCCAATAATCCAAATGGAATTTATGAAGCGATTATTTACCTGGATGAGCAGCCGCTTTCAGCGTTTCAACTGGACAGCATTACTTATGATGAATCGAGGTATGTGAATGCAAATATTGATTATAAAACGCGTGCTGCCGGCGGCCCTTATATTCAGCATCTTTCAAGATTGACCGGCTATCCTCAAGGAGTGTATAAAGACATCAACGGTGATGGCGTGATTGAATTAAAAGATACGAACGTTCACCAGGTAAAAATTGTGGTAAAAGATGCGCGAAATAACTCTTCGGTTCTTCAGTTTAAAATCAAAAAAGGATTGATTGTAGAAACAGGTAAACCAGATAATATTGAATACCAGAAAAAAGAATTTCAGCCGGGATTTGTAAACGTTTTTGAAAATGAAAACGTGCAGGCTTATTTGCCGGTTGGCACTTTATACGATTCCGTGGCTTTTTCTTATTCTGAAAAAAAATCTACGGCGTCCCAAAGCTATTCTTCCATTTATTCTATTCTTTCCGGACTGATTCCGGCTCAAAATTATTTTACAGTAAGAATAAAAGCTGATAAAAATATTCCGAAGAATCTTAGTGATAAAATGTTGATGAAAAGGAGCTGGAATGGCAAAAGCGATGTGGTAAAAGCTACGAAAAGCGGCGATTGGTATTCCGCGAAATTTAATGCTTTTGGAAATTTTGGATTAATTGCAGATACCGTGCCTCCGGTAATCAAGGCAAACTTTCACGATCATGCGATACTTTCTCATTCGAAAGAAATTGTAATTACACCAAAGGATAATAATGACGAAGTAAAAAATTTTCGTGCAGAATTGGATGGTAAATGGTTGCGTTTTAGCAATGATAAAGGCCGTTCATTTATTTATATTTTTGATGAAAAATGCAGTTCCGGAGCGCATGAATTAAAAATTTCTGCAGAAGATGAAGCAGGAAATAAAACAGAAACAATTTTACATTTTACCCGATAAAAATTTTATAAAATGACTCATTTAACAGAAGGAGAAAAAGCGCCCGATTTTACAACAAAAGATCAAAATGGAAACACGGTTTCTTTAAAAGATTTTCGCGGAAAAAAAGTAGTGCTTTATTTTTATCCGGAAGATGATACGCCAACATGCACCATCGAAGCATGCAATTTAAGAGACAATTATGACGAGTTGAAAAAAGCCGGATTTGTGATTTTGGGAATAAGCCCCGATGACAAAACGAAGCACAAAAAATTTGAAGAAAAATATGATCTGCCATTCACTTTATTGGAAGATCCGCAGAAAAGAATAATTGACAAATACGGTGTTTGGGGCGAAAAAAATTTGTATGGAAGGAAATATATGGGCCTCCATCGAACTACTTTTTTAATTGATGAGAATGGAATTATTTTTAAAATTTTTAAAAAGCCGAAATCAAAAATACACAGCGAAGAGATTTTAAAAGCGGCTTCATAAATGAAAATAAAAAGTTGAATTATTTCTTTGTTTGTTGTAAATAAATTTCAAAAGATTTCAACTGAGATATGCCACTTCTCATTAAAGAAAACTCCTGGATAGCAAAAATCGCCGCCGGCAAATTGCAATCTGATAATGTAGCAATCGTCATTGGCAGAACAATTCATTTATATCATGTTTCAAAAGAAGATTTTTTAAAAGATGAAAAATGGCTGAGACATGAAATGTGTCATATCCGCCAATTTAAAAAGCATGGATTTCTCCCTTTTATTTTCAAATATTTATTGGAAAGTTTGCGACGAGGATACTATCAAAATAAGTATGAAATAGAGGCAAGAATGGCAGAAGATGAGTAATCGGCCGAGGAAATTTTATTTTTCAACCATCTTTTTCAATAGGTCTTCTTTCTCTAACAGTTTTTTAAACAAAACGATCTGATTTCCGGCTCTTACAAAATTTTGCCCTTCATATTTTGCACCATAATAAGTATCGTTATTCAAATGGTCCGTCAGAAAACGAATGGCTTGCATGTAGATCATAAATTTTCCGGCATAAATAAAATGATTTCTTTCCTCTGCATTTAATTCATTTCCCATTTCGGCCATATAACCATCCCATATTGATTTGAAATATGCTTCGCGGATTTCTATTTTAGAAAAATCTTTTTCTTCTTCATTTACCGGCGACAGGTAAGTGCGCATCATATCGCCAACATCGCTGATAAAATATCCGGGCATTAAAGTGTCTAAATCTATCACACACAATCCGGTGTTTTGAGAATCAAACAAGACGTTGCTTATTTTGGTATCATGATGCGTTACACGCAACTTAAATGAATGATTCCGTAAAATATTTTCGTAAATGGTTACTATATTTTTATGTTCTTTTATAAACCGAATGTATTCTTTTGATTCGTGTAACCGGAGAGGATTTCCATTTTCAAGCGCTTCTGAGAATTGCTGGTATCTGAGTGTGAGATTGTGAAAATCGGGCAAAGTAATTTTTAATTTTTCTACCGGAAATCCTGACAGCAATCTTGTAAATTCTCCAAACTTTTTGGCAGCTTCGAAAGCCTGCTGAGGCATTTCAACTGTATTGATCGTGTGCGAATTTTTCACAAATGGAATCAGTCGGAAATACCCCTTATCAGCGATATGAAGCATTTCCTCGTTACTATCGGTTTGTATCGGAGAAATAAAAAAATAATCGGGATGATGCTTTTGCAAATAATCAGCTACCGTCCTTACATTGCAAGCGATGTTTTCGGGGATCTTGAAAATCTGATCATTTACTTTCTGAAGAATATAGGAATTGTAAGAATTGTCGATTCGCCATGTGGTATTGATAAGCCCGTTACGAATCGGCACCACTTGCAAATTGCTTGTTCCTAAATTATATGCTGAAAAAAGTTCATCGGTAAGTTCCATTCCAAACTATTATCTAACAAACTTAACGTACTGATATTAAAAATAGAAACGCAAACGGTTGTTTTATTTCTTTTCGGGTAGTCTTTATTGTAAATTGCTATTTCTCAAAACAACTTTTCAATTTTTTTAATTGACTAAAATTTAAACGAATTAATCTTTTGGCGCTAAAAGATTTTTGATCAAAGTATCAGTTTCCAGGAAAACCTTTTCAAAATGCGGATGTTTCGACCAGTCAACTACGCGATGTAGTTTTCTGTTTAATGGCGCCCACCTTTGTGGTTCGCCATCCATGCTTATAACAACCGAAGGCGTATCAAAAGCATCTGCAACGTGTGAGACGCCGGTACAGTTACAAATGACGGCAAAAGCATCTTTTATCAGAATGGCCATCGCGCCAAGAGAAGTTTTTCCGGTTAAATCGATTGGAATGTGATGCATGCATTTTATCAATTCGCCGGTAATATCACTTTCTTCTTTTGTTCCCGTAATTACAATTGTAAATCCTTGCTCAATGCAATAATCGGCGATCAATGCAAAGAATTTTGGCGGCCATTGCCGGTATCGGCCGCGAGATCCGGGATGGATAATGATATAATTTTTAGGGAAAACGGGTAATAACAATTCATCAAAATCTTTTTGGTCCTGTTTGCTCAATGGAAATTCAAGATGATCACCCTGGTCGGGGATTTGTAAATGTTGCATAAGCAAAAGGTGCCTTCGTATCTCTGAGCCATGATTGGGATAAGGCATGAAAAAAGGCGAATCGACAAAACTTTTTTCATTACAAAAACCAGCGACATATTTTGCCCCAAAAGTGAACATCAATGGATTTACGATTGTTCCGTTTCCCTGCATCTGAAGCAGCAGATCGAATTTTTCCTTATGCATCAGTTTTATAAATTCGTCAAACCCTTCTTCATCAAAATGTTGTTCTGGCAAGCCAGGATAACCAGGAAAATGAATGAATTTATCAAAGTAATCTTTAAATCTGGGTACAAAATCTTTTGCCCACGGTAAGCCAAGTAAAGTGATTTTTGCATTCCGATATTGATGCCTTAGAGCACGAATGGCGGGAATTACACACAGCATATCACCGAGTTGCAAGGCCCGGAAAACGGCAATTTTTTTAATATTTGTCAGTTCTTCTGTCATACGTGCAATACTTTAAATTTGAATGCGCCATAAAGATTCCAGAAAACTGAAACAAAGGGAATCAGCAAAGAGGTCGCCACCATTTCGGAAACGTGCTTAAATGAACGCGAACTGTTTTCCAACCTTTTTAAAATAAACGATATCATCAAAAATGCCCAAGCAAACAATGAAATGAATGCGATTATTCTATTTTGCTGGAACCATTCATAAAAAAAAGTGATAAAAAAAAGGATCATTAGAAAATAACTGCGTAGAACGGGTGAACTTATTTTTTCTTTATACAACTCAGGGTGTTTTTTAAACAGCAAAGCATTGAACATGGATTTTCGTTGTTCTTTCAAACTAATGCCCCATGCAGCTTTTCGTGCAGGATGTACCACCACTGCCTCTTCTATTTTTTTGATCGGTATTTCTTCTTTTATCAGCTGAAATTCCAGGTCGCTGTCTTCCCGCCACGCCATAGTAAAAGCTTCATCAAAACCATTCACCAATTCCAGCGAACTTTTGGTGCAGGCGCAATTGGCAGTAACAAATTCTGCAGTTTCAAGGTGAGCTGTGTTTAATTCAAAATCCGTCGGCTCAGGCGATAGAGGAACAATCACTTTTCCGGTCATAGCAATTGCAGGCTGGTCATAAAATTCAAACGCGTTATAAAAATTTTTTATCCAATTTGTAGCCGGAATGCAATCATCATCAGTAAAAAGGATTAATTGTCCTTTTGCTATCCGCCATCCGGCATTTCTTGCAGCTGCAGGACCTTTTTTCAAAGGCAAAGAATAACAAAATATATTTGAAAAGAAATCAAAAAAAGCTGATTGAGCCATCATGTTATTGGTATCTTCATCCAGCCCGTCTGTCACAACAATTATTTCATATTCATTTTCAGGAAAATCCTGTGACACCAACGCTTCCAGACACCGTTTCAATAACAGAGGCCGCTTATAAGTCGGAACAATTATGGAGACTTTTACTGACATATTCTTTCAACATTTTTTATCATTTAATTATTTTTTTCCAATAAAAAAGAATTGATAACCAAGGCATCGAACGGTGACGTCCAGAAACATTCAATCGCATCGCGGGGTGTACACACAATCGGCTCACCGCGCGTATTAAAAGAGGTATTTACCAGAACCGGAACGCCGGTTAATTTTTTGAATTCTTTTAAAAGTTCATGATAGCGCGGATGCTGTTTTTCATTCACAGTTTGAATCCGGGCAGTTCCATCCACATGCCGTACAGCAGGAATTTTATCAGCTTTATCTGATCTTACACAATACACAAATAGCATATAAGGCGATTGTTCTGCTCCCTCAAACCATTCATTCGCTTCACTTTCCAATACTACCGGTGCTACAGGCCTGAAATCTTCGCGATCTTTTATATCATTTAATTTTGCCTGCATCTCAGCATGAATTGGGGAAGCAAGAATAGAACGCGCCCCCAAAGCACGAGGGCCAAATTCCATTCTTCCCTGGAACCAACCAATGATTTTATCTTCTGCTAATATCGCTGCTGTTTCTTTCGCCACGTTTTCTAATTTCCGGTAAGGAACTTTCGTCCATTTTAAAAAATTCTCTACTTCTTCATCCGAATATTCTGGACCCCAATAGCAATGTTCCATTGTGAAAGCTTTGCTTTCATCTTTTCTTAACTGCGCATCAACCCACAATGCAGCTCCAAGCGCAGTTCCTGCATCTCCTGATGCAGGCTGAACCCAAATATTTTTGAAATTACTGTAATCCCGAATTACACCATTCAATACACAATTGAGCGCCACCCCGCCGGACATACACAGGTTTTCTTCGCCAGTTTCTTTTTGAAACCAATTCACCAATTGCAAAACAGTTTCTTCCAAAACCTTTTGTAAAGAATAAGCAATGTCAAAATGATGAGGTAAAAATGGTTCGTCTTTCTTTCTTGCTTTCCCAAATCGCTCTTCAAGATTTAACTCACTGATCGTGTATTTTCCGTTTTCGCCCACATGAATCATGGATCGGAACTCATTTAAATAAACGGGTTTTCCATAAGAGGCAAGTGCCATTACCTTATATTCATCCGAGGAATGTAAAAAGCCTAAATAACTGGTTACCTCTTCATACAACAAGCCCAGAGAATGCGGCATAAAGACTTCTGAAATTTTTGTAAGTTCCTTTCCTTCGCCCAGATAATAACTGGTAGTTGTTTTTTCTCCTCTTCCATCAATGGTCAGCACCGCCGCATGTGAAAATGGTGACGGGAAGAAAGCGCTTGCTGCATGGGCGATGTGATGCTCCACATAATGCCATTTTTCAAGTGATGGCTTGGCGCCGGCAAATCTTTTCTGCAAATGATGTGGATATCCATCAGCCAACTGTCGGGGTGCATTAATAATGAAAGACAAAAATAAAGGATCCCATTCTGCCTGGCCATCCTCTGGTTTTTCACGAACAGGTGAATACGGGATCGACACTTTAGGTTCATCTAAATTGTCTGCAAGAATTTTCGGGTCAAAAGAATAAGCAATTTCATCCACATCCTTTAAATGAATGCCCGCCACACCCAAGCAATAGTCTATTGCATGATAGGGCAATTGATAGGTAGAAAAAGGAACCGGCCTTTTTCCATGCTTAATATGAGTAAAGCGTTCTTCTTCGGCAGCCGCTAATAGGTTACCATCTTTTAAAATACATGCTGCTGAATCATGAAACACTGCATTAATTCCTAAAATATACATGCGACAATTTTTCCTTTCTTTATAAAATGATTTTATAAACTATAAATCCAAATACTGCACCAACCGTTATTTTGCTATAAGCGAGCAGATTGTTTCTTTAAGTGAATGAAAATAAATTGCTCTTTTATTTTCCAATTCCTGTCCATTCTTTTGCTGTATGCTATTAGAACCCCTTGATTTTACAAATACATAAAGCCAGGGAAAAATATCAAGATTTTTTTTTAAGTACAACTTGAATTTTTTTTACTGAAGTATGTAGAAACACTTCTACAAACGTTTTCACCGTAGTACTTTTTATTTCACAAAACTTCTTTTTTTAACAAGACGGCTTGCTTTCGTAACGACAGGAAGTTGTTGGCATATTTTTTATTTTTTAAAAGTGAAAGTGCGGCCGTTGCTCACTATAATGAAAAGAAGATGAAAACCCAAAAACACCCGATTTCCATATTCACATGGCATATTCACGGAAGTTATCTTTATTATTTATCGCAGGGAGATTACCAGATTTATATCCCGGTGTCCAGCGAAAAACCGGAAGGTTATTATGGAAGGGGGAACACTTTTCCGTTTGGTGATAATGTGATAGAAATACCGGCAGAAGAAGTAAAAAATTTAGAGGTAAATGCGATCTTGTTTCAATCCAGTAAAAACTGGCTTGTAGATCAGTATGAAATACTTTCTGAAGAGCAAAGGCAGCTACCTCGTATTTATCTTGAACATGATCCGCCACAACATTCGCCTACTGATACAAAGCATGTGGTCAATGATCCGGAAGTGCTGGTCGTGCATGTTACTCACTTTAATAAATTGATGTGGGATAATAAAAACAGTAAACAAGTGAAAGTGATTGAACATGGTGTGATTGAACCGAATGTAAAATATACCGGCGAATTAGAAAAAGGAATTGTGGTTGTCAACAATTTGCAACGTCGGGGCAGAAGATTCGGAGCGGATATTTTTACTGAGGTCAGCAAACAGATACCCCTTGATTTAATAGGAATGGACTCAAAAGAAAATGGAGGTTTAGGTGAAATAACTCACACGCAGATTCCGGAATTTATAAGCCATTATCGTTTTTTCTTTAACCCCATCAGATATAGCAGCATGGGTTTGGCAGTGATTGAAGCAATGATGACCGGTTTGCCCGTTTTGGCACTCGGTACAACCGAACAGGCTAGCGTCATTAAAAACTATGAAACCGGATTTATTGACAGCGATGTTGATTACCTGGTTCATAAAATGAAACTTCTTTTAACAAATAAATCCTTGGCACATAAAATTGGAGAAGAAGGAAAAAAATATGCCGTTGACCGGTTTGATATAAATCGTTTTACAGAAGAATGGAAAAATATTTTTGAATCAGTAGTTGCTAAAAATGAAAATCATGAAAAAAAGAATCGCATTTATCAGTGAACATGCATCACCACTTGCAACATTGGGCGGTGTGGATAGCGGCGGCCAGAATGTATACGTGGCAGAACTGCCCAAACAGTTGGTAAAACTTGGTTATAATGTAGATATTTTTACCAGGAAAGAAAGTGCAGAAATAAATGAAATTATTACGTGGCTTCCCGGAATCAGGGTGATCCATATAAAAGCCGGCCCCGAAAAAGTTGTAGCAAAAGAAAAGTTACTTGCGCTGATGGAAGAGTTTGCTAATAATATGATCGCTTTTATCAGAAAGGAAGAAGTTATATATGAATTGATTCATGCAAACTTTTTTATGTCCGCTTTGGTAGCTTCCAAAGTAAAAAAAGTTTTTCATATTCCTTACGTTGTTACCTTTCATGCACTCGGCCTTGTCAGAAAAATTCATCAGAAAGAAATGGATCAGTTTCCTGCCGAACGCATTGAAATAGAAAGGCGGACCTTTAGAAACGCTGATCACATTATTGCGGAATGCCCTCAGGATAAAGAGGATATGATTCGGTTGTACCATGCACCTCCCGAAAAAATATCCATTGTTCCTTGTGGATTTAGCGCTAAAGAATTTTATCCCATTGACAAAAAAAAGGCAAGGAGGATATTAGGATTTAACGAGAATGAAAAAATTATTTTGCAACTTGGCCGGATGGTTCCGCGAAAAGGTGTGGACAATGCCATCAGGGCATTGGGGCAACTGAAAAAAGATGCCAATTCGCTGCGACTCGTGATAGTAGGAGGCGAACATGACAAGCCGGATCCTTCATTAAGCCCGGAGTTGTCAAGATTAAAAAGCATCGCAGAAGAAGAAGGTGTAGATTCATCTGTTGTTTTTACAGGAAGAAAGCAAAGAGATGCGTTGAAATTTTATTATGCAGCCTCTGATGTATTTATTACAACTCCGTGGTATGAGCCATTTGGAATTACGCCACTTGAAGCAATGGCGTGTGGAACACCCGTGATTGGCTCAAATGTAGGAGGTATTAAGTTTACAGTAGAAGAAGGAAAAACAGGCTTTCTTGTTCCGCCACACGACCCGAAGGCATTGGCAACGAAAATAGAAAAATTAATAGCAGATGAAAAACTTTTATCCTCCATGCATCATAACGCCGTAAAGCGTGTTAACAAATATTTTACCTGGAAGTCGGTTGCTCTTTCCTGTCATCATTTGTATGAAAGTATCATTTTAGCTAATCATAAACAAACAAGCCCTTCAAAACTCATCAGCATCGATACCTTGGCTGCCAATGCCGGTTATTTATTAGATCCTTTTTATTTAACACATAATGTGCCGGCTATAAATGAATAAAGCGATTTTTATTGACAAAGACGGCACACTGATCAAAGACGTCCCGTACAATGTAAATCCTGCTCTCATCGATTTTGAAGAATACGCATTTGAAAGTTTGTATTTGCTGCAGCAGAAAGGGTATTATGTGATTATTGTTTCCAATCAGCCGGGAATCGCGCTTGGATATTTCAAAGAAGACGAATTGAAAGGAGTGGAAGAAAAAATTAAAAATTCATTGTTGCAAAACAAAGTGAATCTGAACGGATTTTATTATTGTCCACACGCTCCTGCCGACAACTGTAATTGCCGAAAACCGAGGCCCGGTATGCTTTTTAAAGCGGCAAAAGATTTGGAAATAGATCTTTCTAAGTCCTGGATGATTGGTGATATTTTAAATGATGTGGAAGCCGGCAGAATGTCGGATTGTAGAACGATTTTGATTGATAACGGCAATGAAACCGAGTGGATATGGAACAGAGAAAGGATTCCGCATTTTATCGCCAATAATTTAAAAGCCGCTTCCGAAATCATCATGCTTAACGCATCTTAAAAAATATTTTGTGATAACTGATTGGACAAATTGTAAAAATATTTTGGTGATTCGCGCCGATAACATGGGAGATTTGCTCATGTCGCAGCCGGCGATTCGCGCGTTGAAAGAAACATTTGGATGCAGGATTACTTTACTTACCTCCACAATGGGAAATCTAATTGCGCCATTTGTTCCGGAAATTGATGAGACGATTGTAGCCGATTTACCTTGGATAAAAACAAACGAACCGGTAGATCAAAATAGCATTTTTTCTCTCTTGGAAAAATTGAGAAATTATCAATTTGACGCAGTAGTGGTATTTACTGTTTATAGCCAGAATCCTTTAGCAGCAGCAATGCTGGCTTATATGGCGGGCATTCCAAAAAGACTCGCCTATTGTCGTGAAAATCCTTATTACCTTCTTTCGGATTGGATGATTGAAAAGGAACCTTACTCATTTATACAGCACCAGGTAAAAAGAGATTTAGAACTGGTGGAATCGGTGAATGCAAAAACAACGGATAAGCACATAAAAATCATTTTTTCAGAAACAGCGAAAAAAAATGCGTTAAAGAAATTAGCCGACTCAGGTGTCAACCTTGAAAAAGATTGGATTGTTATTCATCCGGGTGTAAGTGAAACGAAAAGAGAATACCCGCAAGAGAAATGGATAGAAACGGGAAAATTAATAAGGGATGAAATTAATTTTCAAATCATAATTACCGGCGCAGGATCTGAAAAAGAAATAGCAGACAATATTCAAAAAGGTATAGGAGAAAATTCATTTTCAATGGCGGGTGTTTTTTCAATTGAAGAATTTATCGCACTCATCAGTATGGCCCCTTTGGTAATTTCTGTAAATACTGGAACTGTTCATATCGCCGCAGCTACACAAACGCCGGTAATTGTTTTATATGCGCTTACCAATCCTCAGCATACTCCCTGGGAAGTGCCTTCCAAAGTGTTATTTTATTCTGTTACAGAAAATTTGCGCAGCAAAAATGAAATTGTTCGCTTTGTAACCGAGCAAATAATGGATAAAAATGTGGAACTCCCGAATCCTTTTCAAATATTGCAGGAAACTGAAAAATTATTGAAAATGCAGGAAGTCTAAATTTTTACAATAAGGACGTTTTTCCAGTAAATAAAGAAATATCTTCTTTTTGTATTTTGCAAAGCATTTACCGATTGTACCTCTTGAAAGAGAAAGATAATTTACTCTATTTGTTGCTTTACTGTTTGCCAAAACATTCCGAATCACATTCTCCGTCAACAGTTTCGCGAGTTTCGATAGCTTGAATTTCTTTCTGAAATCTGTACCTTTGCATACTTTTTATTTTAGTGGAGGATTATAATTAATGAAGCAGAAATATCGCGAATATAAGCAGTTGGATCTTGCGGAAATAGCTGACAACATTCTCAAAACCTGGAGCGAAGAAAAAGCATTTGAAAAAAGTGTTTCCAACCGGGATGGAAAAACGCCTTTTGTTTTTTATGAAGGTCCGCCAAGCGCCAACGGAATGCCCGGTATTCATCATGTTATTTCCAGAACTTTAAAAGACCTGGTTTGCCGTTATAAAACCATGCAGGGTTTCCAGGTGAAACGCAAAGGCGGTTGGGATACACATGGATTGCCGGTAGAGCTTGGTGTAGAAAAACTTTTAGGAATTACGAAAGAAGATATTGGAAAATCTATTTCTGTTGAAGAATATAATGCCACTTGCCGACGTGAAGTTTTAAAATTTAAAGATAAATGGGATGAAGTAACCCAGAAAATGGGTTATTGGGTTGATTTAAAACATCCTTATATCACTTTTGAAAATGATTATATTGAAACACTTTGGTGGATTCTGAAAGAATTGTATAAAAAGGGCTATTTGTATGAAAGTGTTAGCATTCAACCTTATTCTCCCGCTGCGGGAACGGGGTTAAGTTCGCATGAACTAAATCAACCGGGAACTTATAAAGATGTAAAAGACACCAGCGCAACGGTAATGTTCAGAGTAAACAGGAATTCAAAATCTGAATTTTTGTTTGAAAGTGATGAATCTGACGAGCTGTTTTTCCTCGCCTGGACAACTACTCCATGGACTTTACCTTCGAATCTTGGATTAACCGTTGGCGTCAATATTGAATATTCTTTAGTCAGAACTTTCAATCCATATACTCATTTACCAATAAATGTGATTCTTGCTTCAGATTTGATTCCAAATTATTTTAAAGCGGAAGCAGAAGTACTCCCTTTAACCGACTATAAAGAAACTGACAAACTGATTCCGTGGGAAAAAATTGCCACTTTCAACGGAAGCCAGTTGGAAGGATTGGCTTATGAACAATTAATGCCTTTTGAGGCAAATTCTTTAGAAAAAATCCGGCAAATAACTCCAGGGGCGGAACCGTTTAAAGTAATTTTGGGCGATTTTGTGACTACTGAAGACGGAACCGGAATTGTACATACAGCTCCTGCTTTTGGCGCTGATGACTTCCGGGTAGGAAAGAAAAATAACCTGGGCATTTTAATTCTGGTTGATAAAGAAGGAAAATTTATCAATGGTGTGGGAGAATTTAGTGGCCGCTTTGTAAAAAATTATAAAGATGACCCGCATTATGAAGATGTGAACGTGGATATTTCGGTTAAATTAAAAAAAGAAAACCGCGCTTTTCGTGTCGAAAAACATCAGCACAATTATCCGCACTGTTGGCGCACGGATAAACCGATCATCTATTATCCGCTTGATGCCTGGTTTATAAAAACCACTGCTGTCAAAGACAGAATGGTGGAATTAAACAAAACGATTAATTGGAAACCGGCTTCTACCGGCACTGGAAGATTCGGAAACTGGCTGGAAAATATGGTGGATTGGAACCTCAGCCGCAGTCGTTTTTGGGGAACACCGTTGCCAATCTGGCGAACAGAAGATGAAAGTGAGGAAAAATGTGTTGGTTCAATTGACGAGCTGAAAACAGAAATAAAAAAATCTTTCGAGGCAGGCTTTTTAGTGGCAGAAAAAGATAAAAGCGTTGATGTTGAAATTGATGAAATGGTTTCTGACCTGCATAAACCCTATGTTGATAATATCGTTCTGGTTTCATCAGAAGGAAAACCGATGAAACGGGTTCCCGATCTGATCGATGTTTGGTTCGACAGTGGTGCTATGCCTTATGCTCAATGGCATTATCCTTTTGAAAATAAAGAAGAGTTTGAGAAGAATTTTCCTGCCGACTTCATCTGTGAAGGAGTGGATCAGACACGAGGCTGGTTTTATACTTTACACGCTTTAGCGGTTTTACTTTTTGATAGTGTGGCTTACAAAAATGTGGTAAGCAATGGGCTGGTCTTGGACAAGAATGGAAATAAAATGAGCAAGCGCCTCGGAAACGTCGTTGACCCTTTTGAAACGCTGGAAGTTTTTGGACCTGATGCTACACGCTGGTATTTAATTACCAATGCATCACCGTGGGATAGCTTGAAATTTGATACCGAAGGAATCAAAGAAGTGCAGCGAAAATTCTTTGGAACGCTTTATAATACATATCAATTTTTTGCTCTTTATGCAAATCTTGACGAATTTACTTTTACAGAAAAAATTATTCCGATAGATGAACGACCAGAAATTGATCAGTGGATCATCTCTGCTTTAAACTCTTTGAACAAGGAAGTAACCGAAAGTCTTGACGATTATGAACCCACCCAGGCAGGCAGAGCTATCGAATATTTCTTGGATGAACAACTAAGTAATTGGTATGTAAGGCTTTGCCGTCGGCGTTTTTGGAAACCCGCTGACAAAAACAATCCTTCGGCTCAAAAAGACAAAGTTTCTGCTTATCAAACTTTATATGAATGCCTTGTGGCGATCAGTGGTTTAATGGCGCCCATAGCTCCTTTTTTTGCAGATTGGTTGTTCAAAAATTTAAATGAAGTAACCGGTAAAATAGATCTTACTTCCATTCATTTAACAGATTTTCCTAAAGTGGATGAACGTTTAATTAGTAAAGGCCTTGAGGAGCGTATGGAACTGGCACAAAACATTTCCTCATTAATTTTATCTCTTCGAAAAAAAGTAAATATAAAAGTTCGTCAACCGCTTCAAAAAGTAATTATTCCTGCTATCGACAATGATTTTGAAGAAAAAGTCAGGTTGGTAGAAGATATTATTAAGTCTGAAACCAATATAAAAGAAGTAGAAATTTTACCCGCTCACAATGATTTTATTAAAAAGAAAGCGAAAGCCAATTATAAAACTTTGGGAAAAAGATTGGGTGGCAAGATGAAATGGGCTGCGGCTAAAATTCAGCAGCTAAATGACGAAGACATCAATAAAATACAAGCTGGAGAATTTTTATTAAATACTGATTTTGAAATTACAAAAGAAGAGCCTATTTTTATTTCGGCAGAAGATGTTGAGATGAGCACGAACGAAATTCCCGGGTTTGAAATAGCAGTAAAAGGCAATTTGACAGTTGCCCTTGACTTGATTATTTCAGATGAATTAAAAAAGGAAGGTTTTGCACGGGAATTTATTAACCGTATTCAAAATATAAGAAAAGAAAGTAATTTCGAACTGACTGATAAAATACTGCTAAATATAGAACAAAAAGACGGCATAGAGGGTATAATTACAGAATTTAATGAATATATTTGCGCCGAAATTTTGGCAGAAAATATCCAATTCTTACCAAAAATCCAGCAGGGAACAAAAATTGACGTCAACAATGACACTTTTACAGTAAATATTAGCAAAAAAAGTATTTAAGTATGGCCAAAAACACTAAAAAAGCAACAGCCGTTGCGAAAAATGCCAAAGCAAATAAAGCGGCAACAAAAAAAACTGGCGTTGCAAAAAAAGCAAGTCCGGCAAAAAAAGCTAATGTGAAGAAAGCTGCCGGTAAAGTAGCGCCCAAAAAGCCTGCTGCAAATACTAATTTAAAAAAAGCTGCACCACCGAAAAAAGTGGCACCTGCAAAAAAAGCGGCATCTAAATTGAGTAAGCAAGACAAATCACCTAACACTATTAAAAAACACGCTCCGGTTAAAAAGACTGCTAAGGCCGGAGGAAAAACAGCAGTACCTAAAAAATTGGCTATCCCTAAAAAAAGCGCAGTGACAAAGCCGGCAGCAACGGCTAAGGAAACTGCTTCAAAAAAAGATAAAGCTTTTTCAAAAAAAGAAGCTGCAGATACGAAAAATAAAGTTTCAAAAACGGCTACACAAAAATCTGCTGAAAAAGCAGCAGATCAGCCTGTTCATGACCATAAAGCAGAGTTGAAAAAAGCACTCGCAAAAGTGAAAGCTAAAACAAAAGAAGAAACAAAAAAACCCGAGAAACCGTTTGTAATGCCGAAGACAAATACTGAAAAAGCACGGAAATATGAACCGGAATTTACTAAGTCGGTTTTGGATCAATCACAAACAGAAAACAGCGGCCCGACCATGCGTTACAGTGATAATGAACTGGTAGAATTCCGTGAATTAATCACCAGAAAGTTAGAAACCGCTAAAAAAGAATTAGGATACTTGCAAGGCCTCATTACCCGCAAAGATCAAATGGGCGGAGATGAAAGTGATAACCGCTATATGACCATGGAAGATGGAAGTCTGAGTATGGAAAGAGAACAGCTAAGCCAGATGGCCAGCCGCCAAATTACGTTTATAGATCATTTGGAAAAAGCATTGATGCGGATTGAAAATAAAACGTATGGAATTTGCCGTGTTACCGGGAAATTAATTGACAAGGCAAGGTTAAGGGCTGTGCCTCATGCCACACTTTCTATTGAAGCAAAAATGGGAATTACGCGTTGATATTTTGAACATTATTTCTTAAAAAAAAGAGCTGCTTTCACAGCTCTTTTTTTCGTTAAAGAATTTGATCAGAAGAAATAGAAAATACGTTTTTTTATTTGTTTGCTGAAAAGGCCGCTGAATAAAAAGAATTGGAACAGAATCAATCAGGAAAAATCGTTTTTAATAAGATGCCATTGCAAAAGAGGCAATACTCAGTTTCACGTTTTTTATTTTTAAGATCTCTGTAGCACATGCGTCAATTGTGGCGCCGGTTGTAATGATATCATCTACCAGTAAAATGTGTTTTCCCTCTAATTCCTCCGGAAATTTTACCTGAAAAATATTTTCAACATTTTTCCATCTCTCCACCCGGTGTTTGCGGGTTTGTGTTTCAGTAAATACCTTCCTGATCACATTGTTTTTTACAACCGGTTGATCAATAATTTCGGCAATTCCATGGCAAAGAATTTCAGACTGGTTATACCCACGCATTTTTTCTTTCTTTTCAAACAAAGGAAGCGGAATAAGAACATCTGCATGGAAACGATTGCTGTTCAGTAAACTTTTTCCTATTAAATTTCCAAAAAAATAACCTGCTCTTTTGTTTCCTTTATATTTTAATTCGTAAATCATATTCTGAACAATAGATTCTTTGGAAAAATAAAACAGGCTCATTGCAGAAACAAGAGCAATCCTTCCCCAGAATTTTTTTTCAAGCGGATTATTTGCATGTTGCGCAAAATTGGTATAAGGCAGGTTATCAAAGCATTCAAGGCACAAAAAGTTTTCTTTATCAATCAAATCGCTACCACATCCGATACAGTTGTGCGGATAAAATAAATGAAAAAGAGGCGATAGGGAAAAAAAGGATGATGTCAAAAGATGGCATATTTTATAAATGAACGATAAGATTAAAATTAAAAAAAAACAGATTCTCAAAAAGAAAAATTCCGGTTATTTATTCATTTACTGTAGCGTTGTTTTGATAATAGTTAATTCGATCATTAAAATATTTTTCCTGCCTTACAAACAAAAAATCTCTGATCTCAGGCGCTGCAATTCCATTTTCGATAACCATTTTTTCATTCGTAATTACTCTTGCTTCATCCCAAAAGCCCTCATCAATAAAGGATTGTAACGTTTTTGCTCCACCTTCTACCAATACGCTTTGAATATTTAATTGATAAAGAGAAAGCAACATTTGCTGCAATAAGTTTTCCTTGTTGATTTTGATGAAATTCAAATTTTCTTCAATAGAATTTTTTACAAAATTAAAAATGATTGTATTTGTTTCTTTGCTGAATACATTGGCTGCTAAAGGCAATCTCAATTCTTTATCTATCACAATCCTCACAGGATTATTGCCTTTCCATAATCTTGTTGTAAGGAAAGGCTTGTCTCTTAAAGCAGTATTTGTCCCTATGAAAATTGCTGCCTCTTCGCTGCGCCATTTATGTACTAAATGATTGCTGTAATCATTACTAATTAAAATTCTTTGGTTATTATTGGAACCAGTTTTTCCATTCGCGCTTTGTGCCCATTTTAAAATAATGTAAGGCCTTTGCTTTTGATGAAAAGTAAAAAAGCGTTTGTTCAAATCCTTACATTCTTTTTCTAAAATGCCTGTAATTACTTCTACACCTGCATTTTGGATCTTTTCAATTCCTTTTCCGGCCACTTCTTTATAAACATCCTGGCAACCAATTACTACTTTTTTAATTTTATTTTTAATAATCAGATCTGCACAAGGCGGCGTTTTTCCATGATGCGCACAAGGTTCAAGTGAAACATATAAAATGCTTTTTGGTATTAATGATTTATCCTTTTCATCAACGTTATTAATACAATTAACTTCTGCATGAGCCTCTCCATATTTCTGATGATAACCTTCACCAATGATCTTATTTTCAAAAATTAACACAGCACCAACCATTGGATTTGGTGCTACATTTCCGGCACCCAACTTTGCCAGTTGAATGCAACGGCTCATGTATTTTTCATCATCGTTCACGGGTCTTAATTATTTGCTTCACAAAATAATTAAGTTTGTGTGAATGACAACAGGCGAAATTTATAATAACTTTAGAAACAAACTAACAACGATCTATGATAACCGCGAAGCCGAAAATATTTCTGATTGGGTTTTTGAAAATGTAACCGGTTTAAAAAAATGGGAAAGAAGGGAAAATCAAAATAACCAATTAGCAGAAACCGATTCTGAAAAAATTAAAACGCATCTTCAGGAACTGCTCAAACACAAGCCGGTGCAGTATGTTTTGCATGAAGCGTGGTTTTATAGAAGGAAGTTTTATGTGAATGAAAACGTATTAATTCCGAGGCCGGAAACGGAAGAATTGGTAGAATGGATCATTAGCGATTTTAAAAAAGAAAAACACAGCAAACGAATAAATATCATTGATATCGGAACTGGCAGTGGCTGTATTCCCGTTTCATTAAAAAAAGAATTACCCGAAACCAGCATAACCGCAATCGATGTAAGTGATAAGGCCTTGTCAGTATCAAAAAAAAATGCCAAAGAATTGGATGCAACTATTGATTTTTTTGAAGCTGATTTTTTAAATGAAAATGAATGGAAAATGCTTTCTCAATACAATATCATTGCCAGCAATCCGCCTTATATTCCGCTCAATGAGAAAGAAGTTCTTGCAAAAAATGTGACTGACTTTGAACCGGGTATTGCGCTCTTTGTAGAAAACAATGATCCTTTTATTTTTTATAAAAAGATTACTGGTTTTGCAAAATCACATTTAAAAGAAAGCGGAAAGATTTATGTAGAAGTTCATGAAGAATATGCTAAAGAAGTCGGACGTATATTTGAAAGTGCAGGATTTTTGGTAGAAATAAAAAATGATATTTATGGCAAACAAAGAATGATAAAATCGACAAAAGCGATGCCTATTCTTTAACTGAAGCAGATGTGGTAGCACCAAGTTTTTTTGCAACCTGCATGATTCTTACGATGTCGCCCCAGTCTACCAACGAATCCGCGTTAATTACCACCGCAGGTTTTATCAAGCTATCACCAATTGGCAATCTCGATCTTAAAATTGATTCTAATGAATCAAACTGAATTCTTTGCTGCCCGATGAAAAGTTCTTTTTCTTTATTGATACTCACAATCACGCTTTGCTTCGCTTTTGCTTCGCTGCTTGCACGTGGGTTGTTCATCTTAATTACGTTTGGATTGGCCATCGTAGAAATGATCAAAAAGAAAAACATCAGAATGAAAAGAATATCATTCAACGGGCCGGTGTCCAGTTCAGTATCATCGCTTTTAAATCTTCTTCTGATGCTCATTTCTTAAATCTTAAATTTATCTGGTAGGTTCCTGCAAAATATCAACAAATTCGGCGCTCGCAATTTCCATTTTATTTTCAATCCTGTTTATCTGTGCTGCCAGGTAACTGTGTCCAATATATGCTAAAATACCAATGATCAAACCGGTAGCCGAGGTGATCATTTTAATATAAATACCATCTGCAATTGTGTTGGGGGTGTATTCTGTGCTGGCGGCGATTCCTTTGAAAAGGGCCAGCATACCGATGATCGTTCCAAGGAATCCAAATAAGGGCGCAATACGGGCTACAATAGAAATGATGGAAAGATTTTTTTCCAGTTTATACAATTCCAATGCGCCGACATTATCCATACTTTTTTCAATTGCATCAATTGGTTTTCCAATTCTCTGAATTCCTTTATCAATAATTCGGGCAATTGGATTATCATTGTTTTTGGAAAAACTTCTCGCAGCCGCAACGTTGCCGCTCACAATGTGATCGCGGATAATACGCATGAAATTATCATCGATTTTTGAAGCTTTTTTGATAGCGATCAGCCTTTCAAAAAAGAAATAAAGCGCAATGACAAATAAGATTCCAAGCGGCACCATGATGATACCACCACTTACCAGGGTATCCCATAAATTTTGTGTTTTCGCAGCAGTGTGGGTAACAGCGCTTGAATCGATCTGCAGAAAGAATAAATCCATTTATATTGGTTTAGGAACAAATGTAAAAAGTAATTTGATAAATGTATAGTGGATAAAAAGGAAATAAAAACTTTAACGTAAATGTTAAGAGCGATTTTTTAAATAGCTTTTTAATAAATTTTATACGATTCGTTTTCTGTTTTAACTCACGTTATCTATGATTTTTCTTCCCAAATCATACACAAATGCACAATTGTTTCTGCTGCTTTTGCCATATCATTTACGCCGATCCATTCCAGTTTTGAATGAATTGCCTGCATGCCGGTAAAAAGATTCGGACAAGGCAAACCCATGTAACTAAGCCTGCTTCCATCGGTACCACCACGAATGCTTTCAGTTGTTACTTCAAGGCCTGCACGCGTTATCGCTTCTGCTGCATATTGCACTACCTCCGGATTTTTATCGAGAATCTTTTTCATGTTGCGATATTGTTCGCGAATTGAAATTTCAACGGAAGCTCCTTTATAATGGTTGACAACATCTTCAGCTATTTTTTTTAATCTTTCGCCATGCTGTTTTAATTTTTCATCATCAAAATCTCTTAAGATAAATTCAAGCGTGGCTCTTTCTGCAATTCCTTCAAAGCGAACGGGATGGACAAAGCCTTCTTTTTTCTCTGTCGCTTCCGGCGCCCATTCATTCGTGGGCAATGTGTGTAAAATCTCCGCACCTACTTTCAATGCATTTACTAATTTATTTTTTGCATAACCGGGGTGAGAAATAACGCCATTAATGATTACAGTCGCTCCATCTGCACTGAAGGTTTCATCTTCCAGACTACCTGCTTCGCCTCCATCTAATGTGTAACCAAATTGAGCACCTAATTTTTTCATATCAATTCTTGCTGTACCCTCGCCTATTTCCTCATCAGGGGTAAAAAGGATTTTTATTTCGCCATGTTTAATTTCCGGATGTGCCATTAAATATTCAGCTGCCTGCATAACGGCGGCAACGCCACTTTTATCATCAGCCCCAAGCAATGTATTTCCACTGGCGGTGATGATATCGCCGTTAATCTGTGTTTTTAAGTATGGATAAACAACAGCTGACAAAACCTGGCTTTTATCATCAGGCAAAACAATGTCCTCTCCATCATAATTTTTATGCAGTATTGGTTTTACGTTTGTTCCACTGCAATCCGGCGCTGTATCTAGATGACTGCAAAAACAAATAACCGGCACATCTTTTTCACTATTTGACGGAATAGTAGCATATACATAACCATACTCGTCCATTTCCGCATCCGCGATTCCCATTTGTTTTAATTCATCAACGACAATTTTGCTTAGATCTTTTTGCTTTTCGGTAGATGGATGGGTGCCACTTTGGGGATCACTTTGGGTATCAATTTGTACATAACGCATGAAGCGGTTCGCGATATCGTTTTTGTTAATTTGAATCATGATAAATATGTTTTACTCATCGAAAAGGCGGATTTAATGAATCGGCATCTTTCAGCAAATAGCTAATGATCCAAAATTAGAATTATCTGATAATTATTGAGCTAATTTTTAAAAGCAATTTTTTTTGAATCCCAGCACTCTGGTAAACAAAGAAATAACGGGTATTCTCATTTTACCTGATTGTAAAAACAATAACACAACTTAACAGTTCTATTAAATAATTTCATACGAAATTCGTTTTTCCCATAAAGAAAAACCGCTCAAATGCAAAAAATCATACTTCTTGTTTTATTTGTTTCATTTTACTTATCATCCAAATCGCAATGGTATGATCCTGAAAAAGTAAATCATAAAGCGATTACAATTTATACGCTTGCCATCAATAAAGCCCGCAATGGTGATTATGCTTCTTCTGTAAAAATGATCAATGAGGCGTTGAAAATTGAACCAAAATATGTGGATGCATATCTCTCTCTTGCCGGCATTGATGCTGATCTGAAAAATTATACTTCTTCTGTTTCTTATTTTGAAAAAGCATTTTCTCTTGACTCAGTTTATGCAAAAGATTTTCTGCTGCCCTACTCTATTTCGCTGGCAGGTTGTGGTCGTTTTAATGATGCTTTAAATGCTGTAAATGCTTTTTTATCCAATCCAAAACTGAACGAAAGAAGCATCAAATCAGGTGAATTCAGAAAAAAAACTTACCAGTTTGCAATTGATTATGCAAAAAATCATCCGGATAAAAATTACGTTTTTGCTCCTGAAAATATGGGCGACAGCATCAATACCAGTGACCTTGAATATTTTCCTTCTTTAACTATTGATGGTAAGAAATTGGTTTTTACGCGCAGGATGAATAACAAAGAAAGTTTTTATGAAAGTGATAAGGAAAGCGGCGTTTGGCGAAAAGCATTTCCGCTTCAGGGAAAAATAAACTCACCTGATAACAACGTAGGCGCGCAAAATATTTCGCAGGATGGGCAATGGTTGGTCTTTACCGGTTGCAATTTCCCACGTGGAATGGGAAGCTGCGATCTGTATATTTCTTACCTGACAAAAAACGGGTGGAGCGAACCACAAAACCTGGGCTGGAATGTGAATTCCGAATTTTGGGAATCGACTCCTTCTCTTTCTCCGGATAAAAGAGATTTATACTTTAGCAGTAGCCGCCCGGGCGGCTATGGAGGAAAGGATATTTGGGTGAGTCACAGAACCGATAATGGGAACTGGGGGATTCCTGAAAATCTCGGTCCGGAAATAAATACTGCCGGTGATGAAAGCACACCTTTTATACATGCAGATAATCAGACCTTATATTTCAATTCAAACGGACTTCCTGGTTATAGTGAAAAACCGGATCTTTTTGTAACCAGAAAACTGGCTGACGGCAAATGGAGCAAACCAGAAAATCTTGGTTATCCCATCAATACCATTGATGATGAAGGCTCCATGATTGTAGATGCTGATGGAAAAACAGCTTATTACTCAAGCGACAAAATCGACACAAAAGGCGGATTGGATATTTACACATTTACCCTTCGTAAAGATTTGCAGCCTTTAAGAACTTTATGGGCAAAAGGAAAAGTTTATGATAAGAAAACCAATGTAGGCCTGCCATCGACGGTTGTGCTAACGGATATAAATTCGCGCCAGGTTATCAGCAAATTGCAAACCGATGAAGATGGCAATTATTTAATTACGCTTCCGGTTGGAAAGGATTACGCATTCAATGTTCACCGGAAAGGATATTTATTTTATTCGGAAAATTATAACATTGATTCTACTACTAACGATTCAGTTTTTAATGTGAATATTCCTTTGGAGCCAATCGAAGCGAATGCAAAAATCATTTTAAAAAATGTATTTTTTGATACTAAAAAAACAGATCTAAAACCGGCCTCCATTACGGAACTGGACAATGTAGTGAGGTTGATGAATGAAAACCCAAACATGAAAATTATGATCAGCGGCTATACTGATAATGTGGGAAAGCCAGCGGATAATTTAAAACTTTCTTTAGGGAGGGCCGTGTCTGTCGTTAATTATTTATTGAGCAAAGGGGTAAATAATAAACGGCTTTCTTTTAAAGGCCTTGGTGAAGCAAATCCAATTGCAACAAACGATACAGAAGAGGGACGTGCACAAAACCGCAGAACGGAATTGACCGTGGTGAGTAATTAAGAAAAATAATTTAGTAATTTTAAAAAAGTAAAAAGTCAGACATGAAACTTACGATCGTAATAAGCAAAGGAGAAGAGTTGTTTATTGGAACAATAAAAGAAATTCCTGCTGTTTTAACGCAGGGAAAAACAGGTGAAGAAACTAAAGCAAATGTATTAGAGGCATTAGAATTATACCTTAAAGACATGCAAAGTGAGGAAGACAATGCAAATAAAATTCTTGAAGAAGATTTAATTATTAGCTGATGTCGATAAAAAGAAGCGAATTCCTTTCTCACTTACATCGAAACAATTGTTTCCTTCATAGGAATGGCGGCAATCATGATATTTATCAAAATCGTTTAACAAAGAAAAAGGCTTCTGTTCCAAGACATTCTCACTTGGATAAAAATCTTTGTAATTTTAATTTGTAAACAATTAGAAATTCCAAAATTGTAAGAGGAATTTTATTATTTTACAATCTAAATCTCAGCATGCAAAAGGAACTGCTTTATCAGATTGCACTCACGCTTGTTCCCAATATTGGAGATGTAAATGCAAAAGCATTGGTAAATCATTTTGGAAGCGCTGAAGCAGTTTTTCATGCTCCAAAAAAAATAATTGATGAAATAGAAGGAATCGGGCCAGTTCGTGCCCACTCAATAAAAAGTTTTAAAGATTTCAGCCGGGCAGAAGAAGAAATTGAGTTTATCGAAAAATATAAAATCACACCGCTCTTTCTTACTGATAAACATTATCCGCAAAGATTATTGAACTGCTATGATAGCCCGGCAATGTTGTATTATAAAGGAAACGCTGATTTAAACTCCTCGCGAATCGTTGCCATTGTGGGCACAAGAAATCACAATGATTATGGAAAAAATATTACTGAGAAATTAGTGGAAGACCTGGCAAATGAAGAAGTACTTATTATCAGCGGCCTGGCATTTGGCATTGATAGTATTGCACATAAAGCTTCGGTGAAAAACAATATTCCTACCATTGGTGTTTTAGCCCATGGATTGGACAGGGTTTATCCTCCACAAAATGCTCCATTGGCAAAACAAATGATGAGTTGCGGTGGCTTGCTTACCGAATTTAAAAGCAATACGAATCCTGACAAACAAAACTTCCCTGGAAGAAATAGAATCGTTGCAGGAGTAAGCGATGCAGTAATCGTTGTGGAATCCGGAATAAAAGGCGGCTCATTGATTACCGCAGAGTTAGCAAACGGATATAATAAAGATGTGTTTGCATTTCCGGGAAGAGCCGATGATTCAAAAAGCGCCGGTTGCAATTACCTGATTAAAAATAACAAAGCGATGCTCATTACTTGCGCGCAGGATGTACTTGAAAATATGAGTTGGAAAGAAAACAAGAAGAAAGTGGTTAAAAAGCAAAGAGAGTTATTTATCGAATTTTCTGCAGAAGAAAAAGTAGTAGTAGATATTTTGCAAACACTGGATCAAATCCATATTGATGAATTGTATTTCAAAAGCAAACTGAGCAGCAGTGCTGTTGCACAGGCTTTGTTGATGCTTGAAATGCACGGAATTGTAGCTTCGTTGCCGGGGAAAATTTACAAGATGGCCTGAAAAGTTATAGAGTTTTCAGACATAAAGGTTTCTAAAAAACTGATCCGGTAAACCAACAAATACTTAAGATTTATAATTAAAAACGGTAAATATTATTCTTGATTCGGCTATACAGGCAAAAAGTTTATCATCAAACGCGATCATTCTCCAAAATACAGTAAAAGGCAGTGGAGCATTTACAGCGATATAAATCCATTCACTAATCGATCGCATCTGCAACGAATACTAACCGCTCCTGCTCACTGAGTTTAAAATAAAAAAAGCCGCCTCACGAATGAGACAGCTTTTTAAAGCTTTATTAAATTTTTTACTTTAGAACAGATTATTCACCTGGTGCTTCAGCAGGAGTTTCCTGTTGCTTTGCCTTAGGCGCTTCTGCTTTTTTTACAAATGCAGGGCGGCTTGCAGCTCTTGCTTTTTTGTGGGTTTCCTGGCGTTTAGCAAATTCAGCGTCATGCTCGCTGCTCCATTTGGTGAATTTTTCCATGGCAGCTGCTTCGTCAAATAAGCCGAGCGATACTCCACGAAGCAAATGCTTCAAATAGAGTACACCTTTAAAACTTAAAATACGACGAACAGTGTCTGTAGGCTGCGCACCTTTGTGCAACCATTCCAATGCCTTTTGACGATCAACCTGTATAGTAGCAGGTACGGTTAAAGGATTGTAAGAACCTAGTTTCTGAATAAATTTACCATCGCGAGGGCTACGTGCATCCGCAACTACAATAAAGTAAAATGGTCTCTTCTTGGAGCCATGGCGTTGCAATCTCATTTTTACAGCCATAAAAAATAGAAATTTTCTTGGGTTGTGATTAAATTTGGTTTATATAAAGGAAAGCGAAGATAAGGGAATACTTGAAATACGCAAAAGAATTGTCTTAATTTTTCAAAAAAATGACCTTAATACTTCTTTTTCCAGGGATTATCTTTTTCCTAATCCAGCTAGTTTTCCCATCGGCATTTTGTTCATCATTTTCATCATAGATTTCATCTGGTCAAATTGCTTGATAAACTGGTTTACGTCAGCGATATCTTTTCCACTTCCTTTTGCGATACGCTGTTTTCGGCTCGCATTTATCAAATCCGGATTGCGTCGCTCCTCCAGTGTCATTGAATTGATCATCGCTTCAATTCCTTTAAATGCATCGTCATTGATATCAATATCTTTTATTTGTTTGCCCACTCCCGGAATCATTCCCATCAAATCCTTTAGGTTGCCCATCCTTTTTATCTGGTGAAGCTGGGTTTTAAAATCTTCAAAGTCAAACTGGTTTTTCCGGATCTTCTTTTCAAGTTTCGCTGCCTGCGCTTCGTCAAATTGTTCCTGCGCTTTTTCTACCAGGCTGACAATATCGCCCATTCCCAAAATACGCTGTGCCATCCGCTCCGGATAAAACACATCGAGGGTTTCCATTTTTTCGCCGCTGCTTACAAATTTGATGGGCTTATTTACCGTATATTTTATCGAAATTGCTGCTCCACCTCTTGTATCTCCATCCAGTTTTGTAAGAACAACGCCGGTATAATTTAGGCGTTGGTTGAATGCTGCTGCAGTATTCACGGCATCCTGACCAGTCATGCTATCTACTACAAATAAAATCTCTTTTGGGTTTAAAGCGCTCTTGATATTTGCCACTTCCGTCATCATCACTTCATCTATTGCCAGGCGGCCGGCGGTATCAATGATGACCACATTTTTATTTTTAGATTTTGCTTCTTTCAAAGCATTTTGAGCAATTTCAACAACGTTTTTATTTTCCGGTTCGCTATAAACTTCTACGTTTATTTGTCCGCCCAAAACTTTCAATTGTTCAATTGCAGCCGGACGATAAACGTCGCCGGCAACGAGCAAAGGCGATTTTCCTTTTTTCGTTTTTAGATAATTAGCCAGTTTTCCGCTAAAAGTTGTTTTACCACTACCCTGCAATCCAGCGATTAAGATAATGGCCGGATTTCCGCTCAGATCCAGATCAGTTTCCACACCTCCCATTAGATCTGTCAATTCATCTTTAACGATCTTAACCATCAATTGACCGGGACTAACGGCGTTGATTACTTTTTCACCGGTCGCTTTTTCCTTGATCGTGTCCGTAAATTCTTTCGCAATTTTATAGTTCACATCGGCATCAACCAACGCACGACGAATGTCTTTTACCGTGGAAGCGATATTTAATTCGGTGATTCTTCCTTGTCCTTTCAGGTTTTTAAACGCGGTATCAAGCCGGTCGCTTAACGATTCAAACATAATTTTTGAGTAATTAAATTTTTATGAAAATAAAAAAGTGAACATCACCATATTCACTTAAT
>Ga0207652_10000186_pt1 | contig 65493 bp, 49 predicted proteins | sample KBSC63BmetaG_FD_184334 | JGI IMG/M metagenome (GOLD analysis project Ga0207652, IMG submission 184334) | Corn rhizosphere microbial communities from Kellogg Biological Station, Michigan, USA - KBS C6-3B metaG (SPAdes) (version 2) | ecosystem: Host-associated > Plants > Roots > Rhizosphere ... | reverse complement strand
GATCTGAATAAAGCCTCCGCGGAAAGTAACGATCCGGAAAACCAGTTCCTGCTCCAGTCCATGTTCAATCTTCCGGCTCATATTGAAGCGGGGTTTGTTGTACGATATACAGATGCATTGCCTGATCCGGAGGTTCCGGCATATACCGGTTTGGACGTACGGCTTGGCTGGAAGATGACAAAAAATCTTGAACTGAGTGTTACCGGCCAGAATCTGCTGGATAACCGGCATCCTGAGTTCATTCCCACATCACCATCTCCGCGTGAAATTTTGCGTAGCATTAACGGAAAACTAACATGCCGGTTTTAAAGATCATCCGGAGCCGGTTGCTGCATGCTGTGTTTATTTCAGCCTGCATGGTGCTGCATTTATATGCGCAGCCGGTTGTTTCCAGGGAATACCAGATAAAGGCTGTATTTATTTTCAACTTCACCCAGTTTGTGGACTGGCCCCAAACTGCATTTCCCGATGCAGATGCGCCCCTGGTCATTGCTGTTTTGGGCGATAATCCGTTTGGTTCATACCTCAATGAAACGGTTGCGGGCGAAAAAATAAACGGACATCCGGTGATTGTTCAGTATTACAATCGCACGGAGGAAATCCAAAACTGTCATATCCTGTTTATCGCGTTGTCTGATCCGCAAAAGTCGGAACAGGTGATATCAGGTATAAAAGGGAAAAGTATACTGACCATCGGCGATTCGCCGGATTTTCTGAAGCGCGGCGGCATGATAAAATTCTTTAAAAGGAAAAATAATATACGATTTGAAATTAATCCTGCAGCGACAAAGTCGGCAAGCCTGACCTTAAGTTCAAAACTGCTCCGGGTGGCGGAAATTTTTGATCCTTCAAAAAAAAGCTGAAGCATGTTTTTTAAAGATATTCCCATAAGAAGAAAACTGATGCGCGGGATCGTACTGATCTGCGGCATGGTGCTGCTGGTAACCTGTATCAGTTTCTTTGGGTACGAATTATATGTTTTCCGGAAATCTACGAAGGAAAAACTTTCCACCATCGGTAAAATCATTGCTGCAAACAGCACGGCCGCGCTGGCTTTTGACAGTCACGAGGATGCAAAAGAGATCCTGGCGGCCCTGCGAACCGAACCGAATATTGTATCGGCAGCCTTGTATGATCAGAATGGGAAGCTATTTTCCTGGTATCCGGCTAACCGGGATATCCGGGAGTTTCCTGAAAAACCCGGTACGATGCAGTTTCGGCTGAGCCATAATTTCCTCGAGGGGTTTCAGCCTGTTGCCCAGGACAAAAAGCAACTGGGTTATTTATACCTGAAATCTGATCTGGGGGGCATGTATGAACGATTCCGGGTTTTCGGCGTCGTTGCGGCTTTTGTGATTATCCTTTCCTTTCTGCTGGCCTGGCTGCTCTCCAAATTGCTTCAGAAAAGTATATCCAATCCTATTCTGGCGCTGGCCGAAACGGCAAAAATGATTTCGGAACAGCAGGATTATTCGGTGCGGGCTGTTAAGTTGGGTCAGGATGAGCTTGGTTCGCTGACGGATGCTTTCAACAATATGCTTACGCAAATAGAACAGCAGAACCTGAAGCTGCATGAATTTAATCAGAACCTGGAAATGAAAGTGAAGGAAAGGACAATTCAGCTGGAGTCCGTGAATAAAGAGCTGGAGGCGTTCTCCTATTCCATTTCCCATGACCTGCGGGCCCCGCTTCGCGGAATCATCGGCTTTACCACAATACTGGAAGAAGATTACAGCAGTAAACTGGATGATGAGGCGCGAAGGATTACCGCCGTCATCAGGAACAATACGTTAAAGATGGGGCACCTGATTGATGACCTGCTTACATTTTCCAGGATGGGCAGGCAGGATATTATAAAAACCATTGTTCATACCGATCAGATGATAGAAGAAATTATCAGGGAGGTGGTTCCTGAGAACAGAATGGGAAAGATCAGCTGGGTATTGCATCCGGTGCCAGATGTGCAGGGCGATATCAATGCGCTGCGGCAGGTGTGGATAAACCTGATCTCCAATGCTGTTAAATATTCGGGAAACCGGGAGCAGCCGAAGATTGAGATCGGTTCCGTTAGGGAGCGGGGGCAGACTGTTTTTTTCGTGAAAGACAACGGGGTGGGTTTTGATGAAAAGTACAAAGACAAGTTATTCCGGGTGTTTCAGCGTTTGCATAGTGCCGATGAATTTGAAGGCACGGGTGTGGGGCTGGCCATCGTTGAGAAAATAACTTCCAAACATGGCGGAAGAGTGTGGGCGGAGGGGACATTGAATAAGGGAGCGGCCTTTTATTTTACGCTGCCCGATTTTTAAAATAAAACTGATCATTTATCCTAAACTTTCGATTATGAACCCTAATTCGGTAGAAGTTTTACTGGTGGAAGACAATATCAATGATGCGGAACTCACCATACGTGAACTGAGAAAACACCACATGGCAAATAACCTTTTTCATGTGAAGGATGGGGAAGAAGCACTTGATTTTATATTCGGAACGGGCAAATTTGCCGATTCCAGGGATTTGTTATGCAAGCCTAAAGTTGTTTTGCTCGACATTCAGATGCCTAAGGTAAACGGGATTGAGGTTCTGCAGAAGGTGAAATCTGATGCGCGCACCAGGGCGACCCCGGTCGTAATCCTGACCTCCTCAAAAGAAGATCCGGATATCCAGAAATGTTATGATCTGGGTGCCAACAGTTATATTGTGAAGCCCGTGAACTTTGAAAGCTTTGCCGAGGCTATCAAGAACCTTGGCTTTTACTGGCTGTTATTAAATCAACAACCCACCTGACGTTATGAAAGCTGGCTTAAAAATAATTATGCTGGAAGACAGCCCGACGGATGCGGAAATTATTCAACGGTATCTTGTAAAGAAAAAACCGGATATCCAGTTCTGCCTGGTAACCGGCAGACCTGCTTTTCTTCAGGCACTGGAGCAGTTTAAGCCGGATCTTATACTGGCCGACAATGCCCTGCCACAGTTCAACGGTTCGGAAGCACTGCAACTGGTCAGGGAAAAAAGACCGGACATCCCTTTTATCCTGGTTACCGGAAGCATGACAGATGAGTTTGCGGCCCACATTATTAAATCCGGAGCGGATGATTATATTTTAAAGGACCGCCTGACCCGGTTGCCGGATGCCATCGAAGCCGCATTGAAGAATAGAAAGACGGAAAGGGAGAAACTGGATGCTATTCAGAGGCTGGTACACAGTGAAGAGAAATACCGCAGCCTGCTGGAGTCGGCGCCGGATGCCATGGTGATCGTAAACAGCGATGGTATTATTCAGTTGATTAATACCCAAACGGAAAATATGTTCGGATACAGCGTTCAGGAAATTATCGGCAGGCCGGTGGGAATTTTACTGCCCGACCGGTATAAAAAGACGGGAGATCTGAACCGGTTTGAAAGCCGGGAAATTATGCGTCTCGGAGAAGCGTTCGAATTGGTGGGTAAAAAGAAAAATGGCGCAGAATTTCCCGTGGAAATGCGGCTAAGCCCTTTGAAAACTACGGAAGGACCGGTGGTGACAGCCGCCATCCGGGACATAACCGAAAGAAGAAAAGCGGAAAAGGCGATCAGGGAAATGGAGCTGGAAATTCTGAATCAGAAAATACAGGAGCAGAAAAAAATAACCCGTGCCATCATCGGGGCACAGGAACAGGAGCGGAACCGCATCGGCCAGGAATTGCATGACAATGTTAACCAGATACTGGTCGGCACCAAACTCTATCTGGAACTGGCCAGGAAAGATGATCTGAAAGTAAAGGAACTGATTAAATATTCCATCAGCCTGATTCAGAGTTCTATCAATGAAATTCGTTTGCTGAGCACTAAAAATGTAACGCCTTTAAAAGATGTTAATCTGAAAGAACTTTTGCAATTGCTGATTGACGGGTTGAATAAATCCAGCGGTATAAAAGGGGAGCTGCTGTATGATATAACCAGTCAGCCGCTGGATGATGATCTGAAGCTGAATATCTACCGGATCGTTCAGGAACAGATCAACAATATTGTGAAACATTCCAAAGCGAAAAATGCAGTTATTCAGGTAAACCCGGAAAGCGGGCATATCCGGGTCAGCATTACAGACGACGGCAGGGGATTTGATCCGAATAAAAAAAGGAAAGGGATAGGCATCGCAAATATGATCAACCGGGTCGAATCCTTCAATGGGAAAGTACAGATTGAAAGCTCAGCCGGGAAGGGTTGCAATGTGAAAGTCTTACTGCCTTACTCAACCGGAAACTGATCCGTTGTCAGCACGTAACGCCGATCAGCGAATGATCTTTGGTTTCCAGCATGGATGACCCCATCAGGTATTCATCAACTTTACGCGCGCATTCCCTTCCTTCACTGATGGCCCAGACAACCAGGGACTGGCCGCGCCGCATGTCGCCCGCACTGAATATTTTGGCGATATTGGTCTGAAAAGATTTTTCCGTTGCCTTTACATTTCCCCTTTCATCCAGTTCCACACCCAGATCCTGGATCATTCCTTCATGCTGCGGATGAACAAACCCCATGGCCAGCAAAGCCAGTTCACAGGGCATGATCCTTTCTGAACCCGGTACTTCGGTAAACCGGGCGGGCTTACCATCTTCGGCCAGTTTCCATTCGAGGTCCACGATTTTGAGTGCAGTCAGGTTTCCCCTGTCGTCTCCTACAAATTCCTTTGTGCCCATCGCCCAATGCCTTTCACATCCTTCTTCGTGGGAAGAGGAGGTCTTCAGGATCATCGGATAAGTAGGCCAGGGCATGAAGGGCGTTCTTTCTTTCGGAGGCTGGGGAAGCAATTCAAATTGTGTGATGGATTTCGCGCCGTGACGGTTGGAAGTTCCGACACAGTCGCTTCCGGTATCCCCGCCCCCGATCACAATAACGTTTTTCTTTGTGGCGAATATATCTTCTTCCATTATTTCGGTTGCCCTTACCCGTTTGTTCTGCTGTTTCAAAAAGTCCATCGCAAAATGCACGCCTTTCAAATCCCGGCCGGGTATGGGTAAATCGCGGGGTATGGTGGATCCGCCGGTCAGCACAATGGCATGGAATTCGCGCATCAGGTCATTGATATGAATGTTTTCGCCCACATTGGCATTGCATTTAAAAATAACCCCCTCCTGTTCGAGGATGCCGATCCTCCGGTCAATCACCCATTTTTCCAGCTTGAAATCGGGTATGCCGTAGCGCAGCAATCCGCCGGGCGCATCATCCCTTTCAAATACCGTAACGGAGTGCCCTGCGCTGTTGAGTTGCGCTGCCGCTGCCATACCTGCAGGTCCTGAACCCACTACCGCTATTTTCTTACCGGTTCTGACATTCGGTTCCTTTGCCTTCACAAAGCCTTTTTCATACGCGATCTCAATGATATGTTTTTCGATCTCTTCAATGGTAATGGCCGGCTGGTTGATGCCGAGCACGCAACTGCTTTCGCAGGGTGCGGGGCAAATCCTTCCGGTGAACTCCGGAAAATTATTGGTGGAGGAAAGTATCTCGTATGCTTCGAGCCAGGAATTGCGATACACGGCATCGTTGAATTCCGGAATCACATTTCCGAGCGGACAACCATGGCTGCAAAACGGAATTCCGCAGTTCATGCAGCGCGCGGCCTGCTGATTCAACTGCACCGGTTCAAACGGATTGACAAACTCTTTGTAGTCTTTTATTCTTTCCTTTACCGGACGCTTCTTCGGAAGCTCACGTTTATATTCCAGAAAACCTGTTAGTTTTCCCATGTTTTAATCTGCTTAATTGGTTTATGAATTTGCCCTTACGCGGGACTTCTTTTCCAGCAGGACCCTTTTATAATCCTTCGGAAATACTTTTACAAAATTCCGGAGCTGGTTCTCAAAATCATCCAGCACAAACCGGGCAACTTTGCTGGCTGTGCAGGCATAATGTCTGGCAATCATTTCCTTCATTTCTCCCGCATCTTCTTCGTCCAGCCGATCCAGGTCGACCATATCGGGATTGCAGAGCGAGGAAAATTTGCCGCCCACATCGTAAACGTATGCAAGTCCGCCGCTCATACCGGCAGCGAAATTACGTCCGGTAGATCCGAGAATTACTACGCGGCCACCCGTCATATATTCACATCCGTGATCCCCGATTCCTTCCACCACAGCGTTTGCTCCCGAATTCCGGACGGCAAAGCGTTCTCCGGCTTTTCCCCGGATATAGGCTTCCCCCGAAGTGGCGCCGTAGAAGGCTACGTTTCCGATGATGAAATTTTCTTCCGGAACAAATCCGGCATCCGCGGCAGGATAAACAATTAACCGGGCGCCGGACAATCCCTTTCCGAAATAATCATTCGCGTCACCTTCCAGCTCAAGCGTTATGCCATGTGCGTTAAATGCCCCAAAACTTTGCCCCGCGGTTCCCTTTAATTTGAAATGGATGCTGTCCTGCGTAAGTCCCTTCGATTTGAATATTTTGGATATCTCATTGGAGAGAATAGTGCCGATGGTGCGGTCGGTATTTTTTACATTAAATGATCCCGTTACTTTTTCCCCGGATTCAAGGGCAGGCTTTGCGGCGGCCAGTAATTTCCAGTCCAGCACATCATTCAATCCATGGTCCTGGTCTTCCATGTGATAAATTCCCGTATTGGACGATTCAGGATCCTTAAACAATACAGGTGAAAGATTAATTTTTTTTGCTTTCCAATGCCGCACATTGTCATTTACTTCAAGACATTCTGCCTGCCCGACCATTTCGTTGATCGTCCGGAAGCCCAGCTCCGCCATGATCTCCCGCAGCTCGCGGGTCAGGAATTTAAAGAGGTTCACTACATGGTCTGCATTTCCGGTAAACCTTTTTCTCAATTCCGGATCCTGGGTGGCAACACCCACCGGACAGGCATTGGTATGACATTTCCGCATCATGATACATCCTTCCACCACCAGGGCCGCGGTGGCAACACCCCATTCTTCCGCACCGAGTAAGGTGGCAATTGCTATGTCGCGTCCTGTTTTCAACTGACCATCGGTTTGTAAAACCACCCTGCTGCGCAATTTATTTTTAACCAGCGTTTGCTGTGATTCGGCGAGCCCCAGTTCCCAGGGCAGACCGGCATGACGGATCGAACTCATGGGCGATGCCCCGGTTCCGCCATCATGTCCCGATATCAGGATCACATCGGATTTCGCTTTTGCCACACCTGCAGCGATCGTTCCCACGCCGGCCTTCGATACCAGTTTCACACTAATACGTGCTTTGCGGTTTGCATTTTTCAAATCGAAGATCAGCTGTGCAAGATCCTCAATGGAATAAATATCATGATGGGGTGGGGGCGAAATAAGTCCCACGCCCGGTGTGGAATGCCTTACTTTCCCGATCCATTCATCTACTTTATGACCCGGCAGCTGCCCTCCTTCACCCGGCTTCGCACCCTGCGCCATCTTGATTTGTAATTCGTCCGCCTGGGTAAGATAATAACTGGTCACGCCAAAACGGGCAGACGCAACCTGCTTAATGGCAGACCGCATGGAATCTCCATTGGGCAGCGGTTCAAACCGGAACTCATCTTCACCCCCTTCACCGGTATTGCTCTTCCCTCCGATACGGTTCATGGCAATGGCCAGCGTGGAATGCGCTTCATGCGAAATGGAACCGAAACTCATGGCGCCCGTTGCGAAACGCTTCAGGATATTTTCTTCCGGCTCCACTTCTTCCAGTGAAATGGAGGGGCGGTTCCTTTTGAATGCCAGCATGCCACGGAGCGTAGCCGATTTTTCCATCTGGTCGTTGATCAGCTTCGAATATTTTTTGAATGAAGCATAGTCATTCATGTGCGTGGAATACTGCAGGAAATGAATGGTGGAAGGATTGAATAAATGAAATTCGCCTTTCCGTTTCCATTGATATACTCCACCAGCGGGTAAACGATCTACCGGAATATCTTTTTTGCTGAAAGCAAATAAATGCTTGCCGAGTGTTTCGCGTGCTATTTCGTCCAATCCCATGCCTTCGATGCGGCTGGTGGCGCCGGTGAAATATTTATCTACCACGGACTGGTTCAGTCCGATGATCTCAAAAATCTGGGCTCCCTGGTACGACTGCAAAGTGGAAATTCCCATTTTTGAAAATACCTTCAGCAATCCTTCGTTCACCGCTTTTACATAATTCTTCTTGAGCTGGTCTGAATCCAGCGCAGATTGTAGCTTGCCGCTTGTTTTTGCATCCCGGATGCTGGCAAATGCCAGGTAAGGATTGATGGCTGTGGCGCCGAATCCGATCAGACAGGCAAAATGGTGTACTTCCCATACATCTCCGGCTTCCACGATGATGCCCACTTTGCCGCGATAACCTTTCCTGATCAGATGATGGTGTACCGCCGCCGTAGCCAGCAGCGAAGGAATGGGGGCGTGTTCGGAATCAATGGCCCGGTCTGAAAGAACCAGCACTTCAAAACCATCTAGCACCGCATCTACCGCGTAACGGCAAAGTCTTTCCACGCCGGCCTGAAGCGATCCGGGTTTCCCGTCGGCCCGGAAATAGGTCTGCAGGGTTTTCGCCTGAAACACGCCGGTGTCGATACTGCGGATCTTCTCCAGATCATGATTGGAAAGTACGGGATGTTTTAACGCCACACTATGACAGGCAAGCGGATCTTCCACCAGCAGGTTGCCGTTATTTCCGGCGAATGTGGTCAGCGACATCACCAGTCTTTCCCGGATGGGATCTATCGGGGGATTCGTCACCTGGGCAAATAATTGTTTAAAATAACTGCTGAGGTGCTGTGGTTCATCGCTCAGCACAGCCAGTGGAATATCCGAACCCATCGAACCGATCGGCTCTTTTCCATCGACCGCCATCGGGGTGATGATATGCTCAATATCTTCCGTAGAATAGCCAAATGCTTTCTGGTATTTAAAAATCTGGTCGTGGTGCAGTTCCGTAAACAGCACCCGGGGTTCCGGCAATTCCTCCAGCCGGATCTTATATTTATTCAGCCATTCGGCATACGGTTTGGAAGAACAAATCGAATGCTTTAATTCTTCATCGCTGATGATCCGGCCCTGTTCCATATCGACCACGAACATTCTTCCCGGCTGCAGCCGGCCCTTTTCGCGGATCATTTTCTGTTCTACCGGCAATACACCGGTTTCGGATGCCATGATCACGCGGTCATCCGTGGTTACGCAATAGCGCGAAGGACGCAGGCCATTTCTGTCCAGGGTGGCGCCGATTATTTTTCCATCGGTAAAAGAAATGGAAGCGGGTCCGTCCCAGGGTTCCATCAACGATGCATGAAATTCGTAAAAAGCTTTCTTCACCGGATCCATTTGGTCGTTGCCATCCCAGGCTTCCGGAATCAGCATCATCATCACGTGGGGGAGTGAGCGGCCGCAGAGCAGAAGCAGCTCGATCATATTATCCAGGCAGGCTGAATCGGACTGGCCTCCCGTAACGATGGGCAGGAGCATGTCCATCTCCTCCTTGGTAAAATAGGGAGATTCAAATCCCATTTCACTGGTCTTGAGCCAGTTCAGGTTCCCCTGGACAGTATTGATTTCGCCATTGTGGGCAATATACCGGAAGGGCTGGGCCAGTTTCCAGGAGGGGAAAGTATTGGTGGCAAAACGGGAATGGATCAGGCCGAAGGCTGAAACCACCCGGTTATTGCCCAGGTCCGGAAAATAGTCCCTTACCTGCAAACTGGTGAGCTGACCCTTATAAACGACTGTTTTATAAGAAAGGGAAGCCACATAAAAACCGATCGGGTCTTTTTTAACAGTGTTGGCGATCGTATGGCTGGAATAGTTCCGGAGGATGAACAGCTTGCGTTCGAAATCATCCGGATTCGAAATATGGTCCGGACTGGCAATGAACACCTGTTCCATTTCCGGTTCTACGGAAAGAGCGGTATTGCCGAGCCCCTCAGGATTCACAGGAACTCTCCGGTAACCCAATACTTCCAGGCCCAGTTTTTCTGCAGCCCTGTTGAAGATATCGCGGCATTCTTCCCTCAGCATAATATCGCGGGGAAAGAATAGCATACCCACCCCGTACCTGCCATAGGCAGGCAGGTGGATACCCAGCCGGATACATTCATCAAAAAAGAATTCATGCGGAGTCTGGATCATGATCCCGGCGCCGTCCCCGGTATTGCTTTCGCAGCCGCAGGCGCCCCGGTGTTCCATGTTCTCCAGGATCGTCAGCGCATCAGAAATGATCTGATGCGATTTGTTGCCTTTAATATTGGCGACAAACCCGATGCCACAGGCATCCCGCTCAAAAGAAGGATCATATAATCCCTGATTGCTTTCCATTTTTTTCGATTAAGCAGTGAATGGCATCAAATCGTTAAGACTATGATTTTTCTAAGGAAGCAGCCGATTCGTCTAAAAATATAAAAATCTCCTGATATTTTATTAAATAAATATCAACAACTCCCGCAGGTATTATGTTCAAATCAGGTATCCGTACAGCGTGTCGTTTTTGTTGATTTCCGAGAAACCGATCTGACTTTTCTGTAGTTTCTTCAGTAAAAGCTCGTAATCTGACCGGTCCTGAAGTTCGATGCCCACCAGCGCGGGTCCGGATTCCTTATCGGTCTTTTGCATGTATTCGAACCGCGTGATGTCATCATTTGGCCCTAACACATTGTTTACAAACTCCTTAAGTGCTCCCGGCCGCTGGGCAAACCGGATCAGGAAATAATGTTTGAGACCTTCATACTGAAGGGATCTTTCTTTGATCTCCGGCATCCGGTCAATATCGTTATTGCCTCCGCTCAGGATGCAGACCACGTTTTTACCTTTTATCGGGTCTTCTATCCCTTCCAGTCCGGCAATGGACATAGCGCCCGCAGGCTCGGCGACGATCGCGTCCTGATTATACAATTTCAGAATAGTGGAACAGATCCGGCCTTCGGGAACCAGGAGAAGATCGTCCAGTACCTCCCGGCAGATGGAAAAAGTCAGGTCGCCGGTTCTTTTTACCGAAGCGCCGTCCACGAAACGGTCAATTTTTTCCAGGGTCACCGGATGGCCGGCTTTGAAAGCTTCGAACATGGAAGGCGCTCCTTCCGGTTCCAGTCCGATCAGTTTTGTTTTGGGAGAATACTGCCGAAAGTAGATACCTGCCCCCGAAGCCAGACCGCCTCCACCTACCGGGACAAAGAGATAATCAATATCAGATAGTTCCTCCAGGATCTCCAGGGCCACCGTTGCCTGCCCTTCAATGATCCGGAGATCTTCGAAGGGTGGGATGAAGACCATCTGATGTTCTTCGGTGAATTTTTTTGCCGCAACGGCGCAATCATCATAGGTGTCTCCCACCAGTTTAATCCCGACAAAATCCTCACCAAACATCCGGGTCTGATCCACTTTTTGTTTTGGTGTAATGACGGGCATAAAAACCACGCCTTTCAGATTGAGTTTCTTACAGGAGTAAGCAAATCCCTGGGCGTGATTTCCTGCACTGGCGCAAACCACACCGTTTTGCAATTTCTCTTCCGGGAGGCTGCACATCATGTTATAGGCGCCTCGTATTTTATAGGAACGAACCACCTGCAGGTCCTCCCGTTTCAGGTAAACATTACACTGATATCTGCGGGAAAGATGCTGATTCAGGGCAAGCGGCGTGTGAAGTGCTACTTTGTTAACCCGTTCAGCAGCTTTCGCAACATCGATCTTCGGGAAGGACAAGGTTGATGATTTCATACTCACACTTTCTCTGCCAGTTTCTTATCTGATTTGACTCCTGGAACAGGCTGATTTTCGGGCCGGAGGCTTCTCACGGTTTTGCCTGCCTGCCACATTTCACTGTCATGCAGTTCTTTTAACTCCACTTCCAGTTTCTCACGGTAATCCGGTTTGCTGTTGCTGTCAATGGAGCGCTGGGATTCTTTTCCGCTCGCCACACTTTCATATAATTCCTTAAATACAGGTGCTGTCGCATCCCGGAATTTTTTCCACCAGTCAAGCGCGCCGCGCTGAGCCGTAGTGGAGCAGTTGGCATACATCCAGTCCATTCCGTTTTCTGCAACCAGGGGCATCAGGCTCTGGGTGAGTTCTTCCACGGTTTCGTTGAACGCTTCCGATGGCGTATGTCCTTTATCGCGGAGTACCTGGTACTGGGCGGCAAAGATTCCCTGGATCGCGCCCATGAGTGTGCCGCGTTCGCCGGTCAGGTCGCTGTACACTTCTTTTTTGAAATTCGTTTCAAATAAATATCCGCTGCCCACTGCAATGCCCAGTGCTATCACCCGGTCTTTTGCTTTTCCGGTGGCATCCTGGAAAATTGCATAGCTGCTGTTCAGGCCGCGGCCCTGCAGGAACATTCTTCTTAAAGAAGTTCCGGAGCCTTTTGGCGCTACCAGGAAAACATCCACATCAGCAGGCGGGATAATGCCGGTCTGCTCCTTAAATGTAATTCCGAAACCATGGGAGAAATACAGGGCCTTGCCCTTGGTCAGGTGCTTTTTTACTGTAGGCCACAGTTCAATCTGCGCCGCATCACTCAGGAGATAACAGATGATTGTTCCTTTTTCCAAAGCTTCTTCAATTTCAAAAAGCGTTTTGCCGGGAACGAATCCGTCCCTTACGGCTTTATCCCAGGTTTTGGAATTCTTTCGCTGCCCCACGATTACATTGATGCCATTGTCCTTCTGGTTCAATGCCTGGCCGGGACCCTGCACTCCGTATCCGATCACCGCCACCACTTCATCTTTTAATGTCTGCTGGGCTTTCGAAAGCGGGAATTCCTCACGGGTTACTACCGTTTCATTGACTCCGCCGAAATTTAATGTTGCCATGTTTTGTTTTTTATTGCTTTAAAAAATTGATAATTGATAATTGATAATTGAGGGCCTGGCTTCGCGTTGAAATTTTCATTTTCCTGTTCCGATAACGCCGGGCCGGTTTACATGGTGAATACTTCGTCTTTTTTATTCAGGAATTCATTTTCGACGAGGGTTTCGCTGGGTTCCATTTGTTCAAACTCCTTTAGTTTTTCATGGAAGCCGTGACTGTTGTTGATGATGGCCACGCGGGCGCTGCGGACAAATTCGATCAGACCATAAGGTTCCAGCACCTTCAGCAATCCGTCGGTTTCTTCGCGGTGGCCGCTGGTTTCAAAAACGGTATAGTCCTTACGGATTACAACGGCGCGGGCGCCATATTTTCTCAGCAGTCTTTCCACCTTCACTTTTTCCACGATCTCATCCGTGGACACCTTGTAGAGCGCCAGTTCCTGCCAAACAATCTCGTCATTCTGGTTATAGTAGGCTTTTAAGACCTCCACCTGCTTTTCGATCTGCCGGCAGACTTTTTTCACCACTTCTTCCGTTTCATTGATCACAATGGTGAAGCGGTGAATGCCTTCAATCTCCGAAGGAGAGGTGTTCATGCTCTCAATATTGATCTTTCTGCGTGAAAAGATAATTGCAATGCGATTGAGCAGACCGATCTGGTTCTCCGTGTAAACGGTTATGGTATATTCCTGTTTCATGATGATATTCTCCTATCTTTTAAAGACGGGTTTTAAAATTATTGTTTAACAACTTTCAATCTTTTTATAATGTTCTACCATAGGAAACGGATCATAAAAATGATGCAGCAATTCTTTCCATTCTTCATACTTTTTGTGTTTTCTGAAACCTTCCAGATGATCTTCGGCCGTCTGCCATCTGACTAACAGAAGGTATTTTTCAGCTTGTCCGCTATATTTCAATAATTCATGCGACATATATCCCTGCATGGAACTGATGATATCTTTGGCGCTGTAAAATGCCTGTTCAAATGCATCGCTTTCATTTCTCCTGATATGTAAAAGAGCAACTTCAGTAATCATCTGTCCGCCTGGTTTTTTACTGCTATGATTATTCCGGTTGACCAGTTCAGTTTGGTTAATATGATATCCTCCCTGTTTTCGAGTGCCGCAATAAAGTCATCGGCCTTTGCTGCGTGTCCCTCCGGCCAATTCGGTTGAGGCAGCATGTCGTCAATAACATAAATTCCCCCGATCTTCAATAACGCCCAGGTTTCTTCAAATAAATCGTATTTACCGGGCATCGCGTCGGCAAATATCATATCGAACGGCAGGTCTTTATATTCCTTTATCCATTGATAACCATTGGCGCAAATAAATGCTATTCTTTCGTCTGTCAAATTCTGTTTCGCTACCGAAATCAGTAATTCATTATTATCAATGGTAAGCAGGGTTGAGTTCTTATCCATTCCTTCGAGTATCCAGGAGGTTGCCAATCCGCTTCCCGTTCCCAATTCAAGGATTCTTCCGCCTGCTTTTGAAGCCGCCAGTGTCTTTAACAAACTTCCTGTATATAAGTCGGAAGCCATAGGGAAAGACAGAGCTTTGGTTGCTTTTGATATGCTTTCGTACTGAAGCGGAATGCTGATAAAAGTATCGTCTCTCATCTCTGGTTAAATGATATGTTATTACATTAACCTTATTTCACTCACGCTGCAACCCTGCGGTACCATCGGGAATACATTGTTTTCTTTTCCCACCATTACTTCGAGCAGATAAGGACCTTTGTGTTGCAACATATTTGAGAGGTCCTTTTTCAGTTCGCCGCGGTCCGATGTTCGTTGAGATGCAATGCTGTATGCTTTGCCCAGCGCGACAAAATCCGGGCTGTCGATGTTTACGAAAGAATATCTCTTGTCGTTGAACAGTTGCTGCCACTGCCTCACCATGCCAAGGAAATGGTTGTTGAGGATGATGATTTTTACATCGAGACCGGTTTGCATAATCGTGCCGAGCTCCTGCAGGGTCATCTGGAATCCGCCGTCGCCTACAATGGCAACCACTGTTCTTTCGGGAGCCCCAAATTTTGCTCCGATGGCTGCGGGCAGACCAAACCCCATGGTGCCGAGTCCGCCTGAAGTGATATTACTTTTCGACTGGTTGAATTTTGCATATCGGCAGGCTACCATCTGGTGCTGGCCTACGTCGGTTACAATGATCGCATTGCCGCCGGTCAGTTCATTCAGCGCATCGATCACTTCCCCCATAGAGAGTATTTCGGAGGAAGGATGGAGTTCCGGAAAAATGCATTTCTCGTCTTCCTCTTTTTGCAGATCCCGGAATTTTTGCAGCCAGGCAGAATGATCTTTTTTGTCAACCAGCTGGGTCAGCAGCGGAAGCGTTTCTTTGCAATCGCCCCAAACCGGAACGGTTGCCTTTACATTCTTATCTATTTCTGCCGGATCAATATCCAGGTGAATGACCTTTGCCTGTTTGGCATATTTATCCAGCCTGCCGGTCACGCGATCGTCAAAGCGCATACCCACGGCAATCAGCACGTCACATTCATTGGTCAGCACATTCGGGCCGTAATTACCATGCATTCCCAGCATGCCTACGGCCAACGGATGGCCGGTCGGAATGGCGCTCATGCCGAGGATGGTCCAGGCTGCCGGAATCCCCGACTTCTCCAGGAACTGAATGAATTCTTTTTCGGCCCGGCCGAGAATTACGCCCTGACCGAAAATGACAAATGGTTTTTTTGCTTCGTTAATAAGCCTGGCTGCTTCCTCAACGTATTTTTTTCTGACGATGGGTTTCGGACGGTAGCTTCGGATGTGTTCACAGGGCTCATATTCTTCAAAATCGAACAATTGTATCTGGGCATTTTTGGTGATATCAATCAGTACCGGGCCGGGGCGTCCGCTGGCGGCCAGATAAAATGCCTTGGCGAGCACGGAAGGTATTTCGGTAGCGTCCGTGACCTGGTAGTTCCATTTGGTCACCGGTGTGGTAATATTGATCACATCCGTTTCCTGGAAGGCATCGGTTCCCAGTAAATGCGCATATACCTGACCGGTAATGCAAACCAGCGGCGTACTATCGATCATGGCATCCGCCAGTCCGGTGACGAGGTTGGTGGCGCCGGGACCACTGGTGGCAAATACAATCCCTGTTTTACCGGAAGCCCGGGCATAGCCCTGTGCGGCATGTGCCGCACCCTGCTCGTGCCGCACCAGGATATGTTTCAGTTTATCCTGATAGTCGTAAAGGGCATCATAAATGGGCATGATGGCACCTCCGGGATACCCAAAAATGGTATCCACTTTTTCCGCAAGAAATATTTCGAGCAATGCTGCAGATCCGGATAACTTCTGAATCTTCTTTTTTGCCGGAACCGTCTTGTCTTTTTTCGCTGTGAGCGCTTCCATCCTGATTTATTTAACTGTATGAAAAATATTTTTAATCCTCATCGGTAACACAACCCTGCGAGGCATCCTTTACACTTCTTGCATATTTAAAAAGTACGCCGCTGGTTGCTTTTAGTGGAGGCCGTTTCCATTTTTTTCGCCTTTCTGCGATCACGTCTTCCGGCACTTTCAGGGTAAGGGTGTTTTTATTGGCATCAATCTCGATCAAGTCATTGTCGTTCACCAGCGCAATCAGGCCTCCGTCAAAGGCTTCAGGCGTGATGTGGCCGACGACAAATCCGTGTGTTCCGCCGCTAAACCGGCCATCTGTAATCAGGGCAACGCTTTTGCCCAGCCCCGCTCCAATAATCGCGCCCGTGGGCTTCAGCATTTCGGGCATACCCGGCGCGCCTTTTGGTCCGATATGACGGATAACCACCACATCACCTGCATGTACTTTTCCGGTTTGTATTCCTTTGATCAGATCATGTTCGCCATCAAAGACCCGGGCGGTCCCTTCGAAACGTTCTCCTTCCTTGCCGCTGATCTTCGCCACGCTGCCGCCTTCCGCCAGGTTGCCATATAAGATTTGCAGATGGCCTGTTACCTTGACGGGATTCTCCAGCGGCATGATTATTTTTTGCTTATCGAAATCGAGATCGGGTGCCGCAGCCAGGTTTTCCGCAACCGTTTTTCCGGTTACGGTCAAACATTCCCCGTGCAGCAGACCGTTTTTCAGGAGATATTTCATTACCGCCGGCACGCCGCCATGCTGATGCAGGTCCTCCATCAGGTATTTGCCGCTGGGTTTAAAATCGGCCAGCACCGGAATCCGGTTGCTGATAGCCTGGAAATCATCCTGGGTCAGGGGAACATTAACAGCTTTCGCCATGGCAATTAAATGCAGCACGGCATTGGTGGATCCGCCGAGTATCATCACCACGGTGATGGCATTTTCGAATGCTTTGCGGGTCATGATATCCCTGGGTTTGATATCTTTCTCCAGTAATAATTTTATAGCGGCACCGATAGCCTCGCATTCTTTTTGTTTCTCTGCACTCAGCGCGGGATTCGAAGAAGAATAAGGCAGGCTCATTCCCATTGCTTCAATGGCACTGGCCATGGTGTTGGCGGTGTACATACCTCCGCAGGCGCCCGCTCCGGGGCAGGAGTTCCGAACGATCCCTTTAAAATCCGCTTCCGCCAGGTTGCCGGCAATCTTTTGACCGAGCGCTTCAAAGCTGGAGACGATGTTTAGGTCCTGTCCCTTATAATGACCGGGTGCAATGGTCCCGCCGTATAGCATGATGCCCGGCCGGTTCAGCCTTCCCATGGCCATTAAAGAGCCCGGCATATTTTTATCGCAGCCCGGAATGGTAATGATGGCGTCATAGTACTGGGCGCCGGCATTGGCCTCAATGCTATCGGCAATGATATCGCGACTGACCAGTGAATACCGCATGCCATCTGTGCCCATACTGATCCCGTCGCTGACTCCGATGGTATGAAAGATCAGGCCCAGCAGATCCGTTTTGTTGATGCTTTCCTTTACAGATTTTGCCAGATCGTTCAGGTGCATATTGCAGGGATTTCCATCCCATCCCATACTGGCAATGCCCACCTGCGCCTTGTTGAAATCAGCTTCCGTAAAGCCAATGGCATAATACATAGCCTGCGCGCCAGGCTGTGTTTCATCCTGTGTGAGTGTTTTGGAGTATTTGTTGAGTTCCGTCATAAATAATAAAAAAGAAACCCGCCATCAGGGGCGGGTCGTGTATGATTTTTAATTTTTTCTATTGATTAACCCACTCCATAAAGTACAGAGACGACAATAATAATGACCACCAGCACCCTGGCGATGATCACTTTATTGTATAATCTGCTGTTCAACATGCGTGATGTTTGAATAGCGAATATACGAACCGCGTATTAAAAAACAAAGAACTAAATAATCGTGGACTTCCTCAATTCGATATTTTCCTTATTGAGTTCAGTTCCCGACATCTTTTCCACCAGGTAATCGCTGATCAGGTCGCCGATGGTCGATGTAAAATAAAAATTCATCGGATCAATATCTTTTGTAACAAATCCATTGCTCAAAGTCCAGCCAACCGCTTCCCGGATCATCGCCGCTTCCGGCTGCAATCCGAAATGGTCCAGCATCATGGCAGCAGAGAGAATGGACCCCAGCGGATTGGCAATATCTTTTCCCGCTGCCTGCGGGAAAGAGCCGTGAATGGGTTCAAACAAGGCATTGCTTTTTCCGATGGAAGCGGAGGGGAGCAGCCCCAGCGTACCGGTGATCACACTGGCTTCATCGCTCAGGATATCGCCAAACATATTATCCGTTAGCAGCACATCAAATTGTTTCGGGTTGAGCATGAGTTGCATGGCTGCATTATCAACGTGTAAAAAATCAACTTTCACCTCCGGGTATTCCGTTGCCAGGTCCTGAACAACCTTTCGCCATAGTCTGGAAGTTTCCAGTACATTCGCCTTGTCTACCAGCGTGAGTTTTTTCCGCCGCAGCAGGGCCTGTTTAAAAGCCAGACGGGCAATGCGCTCAATCTCTTCCCGGCTGTAAACGCATTCATCTATCGCTTCCGTTTGTGCAGCATTGGTTTCCTTCTTCCCGAAATAAATACCGCCGGTAAGTTCGCGGAAGATGATAAAATCCACGCCTTCCGTATTTTTTGCTTTCAGGGGCGACAGATGGTTCAGCGAAGGATAGCTGAGTATGGGCCGGATATTGGCAAAGAGTTGCAGTGATTTCCGGAGTCCGAGCAATCCTTGCTCAGGCCGTACTTTGGCGGAGGGATTATTGTCGTATTTCGGATGGCCGACCGCCCCGAGCAAAATGGCATCGCTTTGCAGCGCGGCTTCAATTGTCTCATCCGGGAGCGGATTGCCGGTTTTATCAATGGCCGCGGCGCCCATCAGATAATAGCGGTAATGAAATTCATGGTGAAAGCACTCTGCAATGGCATTGAGCACCTTCACCGATTGCCGGGTAACTTCGGGGCCAATCCCGTCCCCTTCAATAACGACGATGTTCTTTTTCATATAGTGTCGGCATAGGCTAGCCGTTTGTTTTCGAAAGCTGTAATTTCCTCCTTCATGCTGAGCAGGTAGTCAATATCATCGTATCCGTTCAGCAGGCAGGTTTTTTTATAGTTGCTGATACTAAATTTCTCTGTTAATGCAACAGCGCCGGTTTTATACAGCGTAATGTTCTGAGACGGCAGGTCAACGGTAATTTTTGTATCCGGGTCCTGTTCAATGCCACTGAAAATTTCATTCAGAAATGTTTCACTCACCGTAACCGGCAGGAGAAAATTATTCAGGGCATTATTTTTAAAGATATCGGCAAAAAAACTGCTCACTACCACATCAAAGCCATAATCCTTAATGGCCCACGCGGCATGTTCCCGGGAAGAACCGCATCCGAAATTTTTCGCTGCTACCAGTATACGGCCTTTATATGCGGGATTATTTAAAACAAATTCTTTGCGCGGGAGCGCTTCATTGCCGTTCTCATACCGCCAGTCGCGGAAAAGGTTCTTGCCAAATCCTTCACGGCTCGTCGCTTTCAAAAAACGGGCGGGGATGATCTGGTCCGTATCTGTGTTTTCCACTTTTAGCGGAACAGCGGTGCTGCTGATAATGCTGATTGCCTGCATTGCGTATAATTATTTAGTTAGTGTAATGGAGGGGCGAATGTGGAAATATGTAAATATGAAAATGTGTAAATGTGTAAATGGGTAAATGGGTAAATGGGAAAATGAAAGCCAATCCCTAAGTTCATAATTTTCACATTTACATATTTCCAGATTCGCTCATTATTCAATCAGTTCTCTCACATCGCTCACCCTCCCGGTAATTGCTGCTGCTGCTGCCGTGAGCGGACTCGCCAGGAAAGTGCGTGCGTTCGGACCCTGTCTGCCTTCAAAATTCCGGTTGCTGGTGGAAATGCAGTATTTACCCGCCGGTATCTTATCCTCATTCATTCCCAGGCAGGCCGAGCATCCGGGCTGGCGCAGCAAAAATCCTGCGTCGGAAAAAATCTTATCAATGCCTTCTGCTATGGCCTGCTGCTCCACCTGTTTGCTGCCGGGTACAATCCAGACCTGCACATCGCTTGCTTTTTGTTTCCCTTTTACAAAGGAGGCAACCATTCTCAGGTCCTCAATCCGGCTGTTCGTACAACTACCGATAAATACATAATCCACTTTCTTTCCTTTTATTCCCGACCCGGGTTCGAGACCCATGTAAAGCAGGGATTTTTCGAAGGAAGGTTTTTCATTTTCTTCCACGTCCTGCAAATCCGGCACATGACCGGAAATGCCGATGCCCATGCCGGGATTGGTGCCGTAGGTGATCATGGGTTCTATGTCCGATGCGTCGATATGCAGCTCGCTGTCAAACTGCGCTCCCGCATCCGTAAAAAGGGTTTTCCAATGCGTGAGCGCCTGGTTCCAGGCCTCAGCTGCCGGAGCGAATTTTCTTCCTTTGATATATTGGAAAGTCGTTTCATCGGGTGCAATCATTCCGCAGCGCGCGCCCATTTCAATGCTCATGTTGCAGATCGTCATGCGGGCTTCCATGCTCAGGTTGCGGATGGCAGCTCCTGCATATTCCACTGCATAGCCGGTTGCACCGCTGGCTGAGATCTTTGAAATGATATAGAGAATAATATCCTTCGATACCACGCCTTTGTTTAGCTTTCCCTCCACATTGATGCGCATCAGTTTGGGTTTGGTCTGCATCAGGCATTGCGTGGCCAGCGCCATTTCTACTTCGCTGGTGCCGATGCCGAAGGCAATGGTTCCGAAAGCGCCGTGGGTGGACGTATGACTATCGCCGCAAACGATGGTCATGCCCGGCTGCGTAATGCCGAGCTCCGGTCCGATCACATGCACGATTCCCTGGTAGGGATGCCCGAGACCATAGAGTTCAATTCCGAATTCCGCACAATTCTTCTTTAGTGTTTCCACCTGCACACGCGAAAGCTCTTCTTTAATCGGAAGATGCTGATCAATGGTAGGAACATTATGATCTGCCGTTGCCACCACCTGCTCCGGCCGGAATACCGGAAGATTCCTTTGCCGCAGTCCCTGGAAGGCCTGGGGACTGGTCACTTCATGAATAAAATGTTTATCAATATAAAGAACGGAAGGGCCGTCGCTGATCGTTTTCACAACGTGCGGTTCCCAGATCTTTTCAAATAATGTTTTAGCCATCGGTTTAATAAATTATGCGGTTACCCGGGCGAGTTTGTGCAAATCTTCTTCACCCACTTCTTTTTTGGTATCAGCCATCCGCAGAAATTCAACGTACAGTACATCAATTTCATTTCTGGTAAAATCGTATCCGATCTTATGCAGGCGGTGAGCCAAAGCGCTTCTTCCGCTGCGGGCGGTGAGCACAATTTTGGAGCCGTCGGCGCCTACTTCCTCGGGATTGATGATCTCATAGGTCTGGGAGTCTTTCAGGAATCCGTCCTGGTGAATGCCGGATGAATGAGAAAAAGCATTGGCGCCCACAATGGCCTTATTGGGCTGAACCGGCATGCGCATGGTGTCGGCCACCAGGCGGCTGACGGGATTCAGGCGCTGCGTTTTGATGGCTGTTGAAAATCCCAGTTGGGCGTGCTGGCGAAGGATCATCACCACTTCTTCCAGGGAAGTATTGCCAGCGCGTTCACCCAGCCCGTTGATGGTGCATTCGATCTGCCTTGCACCCGCAATTACGCCGGCAATGGAATTGGCCGTAGCAAGCCCGAGATCATTATGACAATGACAGGAAATGGTAGCCCGGTCGATGTTCTTTACGTTATTAACGAGGTAAGCGATTTTCTCTCCGTACTGATGCGGCAGGCAATATCCCGTTGTATCCGGAATATTCACCACCGTGGCACCAGCTTTGATGACCGCTTCGATCACCCTGGCCAGGTATTCGTTTTCGGTACGGCCGGCGTCTTCGGCATAAAACTCCACATCGTCCACAAAGTTCTTCGCTTTTTTCACCGCCTGAACGGCCCGCTCAATAATGTCTTCCCGGTTGGAATTGAATTTGGATTTTATGTGGAAGTCAGAGGTTCCGATGCCGGTATGAATACGGGGATGCTCTGCATTTTTCAGCGCGTCTGCCGCCACTTCAATATCTTTCTCCACGGCCCGGCTGAGGGCGCATACTGTTGCCCGTTTGATGATTTTTGAAATTTCTGACACGGAAAGAAAATCTCCGGGACTGGATATCGGAAATCCGGCTTCGATGATGTCGACGCCAAGCCCTTCCAGTTCCAGGGCGAGTTCAAGCTTTTCTTTTGTGTTCAGCTTGCAGCCCGGAACCTGCTCTCCGTCCCGCAGGGTCGTGTCAAAAATGTAGATTTTATCGTTTTTCATATCATTTTGGGAATGAGTAAATTCGAAGTTATTTTTGTTTCCTCCGGCAGAAAAATCAAATTCGGTGGCTAATTACGGGTTTGAAAAGGCCGTTTGGACGCTGGAACACAGGCCAGATCAGGTTTTAACCGTTTCAAATTACGATGCCCAACCGCTCCTCAGATACCCTGTTTCAACTTGTTAAATCGCTGAAAAAGTCAGAGAAGCGGAATTTTAAGCTCTATGTGAAGCGGAATTCTTCTTCAGAAAACCTCAAAATCATCCAGTTGTTCGATGCGCTGGATAAAATGGAGGTTTATGATGAAGTTCAGCTGCTGAAGAAAAATAAGGGGCTCAGTAAACAGCAGCTTTCCAACAGCAAGGCACATTTATACCGGCAGATACTCACCAGTTTACGACTGATCCGCCACGAGAATAATCTGGGAATCCAGTTGCATGAGCAACTGGATCATGCGGAGATCCTGTATAATCAGGGTTTATACCTGCAGAGTCTGAAACTGCTCGACCGGATAAAGGATTATGCGCGGAGCCTCCACCAGATCAGTTTTGTACTGCAGATCCTTTTTTTTGAACAGAAAATAGAATCCCTGCATATTACCCGGAGCATGCAGGACCGGGCGGAGAAACTGGCAGGGGAAATGAAGACGGCCGGTGAGCAACTGAGGCTGACCGGGATGCTGTCCAGCCTTTCGCTGCAATTGTACAGCTGGTACATACAGCACGGGGTGGCCCGCAATGAAAAGGATGAGAAAGCTGTCCGGGAATTCTTTGAATCGCAGCTTCCGGCAGGACAGCCCGATTCCAATACTTTTTATTCAAACCTTTACCTGTATCAGTGTTACAGCTGGAATGCTTTTGTCGGGCAGGATTTTCTTTCCTATTACCGTTACACCCGGCGCTGGGTGGATCTTTTTGAGAAGGAGCCGGAGATGATCGGCATTGAGACCGCCCTCTACATTAAGGGGATGCACAATCTGCTGGGCGCTCATTTTAACCTGCTCAATTATCCCCGGTTTGTGGAAACCCTGCAGCAGTTTGAAAAATTTTTCGATTCCGGCTTTGTGCAGGAAAATGATAATAACCGTATCCAGACCTTCGTGTATCTGCACATCGCCAAAATCAATAAGCATTTTATTGACGGAACATTTACGGAAGGTTTGTGGCTCGTGCCTTATATAGAAAAAAAACTGAAAGAATACGAAATATACCTCGACGGACACCGGATCCTCATTTTTTATTACAAGTTTGCCTCCCTGTATTTCGGAAGCGGGGACTATGAAAAAACGATTAAATACCTCAATAAGATCATCAACTGGAAAATGGATCTGCGCACGGATCTGCAATGCTATTCGCGATTGCTGCACCTGATTGCCCATTACGAACTGGGAAACTACGATCTGCTCGAATACCTGATCAAGACCGTTTACCGTTTTATGGCCAGAATGGAAAACCTGAGCCTGGTGGAGGAAGAAATCTTCCGGTTCCTGAGAAAATCTTTTACCCTTTCTCCCAAAAAACTGAAACCTGAATTTGGTTACCTCCTGGAAAAACTGAAAACATACCAGAAGAACCGTTTTGAGACCCGCGCTTTTGTATACCTGGATGTTATTTCCTGGCTGGAAAGTAAGGTCCGGGATGTGCCGGTGCAGGAAATCATCCGGGAGAAATTTCTCCTGCATAATGCGGGTAAGCCAGCATCCGGCAGCTTAACTTCATCACCCGCTGCTGAATAGGTGTTCCTGTGCATTGGCTTCAATCCGGAATGATAATCAGCCGCTTCCAATCTTGGTAAATTAATACAAACCTCGTACCTTTGCCCTCCTTATGCTGGCATTTTCACATTCGATTTCGCTGTAAATTATTGATTATCAACAAGGTAGCAAATTCTTGCGGATGTTGAGCATCCCTTTTTTTGGCCTTGTTTATGTATTGGTGGTCACTTATTGTTAAAAACCTGACATTTAAATATGGCTATTAAAAAAGAAAATCGTCCCAAAGCCACTTTCTCCAAAATTACTATCGGACTTGCTTCTCCGGATTCCATCCTCGAAAGATCTTACGGAGAGGTTTTAAAACCGGAAACCATTAACTACCGGACTTATAAGCCGGAAAGAGACGGCCTTTTCTGCGAACGCATTTTCGGACCTGTAAAGGATTACGAATGCGCCTGTGGCAAATATAAAAGAATCCGTTATAAAGGAATTGTGTGTGATCGTTGCGGAGTTGAAGTAACGGAAAAGAAAGTCCGCCGCGAGCGAATGGGTCATATCAAGCTCGTTGTTCCGGTAGTTCATATCTGGTACTTCAAAAGCCTTCCGAATAAAACCGGCTACCTGCTGGGAATGAGCTCGAAAAAGCTCGAAAGCATCGTGTATTATGAAAGATACGTGGTGATTCAGCCGGGTATCCGTGCAGATAAAAATCAAAACCTGGGAGATCTTTTAACAGAAGAAGAATACCTGGAAATTCTCGATACGCTTCCGAAGGATAACCAGTTCCTGCCTGACGATGATCCGAACAAGTTCATCGCCAAAATGGGTGCCGAAGCAGTGCATGATCTTTTGCAAAGGATCGATCTGGATCAGCTGTCTTTCGATCTGCGGAATGCGGCAGCCAACGAAACCTCGCAGCAACGCAAGGCGGATGCGCTGAAAAGACTCAGCGTGGTGGAAGCTTTCCGCGATGCCAACAGCCGGATCACGAACCGTCCCGAATGGATGGTGATGCAATATATTCCGGTGATCCCTCCGGAACTGCGCCCCCTGGTTCCGCTGGACGGCGGCCGTTTTGCATCTTCCGATCTGAATGACCTCTACCGTCGCGTGATCATCCGCAATAACCGTTTGAAACGGTTACTGGAGATCAAGGCGCCGGAAGTGATTTTAAGGAATGAAAAAAGAATGCTGCAGGAAGCTATTGACTCCCTGTTTGATAATAGCCGTAAATCCAATGCCGTTAAGGCGGAGGGCGGACGTGCACTGAAATCCCTCAGCGATGTGCTGAAAGGGAAACAGGGGCGGTTCCGTCAGAACCTGCTCGGAAAACGCGTGGATTATTCCGGCCGTTCCGTTATCGTGGTAGGACCCGAACTGAAACTCCACGAATGTGGATTGCCAAAAGATATGGCAGCCGAACTTTTCAAACCCTTCATCATCCGTAAACTGATCGAAAGAGGTATTGTTAAAACAGTGAAATCAGCCCGTAAACTGGTTGACCGCAAGGAAGCCATTGTATGGGATATTCTGGAAAATATTCTGAAGGGACATCCTGTGATGCTCAACCGGGCCCCGACCCTTCACCGTTTATCGATTCAGGCTTTTCAGCCAAAACTGATCGAAGGCAAAGCGATCCAGTTGCATCCGCTCGTGTGTACGGCATTCAACGCGGATTTTGACGGTGACCAGATGGCGGTGCATGTTCCCCTGAGCAGTGCGGCCGTACTGGAAGCGCAATTGCTCATGCTGTCCAGCCATAATATCCTGAATCCGCAAAACGGTACACCGATTACCCTGCCTTCGCAGGACATGGTATTGGGCCTGTATTATATCACGAAAGGAAGAAAGTCTACGCCTGCACTGAAAGTGAAAGGAGAAGGCAAGGCGTTTTACAGTCCGGAAGAAGTGATCATTGCCTACAATGAAGGTCAGATCGATCTGCATGCTTTCATAAAAGTGAAAGTGAACGTGCGCAATGAGCAGGATCAGCTGGAAAAGAAACTGCTGGAAACAACGGTTGGACGGGTTTTATTTAATCAGTTCACTCCCGTTGAAGTCGGATTTGTAAATCAGTTGCTGACAAAAAAATCCCTCCGGGAAATCATTGGTAATATCATCAAATGGACAAACGTTCCGAAAACGGCAAAATTCCTGGATGATATCAAAACCCTGGGATTCAGAATGGCCTTCCGCGGTGGTTTGTCGTTCAGCATTAATGATCTCATCATCCCCGACAGCAAGGAACAGCTGCTCGTGAATGCAAAAGGGGAAGTGGATGAAGTATGGGATAATTACAATACCGGTTTAATTACCAATAATGAAAGATATAACCAGATCGTCGATATCTGGTCCAGGGTAGATACCCGCATCACCGAAACGCTGATCCGCGAACTGAGTTCCGATAAGCAGGGATTCAATTCCGTGTATATGATGCTGGACTCCGGTGCACGTGGTTCCAAGCAGCAGATCAAGCAGCTGGCCGGAATACGCGGGCTGATGGCCAAACCGAGAAAATCCGGATCTACGGGAAGTGAGATCATTGAAAATCCGATTCTTTCCAACTTCAAAGGCGGACTGAATGTATTGGATTATTTCATCTCCACGCATGGTGCCCGCAAAGGTCTTGCGGATACGGCGTTGAAGACTGCGGATGCAGGTTACCTCACCCGCCGTTTGGTAGACGTAGCGCAGGATGTGGTGATCAAGGATGAAGATTGCGGAACGCTGCGCGGTATTGCAACCACGGCGCTGAAAGATAATGAAGACATCGTAGAACCATTATACGACAGGATTCTTGGACGTGTATCTCTGCATGATGTATATGATCCGGCATCTGACCAGATCATTGCAAAAGGCGGTGTGGAGATCACGGAAGAAGTAGCTAAAAAAATTGAAGAGGCCGGAATTGAAACCATTGAGATCCGTTCCGTGCTCACCTGCGAAAGCAAGCGGGGCGTTTGCGTGAAATGTTACGGAAAGAATCTTGCTACCGGATACACCGCCCAGAAGGGCGATGCGGTGGGCATCATTGCAGCCCAGTCCATTGGCGAACCCGGTACCCAGCTTACCCTGCGTACCTTCCATGTGGGTGGTGTGGCCGGCTCTGCATCGGTGGAATCATCCCTGCTGGCAAAATTTGACGGTACCATTCAGTTCGACGGTTTGAGGACCGTGCTGACAGAAAATAACGAAGGCGCCAAAGTTCCGATCGTTATCGGTCGTACCGGTGAGGTCAGGATTATGGACGTGAAGAATGACCGTTTACTGATCACCAATAACGTTCCCTACGGGGCAACCCTTTCCGTGAAAGACGGACAGAAAGTTGCCAAGGGCGAAATCATCTGTACCTGGGATCCTTTCAATAATGTTGTCATTACTGAAATTACCGGTTCGCTGAAATTTGAAAGCGTGCTGGAAGGAATCACGTACCGGGAAGAAGCGGATGAGCAGACCGGTCACCGCGAAAAAGTGGTTATCGAAACAAAGGATAAAACAAAGATTCCATCCATCATCGTGGAAGGCGGCAAGGATATCAAATCCTATAACCTTCCGGTTGGAAGCCATATTATTCTGGATGAAGGTGAAGAAGTTCGCGCCGGCCAGGTAATCGTGAAGATTCCGAGGGTGCTTGGTAAGCTGCGGGATATTACCGGAGGTTTACCGAGAGTAACCGAATTATTTGAAGCGCGTAACCCGGGAAATCCTGCCGTGGTTTCTGAAATTGACGGGGTGGTGGCTTTTGGAAATATCAAACGGGGTAACCGCGAGATCATCGTGGAAGCCAAGGATGGTATTGTGAAGAAATACCTGGTGCCGCTTACCCGGCAGATCCTGGCACAGGATGGCGACTTCATCAAAGCGGGTGCCCAGTTGTCTGACGGACAGGTAGCACCTGCGGATATTCTCTCCATCAAAGGCCCGTTTGCCGTTCAGGAATATGTGGTGAATGAGATTCAGGAAGTGTACCGCCTGCAGGGTGTGAAGATCAATGATAAGCATATTGAAGTGATCGTGCGCCAGATGATGCGTAAACTCAATATTGTGGATCCCGGAGATACCCGTTTCCTCGAAGATGAAACGGTTGACAAGATCGAGTTCCTCGATGAGAATGACTGGATCTTTGATAAGAAAGTGATTGTGGATGCAGGGGAGTCCGCTAAACTGAAACCCGGACAAATTGTGAGTCTCCGGGAAGTAAGGGAAGAGAATTCCATCCTGCGCAGGAATGACAAAAAGCTGGCGGAATTCCGGGACGCAAATTCGGCTACTTCCGCTCCGATGCTCCTGGGAATTACCAAAGCATCCCTGGGTACGCAAAGCTGGATTTCTGCCGCCTCCTTCCAGGAAACGACTAAGGTTCTTTCCTCTGCTGCCATTCAGGGTAAAACCGATGATATGATGGGGCTGAAAGAAAATGTGATCACCGGCCATCCGATTCCGGCTGGTACGGGTTTACGGGAGTTTGAGAATATGATCGTCGGCAGCAAGGAAGAATATGAATTGCTCCAGACCTCAAGGGAAGCCATGCAGTTTGATGAAGAAGAATAAGATAAAAATTTAGGAATTAATAAGCAGTAGGAAGCAGAAATGCTTCCTACTTTTATGTCCGGTATACTGAACAGGAGGAAGGTTTATTCATTTTAAATAGTTGCTATCTATGAGAAATATTGCAATGGTTCCCGGCATTCTGGCTTTATTGCTTACAGGGGTTTTATTTTATGTCATTTACCATAAGCCGGTACATGCAGTGTCCACCGGTTCCGGTCAGGCCACGGGCATGGCAGTTCCGGCAACATTCCGGATTGCCTATTTTAACCTGGATTCCCTCGAGGCCCATTATAATTATTTCAAAGACGTACTCGATCAGGTGAAGGGTAAGGAAAATGAAATGAATGCGGAACTCAGCGGAATGGAAAAAGGGTATCAGAAGAAAATTGCCGAGTGGCAGAAAAAGGGAAACAGCATGTCACAGGCTGAAAGCGAACAGGCGCAGCAGGAATATGCCCAGATGCAACAGAATTATCAGATAAAAAAGCAGGCTCTCCAGGAAGCTTTACTGAAACATAATGAAGATCTGAAAGCCGATATTCGCAAAAAGATCGAAGCTTATCTGAAGGATTATAATAAGGAAAAGGGCTATAATTTTATCGTTTCCTATGAATCCAATTCCTTTATTTATGTAAAGGATACCACGTATAACATTACAGACGATCTCATCCGGGGGCTCAATGCCTCCTACAAGAAAAAGTAGACCAGCGGCGGGTATTGATTTTGCGCCCGATTTACTATCTTCCGGTATAAATCAATATATGTCCGGCGAAAACCCTTCTTTTAAACCTACCCTTGGATTGATGGATGCCACCATGATTGTTGCAGGCTCCATGATCGGATCCGGTATCTTCATTGTAACGGCAGACATTGTGCGCAACGTGGGAAGCGCAGGATGGCTGATACTGGTTTGGGCCGTTACCGGTTTCATGACAATTATTGCTGCAGTAAGCTATGGCGAACTGAGTGGCATGTTTCCCCGGGCGGGCGGACAATACCTTTATCTCAAAGAATCGTATAATCCTTTAGTTGGTTTCCTCTACGGCTGGAGCCTCTTTTCCGTAATACAAACAGGCACCATTGCTGCTGTTGGCGTTGCCTTTTCAAAATTTACCGCTTATCTCATTCCGGCTGTCAGTGAAGACAATAAGCTGATCAGCATCCAAACCGGAGTGAATGCCTGCGGAGATCCTTCCACTTTCAGCATCAGTGCGGCCCAGCTGCTCTCGATTGGCATCATAGGCTTACTAACCTACACGAACACGCGGGGGATCAAAGGCGGCAAACGGATTCAGAATATTTTCACTTCTACCAAACTGATCGCACTATTCGGTTTAATCCTCGCTGGATTTGTGGCTTTTCGCCCGGAGATCTGGCATGCCAACTGGTCTCATGCCTGGGATGCAACGAAAACCACGTTACAGGATATCTGTAATCCTTCGGGAGGATTTACGATAACCCCAATCAGCGGCGCTGCCCTGTTCGGAGCCATTGCTGCTGCCATGGTGGGGTCGGTTTTTAGCAGTGATGCCTGGAACAACGTGACTTTTATTGCCGGTGAAATCAGGAATCCGCAGAAAAATATCGGCGCTTCCCTGTTTCTGGGAACACTGATAGTAACCATTGTGTATATCGGCGCAAACCTGATGTATATTTCGGTACTTCCGCTGAATGAGATTGCCCATGCAGAAAAGGACCGGATTGCGGTAACCGCTGCGCATGTGATTTTCGGGAATGGCGGCACAATAATTATTGCACTACTCATTATGGTTTCTACCTTTGGATGTAATAATGGATTGATCCTTTCCGGGGCAAGGGTCTATTACAGCATGGCCAACGATAAACTGTTCTTCAGAAAGGCGGGTGAGCTTAACAAAAATGCAGTACCGCAGTGGGCGCTCTGGGCTCAGTTTGTAGTGGCAGCTGTTTTATGTCTCAGTGGCAAATACGGGGATCTGCTGGATATGATTTCCTTTGTAGTCGTGATTTTCTATGTGCTTACGATTGCCGGAATATTTATTTTAAGAAAGAAAAGACCGGACCTGCCAAGGCCTTACAGGGCATTCGGATATCCGGTTCTTCCATTCCTGTACATCGTGATGGGCATTAGTTTTTGCATCCTGCTGATTATTTATAAACCGGAATTCACCTGGCCCGGATTGATTATTACCCTGCTGGGGATACCGCTGTATTTTATTGCCGTGGCAGGTAACCGGAAAACGACAGCACCCTGATATGGAGATAGATTATAAACAGATCTTTAAGCGTTTTGCCTCGGTAAAAATTGGCGTCATCGGAGATGTGATGCTCGATACGTATTGGTGGGGTCAGGTGGACAGGATTTCACCGGAGGCCCCGGTTCCGGTTGTGCGGGTAGACCGCAGGGAACAACGCATCGGGGGGGCAGCTAATGTTGCACTGAACCTGGCTTCCCTTGGAGCTCCGGTTACTGTATTCTCCGTTTTGGGCAGGGATGAGGACGGGATCATATTAACGGAACTGTTAAAAGAACAGCGGATCAATACAGATTATCTGATCAGTGCAGACTCCCGCATTACCACTAATAAAATGCGGGTCATCAGCCGGAATCAGCAGATGATGCGGCTTGATTCCGAGACCATTCATCCAATCCTGGAGAATGAAGAAAGAAAGCTTATTGATCAGGTGGAAAAATATATCAGGGAACAATCGCCCCAGGCTATCATATTTGAAGACTATAACAAAGGCGTTCTTACTGATGCCGTGATCAGCCCGGTGATTGACCTTTGTAAACAATATTCCGTTATCACCGCAGTAGATCCCAAACGGAAGCATTTTTTCCGGTATAAGGAAGTGGACATCTTCAAACCGAATCTCAAAGAAGCCCGTGAAGCATTGAATTTACTGCCTGATGAAACAGATCTGCAGTTTCTCCGTGACATTCACCGCAGGCTGAAGGAACAACTCGCACACCGGATCTCCTTTATTACTTTATCTGAGAAAGGGGTATTTTATGAAGATGAAGAAACAGCTGCAATGGTGGGTTCGCATGTCCGCAATGTTGCGGATGTTTCGGGAGCGGGAGATACGGTGATTGCTGTGGCAACGCTTATGTATGCTCTCACAAAAGATGTAAAACAGATGGCAGAAGTAGCCAACCTTGCGGGCGGACTCGTTTGCGAGTCTGTTGGCACGGTGGCCATCGATAAACAAAGACTGCTGAAGGAATGCCAGCGGTTATTAATTTGAAAATCTGAAAAATTGCTGATTTGAAATGAATCGGATTACCCTGGCCATTCATGGGGGCGCCGGCACAATTGTTCCGGAAGACATGACGCCGGAACTGGAGTCGGCTTATCTGCAGTCTCTGAGAGATGCGCTGTATGCAGGTTATGCCGTGCTGGAGGAGGGCGGACTTGCGGTGAACGCCATCAAAGCGACAATTGTAATGATGGAAGATAATGTTCTGTTCAATGCAGGACGCGGTGCGGTTTTCACAAAAAAGGGGGTTCAGGAAATGGATGCGGCCATCATGGATGGGAAAACGCTGGATGCAGGCGCTGTTGCCGGCGTACGGAATGTACGCAATCCCATTGAACTTGCGATGGAAGTAATGCGGAACAGCAATCACGTTTTTCTGAGCGGCAAGGGCGCAAATGATTTTGCAATCAAACAGGGCGTGAAACTGGAGCCGGATGAATATTTCTTTTCCCAGTTTCGCTACGATCAGTGGAAAAGCCTCCGGGATTCCGACAATTATTCCCTCGATCATACCCACCAGCAACTGGAAGAATTGATGAAGGATAAGAAATTCGGCACCGTGGGCGCCGTGGCCCTGGATCAGAACGGGAATCTTGCTGCGGCAACCAGCACGGGCGGAATGACCAATAAAAAATATGGCCGTATCGGCGACAGTCCCATTATCGGATGCGGTACTTATGCTAATAATAAGACCTGTGGTATCTCCTGCACGGGGCATGGGGAAATGTTTATCCGTTCCGTGGCGGCTTACGATGTCAGCTGCCTGATGGAATATAAAAATAGGAATTTGGAAGAAGCCATGCGGATCGTGGTTCAGGAAAAACTGATGGCCATCGGCGGGGAAGGAGGCATGATCGGTGTTGACCGTTTCGGAAATGCAGCAATGCTTTTTAACAGCAAGGGAATGTACCGGGGATGCAAAAGCAATGACGGAAGCGAACTGATCGCATTGTATCAATGAATGATTACCAGAATGACCAAAAAAATTGCAGTGATCGTAGCAGCCGGAAGTGGAACCCGCATGGGCTCCGCGATTCCCAAGCAATACCTGGAGCTGCTGGGCAGGCCGGTGCTCTGGCATAGCATTGCCGCTTTTCAAAATGCATTTGATGATATAGAGATTCTGCTGGTAGTTTCTCCTGCCCATCTTGCGATGGCAGAACAGATCAGGTTATCCGCACTAATTCCCGGGAATATAAAGCTGGTCGGTGGCGGAAAAACAAGGTTCGAGTCTGTCCGGAAAGGCCTGGATGAGATCACCGAAAAAGATGCCGTTATTTTTGTGCACGATGGCGTGCGTTGTCTCATCACCGCTGCACTCATCCGCCGTTGTTTTGAAAAAGCGCTGGAAGCGGGCAATGCGGTTCCTGCAGTCAGACCCGTTGATTCGGTAAGAGTGGAAACGGCGAATGGTAATGAACGGATTGTACGGGATGCAGTAAGACTGATCCAGACCCCGCAGGCCTTTACATGTGAAATGATTAAAGCTGCATTTCAGCGGGATTTCCGGGAATCGTTCACGGACGAGGCGACCGTCGTTGAAGAATCCGGCATTAAGATCAACCTCATAGAAGGAGACATATACAATATCAAGATCACAACAGCTATAGACCTGATGATTGCGGAGAGGCTTTTATCCTCCAGAGTATCGTTGTCGTAAGGCCGGGTAATGCAACGGGTTCATAATGTTGTTCCAGGAAGGATTGCCAGCAGGCGAAATTTTCGGGATTCCGGAATTTCGAGGCATTCGACAGGTCTAAAATATAAGTGGTGTGATGCTGCAGGAGGTCACTCCCGATGGATTTCAGTATTGTCTGATCCGGATCCCAGCGATCATACCAAAACCAAAACTGATGATAGATCCAGCGGGAGGGCGCGAGAATCCTGAATCGGTTGTAGGCATAAACGAAATTCCCCGATCCCATTACATAAAGCTGGTAATCGCCGGAAGGGGGGTGCAAATACAGATATTGCAACGCGGGGTTTTTGTCCACATTACCCGGGTAACGCGGCAGATGGGTCGCGTGCTGAACTACGTTATAACCCAGGCTGCAGCATAGCAGGATAGTCCATACCCGCAATCCTGTTTTGCTCCGGACCAGGGGGTCTTCCACAAACGCAAATACCACAAAAAGCAGTATGCCAAGGGTAGCCGCCAGGGGAAGAAAATAATAATAGAAACTGGGACTGGGAAGATAACCTGTCAGATATTCAGGAGTGAAAGAAAATAGTATTGCTGCCAGCGCAACAATGGTTAGAGCTTTCTTTTTATTCTGCATGAACAGCGAACTTACTCCCAATGTAACAGCGATGAGAAAGAAGACTTCCATATTTGTCCTGTCCATAGCGGTCTTGATGCTTATTAAATGTGCAGGCAATGATTTCTTTACTGTCGTGTACCACGAAAAGTTGAAAATAAAAGCGTCTTTCCAGAAAATCCCCAGTGCATGGTTGAGGCCGAGCCAGCCCAGAAGCGGCAGCGTTATGACCATAAATCCTGAAATCAGCCAGGCCAGGCGCTGCAGGAGGGGTGGTCCATCTTTTGCGAACAGGGCATACAGTATAAAAGGGACTAAAGTCAACACCTGATCCTGCTGCATAAAAAAAGTAAGAGCCGCAAAAACCCCCAGCAGAAGCTGTTTGTACCGGTATTTTCCCATTATCAGGCAAAATGAAATGACCAGAAAAATGGCCGTATATTCCCGGGTCATTCCGATTCCTTGGCAGATGAGATGGTTCCGGCAGGCAAGATTGAATAAAAGTGGCAACAGCCAGGGATAGGAAAGCCGGTATTTTTTGCAGAGGTCAAAAAAAAGCAGGGTCGTCAACAGAACAAGAACGGCATCTATGATCCATAATCCCCAGGAGCCAAAGAGAAGGCCCGCGGAATTCAGCAAAAAAATCAGAGGTGGTTTGTGGTCGAAGAAATCCCTGTAGGGTATGCCACCTCTGCTGATCACCATGCCGAAATAGCGGAATATTTCTTTATCGTCGAAAAAAATATCCCATGGCGGGCAGTAAAGCAGGCTGAGCAACAGACAGGCCGAAATGATGAATATAAGGCCGTGGTATTTTCTATTCATAATCTAAACCTGAAAAGGATCGTCTGGCAGGCGGCCTGCAGGGATCCTGATAAGAAATAGCGATTCATTTTACTCCGCCGGGCATTATCTGTTTTTCTCCGGTTGACAGAGGTTGTGAATATCCGCTTTTTTTTTCCGGCAAACCAGGCTGTCAGCAGGATATTCGGTGCAAAACTTCCCGGCGGAATCTTGTCCAGCGCTTCCCCTAATGCTGCAGACCGCATCAGGCGATAGGGACTGTTGACATCCCGTACCTGCCGGCCATATAATAGATGAACGATCAGCCTGGATAACCTGCTTACGCAGCGTCGGGATAAACTTGCATTTTTTTCCATTCTTTCCGCCAGCAAAAAATCGTAGATATTTCTGCTTTCCCACAGCGTCCTGAAAGCAGCTGTATCGTATTGATTATCCCCATCGATCTGAAATACCCAGGATGCGGCAAGGGCTATCCGGTATCCTTTCAGGATGGCGGGCCCATGGCCCGCATTAGATTGCGAATAAACAACCAGGTGGGGATCTTTTACCTGCATAGCCCGTAAGAGTGCCATGCTGTGATCGTTTGAACCGTCGTCGATTACGATGATCTGATACGGTGTCCCGGTTTGTGCGAACACAGGTTCCCAATTCCGGATCAGATCAGAAATATGCTCTTCTTCATTGAAAACAGGTATTATTACCAGCAGTTCAGGATTGGCTTTCATTATGGCTTCTGATTAATGGAAGAATGCCGGTTTCGTATATTTCCAGGGCTCTTTCAATCGTCTGGTCCATATCGTAGTATTTAAAATCACCCAGCCTGCCACTTATAAAAACGTTTTTAAGCTGTCCGGCCTCTTTCCTGTAAAGTTCCAGAAGTTGCCGGTTCCTGTCGGAAGCGATCGGATAATAGGGGCTGTTCCCTTCATCCGGAAGAGAATATTCTTTGAAAATAATTGTATTGTCCTTTGTGTAATTCCGCTCCGGATGCAGATGCCGGGGTTCGTGAATACGGGTATAGGGTATTTCCGGTCCGGGAAAATTGATTACCGAATTGCCCTGGAAATCCTCCATGTCCAGTGTCTCCTTTTCAAACCGCAGAGTCCGCCAGTTCAGTTTTCCGTATTTGTAATCGAAGTACCGGTCGATCGGACCGCTATATACCAGGCAGGCGTCTTTTTTCAGTTGGTAACGCAGGGAAAAATAATCGGTGTCCAGCATTACCCTGATTTTCGGATGGGACAGAAGATTCCTGAATATGCGAGTATAGCCATTTTCCGGTATGCCCTGCCATTGATCAAAAAAATAATTCTCTATATAGTTCTTGCGAAAGGGAAGTCTGTTGAAAATGGAAGCCGGAAGATTTCGTGGATCCACCTGCCATTGCTTAATGGTATAATGCCTGAAGAATGCTTCATATAATTCATGCCCCAGCAGGGCAACGGCCTGCTCTTCGAAATTGGACGGCTCTTTGATTGAATGGTCCCTGACGGTGGCCATGAAATCGTCTACTTCATAAGGCTTCAGGTTCAGATGATAGAATTGGTTGATCGTTTCCAGGTTGATAGGGAATTGGTAAATCCGGTCTTTGTAAGAACTCAAAACCTGATGACGATAGTTGTTGAAGGAAGTGAATTGCTGGATATACTTCCACACTTTTTCATTGGAAGTATGAAAGATATGTGTACCGTATCGATGGAATTCGATGCCGGTGGCTTCATCTGTTTCGGAATAGCAGTTGCCTCCGATATGGCTTCTTTTCTCGATCACAAGTACATGCTGATCGGCGTGGCGGGCGATCCTTTCTGCGAGCACAGTTCCCAGAAATCCGCTTCCGACTATCACAAAGGAGTAATCCTGAATATTCATCTCTCTGTTGATTGACTGAAGTTAGACATTCCGGCACTTTTGTTTCGGGAAACGAATAAATTTCCTTTTTTTCACCGGTCTTTATTTAAATAAATTGACGGGAAAGGGAAGCCTGTTCATTTTCACGTGCTGATATTCCACGGCAACCGGGTTAAAGAGGGCATTGAAAAAAGCTATTCCCGGAATGTCTGATCCTTCGAACCGGAATATTTTTTCTGTCCCCGCATAATCCTGAATGATCGCATCCGTCAGCAGATAAAAGGCGCCCGTTTTTTTCCCAGCTGCCGTACTGCCTCCAAGCACGGAGTAAACAAATTGCCGGTCGCTGAAAATGAGATACCAGGCCAATGTTTCTCCCGTTGAAGATAAGGCGGTGTAACCAGCTGCCTGCTTGTTTTTAAACAACAGGTCCGCGCAGCGGACAAATCTATCATATACACGGGTTGGGATATCCGGCTGTTTACTGCCATAGAGCCTGTGCAACAGAATGACGGATGCAGGGTCCCCGCTGCGGTCAATTTGAAGCAGGTTTTTTCCAGCTTTTTTTTTTGCCCGTTTTGCCAGCCTTTTATACCGGGAACTGATCAGGTCATAGGTTTGATGAAGGGATAAAAAATAGTTGGTGCGTGTATCTTTTTTTAAGCGAACATTGCGATCACTGTCCGAAATAAAATTTTCTTCATTAATATCTATGTCCCAGAGTGTAAATTTTTTTGGTATCGTATCTAAAAAGGGGGATATGTCAAAGGGAATGGATCCATTTCCGAATACGCCCAGGGTTTTCGTGAAATAAGGCTGGTACAAATAAGGGAATCCGAATTTCTTATTCCAGGTCAGCGGCATAACCCTGCTGTAGTCGTCTTCGACCAGGGCACTCCAGTGTTCAGCCATTGCATCCAGGTAGAATGCATGGGCATAAATAAGCCCGTTCCGCGCGTGGAGAATGCAGTTATCCCATTTGGCAATGTCGATCTCTGCGCGGGTTAAATACCTGATATGGCCGGGGGACGCTTTCATTATTTTTCAAAAGCCTTTTTTTTCAGCAGCTTTTTGTAATCGAGGTTTTGAATATCGATACTGAAAGTTAACTTTCTCCAGAATGTTTCTGACTTAATCAGGTCACGAAAATCACTGCTGTAAACAAGCGGCGCATAAATATTCAGCACATTTTTGAAAAGAGAAAGCTGAATGCCCCCTGTATACAGGAACCGGCTGGTTTGCGCATTGGTTTTCCAGGCTTCCGCATAAGTACCCACATCGAAGAAAATACGAATGGGAACCGGTACCGGAAATAATCTTCCCGGGAGGCTGGTGGAAAAATTCAATGCGCTTACCCAATCGGCAGAACGGCCCTGAACGTAGTCGTAGGGGTCTATCCGGAGCTTTAATCCTCCATCCCGGATGGAGATCTGCTGCGCAGCGAGTCCGTCGTTAGCCACAGATCCGTTTTCAAATGCATAGGAAGCCGTGCGCCCCAAAAAATACTGGTTGTAGGTATAATCTTCTTCGCCGGTTACGCCCAGTAACTTGGGCTCATACCGCGACAGATCCCGTTTATTGTACTTATTCCAAACGCCGAATTTGGCTGCAAAAAAACGTACCCGCATGCCGCCACCGGAGGAATAATTGAAGAAATAATCTGCGTTCAGGTTGATCCGGTAGAACATGTCGCTCTGCTGAAACTCCAGCCGCGCATCATAAGGATACAGTACCCGGTCGTCGCGGATATTTAATCCCAGCTGGTTTACGTACCGGAAGCTCCGGGAAATCGAATTCGGATGAATCAGCGAATCTCCGGTGAATACAGCAAAATTTGCAAACTGATTCTCATAAATCAGGTAGGATTTCAGATCCAGCCATTTTTCCAGGGTACTTCGGGCTGATCTTTTTTTGAAATCGATCCGCAGGTAAGGAACCCATTTTGAAAATTTCTCAAACATGCTATTCCCGGTACTGTCTTTTGCATAATTGCTGGAAAAACGGGCCCCATTGATTCCAACGGTTATTTTCCGGATCTTTTTTCCCGGATACCAGGAATAACTGATTCTGCCAAGTCCTTCGATGCGTTTTCCGTTCCAGGGATACAGCGGTGCAATAAGGAATTGAAAATTATTTTCCGGAAGATTATAATTATTGACCAGCAGGCCGGCCATTAAATGATCGTAATTGTTGTAACCCAGTATGGGTGCAATATTAATAAAATTGTACTGGCCCTTATTTGCGGGAAAAGACCGGGCTGAAAAATACCGGTACGCCAGGCGCAGCCTTTTCTTCGGATCCCGGGGAAATAAACTTTGCACGGTATTAAGCTTTTCAAAAGCATTTTCCATTGGTTTGCCGGATGATCCTTCCAGGGCTGTTCTGAAATCATCCGGACCGGGATGTCCGAATTTCCAGGCATTAAAATAGACATGCATGCTCCTGTCGAATGCTTCTTTTCCCAGAGAATCCTCCAGGGATTTTAACCAGAATGCCGTTTTTGTTCCTGCAACCAGATAGTAATTCTCCCGACTCATATCGGCCGCCGGTGTGCTGATGGGCTGCGTTGTTTTTCCCTTTTCGGAAACAGCCAGCCACAACTCTCTATCCCGAGACAGAAACTTCTTTTCAAATTTCCGGGAAAAAGGAGTTTGCAGCCGGTCGTAATAATACTGCATGAATCCTTCCGACATCCACGGATGCAACCGTTCATTGGAAAGACAGGCAGCCTGAAACCATTGCCCTGCCAGCGCCGGAAGCAGGTGGGTATCCGAAAAGCCATAGAAATGCGCTTTTTCGAGCATGACGAGACCGGAAAAACTTTCCGCCGGCGCATGCAGAACTTTCACCAGGTTCAGGGAGGGATAGGGATAATCGGAAATCAGGGCTGAAAGCTGGCGGATAAATGGTTTGGATCTGCTCACCGGATCCTGCGCATACGCTTCCTGCTCACGCAGGTTGCTGCTGTCTGATGCCGGATAATACAGATGCAGCGCAATTATTTTTCCGGATTCCAGTTGTACCGTGTCCTTTTTTTCGAGCAGATGTCTGGCAGCTACCCAGGCAAAAGAATTTGCGTCTTTCAGCGAAAAAAAATACGAATTATTTCCGTGATGCAAAACGGAATCGGCCGAACAGCCTGCCACCACGCTGTATTTCTCCGGCACTTCGATCGTTGCTTCGTAATCTGCCGGCTCGTGGTAGGCGCCTCCCTGTTCCAGGAAAGGCATCGGGTGCCAGCCCGAGCGGTCGTAAACAGCCGGCTCCGGATACCAGTTGCTGATCTGGAAAGTATTGTTCTCTGCCCCGTAGCCGGAGAAATTATAAGGAAGTTTCACATGAAATGTGGCAGAGATCTGCAGACTGTCGCCCGGCGCAAGACCGCCGGGCAGCAATAGTTTGATCACGTCAATATATTCCGGGTGATCCTGTATATCGGCGAGCATTCCGTTCACCCGGAACTCCAGCCGGTTGATATACCCTCTTTTATCCTTATCTGAGAAGTAAAAAGCGGTCTTTCCGTTGCCGATCAGCTGATCACTGTAGCTGGTTTTATCATTTCGGTATGCATTCGGCCAAACATGCAACCAGATAAAATGCAGGGTATCGGGTGAATGATTTTTGTACCGCAGATCCATACTGCCGTCGAGGGCCTCTTGCTGAACATCCAGCTTTGCCTGCAGACGGTATTGCAAACCCTGCCTCCATGCCGGCTGGGCTGCCAGCAGCTGGCTGAAAAGCAGTGCAGGTAAAATGAACAGTTTTTTCAAATGAAGAGCCGGTTTGTTCTGGTTAACGGCCTTTGCCTTTAAAAATGGTTAGTAAGGTATGCATCAGGATTTTAATGTCGAGCGCAAGGGAAATATTCTCCACGTAGATCAGGTCATATTTCATCCGCTCGATCATTTCATCAACGTTTTCTGCGTACCCGAATTGTACCATTCCCCAGGAAGTAATTCCCGGTTTTACTTTCAGCAGGTATTTGAAATAAGGCGTTTTCTGCATGATCTGATCAATATAATACTGGCGTTCCGGCCGGGGGCCCACCAGGCTCATTTCTCCCCGGATTACATTGAATAGCTGAGGAAGTTCATCGATACGCCATTTTCTCATCGTCCGGCCCCACCTGGTAATCCGGTTATCATTTTCCGAAGAAAGGGCGGGACCGTTCTTTTCCGCATCCTGCAGCATGGATCGGAATTTATGTATCTGGAATTTTCTTCCCTTATAGCCGGTTCTTTCCTGCGAGAAAATAACCGGCCCTTCCGATCCAAGCCTCACCCGGATGGCCGTATAAAGCAGGAAGGGGGAAAATAGAATCAGGGCGATTGCGGATATCAATACATCAAAAAGCCGTTTGATGTGCAATTGCCATTCCGGCATCAGGCCGGTATGGATATCCGTAAGCACCGCACTGAAAAGATTATTGGTTTTTACGGAACCCGAAAGAATGTCCAGGATGCCGGGCGTGATTTTGATCTCCACATCTTTTTCACTCAGCCGCTGGATAATCCTTTCAGCAACATCATTTTCTGTTTTTTCCAGCGCCACTACGACCAGTCTGATATGATCCCGGTCAATAATTTTTTCCAGATCTCCAACCCCGCCTTTCAACGGAAGCGGAAAATGCGCTTCAAGGGAAGGGCCCGCATTGAGGTATCCTGTGAAATGATAGCCGCTGGCTTCAAGGCCCCTCCGGCTTTCCTCATATGTTTTCAGCGCGATTGGCCCGGTTCCCAGGAGGAGGCTGTTGAAAATAATTTTCCCCTGATGAACTTGTCTCCTGGCAAGCGTCAGAATAACCGATCGCCCAAACCAGGTGATCAGGAAATGGGAGAGCAGGAAAATAAAATATGCTTTATAATAATACCGGTAGTCGGTTTGGGGATCATTGATTACAATGGCAAAAAACAGAACCGTGCAACCGATAAGACTGCAGAGGGCTGTACTGGAAAATTCATTCAGCCTTGATTTTTTATAAAGGGAATGATAAGCGCCGGTAAGTCCGTAAAATACTATCCACCCTGCCGGTATCAGGATCAGTCCCAGCCAGAACCGGTTATTAAGGTCTAATCCGCCACTGGTATCATATACTGGTTCGGAAAGCAGGATACGACGGGTAAAATACAGTACGAACCACGATAATACGGAAGAGAAAAAATCGCTGATGCTGTACCAGATGATATGGATCCTGCTGCCCTGTTTCATGCATTTTTCAGCTGTTGATTGAATTGTATTTTATTTTTTGAAGTATCTGATGGGCTATGTCCATGGCCCGGTAACCATCCATTTCTGAAACGCGCGTGGGTTTATTCTGTAATACCGATTCTGTAAATTTTTCCAGTTCCATTTTGATCGCATTTACCTCGGGTGATTGCGGATTGATGACGGAAATGGATTTTTTGCCATTGCGTGTTTCAATTTCAAAAGAAAAACCATTGGGGTCATCCGTTTGATTCAGGCTGATGATTTCTGTTTTTTTTGTCAGGAAATCGACGCCGATATAAGCGTCTTTCTGGAAGATGCGCATTTTTCGCATCTTCTTCATAGATATCCTGCTCGAAGTCAGATTAGCCACGCAGCCATTGTTAAATTCAATGCGGACATTGGCAATGTCCGGGCTGTCTGTCATAACCGCCACACCACTCGCATAAATATTTTTTACATCAGCTTTTACAATATGGAGAATAATATCAATATCATGAATCATCAGGTCGAGAATAACACTCACTTCGGTTCCGCGCGGATTGAATTCCGCCAGCCGGTGCACTTCGATGAACATGGGATGCAGCGGTACATTTTCCAGGGCGAGAAAGGCCGGATTGAATCTCTCCACATGACCGACCTGCAGTTTAACATTGGATTCTTTTACGAGTTTGATGAGTTCCCTTGCCTCTTCCATATCATTGGCCAGCGGCTTTTCCACAAAAACGTGCTTGCCTTTCCGGATGGCCAGTTTACAGAGTTCAAAATGTGAATTGGTAGGTGCTATGATATCCACTGCATCGCATGCATCCATTAATGCCGCAGCGTTTTCAAACCTTTTGATATGGTATTTTTCCGCAACTGCCTTCGCCGTGCTGGCATCCGGGTCATAAAAACCGGTGATTTCTGCTTCCGGAATCTCTTTCCAGTTATTTAAATGAAACTTTCCCAGGTGTCCGGTTCCAAATACGCCAACTTTAAGCATCCATGCAATTTAAGAAGTCAAATATAAATAATGTGCAAGATGTGGGGCGGAATGATATGAACCAATCCCCTGCAAATGTGGATATGTGGGAAACCTTCCGGTCAGGCCTGGCTTTGCGCTGGTATTTGTCTCTCAAAAATCCGAAGACGCAGATATTTGAAAATATTGGAAAACGTAAGTGGAATATTTTTTTGCGGAAACACTTTTGCTTTGATGAGTTTAACCATCGTTAAGAAAAAAACGATTATAAAGAGAACAAGGGTTACGCCGAAACAAATATCATACATCCGGAGAAAAAATGTTCTGATGGAAATGGTATCCGCCTCCTGTTTTCCAACCGAAAGATCCAGCACTTTTTTAATCGCCGGAAAAATGACCGGAACTTTTGTCCAGTTGGTATAGCGCACACCGGCATAACGGTAATTACTGTCGTAATTAGCGGGCAACTGCTTCCTGTAATAATCCCAGTTGGCCTGTACGTCCGCAAAGCTGGCAAGTCCCCCTCCTGGCTTTTCAAAATAAACGTCAAAAAGCGCATCTACCACTGCCCATCCATGATTGGTTTTGACCTCTACTATATTGTGCGCGGCATATCTTCCATTCGCCTTCATCTGGGCGATCCGCACAGGGAAGCCATAACCATCGTAAAGGCGGGCCAGAACATAAGAGAAGCTTCCACAGGCGCCATTTGCGGTCATCAGATCGATGGTGGTCGGATGCAGGAGACTGGCTTTAATTCCCGTAAGAGGTTGTCCTTCGAAAACAGATTCCCGGTTCGTCATTAAATTATGACCGGCATGCATCAGTTTAACGACAACAGAATCCTGCGAGTCGCCGGATTTTATAACATCTGACCGGATTGCCTGAAACAGCTCCTTTTCATAGTCTGCTTCCATTTTGAAGTAGAAAAGGGTAGCCAGCAGGAACCCATTAAGGAAAGTGAGGAAATACAGATTCCAGAAAATACGTTTTATCATCGCTGCTGTATAATTATATTACTCATTAATCGGTCTTCTTCTGAGGATAGGATTCTGCCGGGAATGAGGGTAGGGGGAAATATACGAGCTTTCAAAGTTAACAAAAAACCAATACAACGAGATCAGGACTCGGTAGGGCAATTTTCATACCAGGCCATCTTAGCAGGGTATAGCAGGCCACTTATTCAATCACATACAGCCGGAGCCTTCCGGAAACGCCTGCTAATAGTATTTAAGCCGAATTCCTTGCTGCATTAATTACCCCGAACGAACAACGGATGATGAGTTTTTCATATATCTCCTTCATGGGAGAATCCGATTTTTCTGCTTCCCGGAATTTCGTGATCGCATATTGCTGAATCGTACTCAGCGGCAATACAATTCTTTCCCGCATCTGAATGGACAACTGCTCGATCGGGTAGTCGGACATCAGTTCCTGTTTGCCGGAAAGCTTGAATATAAATTTTTTCGTGAGTTCGAATTCATTGTAGATGAGAAACCAGATCTTTCCGAATCTGGGGTCTTTTGAAAAACTTTCTGTGAGGGGGAAAAAGCATTTTTTCATGGCCATTTCGCTATTGTCCAGTAAGGTTTTGAAATAAGGGGAATTGGCGTAGAGCTGTTTAACTGCATGCCATTTGCCCTTTTTCTCCATATCCTGAAGTGCGGTACCGACCCCGTAATATCCGGTTACATTTTGTTTTAACTGGCTCCAGGAACCAACAAAAGGAATGGCCCGCAGGTCTTTAAGTTCCATTTTTCCGGAATTTTTCCTTTTGCTGGGGCGGCTGCCAATATTGGTTTCGCTATAGAATTGCAGCGGACTAACCTCGTTCAGGTATTCCATGAAATCCGGATGGTCCCGCAGCGCGGTATAGGACCGGTAACTGGCCTCCGCCATTTCTTCCAACAGGGATTCTTCTTCTTCGCTAAGCGTGACTTTCCGGGAAGAAAAGAGGTCATTGGCAATACCGGCATGGACAAGCTGTTCAATATTGAACTGGGCCGAAGCCACGGTTCCGAAATTGGAACTCACGGTTTGTCCCTGAACGGTCAGCTGTATTTCCTTATTAGCGATATTTTTTCCGAGGGAGGAATAAAAGCGGTGTGTTTTTCCTCCTCCGCGTGCGGGCGGACCGCCCCTTCCGTCAAAAAACACAACCCGCACACCATACTGATCGGAAATTTTGGTAAGCTCTTCCTTTGCCTTATAAATGCCCCAGTTGGCCATCAGGTAACCGCCGTCCTTGGTTCCGTCTGAAAATCCCACCATGATGGTTTGTGTGTTATTTCTCAGCGCCAGATGGGCCCGGTAATCAGGCAGCGTATACAGGGAAGCCATAATGCCGGCGGCGTTGTGCAGGTCATCCACCGTTTCAAATAGCGGGATGATATCGATGGCCAGGGATTCCTTTTTCCAGCCGGCCAGCAGGAAAAGTCCATACACTTCCATCATATTCAGTGCGCTGTTGCACTGGCTGATGATATAGCGGTTACATCCCAGCGGGCCATTTTTTTCCTGGATCGTTTTCGCAGCCCGGATGCTTGCCAGGGTATCGTTAACCAGTTCATTGGAAAAACGGGTTTCCACTAACGGTTTCAGCCGGGTCAGCACTTTAATTTTCTCTTTTTCCGAAAGGGAATCATAATTTTCCGGAAAACCTTTTTCTCTTTCCTGAACGGCCTGTAAGACCATCGTATGCACGGAGCTGTCCTGCCGCAGATCCAGGGTGGCAAAATGTAATCCGAAAATCCTGATCTTACTGATGAAATTATCCACCAGGTTCAGAAAAAGACTGTTATTCTGATAGATCAGAATTTCCCTGATTCTGCCCATCGCATTCAGCATTCTCTCCGCATCCAGCGGGGTTTTTGGATTGGGATGAAAAAGCTCCTGGTACAACAGTTCCTCCAGGTCTGCAATGATGGTATCCACTTCTTTAAATGTCAGCCGGCGTTTCAGGCGGCGAACGTCCAGGTAATAACATCGCAGGATTGTTCCGCGCAGGGAAGCAGCCACTTTCAGCGTGGTTGCGGTATTGACAAAAGGATTGCCGTCCCGGTCCCCACCCGGCCAGAAACCCATCTGAATGATCGGATTCTGATCCGAAACGGCATCGGGGACCTGATTTTTTAAGGAAGATAATATCCTGCCGGCGGCATGATAAAAAACATTTTCAAGATACCAGATCAGGCTGATGGCTTCGTCGAAGGGCGTAGGCTTTTGTTTTTTCAGGAAGGGAGTCTTTCCCAGCTGCTGCATGAAAGTATTGATCTGGGCCGCATTGTTCTCGATAACCGCACGCGAAAGATCATTGATGATGCCCAGTACGGGACCGGGATAAAACTGCGTGGGATGCGCCGTTAAAACCAAACGCACCGCGTAATCCCGCAGTTTCTCTTTCAGCTCATTCTCCTTGTCATACTGATCCACTTCCGAGAAAAGATGCCTGAGGGTACCCGCGCCTCCCATATCGTTCACACTGGTAAAAGCCGCATCTTCCAGGGCATCAAAAAGCACCACCTGCCTTTCCACATACTGAACAAACCGGAAGAGGATATCGGCTTTTTCCCGGTCAGTTCCTTCCGGTGAATGCTTGCTGAAAAAATCAGCCACGATCTGCAGCGGGCTGAGCTTTTTATGATAGCCTTCTTCACAATAAGTGAGGAGCAGGGATAAAAAGATTCCTGTCTTTTCGATACGGTGAAAAGGCAGCGAGGTAAACAGACTATTGTAAAGCTGGAACTTAATTCCGACCAGGTTTTTGAACTCCTGCAATCCGGACGATTGGTTATTCATCCTGCGAAATTAAAATTCATTCAACAAATCAAGCAGGATATAATAAAAAATCAAATCATTCCGTCAAAATCCCTGATTTTCCGATAATTTAAATCCATTTGTTTTATTTTCTTTAATATTATTCGTTAACTTCGCTTTCCTGATTCCAGTGAACTGTCATTTTAACCATATTAGCGCAATTACCCGCACCATCGGTGGTACGATCATTACTTCCACCACAACCCTGTAAGGGGTTATATCACTACATATTTCCATTGGGCGCGGGCTGCATTTTCAAAAGCAGCTTATTGTTTGCAATTTTCCATATCAAAAAAAATATTCATGCAGGTTCTTAAGTTCGGCGGTTCCTCGGTTGCCAATGCCGGGAATATCAACAAATCGGTGCAGGTGATTCAACAGGCAGTTAATAAAGACCGGACTATTGTAGTGGTTTCAGCCTTAGGCGGAATAACGGACAACTTACTGCAATGCGCGCGGGCGGCATCCGTTGCGGATGAATCGTACAGGGATTCTCTTACCCTCATCGAACAACGGCATCTCGACACGGTGCGTCAGCTTATTCCGGTAGCCAGTCAGAGCGGAATACTCAGCATGGTAAAAAAAACCTGCAACGAACTGGAAGATATCCTCAAAGGCATTTTCCTGCTGCGTGAACTTTCGGCCCGCACCCGGGATTGCGTGATGGGATTCGGGGAATTATTATCCTCCCGGATTCTTTCTGCCAGCCTGTTCTGCCAGGGCGTGGAAAACAGCTGGAAGGATTCGCGGGACCTGATTCTGACGGATTCAAGGTATGGTCATGCGCAGGTGGATTTTAAGGCGACAAAAAAAAGGCTGAATGAATATTTCCAGACAACGCCGGCTTCCCTGCTGGTTGTTCCGGGATTTATCGCTTCGGACGCAAAAGGCATTACGACTACGCTTGGGCGCGGGGGGTCTGATTATACTGCAGCCGTGATTGGCAGTTTGCTGGGAGCTGACCGCATTGAAATCTGGACCGATGTTTCGGGAATGATGACGGCTGATCCGCGGCTGGTAAGTCATGCCCGCGTGATCTCCAACATATCCTATCAGGAGGCTATGGAGCTTTCCCATTTCGGGGCCAAGGTAATTTATCCGCCCACTTTGCAGCCTCTCATGAGCAGGGGCATTCCCGTGCGCGTAAAAAATACGTTTGCGCCTTCGGATCCGGGAACACTGATTGAAAAAGTTTCCCGGCATGGGGGAAGCAGCATCCGCGGCATATCCAGCATTGCAGAGATAGCACTGCTTAGCCTCGAAGGCAGCGGCATGATCGGTATTCCGGGATTTTCAAAACGCCTGTTTGAAGCGCTTTCTGTCAATCAGATCAATGTGATCCTGATTACCCAGGCCTCATCCGAGCACTCCATTTGTGTAGGCGTTGAAGTGCACCAGGCTTCGGTTGCCAAGACGGCCATTGATGAAGCTTTTTCCGTTGAAATTCATACCGGGGATGTACAGCCGCTCATTGTTGAACAGGAACTGGCCATCGTGGCCCTGGTCGGCGACAATATGAAAAGCCATCCCGGGATCAGCGGAAAGCTGTTCGGCGTTTTAGGCAGAAACGGAGTAAACGTGCGGGCCATTGCCCAGGGATCCTCTGAAAGGAATATTTCTGCCGTTATTGCAACGAAGGATGTAAAGAAAGCCGTTAACTCACTGCATGAGGAATTTTTTGAGGCCACCTATAAACAACTGAACCTTTTTATTACCGGCACGGGCAATGTGGGAAAACGGCTGATACAGCAATTGCACCAGCAACAGGAATATCTTTTTGACCAGCTTCGGTTACAGGTACGCGTTGCCGGCATCGCCAACAGCCGCCGCATGCTGGTCAATGAGGAGGGAATAGACCTGAACCAATGGCAGGACCTGCTGAGTGAGGGAGCCCCCATGAATCTCCGGCATTTCGAAGAAATTATGCAGTCCAAAAACCTGCGCAATTCCGTATTTATCGATGTTACCGCCAATAAAGAAGTGGGAACCAGTTATGAGCGGTTGCTGCAGAAAAGCATTGCTGTGGTGGCCTGCAATAAAATCGCCTGTTCCTCGCCCTATGCATATTACCGGAAATTAAAGGACCTTTCGAAGGAATTTAATGCGGCTTTTTATTTTGAGACCAATGTGGGTGCCGGACTTCCGGTAATCGGAACCCTCAACGACCTGCTGCGAAGCGGGGATAAGATCCGTAAAATTGAAGCCGTGCTCAGTGGAACGCTGAATTTTGTTTTCAATCATTATGATGGAAAAACGCCTTTTTCGAAAGTGGTGAAACAGGCCCAGGAGGAGGGATATACCGAACCGGATCCGCGGCTCGATCTGAGTGGAACGGATGTGATGCGGAAGATCATGATCCTCGCCAGGGAAGCAGGCAATCCCGTTGAAATGGAAGACATCAGCAACCAGTCATTCCTCCCGGCTTCCTGCAACGAAGGACCCGTAGCGGATTTTTATAAAGCCATGGAAAAGGAAGAAGCCCATTTTAAAAAATTGTACGACGCTGCGGCCGGGGAAGGTAAAAAGCTGAAATTCGTTGCTGTTTATGAAAATGGAAAAGCATCCGTTGGATTGCAACACATTGATCCGGCTCATGACTTTTATCATTTGTACGGGAAAGATAATATTGTAGTTTTCTATACCGACCGGTATCCCGAACAACCGCTGGTGATTAAAGGCGCGGGAGCCGGGGCAGAAGTAACAGCTTCCGGTGTATTTGCAGACATCATCCGCGCGGCCAGCGCCTGACGGATCCTGACTATACCATGAAAGAAATAACCATACATTCACCGGGCACTGTTGCAAACCTGGTTTGCGGATTTGATGTGCTGGGACTTTGTCTCGAGGCTCCTTATGATATTATGCGGGTAAAACTGCTTGATAAAAAAGAAGTGATCATCCGCACGACAGACGATTTTCCCTTACCCTCAGATCCGGCACTGAATACAGCCGGCGCGCCACTGCTCGAAATGATCGGCGGCCTCGAACAGGAGCTGGGATTTGAAGTGATCATTACAAAGCAGATCAAACCGGGCAGCGGCATCGGTTCCAGTGCTGCCAGCGCCGCAGGGGCGGTTGTGGCGGCCAACGAACTGCTTGGCAATATTTTTACCAAAGAAGATCTGGTAAGGTTTGCAATGTTTGGTGAGAAAGTCGCTTCCGGCGTCAAACATGCCGATAATATCGCTCCCTGTATTTACGGAGGCATAACCCTGATACGTTCCATTTTTCCTTTGGATATCGTTCCGATTCCGGCTCCGCTGCTATTTGTTACCGTCGTCCATCCGCAGATAGAAGTGCGTACCTCGGATTCCCGGCAGATCCTTCGCAAGGAGGTTTTGTTAAAAGATGCGATCCGGCAATGGGGGAATATTGCAGGCCTGGTAGCCGGTCTCATGCAAAACGATTATGATCTCATTGGCCGGTCCCTGGAAGACGTGATCATTGAGCCTGTCCGCTCCATCCTGATTCCCGGATTTCATGAAATGAAAAAGCAATGCAAGACTGCAGGAGCCATTGGTGGCGGTATTTCCGGATCGGGTCCTTCCGTATTCATGCTGAGCAGAGACGAACCAACGGCCACCGCCGTGGAACAGGTAATGAAATCAATTTATGACCGGATCGGACTGAATTATCATACTTATGTAACCAGGATCAGTCAGCAGGGTGTAACCTGTATCGCTTGATCATTTTAATTGAGCCATGCTGTATTATAATCTTAACAGGCCTTCAGAAAAAGTGGACTTCCGTACCGCTACCCTCCAGGGATTGGGTTCAGACAAGGGACTATTTTTCCCGGAATATATTCCTGCATTTTCAAAAGAATGGATCAGCCGGATGGAAGAATATACCGGTGAAGAAATAGCTTTTACGGTGTTGCGTCCCTATGTCGGGAACAGCATTCCGGAAGATGTGCTGGAAACTATTGCTGCGGAAGCCATTTCATTTGATATTCCACTGGTACCGGTAACGGAAAATATCTTTTCCCTGGAATTGTTTCACGGCCCGACACTGGCTTTCAAGGACGTGGGCGCCCGCTTTATGAGCCGCTGCCTCGGTTATTTCACGAAAGGAAATGACCGCCCGGTAACCGTGCTGGTGGCCACTTCCGGCGACACGGGCGGTGCAGTGGCCAGTGGATTTTTTAATGTGGAAGGAGTACAGGTGGTTATCCTCTATCCTTCCGGAAAAGTGAGCAGCGTGCAGGAAATGCAGTTAACTACTCTGGGTAATAATATTACAGCACTGGAAGTTGATGGCAGTTTTGACGATTGCCAGAAGCTTGTGAAGCAGGCATTTTCAGATCAGGAATTAAATAAAAGGATTTTCCTGACTTCCGCGAATTCAATAAACGTAGCCCGATGGCTTCCGCAACAGATCTATTATCTGCTGGCCTGGAAACAATGGAAGGATAAAAGTAATCCACCGGTTATTTCCGTGCCGAGCGGGAATTTCGGAAACATCTGTGCCGGTCTGCTGGCTTTTCATTCCGGTTTGCCGGTTAAGCATTTTATCGCCGCCTGCAATGCCAATGCTGTAATACCCGATTTTCTTATGACCGGTGAATATAAACCGGCGAAAGCAAAGGCAACATTATCCAATGCCATGGACGTAGGGGACCCAAGTAATTTCGTGCGCATCCTGGAACTTTTTAACCATCAGTTTTTGCCGTTAAAAGAGGTAATGAGCAGCGAAAGCATTTCGGATGGGCAAACTATTGAGACTATCCGGGCAACTTACGAAAACGAACATTATTTACTGGATCCGCATGGAGCAGTGGGTTATCTGGCATTGAACCGGTTTTTGCAGAAGAATCCGGGAAATGCGGGACTTTTCCTGGAAACAGCGCACCCGGTTAAGTTTTACGATACAGTGGAAAAAGTCACCGGTAAACCGGTTCCCGTTCCTGACGCAGTGAAGGCGCTTGTAAACAGCCGGAAATTTGCGGTTCAGATGGAAGCGGATTATGACAGTCTAAAGCAGTTTTTGCTGAATAGAAAAGATCTTTTTAACAACCTCTAAAAATTTACATTATGAAAAATGGCAAATGGTTCTTTTTACTCGCATGCTCGTTTGCACTGGTTCCTTTTTTACATGCGCAACGCGTGAAACTTATAGAAGGCGACCTTTCTCCGCTGAAATCCGAAAAATCCATTGTACTGGCTTTTTCCTACGATAATATGCAGGTTGGAAAATTCGACCGGGATGAAGACTATATCAACAGCAGGAAAGAAGAGCTGAACAAAAAGGAACCCGGCCGCGGCGATACCTGGGCTAAGAGTTGGGTGGCAGACCGGAATGCACGGTATGAACCCAAATTCACCGAGTTATTTCAAAAATATTCGGTACTGGCGCCCGGCCCGAATGCAAAATACACCCTCCTTTTCAAAACCACTTTCACAGAACCCGGATTCAATGTGGGAGTGATGAAAAAGAATGCGCTGATTAACGGCGAAGCCTGGATTGTGGAAACTGCCAATAAAGACCATGTAATCGCGAAAATTTCTGTAACGAAATCTCCGGGACGCAGTTTCTGGGGTGCAGATTATGATACCGGCGTCCGGATTGAGGAAGCTTACGCGATGGCCGGCAAGGCGGTAGGCAGGTTTCTCAAAGACAAGCTTTAATAAATAACAGACAGATGCGGGAGCCAACGCAAAAGGCCGTCACGACAAACGGGACGGCCTTTGACTTTATTAAGATTTACTTTAATCGAATCTCAGATCCAGTCCCAATCCGCGCAACTCATGAACCAGTACGTTGAATGATTCAGGAATGCCGGCTCTCGGAATACTGTCTCCCTTCACGATGGCTTCGTAAGTCTTCGCACGGCCGATGATATCATCGGATTTGAGGGTGAGCAATTCCTGCAGGATATTGGAAGCACCATAGGCTTCGAGCGCCCATACTTCCATTTCCCCGAAACGCTGACCTCCAAACTGTGCCTTACCACCCAGCGGCTGCTGCGTAATCAGACTGTATGGCCCGATGCTTCTTGCATGCATCTTATCATCCACCATATGGTGCAGTTTGATAATATAGATGATGCCCACGGTCGCCTTCTGGTCGAAGCGATCTCCTGTTTCCCCGTCGTAGAGGTAGGTATGGCCGAAGGTTGGTAAACCGGCGCGGTCAACATGTTCTGCAATCTCTTCCACGGAAGCTCCGTCGAAAATCGGTGTGGCAAATTTCAATCCCAGTTTCTCACCTGCCCAGCCCAGCACGGTTTCATAGATCTGACCCAGGTTCATACGGGAGGGTACGCCCAGCGGATTCAGTACAATGTCTACCGGTGTTCCGTCTTCCAGGAAAGGCATGTCTTCCGCACGCACAATCTTGGCAACGATTCCTTTATTACCGTGACGGCCGGCCATTTTATCTCCTACTTTCAGTTTGCGTTTTACAGCCAGGTAAACTTTTGCCAGTTTCAGTACGCCGGCAGGAAGTTCATCTCCGATGGAAACGTTGAACTTTTCTCTTTTATATCTTCCCAACTCTTCGTTGTACTTGATATTGTAGTTGTGGAGTAAAACGTTGATGAGTTCATCTGTTTTCGGATCACCCGTCCAGCCGAGCGGATTGATATTGAGGTAATCAATGCCTCCCAGGTTTTTCTGCGTGAATTTTGCGCCCTTGCCAATCTGCACTTCACCGAAATTATTATTGACGCCCGTGGAAGTATGTTCCTTCAGCAGTACCTGAAGTTTGGAAACCAGCACTTCCATCAGATCGATCTCATTTTTCTCATGCACTTTCTCGATTTTGTCGAGTACGGCTTTCTCACGCACTTTGGCATTCTTGTCTTTCTTGGCGCGCTGGAATAACTTCTTGCTGATCACCACGCCTTCGGTTCCGCTCGGCGCTTTCAGGGAGGCGTCTTTTGCATCGCCTGCCTTGTCCCCGAAGATGGCGCGAAGCAGTTTTTCTTCCGGTGTCGGATCGCTTTCACCCTTCGGTGTGATCTTACCAATCAGGATATCTCCTTCCTTGATCTGTGCGCCCACGCGGATGATCCCGTTTTCATCAAGGTCCTTGGTGGCTTCTTCCGATACATTCGGAATATCCGGGGTCAGTTCTTCTTCACCGAGCTTGGTATCGCGCACTTCCAGTTCATATTCTGAAATATGAACAGAAGTGAAAAGATCTTCGCGAACCACTTTCTCACTGATCACGATAGCATCCTCGAAGTTGTAACCTTTCCAGGGCATGAACGCCACTTTCAGGTTACGTCCCAGGGCCATTTCACCAGCCTGTACAGCATATCCTTCTGTAAGGAAGTCACCTTCCTTGACTCTTTGTCCCTTCTTTACAGCAGGTTTCAGGTTGATACAGGTTTCCTGGTTTGTTTTAATGAACTTGGTGAGCTTGTATATTTTCAGATCGTCTTCAAAGCTGACGAGCTTCTGTATTTCATTTCTCTCATAACGCACATGGATCTCATTGGCATCCACGAATTCCACCAGTCCTTCTCCTTCGGAATGGATCTGGATGCGGGCGTCGCGGGCGGCTTTGGCTTCGAGACCGGTACCCACAATGGGCATTTCCGGGCGGATCAGCGGCACGGCCTGACGTTGCATGTTGGAACCCATCAGCGCCCGGTTGGCATCATCATGCTCAAGGAAGGGGATCAGGGAGGCGCTCAGTCCTACGATCTGATTGGGCGCCACATCCATATATTCCACTTCATTGCGGTCGAGGATCGGGAAGTCGCCGGTTTGCCGGGAAACGATCTTATCCTCAATAAAGTGACCCTTATCATCCATAGGAATATTGGCCTGGGCGATCTTGGCCACATCTTCTTCTTCTGCACTCAGGTACGTGAGTTTTTTCATGTCCACCTTTCCCTCGTTCACTTTGCGGTAAGGCGTTTCAATGAAACCCATTTCATTGATCTTCGCATGTACGCAAAGGGTGGAGATCAGACCGATATTCGGACCTTCCGGTGTTTCAATGGTACACAAACGGCCATAATGCGAGTAATGCACGTCACGTACTTCAAATCCTGCTCTTTCCCTGCTCAGACCGCCGGGCCCGAGGGCGGAGATACGGCGTTTATGCGTGATTTCACTTAAAGGATTGGTCTGATCCAGGAACTGCGACAACTGGGAGGTTCCGAAGAAGGAATTGATTACGGAAGAAAGCGTACGTGCGTTGATCAGGTCCACCGGGGTGAACACTTCATTGTCGCGCACATTCATCCTTTCCCGGATCGTCCGCGCCATACGGGCAAGGCCGACTCCGAACTGGGCGTACAATTGTTCGCCCACGGTACGAACCCTCCGGTTGCTCAGGTGATCGATATCATCGATTTCTGCTTTACCGTTGGTTAAACGAACGAGGTATTTGATGATCTCGATCATATCCCCCTTGGTCAGGGTCTTCTGTTCGAGGGGTAAATTCAGGTTGAGCTTGCGGTTGATTTTATACCGGCCCACTTCTCCGAGATCATAGCGTTTGTCGCTGAAGAACAGCTTGTCGATGATTCCGCGGGCGGTTTCATCATCGGGGGCATCTGCTCCGCGCAACTGCCGGTAAATATGCTGAACCGCTTCGAGTTCGCTGTTGGAAGTATCCTTGTTCAGGGTATTGTAGATGATGGCATAATCGCCACCCACGTCTTCTTTTTGAATGAACACGCTTTTTACATCCATTTCAATCACCATGTCGATCGCTTCTTCATCGAGCACGGTATCGCGTTCGAGCACGATCTCATTTCTTTCAATGGATACCACTTCGCCGGTATCTTCATCCACGAAATCCTCTACCCAGGTTCTCAGCACGCGGGCAGCGAGTTTTTTTCCGAGGTATTTATGCAGGGTCTTTTTATCCACTTTCACTTCGTCGGCCATGCCGAAAAGTGCCAGGATATCCTTATCTGTTTCGTATCCGATGCTGCGCAGCAGGGTAGTAACAGGGAATTTCTTTTTCCGGTCGATATAGGCGAACATCACATTGTTGATGTCGGTTGCAAATTCCATCCAGGCGCCTTTAAAAGGAATCACCCGGGCCGAATAGATCTTGGTTCCGTTCGGATGAATGGACTGCCCAAAGAACACGCCCGGCGAACGGTGCAACTGGGAAACAACTACCCGTTCCGCACCATTGATCACGAAGGTTCCCCGGGGGGTCATGTAGGGAATATTTCCAAGGAATACATCCTGAACGATGGTCTGAAAATCGACATGCTCTTCATCATTACAGCTCAGACGCAGTTTGGCCTTTAACGGAACCGCATAGGTAAGTCCGCGCTCCATACACTCTTCGATGGTATACCGGGGCGGATCAATAAAATAATCCAGAAACTCCAGCATGAAAATGTTGCGCGTATCGGTGATCGGAAAATTTTCCTTGAACACCTTGAACAATCCTTCAATATTCCGTTTGTCCGGTGTGGTTTCCAACTGGAAAAATTCCTTGAAAGACTGGATTTGTACTTCGAGCAGGTCAGGTGTTTCAGCGAGGTGTTTAATCTTTCCGAAATTGACCCTGGATTGGAGCTTGGTGGAAGACATATTGTAAGAATCCTTTTTTAAATGTTCAAACTACAGTTCGCCTGAAAACAAAAAAATCCCCTGAAAATTCATAGAATTCCCAAAGCATTGATTAATACCATGTTATATTGTGCTGAATACTTTATAGCTTAATTCGTTATCGCAAACGGACGGCAAAGTTAGGGATTTTTGTTGAAATTCAGGTCATTCTCTATAAATAGTTGACGGTTGACGGTTAACGGTTGACGGCCTATAAGTGCGAATCCGCACCCGTTTTCCGTCAACCGTTAACTGTCAACCGTCAACAAATTTAATTACTACTGCACCTCTACATCCGCCCCTGCTTCCTTCAGCTTGGTCACCAGTGCATCGGCATCTGCCTTGCTGACGCCTTCTTTCACGGGTTTCGGAGCCCCGTCTACCAGGTCCTTGGCTTCTTTCAGTCCCAGGCCGGTCAGGTCCTTCACGATCTTAACCACGTTCAGCTTGTTCGCGCCTGCAGCTTTCAGGATTACGGTGAAAGCGGTCTTTTCTTCTGCAGCGGGAGCGGCTCCGCCGGCAGCCGGACCTGCAACTGCAACTGCAGCAGCAGCCGGTTCGATACCGTATTCTTCCTTGAGGATCTTTGCGAGTTCATTTACTTCTTTAACAGTCAGGGAAACCAGCTGTTCTGCGAATGATTTTAAGTCTGCCATTTTGTTTGATTTTTTCCTCCTTCATGGTTTGGTTCCTGACCAAACTCCGGAGGATGGTTTAAAAAAATTTGCCTTTTTGAATCCCATCCGGCCAGGTATCTTGAAAATCTGCTCTTTTTGTTAACCCAATGCCAGGCGATTATACAGGGTTTAGCGTCTGATCCTGCACGTTAGGCCTGCGCCGTGGCTCTTGCCTCCAGGGCCTGTACCAGTCCTGCGAGTTTGCCTCCTGCATTCAATCCGCTGATCACGTTTTTAGCAGGGGACTGCAGCAATCCAATGATTTCTCCGATCAGGTCGTGCTTGCTCTTCAGGGTTGTAAGTGTTTTCAGCTGGTTATCGCCTGCAAACACATCCCCGTCGATGAATGCTGCCTTCAGTACCGGTTTTTCGAGGTTTCCCTCTTTCCGGAAACTGCTGATGATCAGTGCAGGCTCCTTTGCATTTTCTGAGAACAAAAGGGCGGTAACGCCGTTCAGGGATTCGAATACAGGAGAAAACCGGTTGGAATCCAGATTCTCCAGGGCCTTTTTAATCAGGGTATTCTTGGCTACCTTCATTTCCACTTTTTTATCGAAGCAGATCCGGCGCAGCTTTCCTACCTGTTCCACGCTCAGCGATTCCGTATTGGTCACATAGAAATTCTGGTATTGGGAGAACTTGTCTTTCAACAGTTCAATTACTTCGTTTTTTTGATCTTTGGTCATAAAATTTTTTTATTTATTGCGCAAATCCTCTGGTATCTATTGAAATAGACGGACTCATCGTGCTGGCCATGAATACGCTTTTAACGTAGGTTCCCTTTGCAGTGGATGGCTTGGCTTTTATCACGGCATTAATCAGCTCCTGACTATTCTGGGTAATTTTATCCGGGCTGAAGCTGACGCGGCCAATGGAAGCATGGATGATGCCTGCCTTGTCTACTTTGAAGGCGATCTTACCACCTTTTACCTCATTTACAGCGGCTGCCACATCGTTGGTAACGGTTCCGGTTTTCGGATTTGGCATCAGGTTACGCGGGCCGAGCACTTTACCCAGCTTACCAATTTTTGGCATAACAGAGGGGGTGGCAATAACCACATCCACATCCACCCATCCACCTTCGATTTTCTGAATGAATTCATCCAGGCCCACATAATCCGCGCCGGCAGCTCTCGCAGCCTCTTCTTTATCGGGTGTGCAAAGTACCAGCACCCTTTTGGTTTTGCCGGTACCATGGGGAAGACTGACTGTTCCGCGAACGGACTGGTCGGCTTTTTTAGGATCCACACCGAGCCGGATATGCAGGTCTACTGATGCATCAAATTTCGTAGTATTCACTTCTTTTACCAGGGAAGAAGCGTCTTTCAGCGTGTACGTTTTATTTTTGTCTACCTTGCCGGCAGCGATCTTTCTTTTTTTAGCGATAGCCATGTCATAATGTTTTTAGCGTTAAAAATCAATTGTCCCAGGGAGCTTTACCATCCACATTAATGCCCATGCTTCTTGCCGTTCCGGCTACCATTCTCATGGCGCTTTCCACGGTGAAACAATTCAGGTCGGGCATTTTATCCTTTGCAATGGCTTCCACCTGAGTCCAGCTGACTTTTCCGACTTTGTTACGATTTGGCTCTTTGGAACCGCTCTGCAGTTTGGCAGCTTCCAGGATCTGAACTGCTGCCGGCGGTGTTTTGATAATGAATTCGAAGGATTTATCGGTATAAACAGTAATCAGTACGGGCAGTACCTTTCCGATTTTATCCTGGGTTCTGGCATTGAACTGTTTGCAGAACTCCATAATATTGATACCCTTGGACCCTAAGGCGGGCCCGATAGGAGGCGCCGGATTGGCCTGCCCGCCTTTTACCTGCAATTTGACATAACCGGTAATTTCTTTTGCCATGTTTACGTTTTTTGGTGATAGCGTACCGCCGGGGCGATACTCCCAAATTGGGGTCGCAAAATTAGGAAAAATAATGGAAATGGAAGAAATAATGTGGAAATAGGTAAATAGGTAAATGTGGGAGTTAACTAAATAAACGAATAATCCGCATCGGGCGCCATCCCATTTCCACATTTCCGCATTTACCCATTTCCACATTTGTTTTCATTTGTGCGTACTCATTTTTTTCTATATGAATATTTCTGTTTAACTTTTTGCCACAATCTCCAATTGCATACAAAATCACTTAAATTTTCTTCAAATTATGGCAAAGTCAAAGAAAAAGGCCGCTAAAAAAAGGGTTGCACCCAAAAAGAAATCTGCGCCGAGAAAAGCGGTAAAGAAAGCGGCAAAAAAAAGACGTCCTGCTAAAAAGAAAGCGGCTAAGAAAAAAGCGGCTCCCAGGAAAAGGGTAGCTGCAAAAAAGAAAGCTGCTAAGAAAAAATCAGCTCCGAAAAAGAAGGCTGCAAAGAAAAAGACAGCTCCCAGGAAGAAAGCAGCTCCTAAAAAAGCAGCAAAAAAATCATCGCCAAGGAAAAGGATTGCACGGGCTTCCAAACCAGCCTCTGTTCCACCGGCAGCGCCTGCCATGCAGGATAATCCGGTCTACAGTCCGCAACCTTCCAGTGGAGGAAGTGACGACGGCGGAAGTTCTTTTTAGCTTTGCAGAAATAGAAACAAACCTGATCATAAATAAAAAGACGCAGGCTTTTCAGCTGCGTCTTTTTTGGCTGGCCTGATTTTCAGACCGCCCCCACGGTTTTCGGGAGGGGGTCAGGCAATTTTTTCCACCTGCATATAATTTAATTCTACCGGTGTGGATCGCCCGAAGATCTTAACGGTAACTTTCAGCTTTTTCTTTTCGTCGTTCACCTCTTCGATAATTCCGTTGAAGTCGTTGAACGGTCCTTCGATAATTTTAATGGTTTCTCCGATAATGAAAGGCTCGCTCATGCTCATGCCTCCGGATTCCGCCATTTCATCCATCTTCCCCAGCATCTTGTTTACTTCCGTTTTCCGCAGGGAAATGGGATTTTCCTTTCCCAGAAAATGAATCACGCTGGGGGTGTTTTTAACGGTATCCTTCAGGTCATCCCCCAGTTTACCGTCCACCACCTCGATCATCACATAACCGGGGTAATAATTGCGTTCCCGCATCACTTTTTTCCCGTTCTGAACCTTGTAAACCTTTTCTATCGGAAGGAAGACCTGCTTTACGATTTCATTCCATCCCCCGCGGGATATTTCCTTGTCCAGATATTCCTTTACTTTTCTTTCTTTGCCGCTAACCACCCGGAGCACATACCATTTAGTCTCTTTCTGCGGAACCTGGGGCGCCTGGTCCTCCGGTACGGTATTGGCCTGATTTGTTGTTTCCATTAGGAGAATAATGAATAGATGAATTTAAGAACGGCATTGGACACAATATCCATGACATATACCAGACCCGTAAGCAACATAGTGGCTACCAGTACAATTACGGTTGACTGCTGCAGTTCCGTCCAGGTAGGCCAGGTTACTTTTTCCAGCAGTTCCTTATAAGATTCTTTAAAATAGATGGCGACTTTGTTCACTTGAATAATTTGATAATTTGATGATTTGAAAATCCGATAATCCGGGGAAATTTTAATTTGCAAAACGGGGCACTATTCCATTTTCACATTTTCAAATTCCCGGATTTTCAAATTTGCTTCGCACGGGAACTAGGATTCGAACCCAGATCAAAGGTTTTGGAGACCTCTATTCTAACCGTTGAACTATTCCCGTAGAAAGCTAAAAGCTATCCCGGGTTAATTCGAGACAGCTTTTAGTTGTTGCAAATATAAACAATTTCTGAATTATCCGGGCTGCGGGCAGCGCCACGCGGACTGGTTATTTCAGAATCTCAGTTACCTGTCCTGCACCTACCGTACGGCCTCCTTCGCGGATCGCGAACTTCAATCCTTTTTCCATCGCGATAGGCTGGATCAGTTTCACCGTAAGGGTGCTGTTATCGCCGGGCATCACCATTTCAGTTCCTGCCGGTAATTCCACTTCTCCCGTTACATCGGTTGTACGGAAATAGAACTGGGGCCGGTATTTATTAAAGAACGGGGTATGGCGGCCGCCTTCTTCCTTGCTCAGCACATACACTTCGCATTTGAAATCTGTGTGCGGTGTAATAGAACCGGGTTTGCAGAGAACCATCCCACGGCGGACCTGGGTCTTTTCAATACCACGCAACAACAGACCGGCATTGTCTCCTGCTTCACCCTGATCCAGCAGTTTGCGGAACATTTCCACGCCGGTTACAACAGAATTTAACGGAGCTTCCATCAATCCCACGATCTCAATGGCTTCCCCTACCTTGATGCGTCCCCTTTCAATACGACCTGTTGCCACCGTACCACGGCCGGTGATGGAGAACACGTCTTCCACAGACATCAGGAAGGGCTGGTCGATCGGACGCACAGGCAGCGGAATATAGCTGTCCACTGCATCCATGAGTTCATCAATGGCTTTTATCCACTTGCCTTCCCCGGCCAGCGCGCCGGTGGCGGAACCCTTGATAATGGGGGTATTGTCGCCGTCGAAACCGTAGAACGTAAGCAGTTCGCGGATTTCCATTTCAACGAGCTCCAGTAATTCCGGATCATCTACCAGATCTACTTTATTCATGAATACCACCATACGGGGAACGCCTACCTGACGGGCAAGCAGGATGTGTTCCTTGGTCTGGGGCATCGGGCCGTCAGTAGCAGCTACAACCAGGATGGCACCATCCATCTGGGCAGCCCCGGTAATCATATTTTTTACATAGTCAGCATGACCCGGGCAATCCACATGCGCATAGTGACGGTTGGCCGTCTGGTATTCCACATGCGCCGTGTTGATGGTAATCCCACGCTCTTTCTCCTCAGGAGCTGCATCGATCTCATCGTATTTTCTTACTTCTGCCAAACCTTTCGCAGACAGAATGCTGGTAATGGCGGCGGTTAAAGTGGTTTTACCATGGTCAATATGACCAATGGTTCCTACGTTAACGTGGGGTTTATCCCTTTTGAAGGTCTCTTTTGACATTGGTATCTGGTTTTTAGTTGTGTTTTTAAAATGAATGAATACTATTTTCCTGCATGTTTCTTCCGCTCTGTTTCAAAACCGGCAAGACCCTTTTAAATGAAAACCTGAGCCGTTGAAGAGAATTGAACTCTTGACCTCTTCCTTACCAAGGAAGTGCTCTACCACTGAGCTACAACGGCCTTTGCTAAAAAAGCCCGGCTTGCAAGCAAGAGTAGCTGAAGAGCAAATTTAGGCTTTGCCTGCCTAAATTTTGGTAAAGGCGGACAACGGATCCAGGTAATGAGACCTTCCTTCGCCAAAGCTAGGGAAGGTGAGAGCGGAAGACGAGGTTCGAACCCGCGACCTACAGCTTGGAAGGCTGTCGCTCTACCAACTGAGCTACTTCCGCAAAAACAAATGTGAAAATCTGAAAATGTGCTAATTGGAAAATTAAGACATGATTTCAATTATTTTCTGTACAAAGAACTTCCGAATGCGCTTCGTTTATCAATTGCCGCATTCCCGCATTTATCCGCCCACCTTCGCCGCCCCCCTTCGCTAAAGCTCCGGCGGTTGAAAAAGCTTCGGTGGGCAAGTGGGCAAGGATGGATTCGAACCACCGAACTCCGAAGAGAACAGATTTACAGTCTGTTGTCGTTGGCCACTTGACTACTTGCCCGGATGGTTATCTGCAATAAGGCACGAAACTATATCCCAAAACCTGCACCTGCTCCAAAACCGCATTTCTGCCAGTTGAGCCAGAGAAGGGAATCGAACCCCCGACCAGCTGATTACAAATCAGCTGCTCTACCATCTGAGCTACTCTGGCAATGATTCGTTTACTGTTTCATGGTAACTTCCTGAATACAAAGAACTAAAACAGACAGCACGCCCCTGTTTTTTTGGGAAGGCAAAGGTAAGCGAATTTGTTAAATTCAAAAATTTTGAGATGTTTTTTATGAGAAACAAAATAGATGGGCCGGCCCGGCGGCCGTTCGCTGCAAATAAAAAAACCCCGGTCCGGGGTTTTCAGTATCAGGCTGCCTGTTTGTCTTTTTTCCGTTTGATCAGATTGATCACCGAATCCATGGCCTTGTCGAAAGATTCTTCAAATGATTTAGAGGAACATTTAACGAAAAAATCCTGCCTCGGAACATGCACTTTAATTTCTGCAATCTTGTCTTTGATCGTATGTACCACATTGTCGAGTTTCAGGAACACATCTACTTTTACGATTCTGTCGTGGAAGGTATCAAGCCGCGTTAATTTCCTGTTGATGTAACCCACCAGCTTGTTATCCGCATCGAAGTGCACTGTCTGAATGTTAACGTTCATAGTTTCGCTTTTTAACAATGAAACAATATATAAAAGAACTCTGCCCCGGTTCAATCTTTGGTGCCGGGCGACTGACTGAAATTAACGCCTTGGTCTAATTTTTCCAAATATTTAGCAGATAAATTGAGGCCAATTTTTTCAGAAAACACTTATCCCCGGGGATGATTCTTTTTGTGCACCTCCCGCAGTTTTTCAATACTGTTATGGGTATATAACTGCGTCGCGGCGAGACTGGAATGGCCAAGCAATTCCTTTACCGAATTCAGGTCCGCCCCGTGATTCATTAAATGTGTGGCAAAACTGTGCCTGAGCACATGGGGACTTTTTTTACTCACCGTAGTTACCAGGGATAAATATTTCTTTACAGCCAGCCAGGCATATTTGGGATACAGTTTTTTACCCCGGCTATTTACCAGCAGGGTCTCTCCCCCGGTTCTGCCGGATTCATTTTTTTCGCTGATATAAAGCCGCATTGCGTTCACCAGCTCTCCGCCTACCGGAATTATTCTTTCCTTATTACCTTTTCCGTGAACCTTGATCAGGGCTGCATTCAGATCCAGCTGTTCATTTTTCAGGTAAACGAGCTCTGACAGCCGCATTCCGGTCTGATAAAAGATCTGAATGAGCAGGCGGTCGGTTTTTCCCTGCCAGTTGTCCGGGAATTCCACATGTTGGGTAAGCAGCTCCATGTCCTTTTCTGCCACATATACCGGCAGCCTTTTCCCGGATTTAGGACTGATGATGCCATTCATAGGCGTTTTCTCCAGGATGCCTGTACGGACCAGGTATTTAAAGAAAGATTTTAAAGAGGAGATTTTACGATTAATGGTTCTGGAACTGATTTTGTTTTCCTTTAAACCTGCCAGCCAGGAGCGGATAACTGGAGCTGATATGCCGCTTACTTCCTTTTCACCGAACATTTCATCCATGAATAAAAAAAGCTGCTCCAGATCGTCCGTATAGGCTCTGACGGTATGCTGTGAATACCGCTTTTCAAACTTCAGGAAATCAATGAATGGCTGTATGGAAGCATTCAAAGTAAAGGGTATTGATATAATCAAATATAAAGCAAAAAGGCCATCCGGAGAGATGGCCATATGAAATGAGGTGAATGAACCCGTTTATAGATCGAATTTACCGCTGGCGAGCTGCTGTTTATATACTGCCTTCAGCACCTGGCCTCTTCTTTTAATAGAAGGTTTGGTAAAAGACTGGCGGCTGCGCAGCTGGATCAGTACCTTGGCCTTTTCAAATTTCTTTTTGTACTTTTTGAGGGCCTTGTCGATGTTTTCGCAATCTTTTGAGTCGATAATGAGCATGTGGTTTCCGCTTTTATAAATGATTTACGGCCTGCAAAGATAGGTGGATTTTTTAAAATAAATCAACAAAAAGACCGGAAAATCCGATTTTTACAGCATGTTTACCGGCATCATTGAGGCCCAGGGCCTTCTGGAATCCATTACCCCTTCAGGGTCTAATAAAACCTTCCGGATCTCATCCCCGCTGAGTTCGGGATTAAAAGTGGATCAGAGCCTTTCTCACAACGGGGTCTGCCTGACGGTTGAGTCGGTTTTCGGGAATACCTATGCAGTCACCGCCATTGCGGAAACCCTTTCCAAAACCACCATGGATCATTGGAAAGTGGGAGATCAGATCAACCTGGAACAGTGCATGCGGCTGAATGACCGCCTGGATGGCCATATTGTGCAGGGGCATGTGGATACAACTGCCGTTTGTGTCAACCGGGAAAACCAGGAAGGGAGCCGGATTTTCCGGTTCGAATTTCCGGAATCCTTCGCTCAGCTTATTATTGAAAAAGGCTCCGTTGCGGTTGATGGGATCAGCCTGACCTGTTTTGACATAACAAAAAACAGGTTTAGTGTGGCCATTATACCTTATACCCTGGAGCATACCAATATGCAATCCATAGATGCCGGTTCTGCGGTTAATATTGAATTTGATTTGATTGGTAAATATGTGCAGAGACTCGCAGGTGTTCAATGACCACGCATTCGGATTATTTTTCAACTTTGTGGTTCAGCCTGACGAATGAATGCCCATCCCAGAAAATAACTCCATCATCCTTATT
>Ga0207652_10000185_pt1 | contig 66048 bp, 66 predicted proteins | sample KBSC63BmetaG_FD_184334 | JGI IMG/M metagenome (GOLD analysis project Ga0207652, IMG submission 184334) | Corn rhizosphere microbial communities from Kellogg Biological Station, Michigan, USA - KBS C6-3B metaG (SPAdes) (version 2) | ecosystem: Host-associated > Plants > Roots > Rhizosphere ... | reverse complement strand
GGGCTATGCAGTGATCACCGGTGGCGGTCCGGGCGCGATGGAGGCCGTGAACAAGGGTTGCTGCGAAGCCGGCGGCACATCGGTCGGTCTCGGCATCGAGTTGCCGTTCGAGCAAAAGCTCAACGACTGGGTCGACATCGGCATCAACTTCCGCTACTTCTTCGCGCGCAAGACGATGTTCGTGAAGTACGCGCAAGCTTTCGTCGTGCTACCGGGTGGCTTCGGCACCTTGGACGAGCTGTTCGAGGCGCTCGTACTCGTGCAGACCGGCAAGGTCACATCGTTCCCGGTCGTGCTCTTCGACTCGTCGTACTGGTCCGGGCTCATGTTGTGGCTCGAGCAGACGGTGGCGCGCGAGAAGATGATTAACGAGAGCGATCTGGAGCTCATTCGCATCACCGATGACGTCGATGAGCTCGTCGAGATCATTCGCCAGTCCGAGCGCTCATAAGGCCATGGCGGTCATCTGCGTCTTCTGCGCCTCGAGCGAGCGAATCGCGGGCCGGTATGTCGACCTCGCGGCTGATGTCGGCGCGGAGCTTGCCCGTCGTGGGCACAGCCTGGTGAGCGGCGGCGGAAGCGTGTCGTGCATGGGTGGCGTTGCGCGCGCCGCGCGCGCCGGTGGCGCACACACCGTGGGCGTGATTCCCGAAGGCCTCCTGCAATGGGAGGTTGCCGACGAAGAGGCAGACGAGCTGATCGTCACGCCGGACATGCGCGTGCGCAAGGGCGAGATGGATCGTCGCGCCGATGCGTTCCTCACGTTGCCCGGCGGACTTGGCACGCTGGAGGAGCTGCTCGAGATCTGGACCGGTCGCATCCTGCGGATGCACGACAAGCCGGTGGTCGTGCTCGACCCGGACGGCATGTTCGCCCCGCTGCGCAAGCAGGTCGAGGACCTGGTCGCCGCCGGGTTCGCTCGCGAGTCCGTGCACGACGCGATCGTGTGGGCAGAGGACGTAGAGACCGCGTTCGACATCATCGAAAGCGAGCTCGTTCGCGCACCCGTGGTGCCACCGCCCGCCGCCGAAGAAGTCCTCGAAGCCGAGCCTTAGGCCAAGCCACGGCGGGTGAACGACGGGGCGCGGTGCCCGCGGATCGTCGCGACCATGTCGATCGTGTCGCGTGTCTCGCGCACGTTGTGCGCGCGAAACACGCGCGCGCCTAGCCAGGCCGAGATCGACGTCGTCGCGAGCGTCCCGATCAGCCGCTCGTTCACCGCTCGGTCGAGCGACTCGCCAACGAAGTCCTTGTTGGACAGCGAGACGAGCACCGGCCAGCCAGTGTCGACGAGCTCGGTCAGCCGCCGCGTCACGTCGAGCGAATGCCAGGTGTTCTTGCCGAAGTCATGTCCCGGATCGATGAGCACCGACTCGCGCGGCACGCCGGCGGTGACCGCGGCTTCGGCGAGACCGACAACCAACGACAGGACGTCGGCGACGACGTCGTCATACCCGATGCGGTGCGGGCGGGTGCGCGGCGTCACGCCACCGGCGTGCGTGCACACCAACGCGCCGCCGAACTCCGCGGTGACTCCCGCCAACTCCGGATCGACACCGCCCCAGGCGTCGTTGACGATGTCGGCACCTTCACGCAGGCATGCACGCGCGACACCGGCGCGCCAGGTGTCGACACTGATGACCAAGTCGGAATAGGCCGCGCGCACGGCGGCGACGAACGGCACGACACGAGTGATCTCCTCGGCTTCGTCGACCTCGGCACCTGGGCCCGCTTTGACGCCGCCGATGTCGACGATGTCGGCGCCGTCATCGACTGCTCGTGCGACGGCGTCCATGGCCGCGGCGTCGGTGAACGTGGCTCCCTTGTCATAAAAGGAGTCCGGTGTGCGGTTGATGATCGCCATCACGAGCATCTGCTGGTCGTCATACGTCGCTCGTCCGAGGCGCAGCACGCATCCACCATGCCCTACGCCCGTGAAACGATGGCGGCGTGCTCGCGGTGGAGATCATCGTTGCGGTGGCGGTCCTGGTGGGCGTTGCCTTCATCGCCGCACGCCCCGACATCGGGGGCGCCGACGATGCCGAGCCTGATCGTGCCGACGTCGGCCTTCCGGATAACCGGGTGCTGCGCAGTGACGACATCGCGCGGCTGCGTTTCCGCACCATCGGCGGGCTCCGTGGGGGAGTGCGCGGCTATCGCTTCGGCGATGTCGACATGACCATGGCCAAGGTGGAGGAGGCCCTGCGCGCCGCCGAGGCGGGCAAGAGCAGCGGCCAGGAGCCGCAAGCTGACAAGGCGTCCGGCGGGCCGCGTTGATCGTCAGCGCGACTGTCGAGGTAGCCGCGCCGATCGACGTCGTATGGCGGGCAGCCGTGAACTGGCCGGCACAGGGTCGATGGATGCCGCTGACGAGCGTTGATCTCGTGGCGGGTGACGGTGACTCGGTCGGCTCGCGCGTCTGCGCACGAACCGGCCTCGGCCGGCTGGCAGCCGTCGATCCGATGGTCGTTGACGTGTGGGAGCCGCCAGTGCGGTGTGAGGTTCAGCACGAGGGACGCGTCGTGCGCGGCCGCGGTGTTTTCCGCGTCGAGGAGATCACCGCGCAGCGGTCGCGCTTCACGTGGGAGGAACAGCTGCCGCCGAGCGGGCCGTATGCCGCCCTGGCGCGCGCGAGTGCGCCGCTCAACAAAGCGGTGTTCGCGCTCGCCGTGCGCCGCTTTGCCCGCTGGGTCGAAGCCGGGCAGCCGTGAGCGGAGCGGTCGCCGGGCCGGACGGCCGGCTGCGTTGCCCGTGGGCGTTGTCGGCGCCGGAATACGTCGCGTACCACGACGACGAGTGGGGTCGGCCGTCGCGCGCTCGTGGCGCGGCCGCGGATCGCGCGATGTTCGAGCGACTCACTCTCGAAGCGTTCCAGTCGGGCTTGTCATGGCTGATCATCCTGCGCAAGCGGCTGGCGTTCCGCGCCGCGTTCGACAACTTCGACATCGCCGCGGTGGCGGGCTACGGCGACAAGGACGTCGCCCGGCTTCTCGGCGACAGCGGCATCGTGCGCAACCGCGCGAAGATCGAGGCGGCGATCGCCAACGCGCGCGCGGCGCTCGACTTGCCGCGCGGCTTGGCGGCATACATCAAGGGGTTCGCGCCGGAGGAGCAGTTGGCCGCGCCGAGCACCTTGGGCGAGGTCCGCGCGACGAGCCCGGAGTCGGCGGCGCTGGCGAAGGACCTGCGCAAGCGGGGTTTCCGCTTCGTTGGACCGACGACGCTCTATGCGCTCATGCAGGCGACCGGGATCGTCGACGATCACCTCGTCGACTGCTGGCGCCGCGGCTAGCGACCTGAGCCGGCCGCCCCGCCCCGGGGGGGTTGGGACGAGGCGGCCGGGCGACAGGACGCGTCATCCGCGTCGTATGACGACCTAATCACATGCCGCAAAGGTTGTGATGATCAACTGGAACTAGGACCCGGTAAAGACCGGATTTTGCTTCGCGAGGAAGGCCTCAGTGGCGTTGCGGTGGTCGGCCGTCTGGCCGCACTGGGCTTGTACGTCGGCCTCCATCGCGAGCGCGGTCGCGAGGTCGGAGTGCGCGGCGGTGAGCAGCGCGCGCTTGATCCCGCCGTACGCGACGGTCGGACCGGCCGCGAGCTTCGCGGCGAGCTCGGCGGCCGCGTTGGCGAGCGTGTCGCCCGGGACAACGGCATTGACCAGGCCCATCTCGAGGGCCTGCTCGGCCGACACCGGCTCGGCGAGCATCAGCATCGCCATCGCCCGGCCGTAGCCGACGAGGCGTTGCAACGTCCAGGAGGCGCCGGTGTCCGGTCCGAGCCCGACGCGCGCGAACGCCATGAGGAAGCTCGCCTTCTCGGCTGCGAGGCGAAAGTCGCAGGCAAACGCGAGTGACGCGCCCGCGCCTGCCGCGGCACCGTTGACGGCCGCGATCACCGGCTTCGGCAGCTCGGTGATGGCGTGGACGATCGGGTTGTAGTGGTCGGTCACCGTGTTGAGTGCGGTGTCACCGGCGGCGAGCGAGTCCGCGTGCTCGCGCAGATCTTGGCCGACGCAGAAGCCACGGCCGGCGCCGGTCAAGACGACGGCTCGGACGTCGTTGTCCTCCGCGGCGCGATCGAACGCCTCGCGAAGAGCAACCTTCATCTCGACCGTGAGAGCGTTGAGTGCGTCCGGCCGGTTCAACGTGATGGTGGCCACTGCACCGTCGACGTCGTAGCTGATCGAGTCACTCATTGCTCTCTCCTTTGAGGCAGTGGTCGACATACGCGCGCGCGCCCGGCAGCAGCCGCTCGGCCTGCGAGTCGAAGTATTTCCGCGCCGCCAGTCCTGGCCAGTCCGGCGGAACGAGTGAGGTCGGCAGCCCGGGGTCGCGGAACAAGAACTTGCGCCATTCGTGCAGCAGCTGCGCGCGGGCCGCAAACGACGCGCGGTCGTCCGGCTCGTGGTTGGTGGCGGCGACGACCTGGTGGGCCGTGGTCAGCCACTCGCCGTAGGCCGCGGCCAGCGCCTCGATCGAGTACAGACGATCGACCAGCTCGAGCGAGTCGCCGGCGAACTCGGCGCGGAACTCGTCGAAGCGAAGACCCTCGGCCCCGATCACGGCCTCAGCCTCAAGTGAACCTCTAGGCGCCACCCACGCGTTCGGGTCAAGCTGGCGAAAACCGAGGTACTCGAGGCCGCGCGCGAGTCGTTCCCGCCGGGACCGCTGGCTGGTGCGCTCGACGACCAGGACGGTCCACCGGCCGTCCCACGTGGTGAGGTCTTGCTTACCGAAAATCCGCACGGCCGCCTCGTCGAGGCGTCGCCACGCTCGTCCGGTCAGCTTGTAGCCGGGCCCGCTCGGGCGGCGTACCGGCTCCAGCCAGCCCTGTCGGACCATGCGGGAGACCGCGGTACGCACCGCCGGCGCCGCAATGTCGAGCGCGTCCAGGAGCCGGATGATCGCGGAGATCGACGCCTCGCCACCGCGTTCGCGCAGGTGGTCGCCGTAGAGGTCGAAGACGGCGGCGCGTGCGTTCACCCGGTCACCGGCTCGGACACGCCGCCAGTATGGCGGCAGCCCCGGCCTGGTCCGGGCGGGCTAGCCGGAATGGCCATTTCGAATCAGATTCGGTCCGGAAGCGAATTGAGTCCGATTTGTGAGGCGACCGGCGGCCCAGTTGCGCGTCATATGCAGTAGGAAGGGTCAAGATCGGCAAAGCCGCAGTGCGGGGGTTTCGGGTGGAACAAGGCCGGAACGAGGACGACGGCGTCCTCGTGCTGTTGCCGTTGCCTGACGACCCGCTGTTCGTGGATGCCGTCGATGAGGCGGTCGCCGGCGATGCCGGGGAGATGCCCGGCGCTCAGCCAACGCGTCGGGTCGGCGCCAGCTCGTCCGACTTTGCGAGTCTCTATATCCGGCACCGGTCGTCATTTGCGCTCCACGCGCGCCGTTTCCTGAACGATCCGCGCGACGTCGATGAGGTGCTGCAGGAAGCGTTCCTGCGCCTGTTCCTCGCGATGCCCGAGCTGGAAACCGAGCTGCAGGCGCTGGCCTACTGCCGTCGCACGGTGACGAACCTCTGCATCGACCGTTATCGCGCTGACCAGCGCCGACCACGGCTGGTCGATCTCGAGACCATCGAGTGGGACCCTTCAGACGCCGAGTCGTATGACGACCCGGTGCTGCGCGCCGAGGATGCCGCGATCGTGCGCGAGGCTCTCTCGCTGCTCTCACCGCTGCACCGCGAAGCGCTGATCAAGCGCGAGGTCGAAGAAAAACCGCTCCCGCAGATCGCCGCCGAGCTGGGCATCCCGGAGGAGAGCGTCAAGCACCTGCTCTACCGGGCGCGGCGCGCCCTGCGGCGCCTGCTCGTCGGAACGAGCGTGGAGCCCGGTGTTGATCTTTCCGCGACACAGGCATTAAGGCTTGCCAACGAGCGCCTGGCACGCGCTACTCTCCGTAGTGCCAATGTCCTAATTGTGCTGTTTGTGGCTGCTGTGACGGTGGTAGGGGCCCTGCGGGTCGGCTTGCAAGATCAACGCGAAGGGAACGGCGCAGTGGGTCCAGGCGTGAGCCCGGCGCTAGGCCCGGGGGGCAACCCGGGCGACAGTCCGCGCCTCGCGGTTCCGCGTCAGTCCACCAAGCGTTCGGCGACCCGTTCGCGTAACACGACGCCGGCCGCGCCCGCTGTACCTGCCGTGGGGTCGACACAGCATGTGACGACAACCGCAACGGCACCTGCTCATCAGCCACGCAAAGACACCTTCACTTCACACTCTGTGACGACACCCCCGACGCATTCGACTCCGCAAGGCCCGAGTTCGTTGCCGACAGGGCCCGCGCGCGGGACCTTCGCTATCAACGCACCGGTAATCGGTGCCGTTGGTACGGCGTCGCTCGAAACGAATACGGTTGAGCTCAAACCAACTGGCGACTGGTCGAACACCTCGACCTTCAGTGCGCCGACATCCACGAGTGGAACCTTCGCACTTCAGCAAGTCGTCCAGCGCAGCACCGCTGGCGTTGTTTCGGCGAACGTGTCCTCCCAGTTGCCGAACACCGATCCGACGCAGACGCAGTTGTATTCATCCAACGTGTCGACGTCACCGACGGTGGACGGCAACGTGCTTGTCAACGTTCAGTTGCTCGTGCTGAACCCCACGGTTGCATCTGCGCCTGTGGATAACTCGACTGCGTTGAGTATCAATGTCAACGCGGTGTACACGCCCGACGTGACACAGGTGCTAGCAGAAACAGTCTCCGTTGTGGAAGGGTCTGCGCCATGCTGCGTGTCACCAGCGACTACCACCCCCCATGACACGGCCGGCGACGGCACATCAGTTCCGCCATCGCCTGACGCGGCTGCGGTAGGTTCCGCAGCAGTAAGCGCAACATCACGAAATCCGCGTGACGACCAATCAACGATTGCGTCGTCCTAACGAGAAGAACAACCCGCTTCGGTGGGAACGCGAGCGGCCCGCGCGGGCAGCTTGTTCCAGCGGCGAGGGCCGTCGTTGGGAAGTAGGAAGGGAACGTGCATGACAGGAACGTCGAAGGCGCTCAAGCGCCTCGGTGTTGCCGGTCTGAGCGCGGTCGTGGCCACCGTCGGCCTCGGCACCATGACGGCTACCTCCGCTTTCGCGGCGGCGCAGCCAGGTGCCTCGACGTCGGTCGCCCTCGACAAGCACACAGACACGGCGGCGGTCGGAACGTGTAACGCGTTCACAGCGACCGTCAACGCAGGATCGGTACTCACCGTGCAGATCCAGCAGTCGCTGCTTGCTTCGGGCCCGGCGCCGAATGCGGCACCGGCACACAGCATTGGCTTCTGCACGCCGACCGCCCCCGTCGCGAACGACAGCGCCGGCACAGGTCCGGTGGCGACCCCTGGGACACCGGGTGCTAACACCGCAGTGAATGCAAACCCGGCTCCGCCGGCTGCCGCGAACGGCGGCAACTGCTACAACTCGACCACTCCCCCCGCCCCGCCGGCCGCGAACACGAGCGCGAGCGTGTCCTGCTACTCGCAGTTCACCGACGCAAACAACGACGGCAAGATCGTCTTTGGTGTTCGGTCGACCGACGCAGGCACGATGAGCATCGACGCGTTCGGTGACACCAACGCTGCGGGCACCATCGGCGTTCACGACGTGACGGAGCCCGGGGACGCCGCGACCAAGACATGGGTCGCCAACACCCCGAATGCAAGCACGAACAAGATCACCTGCACCCCGGCCACGGCGACCAACCCCGCGGGCACGCAGCACAAGTTCACGTGCACCGTGACGGACGCCAATGGCGTCGCCATCTCCGGCGCGACCAACGTGAATTTCCAGATCGCGAGTGGCCCGGACGCCGGGATCAGCACCACAAGCCCCGGTGGCTCAGGCGCGACTTGCTCCACGACTGGCAACAACAACGCCGGCGCGCCAGCTAACGCTGGGACGAACACCACCGGTGTCTCTGAGTGCTCATACACGAACAACGGAACTCCTGGAACCGACCAGATCACGGCCTACCTCGAGCAGAACGGTCAGACCGGTCTGCAGAGCGGTGGCACCGAGCCCAACACCACTATCAGCAAGACGTGGGTTCTCCCGGCTCCGCAGACCTCGGTTGTGTCCTTGGACTGCTCGCCGAACGAAACTCAGGCAGCGTCTTCAACCAACAGCGGTAACTCCGCCTGCACGCTGCCACCGTCGACCAAGAGTGCGACTCTGACGGCGAAGGTCGTTAACGGCAGCCCGGCAGCTCCGGTTTCCGGTGCTGTGGTGACGTTCACGGTGGCGCAGACCGGTGGCCCGGTGGACGCCAACGACACCGAGGCCGTCAGCCCGACGTCCTGCACCACGGACTCGAGCGGCACTTGCACCACTACGTTCACGGACAGCGCGCCGGTGAATGGCGAGCAGTGGACGGTTACGGCGAGCATTCCGCGTCAGGGTGCCGCCAACGACACCGCTACGTCGACCATCACGTTCCACACGGCGACCGAAGGCGAGGCTCGGAACATCACCGTTGCCCCGGCATCGGCCAGCCAGCAATCGGGCGGCGTTCAGGCATTCACCGCCACGGTGACCGACCGCTTTGGCGGTCCGATCCAGGGCGTTTGCGTGGCCTGGACCGAAAGCGGCCCGGGTCGCTTCACAGGTAACAGCTTCACCTGTGGTGTCACGGCCGAAGATGCGAACGGAAACGCCACCCAGACCGACGCAGCTTGCCTCACAGCAGCCAACGGTCAGTGCTCGGTCGAGGTCACTAGCCAGCCTTCAGAGGTTGGGTCCGAGACAATCACCGCGAGCATTCGGACGAACAACACCGACTTCGGTGGCAACCCGGTCGCCTTCGAGTGCAACGCTCCGGCTGGCTTCAGCTACTTCAACGGAGTCGGCACGTTCACTCGCGTCGGCACCACGCCGAACGCCAACGGTGCCAACAATGCCCAGACGGGTGCCAAGGCGGGCAACTGCACGGCACAGGGCACGGTTTCGTGGACGGCCGGTGCTCCCACCGGTGCGGCGAGCGTCACGGTTAGCGCTGCAAATGGCCGGACCGGCAAGCTGGAGACGGCGACCGCAACGGTGAAGGACGCATCTGGTGCAGCTGTGGCGAACCAGGTCGTTCAGTTCTCGGTGACCGGTGCCAACAACGCGACCGGGTCGGCGACGACCAACGCGAGCGGTGTGGCGACGTTCTCCTACACGCCGCGGGCCGGTGGCCACGACACGATCACGGCCCTGGTGAACAACGGCTCGACGAACCCGTCGGGTTCGAGGACCATTGCGATCCAGCAGGTCATGAAGATCAGCTTGGCCTGCGGTTCGCCGAAGAAGCACGTGGTCAACTGCAAGGTGACCACCGTGCCGGCTCGTAGCGGCCTGCATGTCACCCTCTTCCGGGTGACCTCGCACGGCAACGTCCGGGTCGCTAGCGGCAAGACGAACTCGAACGGCGTCGTTCGGTTCACCGTCCGCAACCAGCCGAGCGGCAAGAAGGGCTACCGCGCAGTGCTGGCCGGCACCGCTACCACGACCAGCGCTAAGAGCGGTCGGGTTGTGGTGTTCGTCAAGAAGTGAGTAAGCCCAACTAGCTCCACCTGTGGGGGCGGTCCCGAAAGGGGCCGCCCCCACAGCTTTGTGCGGCGTACGGCTGGTCCCCAAGCAAGGGCGCGCCGCCAAAGCTGGTCATTCATCGGCCATAATGGACATGCACTGCGACCCGCATCCGCGGTCGCACCAGGCTCGCGGAAGGGGATCAGCATGGCGGCCATGAAGCCGCGGACCGGTGACGGCCCCCTTGAAGTCACCAAGGAGGGGCGCGGCATCGTCATGCGCGTCCCGCTAGAGGGCGGCGGCCGGCTCGTGGTCGAGCTGACGCCCGACGAGGCCACCAACCTCGGCGACGCTCTCAAGAGCGCTGTCGGCTGACGACTAGCCACATCGGCCCCGGTGACGACTACAGTCACCGGGGCCGTTCAGTTGGCGCCACGGAGGATTCATGCCGCTGCCCATCGAGGTCACCCGAGGCTCACTCGCCCGCGCCGGGCGCGTCCTCGCGATCCCCACGAGCCCCGGCAAGACGCGACCGCAGATCGGCAGCGGCGCGGACGCCCTGGAGACCCTCGAGATCGACGCGAAGGCCGCGCTGACCCGCGACGACGCCAAGGGCGAGCCCGGCGAGGTCGTCACGATCCCCGTCGGCCGTCGAGGTGTCGACACGGTGCTTCTCGCCGGCATCGGTGACGGCTCACCGCGCGCACTGCGCAAAGCCGCGGCTGCCGTCGTACGGCGCTCCAACGGCTCCGAGTCACTCGCAACGACCCTTGCCGCGGGACAGGACGAACGCGGCGTTCGTGCTGTCGCGGAGGCGCTCGGGCTGGCGTCATACAAGTTCCAGCGCAAGAGCGAGCCGAAGCCGCCGAAGCTGCAGCGCGCAACGCTCGTCGTCGACGACGTTGCAGCGGCCCGCGACGCGGTCGTCCGCGCCAGCGCCACCATCGCTGCGGTCCACACTGCCCGCGACCTGGCCAACACGCCCTCGCTGGAGAAGTCGCCGCAGTGGATGGTCGAGCGCGCGCAGGAGATGGCGGCCCTGAAGGGCCTCGGAGTCGACGTCTGGGACGAGGCACGGCTCGCGGCGGAAGGCTTCGGCGGCATCCTTGCCGTTGGCCGAGGATCGACGCGGCCGCCGCGGCTGCTTCAGCTCACCTGGGCCCCTGAGGGGGCGAGCAGGCACGTCGTCCTCGTCGGCAAGGGCATCACCTTCGACTCCGGCGGCCTCTCGCTCAAGCCCAACGAGGGCATGGTCGCGATGAAGACCGACATGAGCGGGGGAGCTGCGGTCATCGGCGCGATGAGCGCGCTGTCCGCGTTAGGTGTCCGAAGTCGCGTCACTGCTCTTGTCCCGCTCGCGGAGAACATGCCCGGCGCGGACGCGACCCGGCCGGGCGACGTCATCACGCACTATGGCGGTCGGACCACCGAGGTGCTCAACACGGACGCTGAGGGTCGGCTCGTCCTCGCGGACGCACTGTCCTACGCGGTCGCCAATCTCGCGCCGGATGCCGTCGTCGACATCGCGACTCTGACCGGCGCCGCCAGCCTCGGTCTCGGTAAGCGTCACGGCGCTCTGTTCAGTACCTCGACCGAACTGACCGGTGAACTCGTCGCCGCGGCCGACTATGCCGGCGAACGGTTGTGGCCGATGCCGCTCGTCGACGAATACCGGTCCGCGCTCGACTCACCCGTTGCCGACCTGCAAAACATCGGTGATCCCGAGACCCACTTCAGCGGTGGCGCCATCACCGCCGCACTGTTCCTCCGCGAGTTCGTCGGCAATGGCCCACGGAAAGTGCCGTGGGCACACCTCGATGTCGCCGGCCCGGCGCGTGCTGACGGCGATGAGGACGAGGTCACCAAGGGCGCGACAGGCTTCGGCGTGCGCACCTTCTTACGCTGGCTCGAAGCGACCTGAGCAATTGCCTGGCCCAAGGTCGCATTGATCATGACGTTCGCAGCACCACGGCAGTCGCCAGTGAGCGTGGAGCTGGGAAGTTCGGTGCTGCAAACGTCAGTCGCGACGGTCGGGGATGCCGAGGCGGCGCCCGTCATTGCGCGTGACGAGCCTTCTAGCGACGCTGACGCGCAATGGCTTGCTCGTAGACGTCGACGGTGCGGCGGGCGATCTCGGGCCAGCCGAACTCCGTCACGGCCCGCTGACGACCGGCTTCACCCATCCGCTGTGCTCGCTCCGGATCGTCGAGCAGGCTTGCGATCGCGACGCCGAGGTCGCGCTCGTATGACGACAGGTCGTTGGTGTCGTACTCGACCAGCAAGCCAGTCCTGCCATCGTCGACGACCTCGGGGATCCCATCGACATTGCTCGCCACCACGGCGGTGCCACACGCCATCGCCTCGAGGTTGACGATGCCGAGCGGCTCATAGACCGACGGGCAGACGAACACCGTCGCCGACGAGTGCAGGGCGATCAGCTCGTCGCGGGGGAGCTGGCGGTCGATCCAGACGACTTGCGGATGCGTCGCCTGCAGCTTCGCCACGCCCTCCGCCATGTCGCGCGCAACCCCCGGCTCGTCCGGAGCCGACGCGCACAACACCAGTTGCGCATCGGCAGCCAACCCGGCCGCAGCCCGCAGCAGATGCAGGACACCCTTCTGCCGAGTGATCCGCCCGACGAACAACGCGAACGGTCGCGCCGGGTCCACGCCGAGGCCACTCATCAGCTCAGCGTTAGGCCGCGGCGAGAACAAGACCGTGTCGATGCCGTTGTGGACCACGTGCAACCGATCCGGATCGACCGACGGGTATGCCGCCAACACATCGCGGCGCATCCCTACCGACACGGCGATGACCGCGTCGGCGGACTCGATCGCGGTCCGCTCCGCCCACGACGAGATCGCGTAACCGCCGCCCAACTGCTCGGCTTTCCAGGGGCGCAACGGCTCTAGCGAGTGTGAGGTCATCACGTGCGGGACGTCATACAGCAATGTGGCTAGGTGGCCCGCCATGTTGGCGTACCAGGTGTGCGAATGCACGAGGTCGCAGTCGCGCACGGCCGCGGTGATGGACAGGTCGGTCGCGAGAACCCCCAGCGCGCTGTTGGCGTCCCTTAACCGATCCCAGGTGCCGTGGGCGGCGAACGCCTCCACATCCACCCGTACGCCGTCGAGCTGCTGCAGCTCCCGCGCGAGGAACTCGACGTGAACCCCCGCGCCGCCATACACATCCGGCGGCCACTCCCGAGTTAGCAGACCGACGCGCACATCTCGCAGCGTAAATCGCTATAGGTTCCGAGTGTGGCCGCACGCGGAGTTCTTGGCATCGTTCTCGCCGGCGGCGAGGGCAAGAGGCTGGCGCCGCTGACTGCTGACCGAGCGAAGCCGGCGGTCCCCTTCGGCGGCATCTACCGACTCGTCGACTTCGTGCTGTCCAATCTCGTCAACGCCGACTACCTGCGCATCGTCGTCCTGACGCAGTACAAGTCGCACTCGCTCGACCGCCACATCTCAGTCACCTGGCGGATGTCGACGCTGCTCGGCAACTACGTCACGCCGGTGCCCGCGCAGCAACGGCTCGGGCCGCAGTGGTACCAGGGATCGGCCGACGCGATCTATCAGTCCCTCAACCTCGTGTATGACGAACAGCCCGCCCACATCGTCGTCTTCGGCGCCGACCACGTCTATCGCATGGACCCGCGACAGATGGTCGAGCAACACATCGCCACCGGGGCGGGCGTGACAGTGGCCGGCAATCGCGTGCCGCGGAAAGAGGCAACAGCATTCGGCGTCATCTCCACCACCGACGGCGGCCGCATCGACGCCTTTCTCGAGAAGCCTGATGACCCGCCGGGGCTACCCGACGACCCGGACTCGACGTTCGCCTCGATGGGCAACTACGTCTTCAGCACCGAGGCGCTGCTCGACGCTGTCCGCAAGGACGCGTATGACGCTGACTCCGTGCACGACATGGGCCGCAACATCATCCCGATGTTGGTTGGCGACAACGATGCCTACGTCTACGACTTCGACAGCAACGTTGTGCCCGGTGCGACCGACCGCGACCGTGGCTACTGGCGTGACGTCGGAACGCTCGACGCCTACTACGACGCGCACATGGATCTGGTGTCGGTCGAGCCGGTCTTCAACCTCTACAACCGGCAGTGGCCGATCCTCACCAGTGACAGGGGATTGCCGCCGGCGAAGTTCGTGCACGACGAGCCAGGTCGCATCGGACACGCGACCGAGTCGCTGGTGTCATCGGGCTGCATTGTCTCTGGCGGCCAGGTGCGACGGTCGATCCTTTCTCCGGGCGTGCGCGTGCACTCCCGCGCCGAGGTCGACGACTGCGTGCTCATGCACGGCGTCGATATCGGACGAGGTTCGCGAATCAAGCGCGCCATCATCGACAAGGCCGTCGTCGTGCCGCCTGGCACGAGAATCGGCTACGACGAAGCCGACGATCGCGAGCGCGGCTTCCTCGTCACTGACAGCGGCCTCGTCGTCATCGGCAAAGGCCAGCAAGTACCCGGTTGAGTGTGACGAAGATCGCCGTTAGTGGACCACTAACGGCGATCTTCGTCACACTCAACGTCAGGGGCGCACCACGGCGGCGAGCAGGCCGTCGCCGCTTGGTAGCAGTAGCGGCACCAGTCGATCGTCCTCGCGGACAGAACGCAACAGCTCGCGCACCGCAACCGTCTCCGGGTCACGCGCGGAGTTGTCCGGCACACGTCCGTGCCATAGCGCGTTGTCGAACGCCACGATGCCGCCCGGACGCAGCAACCGCAGCGCCTCGCGCAGGTAGTCGCCGTACTCGCCCTTTGCGGCGTCCCCGAACACGAGGTCATAGCCACCATCGGTCAGCCGAGGAAGCACGTCCAACGCGCGGCCGGTGATCAGCCGGGTCCGTGCCGGCGCGATGTCGGCGGCCGCGTAGCTCTCCCGCGCGACTCGCTGGTGTTCGGCTTCGACGTCGATCGACGTCAGGACACCGTCGGGCGCCATTCCGCGGATGAGGTAGATCCCCGACACGCCAGCGCCGGTGCCGATTTCGACGACGGCTCGGGCGTTGATCGACGCGGCCAGAAACCGCAGGACGACGCCACCGCCGGGCAGGATCGGGACCGCGCCGAGCTCGGCTCCGCGCCGCCGCGCTTCCTGGATGGATTCGTCTTCCGGCTGCCACGACTCGGTGTAGTCACGGGCACGACGTACTGCAACGGCGTCCTCACCTGCGCTGATGCCAGCCTCCTCAACTGCATTAGCCATCCTGTCGATGGCAGGGCCAGCCTAACGACGGGCCACAATGGACCCATGTCTGATTGGCGCGAGAGCCCTCCGACCTGGATGGTGCTCGCGCTATCGACGGGAATCGCGGGCGTACTGGGAGGCGGGATTGGCGGCGCGATCGCCCACAACCACGCCAACGACGCCCAGCCGCGCAGCGTGACGATCGGTGCCCCGGCGACGAGCCAGGCGTCGGTCACCGCGCCCGGAAGTGGCTCTGTGGCTGCCGTCGCCTCGGCGATCCTGCCCAGCGTCGTGTCGATCGAGGTGCGCAACGGCGCGAACGGTGACACCGGTTCGGGCATCGTGATCAGCAACTCGGGCTACATCCTCACCAACAACCACGTCGTGTCCGCGGCGAAATCCGGCGGCAAGCTCTCGGTCGTCTTCCCGGACAAGCAGTCGGTGCCCGCGGAGATCATCGGCCGGGACTCGGTGAGCGATCTCGCCGTCATACGTGTCCAGAGCGTCCACGGGCTTCGGCCCGCGCAGCTCGGAAGCTCCGCGGCGCTCAACGTCGGTGACCAGGTCGTGGCCATCGGCTCACCGCTGGGCCTCGCCGGCACGGTCACCAGCGGCATCATCAGTGCCCTCGACCGGCCGGTCGAGGCCGGCGACATCAGCGGCACCACCGATGACGTCATCGACGCCATCCAAACCGATGCGGCCATCAACCCCGGCAACTCCGGCGGGCCGCTTGTCGACATGGCTGGTCGCGTCATCGGCGTCAACTCCGCTATTGCGACGTTGTCCGACCCCGGAGTCCTCGCCGGCGGCCAGGGCGGATCGATCGGTCTCGGTTTCGCGATCCCGATCGACCAGGCCAAGCGCATCGCGCAGCAGATCATCAAGCTCGGCTATTCGACGCACGCGATCATCGGGGTCACGCTCGATCCGTCATACAAGGGTCAGGGCGCGAAGATCGGCAACCCGCAAGGCGATGCGGTGGCCTCCGGCGGTCCCGCTGACCAAGCCGGACTGCAACCCGGCGACGTGATCGTCGAAGTGAACGGTGAACGCGTCACGACCGCCGACGAGTTGATTGTCGCGATTCGCAAGCGCGTGCCCGGCACGAGGCTGACACTGATTTATCTGCGCGACGGCGGCCGGCACACAACTGTCGTCACACTCGGCTCGGCGCGCAGTGACTGAGCGGGGGGCCTGAGCAGTGTTCGACCATCTCGGCTGGAGCGAGCTGATCGTGCTCGCGGTGGTCGGGCTCGTCGTGCTCGGCCCGGACCGGCTGCCCAAGTTCGCGGCGGACGCGGCGAAGTGGCTGCGCCAGATCCGCACGATGGCGCGCAACGCGACGCAAGACCTCAAGGCCGAACTCGGCCCGGAGATGGCCGACCTCGACCTGGCCTCACTGCACCCGCGCCGGCTCGTTTCGTCCGCGCTCTGGGACGACGACGAACCAGGAGCGCCTGCGCCCGGACCGCCGGTGCGCGCCTACGCGCCGCTAGCTGCCGGCGAGAAACCCCCGTATGACGCCGAAGCGACCTAGCTAACCGGCGTCAGGGAGAGCGGGCGGCCCACGAGGGACCTGGTCCGCTGAGTCAGCTCGCGGGCGACCTTGCCGAGTACGACGGCGGCCGGCGACTCAGGTTCCGCAACGACGATCGGCGTGCCGACATCGCCGCCTTCGCGCAACCGCGGATCGATCGGCACCGAGCCCAGCAGCGGCACCGGCGCCCCGACAAGCGCGCTCAACGAGTCGGCGACCTGCTGGCCGCCACCTGAGCCGAAGACGTCGACCATTTCGCCGCAGTGCGGGCAGGGCAGCCCGGCCATGTTTTCGATGACCCCGGCGACGCGAAGCCGGGTCTGGATGGCGACCGATCCCGCTCGCTCGGCGACTTCGCGCGCCGCGCGTTGTGGAGTCGTCACCACGATGACCTCAGCGGTCGGCAGCAGCGCCGCGGTCGACAGCGCCACGTCGCCCGTCCCCGGCGGAAGGTCGAGCAGCAGGACGTCGAGGTCGCCCCAGTAGCCGTCGGAGAGGATCTGCTCGAGCCACTTGTGCAGCATCGGACCGCGCAGCGCGATCGCTCGGTTGTCCGGGACGAACATGCCGGCCGAGAGCAGCTTCACGCCATGGCCGATGGGCGGGATGATCATGCCGTCGACAGCCGCGGGCCGCGAGTCGACGCCGAGCATCCGTGGCAACGAATAGCCATAGACGTCCGCGTCGACGACGCCGATGTTGAGCCCCTGCTGGGCCATCGCGGCTGCCAGGTTGGCCGTCGTCGACGACTTTCCGACACCGCCCTTGCCGCTCGCGATGGCAAAGATTCGCGTCAGCGAGCCCGGCTCGGCAAAGGTGATCTTGCGTGCCGGCTGCCCGCCTTGCAGCGTCGTACGAAGCTTTTGCCGCTGCTCGTCCGACATCACGTCGAGGTCGACGCGCACGGCCGTGACGCCCGCCACGGTGGAGACCGCCGCGGTGACGTCCTTGGTGATGCGATCGCGCAGCGGACAGCCTTGCGTCGTGAGATAGATGCCGACGTCGACCGAGTCGTCGGCGGCAACGGACACCGACTTCACCATGCCCAGATCGGTGATCGGGCGGTGGATTTCGGGGTCGGAAACGGTCGCCAGCGCGGCGTGGACTGCATCAACGTCAACGGTGCTCATAACACCGTCCAGACTACGTCGGTCCGCGGTGGCGGCCCGACCGCCCGAGTGGCAGGCGTTAGTCGGAGAGGCGCGAGGTCCGTGAGATGAGCGCCATCAAGCGCTCCTCGAGCATCTCCGGGTCGACCGGCTTCGCGAGGTAGTCGTCGGCGCCCGCATTGCGCGCCTCGGACTCGAGCGACTCGCTCCCCGCGCCGGTGAACATCATCAGCGGCAGGACCGCGGTGCGCGCCTCGCTGCGCAGCAGGCGGATGAGCTCCACTCCCGACAGGTCGGGCAGCATGTGGTCGATGAGCACTGCGTCATAGTTGCCCGCAGCCGCCTTCTCCAGGCCGTCGCTCGCGTTCTCGACCGCCTCAACTTCGACCGTGCCCGCCAGCGACGCAGTCACAAAGGCGCGCACCGAGGGGTCGTCGTCGATCACCAACAGTCGCGGCAGGCCGTCCGGCTTCGCTGCCGCCGGGTGTGCGCGCGGCGGTGTCGGCGTCCGGCACCACGGGCAAATGCGCCACTCCGGCTCCAGCGGTCGGTCGCAGCCGCCGCAATGTCCGCGGTCGATGTTCGCCGCGCACCACGGGCAGGCGACCATGTCGGACTCGAGTGCGCCGCCGCAGGCGTTGCAGTGCAGTCCGGAGCTCGAGTCGATCTGCGTCACGCGCAGCACTTCTTCGTATGTCGTAAGGCCCGCTGCAGCCTTGGCAATCGCGGCAGCGCGCAACGTCTGCATGCCCTCGGCATGCGCCGCGGCGGCTACCGCACCTTCGGTCGGTGTCGACATCAACACGCCGCGCATCGAGGCAGTGACCGGCAAGACCTCGAACACGCCGATGCGTCCGCGGTAACCCGTACCGCCGCACTCGTTACAACCCGTGCCGCGCTTCGGCGTTCCCTGCTTGAGGTCCTTCTCGTCGATGCCCAGCAACGTCTGAATACGTGCCGGCGGTGTGTATGGCGCTGCACACGAGTCGCAGACGCGACGCACCAAGCGCTGTGCCACCACGAGAGACAATGAGGAGGCGACGAGGAACGGCTCGACGCCCATATCGACGAGACGGGTCAACGCGGCGGGCGCGGAGTTGGTGTGCAACGTCGTGAGCACCATGTGGCCGGTCAACGACGCCTCGAGGGCGAGCTTCGCGGTCTCCGGGTCACGAACCTCACCGACGAGAACGACGTCGGGGTCCTGACGGAGCACCGAGCGCAGCCCCCGGGAGAACGTCATACCGGTTCGGTCACTTACCTGAACCTGAGTGATGCCCTGGACCTGCATCTCGACCGGGTCTTCGAGCGTGACGATGTTGCGGTCCGGCGTCTTGATCTGCTGGATCGCGCTGTAGAGCGTCATCGTCTTGCCGGAACCCGTCGGGCCCGTGATGAGGATGAGTCCCTGCGGAGCAACGAGCGTGCCGAGCAGGTGGTCCATCTGTATCTCGGTCAGGCCGATTTTCGTCAGCGCCGGCACGGAGTCGGCGCGAGCCAACAACCGGATGACGACCTTCTCGCCATGAATGCTCGGCAGCGTGCTGACACGCGCGTCGCGCTGGCTGCCCTCGATCTGCAACCGGGTACGTCCGTCCTGCGGGACACGACGTTCGGCGATGTCGAGGTTGCTCATGACCTTGATGCGACTGACGAGCCCGGCGGCGGCCGCGCGCGGTGTCGTCATGACGTCACGCAGCAGGCCGTCAACGCGGTAGCGGACCCGAACCTCGCTGGCTCCCGGCTCGATGTGGATGTCGCTGGCTCGCGCGCGCACGGCGTCAGCGAGGATCGAGTTGACCAGTCGAACCGCAGGCGCGTCGCCGTCGCCGCCCGACTCGACTTCGTCGTCGATCGAGTCGGCGAGGTCTTCGATCATCATCGCGACGTCGGCGTGTTCTTCCGACAGCGACCAGACCCGGCCGATGAGGTCGTTGATCTGGGTCGCGCTCGCCACGACGACCTTGAGCTCGTTGATCCCGGCGTAGAGCCGGACGTCGTCGATCGCCATGACGTTGGTCGGGTCGGCGGTCGCCAACGTCACCCGGCCGTCTTCGTCACGCGCGATCGGGACGACGAGGTGGCGCTCGGCCACAGCACGCGGAAGCAACCGCGCGACCTCGGTCTGCAGCGGCATCGCGCCGACGTCCACCATCTCCAGCGACAGCGCGGCGGCGAGCGCACCTGCCACCTGGCGCTCGCTGGCAAAGCCCATGTCCACCACGAGTTGCCCGAGCCGGACCCGGCGACGTTCCCGAGCGGCCTCGCGCTGCGCACCGAGGGCTGACTCGAGCTGCTCCTCGCTGATTGCGCCCTGTTCGACGAGTACTTCGCCGAGGCGCCGACGGGCTGTGCGCACGGGCGGTGGGTTCACCTTCTCCTCATCGGGACGATGTTCACCCGGATTGAGTAGTTCGTTAAGGCCAGTTGGTCCGAATGGCCTAACCGGTTTGTTCGGAATTGTCCTCGTCAGCAGCCCGAGGCGCCAGTTCCTCGACGAGGCGCTGCAGCTCGCCGCGGATGTAGTCACGTGTGGCGACCTCGCCGAGTGCGACGCGCATGGCAGCGACCTCGCGGGCGAGGTACTCCGCGTCGGCCACGACACGCTCGTTCAACGCCCGGTCTCCCTCGTACTGGACCCGGTCGCGGTCGGCCTGGCGGTTCGCCGCCAGCAGGATCAACGGCGCGGCGTACGACGCCTGTAACGACAGCAGCAGCGTCAGGAGCGTGAAGTTCTTGATCCGGGGGTCGAACTGCCAGGAGGACGGCGCCAGCAGGTTCCAGGCGAGCCACAGGACGATGAACAGCGTCATGTAGCCGATGAACCGCCAGGTGCCGAGGAACCGGGCTACCCGTTCCGACAGCCTGCCGAAGGTCTCGGCGTCATACCGGGGCAGCGAGATCCCCGGCCGGACGTCGCGCGGCTGGTCGAGCCGCTGCCGGCTCCCGTCACGCGCCACGGGCGTCCTCCCCGGCCGGGCGCTCCCGCCAGTCCTCGGGCAGCAGGTGGTCGAGGACGTCGTCGACGGTGACCGCGCCGAGCAGGTGGTCGCCCTCGTCGACGACCGGAACGGCTACGAGGTTGTATGTCGCGAGGTAGGCAGTGATCTCCGTCAGCGGCACCTCGGGGCCGATCGGGTCGATGTCACGATCGGCGATGCCGGACACCAACGTGCTGGGCGGCTCCCGCAGCAGCCGCTGGATGTGGGCGATACCGAGGTATTTGCCGGTCGGTGTCTCGGTCGGCGGCCGGCACACGTAGACCTGCGCGGCCAACGCCGGGGTCAACTCAGGGTCGCGGACGCGGGCGAGGGCCTCGGCGACGGTTGCATCCGGTGGCAGGACGACCGGCTCCGTCGTCATGATGCCGCCGGCGGTGTTCTCCTCGTAGCTGAGCAGCCGGCGGACGTCGTCGGCCTCGTCCGGCTCCATGAGGGCGAGCAGCCGTTCCTGCTCGTCGGGGGGGAGCTCACCGAGCAGGTCGGCGGCGTCGTCCGGCGCCATGGCTTCGAGGACGTCGGCGGCTCGCTCGCTCTCGAGCTTGGCGAGGATCTCTACCTGGTCGTCCTCGGGCAGCTCCTCGAGCACGTCCGCGAGCCGCTCGTCATCGAGCGCGGCCGCTACTTCAGCCCGGCGCTTCTCGGACAGCTCGTGCATGACGTGGGCGAGGTCGGCGGCGCGCAGCTGGTCGAACGCGGCCAGCAGGTTCGCCGCGCCTTGCTCCTCCTCGGGCTGGCTGAAGCCGGTGACCTGGTCCCAGTCGACGGTCTGCAGCTGCCCACGGCGACGGAAGCCGCCACCGTGGGTCCGCACCGCGACACGGGTGATGAACCAGTCGCGGGTGCGGCTCTGGTCCATGGCGACATCGACGACCGTGACCGCCGTGCTGTCCTCGACGAGGTTGACCTTGCGGTCGAGCAGCTCGGTGAGCACCAGGGTCTCGCCGGTGCGGCGTTCGAAGCGGCGCAGGTTGATGCGTCCGCGCACGATCACCGCGTCGGCGTCAATGCTCGACACCTGGCCCATCGGCACGAAGACTCGGCGGCGGGGTTGGACCTCGACGACGAGACCGAGCACACGCGGGGGCTGCGCGCCGCTGCGCAGGATGACGACAGCGTCGCGGACCCGGCCGACCTGATCAGCGCGCGGGTCGAGGACGGTCTGACCAGCGAGTCGGGCGAGGAAGACGCGCGTCGCCGTCCCGGTCGCCATGGTCGGGAGATTACCGCCGTGAGCGCTCTGATCCCGGGTGCCGAGCCGGTGAGTAGGGTCCGCGCTTATGCGAGGCCGGAAATCGCTCCCGTGCGTCGCTTCGGCGACGCTGGCCGCCGTACTCATCACCGCCTGTGGCGGCGGCAGCAACGACAACGGCATCGCCAAGCTGAGCGCGTCCGACGCACTAAAGCAGGTGCAGACGGCCGTCTCCAACGTCAAGACTGTCCATGTGACCGGGACCATCAACGCGCAAGGTCAGAACATCGATCTCGACCTTCGCGACAAGGCCGGCGCGGGTGTCGGCACGATGCACGTTTCGGGCGGTGAGATCGACCTCGTTCGAGACGGCGACACCATCTATCTCAAGGGTGAAAAGGATGCGCTCGAGTCGTTCGGCGCCTCGAGCATCGAAGCCACTCTCGTCGCCGGCAAGTGGCTGAAAGAGTCGATCAGCAGCGGCGGGTCATTCAGCTCCATCGCATCGCTACTCGACACGAAGGCACTGTTCGACAACATCACCTCGCCGCAGGGCCAGGTGAAGACCGGTGAGACGACGACCGTCAACGGTCAGAAGGTGGCCACGCTCATCGACTCGGAAACGGATGGAAACGGCACGTTGTATGTCGCTCGAACCGGCGAGCCGCTTCCGGTTCGTGTCGACCAGCCGGGAAGCAGCGGTGGCAGCCTCAATTTCGAGTATGGCGTTGCCGTCAACGTGCAAGCACCGAGCGGTGCGCTTGACGTATCGAAGCTCGGTGGCGGATGAGCGGTCTGGGCTCCACCCTCGAGTACTGGGTGGTCGACGTCTTCGCCGACCGAGCGTTCGCCGGTAATCCGCTAGCTGTTGTCTTGGATGCAGACGCGTTGTCGACGGAGCAGATGCAGTCGATTGCGTTGGAGTTCAAGCTGTCGGAGACGACGTTCCCGTGTCGGACGTCGACCGAAGGCGCCGACTATCTGCTGCGCATCTTCACGCCGACCAACGAGTTGCCGTTTGCCGGCCACCCCTCGGTCGGCACGGCCTGGCTGCTTCGCTCACTCGACCGCATCGGCGCCGGTCGCGTTGTCCAGGAGTGCGGTGCCGGGCTGCTGCCGCTCGAGGTCGCCGAGGACGAGGTGACGCTCACCGGAGGCGCGCCTTCGGTTGGTGGCGCTGCCGACACCGCCGAGTTGTGCGCAGCGGTCGGTCTTGATGTCGCGGACGCGGCTGGCACCGAGTCGTTGTGGGCCGGCTGCGGTCTGCAGTGGGCGTATCTGCACGTTCGTGACGACGCTGTCGCGCGAGCCGTGCCTGATCTGGCGCGGTTGACCGCGCTGTCGCAGAGCGGACCGGACCGCGCCGGCGTTGCGGTGTTGTCCTGGCGCGACGGTCAGGCGCATGCGCGCGTGTTCGCCGGCGGCTTCGGCGTGCCGGAAGATCCGGCAACCGGTTCTGCTGCTCTGGGGATGGGCGTGTGGCTCGCCGCGGCGGGTCTGGTCGGCGCGGACGGTGAGACGGCGTACGACATCGCGCAAGGCAGCGAGATGCGTCGTCCTTCGCGACTGTCGTGTGTCGTGCGTGCTGAAGCGGGCCGGGCCGTCGAGTGCCGTGTTCGCGGCGGCGTGCAGCCGATCGCCAACGGCCGCATCGCCATTCCCGCCTAGTGGCCACCGCGGTTGCGGGCGGGGCGGCCGCGCAGGTGTAGCGGTCGGGGGACGCGAGTGCGTGCGGGCGACGGAGGCGGGGCTGCGGCGTGCGAGGCCGTGTTCGGCTCGTCTGCGGTCTCGACCAGCTCACCGGTCGGCCGGAGTCGCCACAGCGTGCACTCGCGGGCCCACCGTTGCGGCGCGGCGTCGCCGTCCGGCAGGTTGAGCCGCTTGGGCATCAGCGCCGCGACGAGCGCTTCCCAGTCCTCGCTGCCCGGCGCGACCGTGTCGACGGTGGCGGCGAACGTGAGCACGCGGGCGTTCCTGTCCTTCGCGCGGGCGGTGACGTAGGCGGTTGCGTCGACGGCAAGGCCGTCCGGCGCGGGCTGCTCGATGCCGCCGGTGAGCAGGTAGATCGTGCCGTCCTGCCAGATGTGCCACATGCCCTGGGCGCGATGCCCGCGTCCGGACGCGCGTACCCAGACGAGACCCGTCTTCTTCATCGCCTCCTCGACGACCGCCGTGGCGTCCATGGCGCGCACTCTACGCACCGCACAGATACTGTCCGTCCGTGCGTTCGCGTCGTACGGTCCTTGCCGTCCCGGGCTCCAACCCGCGCATGCTCGAGAAGGCGCAGGGACTGGATGCCGACGAAGTGTTCCTCGACCTCGAAGACGCCGTCGCGCCGGATGCGAAGCAGAGTGCGCGCGACAACGTCGTCGCGGCGTTGCGCGATGGCAACTGGCATGACAAGACAGTCGCGGTGCGCGTCAACGACTGGACGACAGCGCACACGTTTCGCGATGTCGTCGACGTCATTGGCGTTGCCGGTTCGCGTGTCGATTGCGTGATCCTTCCCAAGGCGGAGAGCGCGCATCACGTGTCGGCGCTTGACTTGCTGCTGACACAAGTCGAAAAGGACAGCGGACTCGACATCGGTCGCATCGGCATCGAAGTGCAGATCGAGTCGGCGCATGGTCTGGTGTATATCGATGCCCTGGCCACCGCATCACCACGTGTTGAGTCGTTGGTGTTCGGACCGGCGGACTTCATGGCGAGCATCAACATGCGCTCGCTCGTCGTCGGTGAGCAACCGCCCGGGTATGACGCCGGCGACGCGTATCACTATGCGTTGATGCGCATCCTTGTCACTGCACGCGCGCATGCGTTGCAAGCGATCGACGGTCCCTATTTGCAGGTGCGTGACGTGGACGGATTTCGTCGCGCGGCGCGGTCGTCGGCGGCGTTGGGTTTCGACGGCAAGTGGGTGTTGCACCCGGACCAGGTCGCCGCCGGTAACGAGCTTTTCGCGCCGGCACAAGGCGACTACGACAGAGCGGAAGCGATCCTCGACGCCTATGAGCACTCGACTTCGACCGCCGGCGGGATGCGCGGCGCGGTCATGCTCGGCGACGAGATGATCGACGAAGCGTCGCGCAAGATGGCGGAAGTCATCGCGGCGAAAGGCCGAGCCGCCGGTTTGCGGCGCACCCCTACCGGTTGAGTCGGCGCAGTTCGTCGAGCAGCCCGGCGCTGAGCGGCAACGTCGCGAGCTCGTCCTCATCGACCCAGCGCACGTCACTGGCGTCGTCGCCTGCACGCAGCTCGCCACCGACGACGCGCGCCGCGAAGTCCTGCACGTGATAGGCGCCGTCCGCAATGACCGCGGTGATCAGCACTTCACCGACCTCGACCGCGAGGCCGGTCTCCTCGCGAACTTCACGAGCTGCCGCGACGGCCGCAGTTTCGCCCGGCTCGATGCGACCACCGGGGAGCGACCAGCTCCCGAGGCCGGGCGGCCGGCCTCGCCGTACAAGCAGGAGTCGGCCGCTCTCGTCGCGGACGATCGCCCCCGCGCATGCGACCGGCGCGGGTTTCTCGTGATCACCGAGCGGGGACATCTAGTGGCACACAGTAGAGATCGTTGGAGTCCCTCGTGTTGGTCGTACTTGTCGTCATCGCTGCCGTCATCGTCCTCGTGGCCGCCCTGAGTTTCGGCGGCTGGGATCGCCCGACCGTCATCCGGCGGACGATCATCCGGCGGCCGGTTCGCCGGGTCTACGAGGAGCCCATGGCGACCCGGCGGGTCTACGAGGAGCCGGCGCCCCGGCGCGTCTACGAGGATCGGCCCTACTAAGACAAAACACGTCTGGGGACTTGACGGTTGCCCCCAGGCACAGGACCGTGACGTTGTGCGACCGGAGCCCACGTGCCCCCGGTGCGGCAGTGACCTGCGCGCGCCAGGCCTGTGGTCAAGCGCCTGGACGTGTCCGAACCACGGCAGCGTCCCGCCCTACGCCGTGCTGCCACGCTGCGGCCTGGAGGCTGTGGAGCACGTTCTAGGGCGTACCAAGGTGCCCGTCTGGATGGCGCACGGACTTTCCCCGGGCTGGGTCTGTAGCGGGTTCGGCTACGCCGGCGACGAGCGGGACGGCGCCCGCGCGGTCGTCACGAGCCTGTCCGGTCCCAGCCCGCTCGGTGGCGCGGCAGAGCTGCTGCTGGTCGCCGAGGAGCCGGGCATCGGCCTGGGTGCCCGTTACGCCGGTTTGCACGGCCCAGACCCGGGTGTGGGCTTCGACGCGGGACCGCCGGACGCCAAGGTCGAGATCGCGGGCCATCCGACCGCCCTGTGGAACCTCGCGGCCGGGGGCGACTGCGCCGCGTTCGTCGGTGAGGCCAGAGGCATGTGGCTGTGGGCCATCGTCTGCCCGGGTGCGGCGGGCGTCGTGATGTATGACGACATCTCGCTGCAAGACATGCGCGACGGCTATGCCGAGGCCGAACTAGCGTTCGGCTCGGTCTCGCCGCTGCTCTGCGCGAAGCCGGTCCTGCAGTAGCCGCTAGCCCCATATCAATAGCCTGGGGCCCTGATGGGCGACTTGGCGTTCCACGGCAAGCTGTTCACCGAGGTCTTCGTCACGCTCATCGTGATCATGGATCCCGTTGGCACGATCCCGCTGTTCCTTGCGCTGACGAGCGGGCGTAGCTCGCGCGCACGACGCCGCTTGGCTTGGCAGGCGGTGGTCGTAGCGATCTCCGTCATCGCCGCCTTCGCTGCCTTCGGCCAGCAGATCTTGCGCTATCTGGGCATCACTGTGGCTGCTCTCCAGGGCGCGGGCGGACTGCTGCTGATCCTCGTCGCGCTCGAGCTGCTCACCGGCAAGCAGGAGCAGCCCGAGGATGCCCCGTCCACCAACGTCGCTCTCGTGCCGTTGGGCACGCCGCTGCTCGCCGGCCCTGGCGCGATCGTCGCGACGATCGTGTTCGTCCGCGGCGCCGACGGCGTCGGGGACTGGCTGGCGATCATCACCGGTATCCTCGCTGTGCACGCGGTGCTCTATCTCGCGCTGCGATTCGCCAACGTCATCCTGCGGGTCATTCGCGAAGGCGGCGTGCTACTGGTGACCCGCATCTCCGGTCTGTTGCTGTCCGCGATCGCGGTCCAGCTCGTCGCCACCGCCGCGATCGCGTTCTCCCGGCAGGCCTAGCTGTGCCTCCAGCGCGGCGGCGGGATTTCGTCGTACCCGCAGCTGAAACTGCAGAGATGACCGCCACTCAGCTGGACTTCGCGGGCATGCCGACCCGGCTGTTCACGTGCACGCCGTCGCGGCTGGCGACGTGGTTGGACTGCCCGCGGAGATACAAGTTCGTCTACCTCGACCGGCCCACGCCGCCGAAAGGGCCGCCGTGGGCGCACAACAGCATGGGCGCGGCCGTGCACACGGCGCTCGCGGCCTGGTGGGACCGGCCGATCGCGGACCGTACGCCGGAGCGCGCCGCGGCCCTAGTCCGCGAGAAGTGGATCGGTCTGGGTTTCCGCGACGACGAGCAGAGCCTGCGATGGCGTGAGCGTGCGGCGGACATGGTCGCCGGCTACGTCACGGGGCTCGACCCGCACCGTGAGCCGATCGGCATCGAACGCACCGTGGCGCTGCGCACCGAACGGCTGGCGCTGTCCGGGCGCATCGACCGGCTCGACCGGCGCGGTGACGAGCTCGTCGTCGTCGACTACAAGACCGGGCGACACGTGCTCACGACCGACGATGCCCGTGGCTCGCTTGCGCTGGCGATCTATGCCTTGGCTGCCGCACGGACGCTGCGATCTCGTTGCGTCAGCGTCGAGCTCCATCACCTGCCGACCGGCGACGTCGTGCGCTGGGAGCACACCGACGAGACGCTCGCCCGCCAACTCGGCCGGGCCGAGGACATCGGCGCCGAAGCCGCCGCGGCGCAGGCGAATCCCGAGGACGAGACGCAGTTCCTGCCTCGCCCAGGCCCGATGTGTGGCTGGTGCGACTTCTCTGCGCACTGCCCCGAAGGCCGCGCTGCCGCGGCCCCACGTGCGTCATGGGCTGGACTAGCCGAAGAGCTCCAGCCGCTCAGCGAGGACTGACCCTCCAGAAGTTCAGCAGCACGTCGACGAAGGCGTCGGGCTGTTCGCAGGCGGGGGAGTGCAGCGCGTCGGGGATGCAGACCGCCTCAGCTCCCAACCTGTCAGCCATCTGCTGCTGCAGGTCGGGCGGCCATGCATCGTCCCCGTCACCGAAGGTCACCAGCGTCGGAACTTTCGCTGCGGCCAGCGCGTCGACCTCGTCGGGCGCGGCGAGCAGCTCCTCACCCATCACGGTCAACGCGACCGGGGAGCCCAGCAGCCGACGTTCGTAGAGGAACGCCCGCACTTCGTCGGGGACGGCCATCACCCGCGCGTCGGTCTTCTCGATCTCGCCGACAATGTCGGCCAGCGCTTTGGTTCCGCTGTCCTGGACCAACTGCAACATCGACGGGATCGTCTCGGCGCGCCGGCCGGGAAGCGCACCAGGCCCAGAGCCGACGAGCACGTGAGTCGCGGGCCGAGCGCCGCTGATGACAGCGCGACGGGTGACCAAGCCGCCGAACGAGTGCCCGACCAGATGCGCGCCCGGTCCCAGCCCGGCCAGCAGTTCGGCGACATCCGTCGCGTGCGCATTGATCGTGTATGCCGCGCGGTCGTCGGGACCGGTCGACTGATACTGCCCGCGCAGGTCGATCGACATCGCGCGGTAGCCAGCTTTCGCCAGCGGAGCGAGCGTCGGCAGGAAGTCTTCCTTGCTGCCCGTGTAACCCGGCACAAGAAGTACGGCGCCGACCACCTCGACGCCATCAGCTGGCGTGCCAACAAGCGCCGCAAGCGCTCCGGACCCGGTCGCGACGGAGTCGCGTCGTATCTCCGGCTCGAGTCGCAGGCTTGGCGGAATACTCATCGCGGCAGGGTAACCGCGGGTAGCATCTTGCCGTTGGGTTAGACCTGCCGCCGAGGCTCTTGTCGGGTGGCCCGACTTGTGCGCAGACTCGTGGTGAGGCGCGCCAAGTTTCACAAATCGTGCGTATCCCGTTGTCGACCAAGCGTTGGGACCACTCGTGACCGACTGTCGGACCATCGCCGTCGCCAACCAGAAGGGCGGCGTCGCCAAGACGACGACCGTGGCGTCCGTGGGCGCCGCACTCGCCGAACTGGGCCGCAAAGTACTTCTCGTTGACCTCGACGCGCAGGCATGTCTCACCTTTTCGCTCGGCCTTGATCCGGAGGCAGTCGAGCTGTCGGTGCACGATGTGCTGCTCGGCCGGGTGTCCGCCGGCATGGCGGTGCAGTCGACCGATGACGGCCCCGACCTGCTGCCCGCCACGATCGAGCTCGCCGGCTGCGAGGCGATGCTGCTGACGCGGACCGGACGCGAATACACGTTGCGACTCGCGCTCGAAGAGGTCCGCCCGACCTACGACGTCATCCTGCTCGACTGCGCGCCGTCGCTCGGCGTGCTGACGATCAACGCGTTGACGGCGGCCGACCAGGTGCTGATCCCGCTGCAGTGCGAAACGCTGTCGCATCGCGGCGTCGGTCAGCTGCTCGACACCGTGCATGACGTGCAGCGGTTGACCAACCGCGACCTGAGCGTGATGGGCGTCCTGCCGACGTTGTTCGACAGCCGTACGACGCACGCTCGCGAAGTGCTCGCCGACATCACGACGCGTTACGGCCTCGACGTGCTCGACCCGCCGATCGCCAAGTCGGTGCGTTTCGCCGAGGCTCCCGCGACCGGTCGCTCCATCATGCGGACTGCCGCGCGGACGCCGGGCGCGGAAAGCTACCGCGTCCTCGCTCGCCGGCTTGCAGGCGTCGAGATTCCGCAGCCCGCCGTGATCGATCTCGAGCCCGAGGCGGTGTCGTCGTGACCAGCCCCAACGGTACGACGACCAGCCGCGGCTTCGACCGGCTACGCGCGCGCACACCCGACGTCGAGCCGGCGCTTATGGTGTCGCCGGTCGGCCGCGACGCGGAGGGTAAGCGCGCGTTGTTCTCGGCTACCGACCCGGAGGCCGACGTACCCAGCGTGGGCACCATCACGATCGACTGCGCACGCTGCGGCGAACGCACGATGATGTCACCGGTTGCCGCGGTCTGGAGCGTGCTGCCGTCGTTGGTGTTGTCGCTGGGGATAGGTCGCGGTGACAAGGAGTCGACGTTCGGGCTGTTCCGGCGTCACTACGGTGCATTCCTGCGCTGCCCGTCCTGCGGCCGCGGTTCATGGACCCGCATCACCGTGCGCCTCTAACGCGGCACCGGCACCAGCTCCACGTCGCGGAGCTTTCCGCGGCGAACAACTGCAGTCATGTACGTCGCCGTCGGCTGGCGCCGACGGTCTGTGGGTGAGCCGGGATTCAACAGGCGCAGGCCTGTTGGTGTGACGGTGTCCCACGGGATATGGCTGTGCCCGAACACGAGAACGTCGGTGTCGGGAAACTGTGCATCGGCTCTGGTCTCGCGTCCGATTCGTGGACCGGTCTCGTGAATGACGGCAACGGACAGTCCGTCGACGTCGGCCCGCGCGATCTCCGGAAGCCGTCCGCGTAACTCGGGTCCGTCGTTGTTGCCGTAGACGCCGATCAGCAGGTTGGCACGAGAGTCGAGCTCGTCGAGCAAGGCGACGTCGACCCAGTCGCCGGCGTGCACGACGACGTCTGCGGCATCGACGGCTGCCCACACCTGCGCCGGCAGGTCACGCGCCCGCTTCGGCACATGCGTATCGGCCAGCAGCAGGACTCGCATGTCGCGAGTCTGCCGTTAGAGCGAGGCGACGAAGTCGTCGAGTGGGAGGTTCGGGACCACCATGTCGGTGAGCCCGGCAACGTTGCCGCACTCCACGCAGCGAACGCCGATGACCAGCCAGGTGGCTGCGCCACTGTCGGCGTGAACGCCGAATCCGACCTCGGCGATCGACTGCCGGCAGTCCTTGCACGACCAGACCGGTGGAAAGGTCCAGTGTTCCTCGGAGTCGAGGAGCGGCTTCACCATGCCGCACGCGAGGCAGCGCAGGCGCGCAACGCCCGCGGCTGCGTCGGCCTCGACGTAGAACCACGTGGCCGGGTCGTCGCCGTGAACCTCACTCGCGCAGCGCCCCTTCACGGCACGGCTGATGATGGGGCAGCCGCCCAGGTCGCGCAGCCACAGCAGCAGGTCTTCGACGGACTCAGCTCTATATTCGCCGCGCGCGGTGCGCAATGTCACAACTTCTCCCTCCGGACACCTCTCGTATCGGCGCGGAGGGGCCGGGGCTGGATCCGCCGAACGGCGGGACGAGGTCAGCTCTCGCCGGCCGGCGGTTCTCCGGACCGAGGTACGCCGCCGGACAGCCGCCGGCGTTGGCGCTGCCGAGGTCGACGCGGGCGAGGCTCCGCCGCGCCCGTATCCGTGCTCGCCGTCGCGGCCGGCTGCGCGCCGCCGCCGCCTTCACCGCCGCTACGACGACTGCCGGACGCACCGCCCGTGCGACCACCGCGGCGCCGTCCGCCGCCGCCGCCACCGGCACCGCCGGATTCCCGGTCGCGCCCGCCCCGGCGGCCGCCGGTCTCACCGAGGTCCTCGACCTCCTCAGCCGCGAGGCCGGCTCGGGTTTGCTGCGCCTGGGGCAAGCGGCCGGCCGCCGTCTTAGGAATCTCGAGCTCGTCGTAGAGGTGCTCCGACGTCGAGTAGGTCTCTTCTGGCTCTTCGAACGGCAGGTCGAGCGCGCGGTTGATCATGCCCCAGCGATAGCCGTCTTCCCAGTCGACGAATGTGACGGCCGTGCCCGTCTCGCCCGCGCGGCCGGTCCGGCCGATGCGGTGCAGATAGGTCTTCTCGTCGTCGGGGCACTCGTAGTTGAAGACGTGAGTCACGCCCGCCACGTCGATGCCACGCGCCGCGACGTCCGTCGCGACGAGCACGTCGACTTTGCCGTTGCGGAACGCGCGCAGTGCGCGTTCGCGCGCTCCCTGGCCGAGGTCACCGTGCACGGCCGCGGCTGCGAAGCCGCGCTCGGTCAGGTCGCTTGCGATCTTGTCGGCGGAACGCTTGGTGCGGGTGAACACCATCGCCAGGCCGCGACCATCCGCCTGCAGCACGCGCGCGAGCATTTCGATCTTGTCGAGGTGATGGGTCCGGAACACGAACTGCGAGGTGGTCGGAACGGTTGCGCTCTCGTCCGGCGACTCTGCGCGCACGTGCGTCGGGTGGGTGAGGTAGCGCCGCGCGAGCGCAACCACCGGGCCGGGCATCGTCGCGGAAAACAGCATGGTCTGACGCTTTGCGGGCACGAGTGCCACGATGCGCTCGACGTCCGGCAGGAAGCCGAGGTCGAGCATCTCGTCGGCTTCGTCGAGCACGAGGACTTTGACAAAGGAAAGGTCAAGCGCGCGCTGTCCGGCCAGGTCGAGCAGTCGTCCCGGCGTACCGACAACAACGTCGACGCCCTTCTTCAACGCGTCGAGCTGTGGCTCGTACGACCGACCGCCGTACACCGTGAGCACACGCGTCTTGCGGTTGGCGCCCGCCATGTCGATGTCGCGTGTCACCTGAAGGGCAAGCTCCCGCGTCGGTACGACGACAAGAGCCTGCGGCTTGCCGTCCGCGCTCTGTGACTCGACCTTTTGCAACAACGGCACGGTGAAGCCCATCGTCTTGCCGGTGCCGGTGCGAGCTTGACCGATGAGGTCGTGATTCTTCAGCGCGAGTGGGATCGCCAGTGCCTGGATCGGGAACGGGTTGACGATGCCGTTCGCGCTGAGCGCGTCGACAATGTCCGTGGCTACGCCAAGGTCAGCGAACGTTTTCATGATGTGGGCCTTCAACTGTGGTCTCTTCGTGTGCCGAGTCCCGACAGTGGCCCGACACCCGCGATCTGCCGCGGAAAGGTGATTGCCGTAACAGTGTAGTTACCGATTGTGTTTCCGGTGGATAGGGTCGCGCGGTGACCGATTGGACCGAGCCGATGACGGCCGCCGACCACCGGCAAGCGGTCATCGACTTCTTGGCGGTTCTCGCGTACGGCGAGCTGAGCGCGTTCGAGCGGCTCGCCGAGGACGCGACCCTCGCGCCGACCGTGTCGGACAAGGCGGCGCTCGCAGGAATGGCGGTGGCGGAGTTCGGTCACTTCGTCAAGCTGCGCGATCGGCTCGTCGCGCTCGGGGCGGAGCCGCAGGAGGCCATCGCACCCTTCGTCGAGCCGCTGGACGCCTTTCATGAGTCCACGGCTGCTGCCGACTGGCTCGAGGGCCTCGTCAAGGCCTACGTCGGCGACGGCTTCGCGGCGGACTTCTACCGCGAGGTCGTCGGGTTCCTTGATGACGAGGAGACGAAAGCGCTCGTGCTCGACGTACTGGCCGATACCGGTCACGCGGCCTTCGCCGTCGAGCACGTGCGTACGGCGATCAAGGACGACCCCGCCGTCGCCGGGCGACTTGCCCTATGGGCCCGCCGCCTAGTCGGCGAAGCGCTGGTCCAGGCCCAACGAGTGGCGGTAGACCGCGACGCGCTGGCCCGCCTCATCGTCGGCGGCACCGGCGACCTCGCCGAGGTCGGCGCCCTGCTCGCCCGCCTCACCCAAAGGCACGGCGAAAGAATGCAGGCGCTCGGCCTGGCGTCTTAAAGGGCGCCGAAGCCCACCTTGCGGCTTTCGGACTCGGCGACCTCGATGTAGGCGAGCTTGTCGGCGGCGACGATGATGCGCCGGCCCTTCTCGTCCATCAGGGTCACGGTCGGCGAGCCATCCTTGAGTGCGGCGTCGACCGCCTTCTGGATGTCGTCCACGCTCTGGTTGCTGTCGATGGCGAGCTCGCGCGGGGCGCCCTTGACGCCGATCCGGACCTCCATGTCCTTGACCCTACTTGTCGACGGGCGCCTATTGCGCGCCGGAGACGCGTGGGTAGCCGCTGATCCCGCGCCAGGCGAGGCCGGAGAGGAGCGCCACGGCACGCGTCTTGTCGATGCGGGTGCCGTCCGGGCCGTCGGAGTCGAGCCACCACCGGGCGCTGACCTCGGCGAGTCCGGCCAGGCCGCAGGAGAGCAGCTCCGCGTCGGCACGGTCCAGGCCGGTGTCGCGCGCGATCGTGTCGGCCAGTGCGTCGACCGAGATCTGCAGCGAGCGCTCCACGCGCTCGCGGACCGCCGGCTCGCTCCGCAGGTCCGACTCGAACACCAGACGGAACGCGCCGCTGGGGTCGTCGACGAAGTCGAAGTAGGCCTTGATGCAGCCGTCGACGCGCTGGTGGTTGTCCTCGGTGGACTCGAGCGCGGCCCGCACTTGCTCGCCGAGCACCTGCACGTGCTGGTCGAGCAGCGCGAGATAGAGCTCGAGCTTGCCGGGAAAGTGCTGGTAGAGCACAGGTTTCGAGACGCCGGCACGCTCCGCGATGTCGTCCATCGCGGCGGCGTGGTAGCCGTTGGCGACGAAGACCTCCTGCGCAGCGGCGAGCAGCTGCTTACGCCGCGCAGACCGCGGTAGCCGCGCTGGCCTGGCGCCCGGCTCGGCGTCGGTATCGGTGAAGGGCTGCACTAGCGGTAGTCATCCTCGTCGAGCGGGACCTCGCGCAGCGACTCGGCGAGGTCTCCCTCGTCGGCTTCGCTGCTCGGATCGGACGGGATCAGCTGACGCTCGTTCTCCGCGACGGTCTGCTGCTGCTCGGCAGCGTCAGCGTCGGGTGTTTCCGGATCGTCGGGCATGTCCAGTCCTTCCATCTGCTGAAAGCCTCGCACACCGGGTAGCCCGTTCCCATGAGCACGGCTTCTGACGCCGGCGGCGTCCTGTTCGATGTCGACGGCACGCTCGTCGACACCAACTACCTGCACGTCGCCGCGTGGTCGCGAGCCTTGCGCGTCTTCGGGCACCGGGTGCCGATGAGCACGCTGCATCAGACCGTCGGCCAGGGCTCCGATCAGTTCGTCGAGTCTGTCCTCGGCCATCCCGACGAGGACGTCGCGGACGCGCACTCCGACTTCTACGGCCCTTACCTGTACGACCTCATCGCGTTCGCCGGCGCGGCTGATCTGCTTCGTATGACGAAGAAGGCTGGCCTTCGCGTCGTCCTGGCGACCAGCGCTTCCGGCGAAGAGGTCGAGCACCTGCGCCGCGCGATCGGTGCCGACGACGTGGTCGACGAGGTCACCTGCAAGGACGACGTCGACTCGTCGAAGCCCGACCCGGATCTCGTCCACGCCGCGCTGGACAAAGCCGGGCTCAGCGTCGACCGCGCGATCTTCGTCGGCGACACCGTCTGGGACGTCGAAGCTGCCCGCCGGGCGGGGCTGGACTGCGTCTGCGTGCTCACCGGAGGTATCGGCGCGACCGAGCTCCGGGAGGCCGGAGCGGTGGCCATCTATGACGACGTCGAGCACCTGATGGCCGAGTTCGCCGACTCCCCGTTGGGAAAGCTCGCGCGCAGTTGAGCCGTCCGGACGCTGGGTGAAGACGGTATCGCTCTGCGTGATTAAGTCCGGGAAAGCAGGGTAACGGTGGTTTCGTGGCTCGCCTGTCCACAAGCCTCGTGGTCACCCCGTCGTCCGAGACACCGCCGCCGGATGAGATCCGCACGCGCTGGCGGCGCCGGCCGGTGCTCGCCTTCGTCGTCCGGGCCGTCGCCGTCGCGGCTCCGCTGACCGCCTCTGTCCTTGTCGGCATTGTCGCGAGCCGCCAGTTCCGGCCGCACGGCTGGCCGGCCACGATCGCCTGGGCCGTCTGGACGGCCTCGGCTTCGCTGCTGGCGCTGTGGGTTGTGGATGTCGCGGCACGGCGGCTGTTGCCGCTGCACCGGCTGCTTCAGCTGTGTCTCGCGTTCCCTGACCGTGCGCCGTCCCGGGTCCGGGTCGCCGTACGCGCCGCCCGGAGCCACCGGCCGGAAGCGTTGGTCGGCCGAGTCGACGTCCCGCGGTCGGCAACGGTCGCGGCGGAGCAAGTGGTCACGATGCTCGGCGCCCTGGCCATGCACGACCGCCGCACACGTGGCCACTGCGAACGCGTCTGCGCCTTCACGGAGATGCTCGCCGAGCAGATGCATCTGTCCGCGGATGAGCGCGACCGACTCGCCTGGGTAGCGCTGGTGCACGACATCGGCAAGCTGCACGTCTCGCCGAAGCTGCTCAACAAGCCGGGCCGGCCGACGGTCAGCGAGTGGCGTCTGCTCAAGACTCATCCCGAGCGAGGCGCCGCGATCACCGAACCACTACGTGACTGGCTGGGGCCCGCCGCAGACGCGGTGCTCGAACACCATGAGCGCTTTGACGGCCAGGGCTATCCGCACGGGCTTGCCGGAGACGAGATCTCGCCGGCCGCGCGCATCATTGCCGTCACGGACGCCTTCGAGGTGATGACTGCGCCGCGCGCCTATCGGCGTCCGGTCGACGCCCAGACCGCCCGCGCGGAGCTCGCTAGGCACGCCGGGTCTCAGTTCGACCCGACTGTCGTTCGCTCGTTCCTTGCGATCGGGCTGCCGAAACTGCGCCGCGCGATGGGCCCACTGGCGTGGCTCGCGGAGATTCCCTTCGTCAGTTCCTGGCCCCGGCTCGAGGCGGCCGCGTCCACTACGGCAAGTCACGCCGCGGCAGCCACTGCCGCGGCGTCAACTGCCGGCTTGCTCGCGCTCGTGAGTGGTGGTGGCACCACGGTGGCCGAAGCGAGCGCGGTGCCCAACTCGGGTCACGCGTCCGGCGACGGCGTGCCGGCGTCCGTGGTTCTGGTACCTAATGCGGTGTCAGCGCCCGAAGTCACCGAGCTACCAGCTCATACGCACGCAGCGTCTTCCGTCGGCACCCACGTTCACGTTGAACAGTCGTCGGTCGCGTCCCACCACGCCACGGTCAACACGCGCGCGACCTCGCGACGTGCGTTCTCGCGCAAGGTGTCGCCGGCTCAACCCCGGCAAAGTCACCACCACGTGACGAGCACGGACGCCTCAACCGACAGTGCTGCCGCCAGCCCCGCTCCGACTGAGGCGCACGGCCATGCTTACGGGCACGAGCACGCGCCCGGCTGGCAGAAGAACTGGGGCGACGGCGGACGTCAGGTCCACCGTCATCACGGCAAGGACTGACCCCCATCGAGGATCGGTGCGAACAGGTCACCGAGCTCGTTCACCCGCGCAAGTACGTCAGTAGACGTGAAGACGAGGTCATCCGCGCGCTTGCACGACTCGACCTCATCCCACGTGATCGGCGTCGACACCGTCGGCCGTGCTCGTGCACGCAGCGAATAGACCGCGATCGTTGTCTTCGCTGCGTTGTTCTGCGACCAGTCGACAAGCACTTTGCCCTTGCGCAGTTCCTTCTTCATGTTCCAGACGACGAGCTTCGGATATTCGCCCTCGAGTCGCTGCGCGAGTGCCCGCGCATAACCGTGCACGTCCTCCCACGATCGTGACTCGTCGAGCGGAACGTAAAGCTGCAATCCCTTCGAGCCGCTGGTTTTCGGATACGCCGACAACCCGTCCTCGTCCAGCACCGTTCGCACGTGCTGTGCGACTTCACAACATTCGACGATCGTCGCCGGCGGGCCCGGGTCGAGATCGAACACCAAGAGATCCGGATGCCGTGGTTTGCCTTTCGCGGTGACTCGCCACATCGGCACGTGCAGCTCGAGCGCGGCAAGGTTCGCCGCCCAGACGAGCGCAGGCAGATCGCTGACGAGTGGGTAGTTGATGGTCTCGCGGTTCTTTGTCGACCCCGGCGACGGCAACGTGACGGTCCGCACCCAGTCCGGTGTGTGCGACGGAGCGTTCTTCGCGAAGAAGAACTGGCCGTCGACGCCTTCGGGATAGCGCTTGAACGTTGTGGGTCGGTCGGCGATATGCGGCAGCAGGACCGGCGCGATGCGGGTGTAGTAGTCGATCACCTCGCCCTTGGTGAAACCCACGTGGGGATAGAGCACCTTGTCGAGGTTGGACAGGGTGAGCGTGATCCCGTCGACGTCGACCGCGACCTTCTGCTCCGGGCTCACTGCGGTGTCTCTTTCACGACATCGCCAGGTGTCTTGTCGGGACGCAACCCGCGCCAGCGCGGGTGGCGAAGGATGCCGGCCTTGGTCCACTCACCGAACGCGACCTCACCAACAACTTGCGGGTCGACCCAATGCGCATCTTTCGCGTGCAGGCGCGGGACTTCGGTGGCAAACGGCGAGTCTTTGCGCGCAAGTGGCGCGAGCATCTCTTCGAGTTCGCGGAGCATCGCATCGGTGAAACCGGTGCCGACATGGCCGACATACTCCAGCCCGTCCGGGCCGGGTACGCCGATGAGCAGCGAGCCGAACGCGTTCTTGCGTCGACCTTCGCCGGGCTTCCAGCCGCCGACGATGACTTCTTGTGTTTGTAGGTTCTTGACCTTGATCCAGCAGTCCGACCGCTTGCCTGCGTAATAGCGCGAGTCCAGCTTCTTGGCGATGACGCCTTCGAGGCCCTGCTGCTTCGATGCCTGCCATACATCGCGGCCGCCGCCCTCAAAGTGCGGCGGCGTCTGCCAGGACGGCCCGGAGAGCTCGAGCGACTCGAGCACGCGACGGCGTTCGACATACGGCTCGTCGAGTAACACGCGTCCGTCGAGATAGAGGACGTCGAAGATGAGGAAGGTCGCGGGCACTTGCTGGCTCAGCCGGCGCACCTGGGTGGGGTTGGTCACGTGCATGCGCGCCTGCAGCGCCTCGAACGACGGTCGCCCTCGTTCGTCGAACGCGACGATCTCGCCGTCGAGGATCACTTTGTGGGAACCCAGCGACTCGGCAAGGACGCGCAACTCCGGGTATGACGTCGTGACGTCACGGTCGTTACGCGACAGCACGCGCGGACGACCGCCATCGACATAGACGACTGCGCGCACGCCGTCCCACTTGAACTCATAGGCATAGTTGGCGTCGTCGCGCGGCACGTCGTCGCGCAGCACCGCGAGCATCGGCCGGATGAGCGTCGGCATCGGCTCGTAGCCTTCCGGCGGCGGGTCCATGCGATGCATCATCCAGTCCCGGCCGGCTTTGTCCTTGCCGCCCAGTCGGTCGGTGCGGAACAAGACGTAGCGACCGCTGACGCGCGAGCCGTGCAGCACGACCTTGACTTCGCGGTCGGTCCACTTCTCGCATTCGTATGTGCCGCGATCCCAGAGGATCACCTGCCCGCCGCCGTACTCGCCCGCCGGGATCTCACCTTCGAAGGTTGAGTACTCGAGTGGGTGGTCCTCGGTGTGCACAGCGAGGTGGTTGACCTTCGGGTCGAGCGGCAAGCCTTTCGGCACCGCCCACGACACCAGCACGCCGTCGCGCTCGAGTCGAAAGTCCCAGTGCAACGCAGTGGCGTGATGTTCCTGGATGACGAACGAGTTGCCGTCGTCCTTCTTGCCCTTGCGAGTGCGCGGGACCTGATCGGTCGTCGGCACCGGTTCCGGAGTGCGCGCTGCACTCCGCTTGCGCCGGTATGGCGCCAGGTCCGGCTTGACCATGAGATCGCCGTACCCGAGTTCAGGCCGGTAACCGCGCCAGATCGGGCCCGGTTTCGCCGGCGACTGTCTCGGCCGGCGCGGCGCCGTACCTCGCCAGCAGCAACGAACCAGTGACCGTCACCGCGAAGCCAGCGGCGGCGAGCGTCGTGCGCCCGTGCGCCGGACGGTCACCGAGCAGCGTGATGCCGATCGCGGCGGGCACCAGCGTCTCCGTCACGACGGTCGCGGCGGTGGCGACCGTGACGCTGCCCCGCTGCAGGGCCATCGCGTAGAGCAACAGACCGAGGATCCCGGCGATGGCCATGGCCCACAACGCGGGGTCGAGGAGCAGCCCGTGAATGGACCGCGGGTTTGCGAGGATCCGGGCGCCGATGCCACCGGCGCCATACATCAGCCCGGCTAGGCAGCCCAGCGCCCAGGCGTCGTTCTTGCTGCGGTTGGTGTCCGAGGCGTGCGCGTCCCGGGCGCTGGCCGCCAGCGCAACGATCGTTGCCGCAGCGATGACCACGAGCAGCAGCACGAAGCGAGACGAGTAGCTCACGCGAGCGGGGTGCTGGTCGTTGGCCGACAGGCCGAGCAACACCAGCCCGCCGGTCACCATCGCGAGCGCACCCCACTCCAGCCGGGCCAACCGCGCCTGGAGGACGACGACCGCGAGCAGCGCGGTCACGGCGAGACTCGACGCGACGATCGCCTGCACGGTGAACAGCGGTTGCGAACGCAACGCGGCGAGCGACAGCGCGAAGCCGATGCCATCGAGGAGCAGGCCGCCGACGTAGGGCGCGGAGCGCAGAAGACGAAGCGCGAGGCGCGCGTCGGGGCCGGAGGCACGGCCCGTCTGGCGCGCGCCGATTGCTTGCAGCACAGTCGCGACGCCGTACGCCAGCGCCGCAGCGAACGCCCCCGCAAGCCCCCAGCTCACGCCTTAACGGTAGACGGCGGGGCGTTCCGGTGGACGTTGTCATGCCGAGCGGCGCATGATCGATCCATGCGGAGCATCTGGAAGGGCGCGATCTCGTTCGGTCTCGTGAGCATCCCGGTGAAGCTCTACAGCGCGACCGAGGAGAAGGACGTCGCCTTCCACCAGGTGCATCGGGAAGATGGCGGCCGGATCCGCTACAAGCGCGTATGCCAGGTCGACGGCGAGGAAGTGCCCTACAGCGACATCGCCAAGGGATATGAGTTGCCGAGCGGCGAGGTCGTCGTCCTGACCGACGAGGACTTCTCGGACCTGCCGCTGTCGACCTCGCGCGCCATCGACGTGCTCGAGTTCGTCCCGCTCGAGCAGGTGGACCCGCTCTATTTCTCCAAGTCCTACTACTTAGAGCCGGACGCGTCGGGCGCCAAGCCCTATGTGCTGTTGCGCGAGGCGCTGGAGAACTCCGGCCGCGTCGCCCTGGTGAAAGTGGCGTTGCGGTCCCGCGAGTCGCTCGCGACGTTGCGTGTGCGGGACGGCGTCTTCGTCCTCGAGATGATGCTGTGGCCCGACGAGATCCGCGAGCCCAACTTCGGCTTCCTCGACGAGGACATCGATGTCCGTCCGCAGGAGCTTTCGATGGCCGAGTCACTCATCGAGTCGCTGTCCGGCGACTTCGAGCCCGACCAGTACGCCGACAACTACCGCGAGGCGCTGCAGGCCTTGATCGAGGCCAAGGTCGAAGGGCGCGAGGTCGTGCAGCCGGCCGAGGCCACGGTGGACAGCGGCACGGTCGTCGATCTCATGGCGGCGCTCCGCGCGAGCGTCGAGGCCGCCAAGCAGGGCCGCGGCGCCGTCGCCGAGCCGGCGGCGGAACAGACCGGCCGGGCGCGCAAGCCCGCGAAGAAGACCGCCGCGAAGGCAGCCCCGAAGAAGGCGGCAGCAGGAGGCAAAAGCGCGCCGTCGAAGTCTTCCGCCAAACGGAGTAGTGGCGGGTCGGCCAAGAAGACCAGCGCAAAGAGGGCGAACGCACGCAAGTCGGCCTAGTGGGTTTACGAGGCTCTTTTCGTCGCTACCGTCGGACTCAAGCATTCCCTATTCGGCACCGATTTTCCCGTTGTGGAGCGTCTTGCCTCGGGGGACGCCGCGACGGAGGAGTCAAGGTGACCGTTATCGACTACGCGGAGATTGTTGCCGCGTTGCGGTCGGTTCCTGGCGTCGCGGAGGCAGACGTCGAGCCCGACGATGAGGGCGGCGGGCTGGGCCTGCTGCGACTCGGGTTGACGCCTGGTGTTGATGAGGTTCAGGTCGCGACCAAAGTCGGTCGGCTGCTGCGCGAGAAGTTCGGCCTCGGGGTCGACGCGGAGCAGGTGCAGCTGATCGAAGACGCCGCGACTCCGGAGGTTCCCGCGCAGAACCATCACGCTCGTCGACCTGTCATCTCCCGCATGCAGCTTGTCTCGTCCGGCCTCGACGTCACGGCGACCGTGTCGCTGATCTACATGGACGAGGTGGTTCGCGGCGAAAGCACGGGTACCGCCACCCAGAGCGGCGTACACCGCGCGGTCGCGACCGCCGCGCTGCGGGCACTCGAGCAGCTCGTCGACGCCAAGGCACGCTTTGAGGTGGAGCAGGTCGAGGTCACCCCGAACGGAACCGACCGCACCGTCTGCGTCTCCGTGACGATGGTCAGCGGCGGCGGCACCGACCGGCTGACCGGCACCGCCGTCGTCCGTGAGGACGTCCGGCAGGCGACGATCCGGGCCGCACTCGACGCCGTCAACCGGCGCCTCGAGCCACTTCTCCCGTAGCACCAGCCTCACTGTCAGTTCGCGCTAAGCGCGGACTTGTCCCCCTGACCCTGACAAGATGCAGGCGTGACTCAGGACCCGGGCTCGGGCGCACCGATGTCCGAGCGCATGCAGTCGTTGTTGTCCCGCGCGGTCGAAGATCAACTGAGCGAGCAACGGCAGCTGGCCGGCGCGCTTGCTGAGGTCCGGTCGCAACTCGCCCAGCTCGGCCACCAGCTCGAAGGGCTGCAGCCTGCAGGTGGCCAGGCCGGGCCGCACCTGGAACAGGCCCTGGGCGCCGTGACCGGCGAGGTCCGGGAGGGCGTTCGGCTGCTCGGCGAACGCGTGGACGCCGTGACCCGGCTCGTGCAGCAGCGCGGCCATGACCTGGCCGAGCAGCGGGCGGTCCTCGGCGAGCTGCGCTCGTCGGTCGACGACCACTCCGAGGCGCTGGCCGGTGTCAGCAGCGGCCTCGGCGCGCTGTCCGCGCTTGGCGACCGGATCGACGCGTTGCAGAGCACCCTCGGTGGTCTGGGTGACCGGCTGCGGGGTCTCGAAGAGCTGACGGCCTCGGTCGGGACGATGCAGCAGCGGTTGGATGCGTCCGACGCCAGCCTGCGCGAGCTCCGCCAGGCGTTCACCGGCGTCGCCGCGCGTGCGGCTCAGCTGCCCGGTCGGGAAGAGCTCGATGCCCTGGGGAATCGGGTTGCCGAGTCGGTCGATGCCCTCGGTGGTCGCATGGCGCGGCTGGAGACGGCGGTGCCCTCGCTACTCGAGCGCTTCGACGGGCTGGCCGAGACGCAGCATGGCGTACAGGACTCGATCGCCCAGGTGCACAGCCGGCTGGAGAGCGCGCCGGCCCAGCCGGCGTTTCCCGCGGCTGACCTCGCCGCGGTGCTCAATGACCTGCAGGCGATTCGGGACCAGCTGGGTACGACGGAGCCCGCCGGTTCGGCGGAGCTGGCCGCGCTTGCCGACCGGGTCGAGGCGTTGCACGAGGGCGTCCTCGGTGAGGAGGGCGTCATCGCCCGCCTGGACGGCCTCGACGTCGTCGAGGAGGAGTCTGCGACCGAGGCGCTTGACGCCGAAACGGTGGAAGAAGTCGTCGCGCAGGCGGTTGCCGAGTCAGAGGCGCGGCTGACGGCGCATATCGACGACGCCATCCTCGTGCTGGCCGAGGCGCTGCTGCGCCGGCGTACTTCCGCTCGCGGCGCCGCCGGCGGCGGACCCTTCGCCGCTCGCCCGTCGTCCGTCGCCGGCGTCATCGAAGACGAAGACGACGAGGACGAGGACCTCGAGGACGAGTACGACGAGGACGATGACCTCGAGGACGAGGACCTCGAGGACGAGTACGACGAGGACCTGGACGCGGACGACGTCGAGGACGAAGAGGACGACAAGGAACCGGACGACGAGGACGAGGAAGTCGAAAGCGCCGCCGCCACGTCGGCACCGGCGGCGAGCACGCCCTGGCAGACGCCGGTCCCGGCCGCTCCCGCCGACACCGCTCGCTCCGCCGCGGCCGGAAAGCGCAAGCCCTGGTGGCGACCCGGCGGGTAGCCCTGGAACACCTCGCGCCGCCTAATTGTTGTCATTCGTGGCACGCTAGATGGCTGCGCCCGGAACATTGAGGTCGTTCGGAGGACCCGTGTCTCTTCCCCCGCTCGTAGAGCCGGCTGAGTCGCTCACGCCTGACGAGATCAGGCGGTACTCGCGGCATCTGATCATTCCCGACGTCGCGATGGACGGGCAGAAACGGCTGAAGAACGCCAAGGTCCTCTGCGTCGGCGCGGGCGGGCTCGGTTCGCCGGCACTCATGTATCTCGCCGCTGCGGGAGCCGGCACCCTCGGCATCATCGACTTCGACGTCGTCGACGAGTCCAACCTGCAGCGCCAGGTCATTCATGGCCAGAGCGACGTCGGCCGGTCCAAGGCCGAGAGCGCGCGCGACTCGGTCAAGGAGATCAACCCGCTCGTCAATGTGGTCTTGCACGAGGAGCGGCTCGACTCGTCGAATGCGATGCGGATCTTCGCCGACTACGACTTGATCGTCGACGGCACCGACAACTTTGCGACGCGTTACCTCGTGAACGACGCGTGCGTGCTTCTTGGCAAGCCGTATGTGTGGGGCTCGATCTACCGCTTCGACGGTCAGGCCTCAGTGTTCTGGGCCGAGTACGGCCCGTGCTACCGCTGCCTCTATCCGGAACCGCCGCCGCCCGGCATGGTGCCGTCGTGCGCCGAGGGTGGTGTGCTCGGCGTCCTGTGCGCGAGTGTCGGTTCCATCCAGGTCACCGAGGCGATCAAGGTCCTCACCGGTGTCGGCGACCCGCTCGTCGGTCGGTTGATGATCTATGACGCGCTCGAGATGACGTACCGCTCGGTCAAGGTGCGCAAGGATCCGGAGTGCCCGCTGTGCGGGAAGAACCCGACGATCACCGAGCTCATCGACTACGAGGCGTTCTGCGGGACGGTGAGTGAGGAAGCGCAGCTCGCGGCTGCCGGTTCGACGATCACGGCGACCGAGCTGAAGGAACTCATCGACAACGGCAACGATTTCCTGCTGGTCGACGTGCGCGAGCCGGCCGAGTGGGAGATCGTCCGCATCCCCGGCGCCGTACTCATCCCCAAGGGTGAACTTCCGTCGAAGCTTGCAGAGCTGCCGCAGAACAGGCCGGTGATCGCTTATTGCAAGACCGGCATCCGCTCGGCAGAAGCGCTTGCGTTGCTCAAGAACGCGGGTTTCTCCGACGCGAAGCACGTGCAAGGCGGAGTTACCGCATGGGCGACTCAAGTAGATAAGAGCCAACCCGTCTATTGAGATGACCGATCCGCTGATCTAGCGGTTCCGTCAGGCTCTCTTCACGTTCCGCCGTTTAGGGTTACGGGTAGTAATCCCTCAACGGCGGTCGGAGGATTGTGAGCCACGCATCCGCGGGCAGCACGCGTTGGCAGCGCCTCGCCATAACCGGCGCGAGTCTCGCCACGGTGATCACGCTTGCCGCGGTGGCATGCGCGGACAAGCACGGTTCTAGCCGTGACGAGTCGCTGCAACCGGCGACGCCGTCCGCGTCGGCGGTGCCCGCCGCAACGGTGACGCCGAGCCCGACGCCGACCAGTCACCACCGCCGTCACGTCGTGTCCGACAAAGCGTGGGCTCCGCTGTCCGGTATGCCGCCGATCGCGTCGGCCACCAACATCTACGCGGACGCGGGGGCCAACATGCTGAGCCGCGCCGCCAGGCGCGCGCCGTACCGGATCTATGTTCCTAACAGTGGTGGCTCGTCGGTAACGGTCATCAATCCGAAGACGTTCTCAGTTGTGCGGCAGATCTCGACCGGCTACAACCCGCAGCACGTCGTGCCGTCATACGACATGAAGCGGTTGTACGTCACGAACGACCAGGCCAACAGCCTGACGCCGATCAACCCGTTGACCGCGAATCGCGCGGGACCGGACATCCCGGTCACCGACCCCTACAACATGTACTACACACCTGACGGCCGTTACGCGATCGTCGTGGCGGAGGCGCAGCAGCACTTGGACTTCCGTGACCCGCACACGTGGGCGCTGAAGCATCGGCTCTACGTCAACTGTCCGGGCGTCGACCACATCGACTTCTCCGCCAATGGCGGCTATCTCATCGCGACGTGTGAGTTCTCCGGCCGGTTGGTGAAGGTCAACCTGCACACACGCAAAGTTGTTGGCTACCTCAACTTGCCGAGCTCGAGCCCGCAGGACATCAAGCTCGATCCGACCGGACGCGTGTTCTATGTCGCGGACAAGTACCGCGGCGGAGTCTGGCTGGTGCGTGCGTCGACGTTCAAGCCCATCCGCTTCATGCGCACTGGTCACGATGCGCATGGTCTCTATCCGAGTCGCGACGCGCGTTTTCTCTACGTGACCAACCGCGGATCGGGAAGTGTGAGTGTCATCAGCTTCAAGACGCGGCACATCGTCAAGACGTGGTGGATTCCGGGTGGTGGCACGCCGGACATGGGCAACACGTCACCGGACGGCAAGGTGTTGTGGCTCGCCGGGCGGTACAGCAGCGTCGTCTATGCGATCTCGACGCGAACCGGCAAGCTGCTGGCACGGATCCCGGTCGGCCCGAACCCGCACGGCTTGTGCGTCTGGCCCCAACCAGGTCGCTACTCCCTCGGCCACACGGGCGTGACCCGCTGATTGCACGCTCGGCAGCGTTGTCGCTCGCGCTGCTGGCTGTCGGCTGCTCTTCCGGCAGTCCTGCCGCGACATCAACACGCCCGATCGCGTCTCAGACCACGACGGCGTCCGCCTCCGCGCATCACGACGTCGCGCGCAGTAGTGCGCGGTTGCACGTTCGAGCTGTGGCGACGTTGCCGGTGGGGGTATCACGAACCGTCGCCGTCTACGACAACCGCCGGCTCGTGCTTCTCGGTGGACTCGCACCAGGTGACGTGACGACATCGCGAATTGTCTCGGTCAACCCGTCGACAGGTCACTCGGCGGTCGTGGGTGCGTTACACGAGGCGGTGCACGACGCCGCGGGTGGGTTGCTCGGCGGCATACCTCTCGTCTTCGGCGGCGGTGCCGCGACCGAGGTCGCCGACGTGCAGAACTGGCAGCACGGCCGCAGTCAGGTGGTCGGTCATTTGCCGGTCGGTCGCTCCGACTCCGCTGCTGCGGTGGTGGGTGGGACGGCCTTTGTGGTGGGCGGGTTCGACGGCAGCAGCTTGCGGCGCGACATCCTCGCGACGACGGATGGGCGCCACATCCACGTCGCCGGACGACTGCGCCAGGGTGTTCGCTACCCCGGGGTGGTGGCGTTCGACGGCGCAGTGTGGATCTTCGGCGGCGAGCTCGCAACGACTGATGGCACCAACGGCGGTCCCGAGACGTCAGCGATCCAACGTTTTGATCCGCGCACTGGCCGGACAACTGTCGTCGGCCACCTGCCGCGAGCGATGGGCCACGCGATGGCCTTCGCGCTCGGCGGTGAGCTCTACGTTGCCGGCGGTCGCAGCGCGGGCGTCGCGCGCGACCGCATCCTGCGCATCAACCCGAGCAACGGCCGTGGCACCGGTGTTGGCCGCCTGCCGCACGCCGAGTCCGACGCGGCCGTCGCTGCGTCAGCCGCGACGGTATGGCTCGTCGGCGGCGAAACGAGCGGGCCGACGGAGCCACAACGAACGATTTACGCCCTGACGCTCAGCTGAGTAGTTCGGCTTCTTGTTCGGGGGTGGCGCCGACGCCGGGGCGGGGGTTGTAGGTGCTGTTGGCGCGCGCTTTGGTCACCCAGTCGTAGGTGTCGCGCACCGTGTCCGCGGCCGGGCGCCACGTGAACCCCGCGTTGCGTGCCTTGGTCAGTCCGGCTCGCATGATCGGGTAGTAGTCGGCCGGCACGGTCAACGGCAACAGCGGGTTGACGCCGACCCACTTCACCTCGGGCAGCGGGCCGCCGAGGGCCGAGGCGATGTCCTGCAGCCACTGCGCGAACGTCGGCGCCGGCTCCGGCGCGGTGACGTGGAACGTGTCGACCGTCCCGGCCTCCACTTGCGCGGCAGTGAACGCGCCGAGGTCGCGGCCGTCGACGCCTTGCAGTGGCTGCGCGGCGTCGGCCCCCGCCATCGGCGAACGGCCCTCGGCGACGCGCTCGACCCAGTAGGTGAAGCGATGCGTCGGGTCGTGCGGGCCGATGACAAAGCCAGGGCGTATGACGAGCAGCCGGTCGCCGGCCAGTTCCTGCGCGGCAAGTTCGCAGCCGACCTTCAACTGGCCGTACTTCTCCATGGCGAGCTCGTCGTCCCACGCGGGCTCGAGCAGCGGTGCGTCCTCGCCGAAACCGTCGGTTGCCTGCTGCGCGTCATACACGGAGATCGTCGAGATGAACGTGAAGTGTCCCGTCCGGTCGCCGAGCGTCGTCAGCAGATGACGCACCTGCTTCGGCACGTAGGCACACACGTCGACCGTCGCATCCCATGACCGGCCGGCGAGCGGCGCGAGATCGCCATCGCGGTCGCCGGTGATGTGCTCCGCTTCCGGGAACGCCCCCGGGTCGGTTTGCCCCCGGTTGAACAACGTAACGTCGTGCCCGCGGTCGAGCGCAGCCTGAACGAAGTGCCGACCGACAAACGACGAACCACCGATGACGAGGATGCGCATGCCCGGCACCGTATCGCCGTACCCTCCCGTCGTGGACGGCGAGATGACCCCGTTCGCTCACCGCGTACTCGATGCCGTTGATCGCATCCCGTGGGGGCGGGTGATGTCCTACAGCGACGTCGCCGAGTACGTCGGTGCCGGTGGGGCGCGTGCCGTCGGGACGGTGATGGCGCGATGGGGGAGCGAGGTGCCGTGGCACCGCGTGCTTCACAACGACGGCACGTGCGCGGAGCACAAGGCCGCCCAACAGCTCGCGATGCTGCGCAGCGAAGGTGTCCCGATGCGCGGCCGCACCCGGGTCGACATGGCCAAAGCCCGCTGGGACGGCCACTAGCACGAGAAAGTGTCGGGGCGGCGTGGTGTTATCGACGGCGATGTCCCCGACTCTGACCTATCGGCTTGTCCGGCCGGCGCTCGAGACCCCCCCGGCTCCGCTGCTTGACGATCGGCAGCAGCAGGTTGTCGATCATGCTTCTGGACCCCTGTTGGTCCTCGCTGGGCCGGGCACCGGCAAGACAACGACGCTCGTGGAAGCCGTTGTCGCGCGCGTTGAAGCGGGCGCGGCACCGGATGACGTCCTGGTACTCACGTTCAGCCGCAAGGCGGCAGATGAGCTGCGCGAGCGCATCGCCACCCGGCTCGGGCGGACCGTCGTCGAGCCGGCGGCATACACCTTTCACGGCTTCTGCCACGCGATCGTGCGCGGCTATGCGCCGTTGCCGTCGGGCCAGCCGCCCCGGCTGCTGTCGGGCGCGGAGCGCGAGGTGCGAATCCGCGAGCTGCTCAAGGGCAACGCCGCCGGCGAGGGGCAGACTCGCTGGCCGCGCGAGCTTGCCCCGGCGCTGGCGTTGCGCGGCTTTGCACGCGAGGTCGCGGATCTGCTCGACCGCGCCCGCGAGCGGGGCCTGGACGGCCCCGGCTTAGTCAGCCTCGGCCAGCAGGCGGACAACCCGGCGTGGACCGCAGCCGGCCAGTTCCTGGACGAATACCTCACGGTCCTCGAGGCGCGCGAGGAGCTCGACTACGCCGGTCTGGTCGCGCAGGCCACACATCTTCTCGACGGCGGGGCCGCGGAGCTGCGGACGAGGTTCAGCGGGGTCTACGTCGATGAGTACCAGGACACCGATCCCACGCAGGAGCGGCTGCTGCACCGGCTCGCCGGCGACGGTCGTCAACTCGTCGTTGTCGGTGACCCCGACCAGTCGATCTACGGTTTCCGCGGCGCCGACGTGAACAACATCATCGAATTTCCCAAGCGCTTCCCGCAACGCGACGGATCGCCGGCAGACGTCATCAGCCTTGGCACGTGCCGACGGATGGGCCCCGAGCTGCTCGAGGTCTCGCGCCAGCTTGCCCGGCGCATCCCGCTCGGTGCGCTGACCCGCGAGCGCGACAAACACCGTGGGCTCGTCGCTGCGGGGCCAGCGGCCGATCCCGAGGCGAGCTCGCCACCGGCGCAGATCCGGCTCTATCCGACGGTCGCCGAGGAGGCGACCGCCATCGCCGACGTGCTGCGCCGCGCCCACCTCGTCGACGGGATGCCGTGGGACGAGATGGCAGTCCTGGTCCGCTCCGGGGTGCGCAGCATCGCGGTGCTTCGTCGCGCGCTCGCTGCCGCCGGTGTCCCGGTTTCTGTCGCCGCCGACGAGGTGCCGCTGGCCCGCGACCCCGCAGTTGCACCGCTGCTCGGTGCGTTGCGGGTGGTGGCCGCTCGTGACTGGTCGGCTCTTTCCGCTGATTTGGCCCGCGTGCTGCTGCTCTCGCCGCTCGGCGGCGCAACACCGACGATGCTGCGCGCTTTGGGCCGACGCTTACGTGCGCTCGACCGTGCCGATGGCAAACAGCCGCAGCCATCCGCCGTCCTTGTTCGCGATGCGGTCGCGGATGACCGCGACCTGGTGCTGGTCGAGGACTGGATCGCCGAGCCCGCGCGCCGGTTGTCGCGGCTGCTGACCGAGGCCCGGCGGCTGGTCGCCGAGAAGGCCACCCCGGAAGAAGTGCTCTGGACCCTGTGGAACGGCTCGGGCTGGGGCCGGCGGCTGGCCGGCGCCGCTGCCGCTCCCGGCGCGGCCGGTCGCGCCGCTGACCGGGACCTGGATGCCGTCGTCGCCCTCTTTGAGGCCGCTGCCCGTCTCGAGGACCGGCGACCGCGCGCCGGCGTTTCTGCGCTGCTCGAAGAGATCGAGGCGCAGGAGATCCCGGCCGCCGCGTTGGAGGAGAAAGCCGCCTCCGGCGGCGCCGTACGACTCCTGACCGCACACCGGTCCAAGGGGCTCGAATGGGATCTCGTTGTCGTCGCCGGCGTGCAGGACGGCGTGTGGCCTGATCTGCGCCGGCGCGGGTCGTTGCTGCAGTCGGACGCGGTCGACGCGGAGAAGCCACGGCCGGAGCCGACGCCCGGCTTGCTGCTCGCGGAAGAGCGGCGGCTGTTCTATGTCGCGGTCACGCGAGCTCGCCGGCGTCTCGTCGTGACCGCGGTCAGTGGGGTGGACGACGAGTCCGACCGGCCATCGCGGTTCCTCGACGAGCTCGGGCTGGACGTGCCGCAGACCTACCTCGCCGGCACCGGGCTGCTCGCAGCCGGCTCGCTGGTCGCGCGGTTACGTCGTGCACTCGTCGAAGACAACGTGCCCGATGCCGATCGGGACATAGCCAGCCGGTTGCTTGCCGCGATCGCCTCGGCGATCGACGAGGCGGATCTGCCGTTGGTCCCGGCTGCGCACCCGGATCGCTGGTGGGGCGTCGTCGATCCCTCGGCTGGGGCCGCGCCGGTTCGGCCGCCGGATCGCCGGCTGACGTTGTCCGGCTCGCGGGTGGCCGGGTTCGAACGCTGCCCCCGCCAGTGGTTCCTCGACCACGAGGCGCACGCGCAAGGCGTGTCGACCTCGTCGCAAGGTTTCGGTTCGGTCGTCCACGCCCTGGCCGAAGCCGTTGCCCTCGGCACGGTCGAACCCGATGTCGACGTGCTGATGGCGCAGCTCGACACGGTGTGGCACTCGTTGCCCTTCGACGCGCAATGGCAGCGCGATCGTGAACGTGATGCCGCGCGCGAGCTGCTGGCACGTTTCCTGCGTTGGCATCGCGCTAACACGCGCGAGTTCGTCGGCGCCGAAGTCGCGTTCTCGGTGGAGTACGGCGACGACGTCATGTTGCGTGGTCGTGCCGACCGACTCGAACGCAACGATGCCGGTCAACTCGTTGTCGTCGACTTGAAGACGAGCAAATATCCGCCTAAGGACAAGGATTTGCCGACTGAGCCGCAGCTCGGCTTCTATCAGCTTGCCGTCCGCGAGGGTGCATTCAGTGACGTTGCGCCGGGCGATCCGGGTGGCGCCGAGCTCGTGCAACTGCGCAAGGAAGTGCGCGGCGCGGTGAAGGTCCAGCCCCAGCCCGCGCTCGACACTGAGTGGGTCGACGAGCTTGTTGGTGGTGTCGCGCGCGACATTCGCTCCGAGACATTTCCCGCCCGCCCCAACGACATGTGCGACCGCTGCGCCTATCGCACGTCGTGCCCCGCGGTCGACGCCGGCCGGCAGGTCATCGAATGAAAACTGTTTCGCCAGAACCGACCGGCGCCTATCTGCGCGAGTTGCTCGACGTCGACTTCACTGACGACCAGCTCAAGATTGCGACGCACGAGCTTGCCCCGCAGCTCGTTGTTGCCGGCGCCGGATCTGGCAAGACGATGGTGATGGCTGCGCGCGTCGTACACGCCGTTGCCTATCAAGGCGTTGCGCCCGGCCGCATCATGGGCCTGACGTTCACCAACAAGGCTGCCGGCGAGTTGGCCAGTCGTGTGCGTAGCTCTCTTGCGCGACTGCCCGAGACGCGAAAGCCAAGCGACGATGAAGACGACCAGCCGACAGTGGCGACATACCACTCCTACTCCGCGGCGATCGTGCGCGATCACGCCTTGCGCATCGGGCGCGAGCCCTACACAACGCTGCTGACCGAGGCGACGCAGTGGCAGCTTGCGTTGCGCGTCGTACGTCGTGCGACTGGTCCGTTCGCACATCTGAACTGGACGTCGCCCAGCGTCGCGATGAAGACGATCGCGCTTGCCGGTGAGATGGCAGAACATCTCGCGACTGTCGACGATGTCCGCAGTGTCGACACCAAGGTGATCGAGGCAATCGCCGCGTTGCCGGGTCGAGTGCTCAAGGGCGTCAACGACATCGCTGACGCCGCCCGTGCACGCGACGAGCTCTTGACGCTCGTCGAGGACTATGCGGCGGCCAAGCAGCACTACGACCTCATCGACTATGGCGACCAGGTCGCGCTGGCCGCGCGGATCGCGCAGTCGGCCCCGGCGGTCGGACAGCTCGAGCGACGCCGGTTCGAGCTCGTGGTGCTCGACGAATATCAGGACACCGGTGTGTCGCAGCGGTTGCTGCTCGCCGAGCTGTTCGGCGGCGGGCATCCGGTCACCGCGGTTGGCGACCCCAACCAGGCGATCTATGGCTGGCGTGGCGCGTCGGTCGGCAACCTGCTGCGCTTCGGCGCGCACTTCCCGCGCTGTGACGACGAAACCGTGACAGCGCAACCGCTCATGACGAGCTTCCGCTGTGGCGGGCGCATCCTCACGGCGGCCAACGCCGTCGCCGACGGCATCGGTCGCGGCGGGAGCCGACGACCTGCGCTGACGGTCCCGAAGCTGTCGGCCATGCCCGGCGCCGAAGACGCCGGCGAGGTGATGCTCGCCCGGCTCGAGACGGACCTCGACGAAGCCGGTTGGGTGGCCGACCAGCTCGCCGCGGAGCTCGACCGTGGCACGGCCGCCGGCGCGATGGCCGTACTCGTCCGTCGGCGCATCGACTTCGCCCGGCTACATCACGCGTTGGTCGAGCGGGACATCCCGGTCGAGGTTGTCGGTCTCGGTGGACTCATCGAGATGCCGGAGGTCGCCGACGTCGTGGCGACGTTGTCGCTCCTCGTCGACCCCACCGCGAACGCTGCTGCGATTCGGCTCCTGACCGGTCCGCGTTGGCGCATCGGTGTCCGCGATCTCGCCGCACTCGGCCGTCGCGCGGACTTCCTCGCGACTTGGTCCCCGGGGGAGGACTCGTCGGAGCCGGAGGTGTCGGCCGGCCTCGACCATGCCTTGCAGCAAGTGACCGAGTCCGTCGACCCGGTCGACATCGCGGCCTTGCTCGACGCGATCGACTCACCCGGGTCACCGGAGGCATACTCGCCCGAGGCGGTCGAACGACTCCGCGCCTTCCGCGCCGAACTCTCCGTCCTTCGACAGTTGGTCGGCCAACCGCTCGTCGACCTCGTCACCGAGGTCGTGCGCACCATTGGCCTCGACGTCGAGATCGAGGCAGAGACCGAACGCGTCGCGGTCGCGCGCGCCGCCAACCTTGCCGCGTTCATCGACCATGCCGCCGGCTTCACCGGGCTCGAGGGCGAGAGCGACTTGCCCGCGTTCCTCGCCTACCTCACGGCATCGGCTGACGCCGAGAACGGTCTCGACGTCGGTGCCGTGTCGACCGCCGACACGGTCAAGCTGATGACGGTGCATAAAGCCAAGGGCCTGGAGTGGGATGTTGTCGCCGTCCCGGGACTGGTGCAAGACGTCTTCCCGTCCAATCGCGGCCGCCGGCCCTGGACGCGCGCCGCCGAGGTCATCCCGTTCGAGGTCCGCGGCGACGAGGTCGACCTGCCGACCCTGACGGCGTATGACGGACCGTCGCTCAAGGCCTTCGAGGAAGACTGCAAGTCCGACGACCAGGACGAGGAGCGTCGCCTCGCCTACGTCGCGTTCACCCGGCCGCGGCGGTTGTTGCTCGCCAGCGGCTATTGCTGGACGCGAACGCGGATGTCTGCGTGCCAGCCGTCGACGTTCCTCGCCGAGCTGCGCGCACTCGATGAGCCAGCGGTATCGGTCAGCTGCTGGTGTGACGACCCCGCCGATGAAGCGGGCAATCCGCTGACGGCGGAGGCTTCGGCCGACGTCACATGGCCCGCTCCGCCGGACGCCGGCCGGATGTCCGCGCGTCGCCGCGCCGCCGAGCTGGTGCGCGTCGCGATGGCCGACCGATTCGCCGGCCAGCAGACGTTGGACCTGCGCGAGGACGGGCAGCTCACCTGGGCGGAGGAGACGGCGCTGCTCATCGAGGAGCTGCGGGCCGACCGACGGGGGGTTGTCGATGTGGCGCTGCCGCGCCGGCTGACCGCCAGCCAGGTCGTGGCACTGGCGCACGACCCGGACGAACTCGCGCGCATGCTTGCGCGGCCAATGCCGGCCAAGCCGGTGCCGCAGGCGCGGCGGGGCTCTCGCTTCCACAAGTGGGTCGAGCAGCTGTATGGCGCCGTACCTCTCCTCGAGCCCGATGACCTGCCGGGTGCGACCGACGCCGACATCAGCGACGACGAGCTCGAGCAGTTGCAGCAGAAGTTCCTCGCCGATGGCTGGGGTGAGCGTCAGCCCGTCGCGATCGAGCAGCCGTTCGAGCTGGTCGTCGGCGGGCGGCTGGTGCGCGGGCGCATCGACGCCGTCTACGCCGATGAGGACGGCTTCGATGTCATCGACTACAAGACCGGCGCGATCCCCGCAGACTTCGAGGCCGCGTCGCTCCAGCTGTCCGTCTACCGGCTGGCCTGGGCGGACCTGCGCGGCGTCGATCCGAGCTCGGTCAGGGCGGGATTCCTCTACGTGAAGACCGGCATGCTCAAGCGTCCGGATCGGCTCCTGGCGCGCGAGGAACTGGCGGCGTTGTTCGCCGGATCGTGAACCTAACCAGTTGCGAAGGCCCTCTAAGCGGAAGCAAGGAGATCGACTACGACGGCGCGATGGTCGGACAGCGCAAGCTCGACGACTTCGGCCTCGTATGCGTGACCGACCAGACCGCGGGCCAGCACATGATCGAGCTGCAACGTCGGGTGATTGGCCGGATAGGTCGGCGCGTCGATGAGCCGTCGCCATGTGGCCAGCGACCGCGGCAGCTCATTGGGCATGTTGAGGTCGCCGAGGAGGACCTGAGGCTCGGGCATGCCGGTGAGCTGCGCGAGCAGTCGACGTAGCTGGATGGCGTTCCATCCCGGCACGAACGACAGGTGTGTGGTCGTCACGGTCAGCGGACCCGTCGAGCCCTCGACGACAACTGAGGCGGCGACACGTGGCTCGTCCTTGGTGAGGATCCACCGACCGTCAGTGGTCCGGATCGGTGAGCGCAGCGGCAACGCCGGCAGCCGGAACTCCCGCCAGTCGCTCACCGGCAGCCGACTCAGCATGGCGATGCCGTATGCCGGTCCGGCGGAAGGCCGGGCCGGGTCGGCCGGCGTATAGGCCCGACCCGGGGTGCCGTTGATCGCGGGGACGAACCGCGCCCACACCGCGCCCATGGCGTCCGCCGCAACCGCGGTCTGGTCCGTGCTCCCGGACCGGGCCTGGTGACGGTCGACCTCCTGCAGCGCCAGCACGTCGGGGTCGAGGGCCTTCACGGCTGAATGCAACCGGTCGGCATCGATGACGCCGTCGCCGACGGTGCGGCCGTGCAGGATGTTGAAGGTCGCGAGCCGCACCCCACTAGTGTCCCCACCATGCCGACGGGCGCATCCCCGAGCACGCCAGCGCTTTCGCGTACGGCGGTTGACCGCGCCGCCGAGCGGCGCAAGGACGACGGCTGGCTCGCCGATGCGTGGACGTCCGGACGGCTGTTGCTCATCGACAACGAGCGGCGCGTGGCGATCGAGGACGAGGGGCTGCTCTACATCGATACTGCCGGTTACGAGGGCGAGCGTTACTTCCTCGGAGTTGACGCCAACGGCACGTCGTACTGGGCCGGCGTCGGCGAGCTGCCGCGCAAGCTCGGTGCGCGACCGGCAACGATCCGCGACATCGGCGCGACCCTTTCTGACCTTGACGCGGGGCTCTATGTCACCGCCGTCGGCCTCGCCAACTGGCATGCGACACATGTGCGGTGTCCGCGTGATGGTCATCCCACCGAGCCGGTGAAGGCAGGTTGGGTACGACGGTGTACCCACGAGGGAAGCGAACACTTTCCGCGGACCGACCCGGCCGTCATCGTGCTCGTGCATGACGGGGGCGACAGGTGCCTGATGGGGCGCCAGCCGGTGTGGCCTCCTGGTCGCTACTCGACCCTCGCCGGGTTCGTCGAGCCGGGGGAGTCGCTCGAGCAGGCGGTCGCTCGCGAAGTGCTCGAGGAGAGTGGCGTTGTCGTCGACGACATCGTTTATCGCGGCAGCCAACCGTGGCCGTTTCCTGCCTCGTTGATGCTCGGCTTCGACGCACGAGTGGTCGGCGGTGAGGCGGCCGTTGGCGATGACGAACTCGAGGACGTGCGGTGGTTCTCGCGGGACGACTTGCGGCGTGGTGAACCGTTGCTGCCGCCGCCGGCGTCGATCGCGCACTGGCTCATCACTGGCTGGCTCGAGCGCGGCTGAGCCGTCGCATGCTGGAGCAGAGTCACAAGCGGCTGTTGTGGCTTCTCGCGATTGCGTGCTTCAGCGAGGGTTACGACTTCGCGCTGCTGACGGTCGCGCTGCCGCAGATCCGCGACACGTTTCATCTCTCGCATGCGCATGCCGACCTCTGGATCGCGTTGCTCTATCTCGGTGCGTTGCCGGCACTCGCCTGGGGCCGACGTGCCGACCAGCACGGCAGGCGCTCGGTGCTGCTGATCGCGATCGTCGGATACACACTCGCGGCTGCGGTGACGGCGGCGTCGCCGTCGATCGAGTTCTATGTCGCCTGCCAGTTCGTGGCGCGTTGCTTCATCGCGACCCAGGTGGCCATCGCATGGACAATGGCAGCCGAGGACCTGCCGGCGGAGCGCCGCGGGCTCGGGTTCGGCGTCCTCGCGCTGGCTAGTGCGATAGGGACCGGGTTCTGCGCGATCGTCCAGGCGGTTGTGCTGAGCCCGTTGAGTGCGTCATGGAGATGGCTCTATCTGCTGGCGTTGCCGTTCCTCCTCGTCGTGCTGTTCTTGCGACGCGAGCTGCCGGAGAGCGGTCGCTACCTCGCGCTCGAACGGCGGATCGGCTCGTCGGCTCCCGCGTCCTTGTTGTTGCGCCGGCCCTACATCGGGCCGTTGCTGGCTGTGTGCGTGGCCGTGCTGTTGTGCAACCTCACGACAGAGGCGACGGTGTTTTCGATCGACTTCTTGGAAAAGGATCGGCATCTGTCGTCGTCGGCGGCGAACCTCCTGCTGGTCGCGGCCGGTGCGGTTGCCTTGCCAGTGCTGACACTGTCCGGTCGACTGAGCGACCGCATCGGACGAAGACGCGTATGCGTCGCCGGGCTCGTCATACAGGCCGGTGGTTTGTTGGTGTTCTTCATCGTGGCGCGCGGCACCGTGCAGCTCGGCCTTTCGCTTGGTCTGGTGTATCTCGGGCTGTTCGCTGCATGGACAACCGGCAACGCGTTTGCGGTCGAGATGTTCCCGACGGCGTTGCGGGCCGGCGCCAGCTCGGCGGCGGCTATTGCGAAGCTGCTCGGCCAGTCGGCAAGCTTCGCGATCGGGGCGGCGTTGTTGACAGTGACGCACCGATCGAGCACGACGGTCAGCGTCCTGATCATCGGCCCGTTGCTCGGCGCGCTGTTGATCGCGTTTCTGCTTCCCGAAACGAGTCGCCGCGAGCTGACGGATCTTGTGCCCCTTGCTGCTGAACCGATTACCGTCGATACATGACCAGCCCAGACCGTGCTCGCGTCCGCCTCGCGGAGATCAGCGCGCGTGCCTACGAACATCCCGCCGATCCGTGCCGCGCTGACGGCCTTGCGCAAGGCACGCGGCTTCGACCAGATACTGCGTTGGCTGTCGGGGCTGTTCGCCGGGCGCGCGCCGCGGCTGCTCGCGCTTGCCTCGACAGTGCGCGTTGACGCTCGTCAGTTCCCCGACATTCATCGACTGGTTCAGGACGGCGCGTCCATCCTCGACCTGCCCGAGGTGCCGGAGACGTTTGTCAGCAACGACCCGCGGCCGAATGCGATCACCATCGGCATCGACCACCCGTTCCTCATCCTGACCAGCGGCTTGGTCGATCTCATGGACGAGGAAGAGCTGCGCTTCGTCATCGGGCATGAGCTCGGGCACGTCCTGTCCGGGCACGCCGTCTATCGATCGATGCTCGATCTGCTCCTGTCGCTGTCGCGCCGCGTCTTCTTCCTGCCGGTCGGCTACCTCGGTCTCCGCGCGCTGCTGACAGCGCTCGAAGAGTGGCATCGCAAGTCGGAGCTCTCGTGCGACCGCGCCGGCGTGCTGGCCGGGCAAGACCCTGCCGCAGCGCTGCGGGCGCAGATGAAGATGGCCGGCGGTTCGCGGCTCGCGGAGATGGACATCACCGCGTTCCTCGAGCAGGCGCGTGAGTACGACGCGCAGGGCGACCTGCGCAACGGCGTACTCAAGCTGCTGTCACTGGAAGGTCAGCTGCATCCGTTCGCCGTTCTTCGCGCTGCTGAGCTGCGGAAGTGGGTCGACGAGGGCGACTATCAAACGATCCTGTCGGGCGACTACCAGCGACGCGGCACCGAGGACGAGCAGTCGGTCAGCGACGACGCGCGTGACGCGGCGCGTTCCTACAAGCAGACGATGGACGAGTCAGCCGACGCGTTCATGCGCGTCATCCGCACGATCGGTGAAGAAGCCGCGTCCGTCGGCCAGCGCGTCGCCGACCGCGTCCGCGGCGACTCACCCAACTAAAAACACTGTTGAGTGCGACGAACATCGCCGTTAGTGGGCCAATAACGGCCACTTTCGTCGCACTCAACGAGGTGTCTAGACGGGGAGGCCTTCGCGGGTTTTGTCGGTGAGGGTTGGGCCGCCGGCGAAGGCTTGCGCGATCGACATCCATTCGGCCGCGACTGGGCCGGTCACCTCGAGCGCGGTGTCGGCGACGTGGCGGCGTTGGGTGACGACGAGGCAGAACTCGACTGCGCTGCCGGTGACACGGTCGGGGGCCGCCGGATCGCCCCATGTCCACGAGTCGCCGTCCGGTCCGGTGAGCTCGACGTAGATGTCGCCCTCGGTCGCGGCTTGGCCGCGCACTGCGTAGGAGAACCCGCGGGTCCGCACCCCGAGGTGGCAGATGTGACGCAGCCGGTTCGTCGGCTCGCGCGTCACACCGAGCCCATCCGCGATGTCCTGTCCGTGCGCCCAGTACTCCATCAGTCGCGCGGTCGCGAACGATGCGGGTGACATCGGCGGCCCGTACCACGGCACCTTCGTCGCCGGGTCGGCCGCGCGCAGCGCTGCGAGCAGGTCAGAGCGGGTACGGCGCCATACGGCCGGCAGTTCGTTACTGAGTGCCTTGCCGTCGGTCAGCGACGTCGCCATGTAGGCGTCCTGGTCGGCGAGTAGCCGCTCGATGATGCGGGCGAACTCGTCCGGGTCGACAAGTGCGGTCGTCGCCTCGCGGTCGAAGAACCACAGGTGCGCGACCGTGTCGCCGATCGTCCAACCCTCGGCGGGAGTGGGCAGTGATAAGTCTGCGCCGGCAATGAGCGCGTCGACGCTCGCATGCTCAGCCGCAAGGTCGTCCAGCAGTGCACTCATGTCGGTCGCCACGCCTGGGACCGTAACAAGCGGAAGCCGGGGGACGGGTTAGCGGCGCCCGGCCAGTTCGGGGGGGAGTGGCACCGACGGGTCGCTGGCGGACGCGATCACCATCCGCGCGAGGTCGTGGACCTTCTTGCCGCGCGACCGCGCGGCCTTGCGCAGCCGCTCGAACGCCGACCGCGGCGACAGGCGCTGGCGCTCCGCGATGACACCGATCGCCTGCTCGACGACCACCCGGGCCGCGAGGGCGTGCTCGAGTTGTCGTACCGCGAGTTGCAGCCGCTCGACCTCGCTGAGCTGGCTGTGCTCGTTCTTCGCCGGTCGGGCCGGCGCCCGTTCGGTCTCGGCGAGCAGGTCGGCGAGCACCATTGCGCTGGTCAGGTCGTCCTCGGTGGTCGAACCGACCTGCCAACCCTCGGGGGTCCGGCGTACGACGACGGCGCTCGTCGTGTCCGCCACGTGCGCCTCGATCACGCCTGCGAGGGTGCGGAGGAGCTGGAGGGACTGCGCCGGCACCGGCACATGACGGCGATCGATCCCGCACAGGGTGCCGACGACGCGGCCGTCACTCGCGTGGATGGGAACGCCCACGTATGACGTGATGCCGAAGGTCTCCCGATCGGGTACGTCCTTGTAATTCGGATCGTTGGCCGCGTCGTCGGTGGAGGAGGCGGCGCCGGCGAGAAGCCGGTGGCAGAACGAGTCGGCCCGCGGCATTCTCATGCCCTCGGTGACACCGGGAAGGTCGCCGAGCACCCGCTCGAAGGCGAACTCTTCCTCGGATAGGCCGCCGACGAAAACGACTTCCATCCCCAGCAGATCGGAGGCCGTCGACAGGGCAGCGCCGACCGCCGGGTGGTGGAGATCGGCCCCGATCATCCGCTAATGGTGCCGGATCGGCGTCGCTCGCGCCGGAGGTTGGTCAAACCCTCAGGTAAGAACGCCCTGTCTTGAGCGGATATCAGGCGGCGCGGAGCGCGCTCAGCAGGTCCGGCAGCGCCGGGTTGGTGAGCGTGGTTCCGTCGGGGAGAACGATCGTCGGCACGGTGGCGTAGCCCCCGTTGATGCTCATGACGTAGTCGGCCGAGGCGGGGTCCTCCTCGATGTCGACCTCGCGAAACTCGATCCCCTCGCGTTCCAGCGCCCGCTTGAGGCGAGTGCAATATCCACACCACGGTGTGCTGTACATCGTGAGCACGTCTGTCCCCGTCACGGTCGTTCTAACCAGCGGCACTGTCAGGATGTTCCAATGCCCCCCGACGTCCTCGCCGAGCTCGACCCTGAGCAGCGACAGGCCGCGGAAGCGGTGCGGGGACCAGTGTGCATCTTGGCCGGTGCGGGCACCGGTAAGACCCGGGCCATCACGCACCGGACGGCCCACCAGGTCCTGACCGGCGTCGTCCCCGCCGACCAGATCCTCGCGGTCACGTTCACCACGCGCGCCGCGGGGGAGATGCGCTCACGGTTGCGGTCGCTCGGCGTCGGCGGCGTGCAGGCCCGGACGTTTCACTCGGCGGCCTTGCGGCAGCTGCAGTATTTCTGGCCGCGGCTCTCCCAGGCTGCCCGGCCCGCGATCATCGACAGCAAGCTTCCCTCGATCCGCGCGGCTGCCGCTCGCTCGCGGGTGGCCATGGATCCCACGAAGCAGCGCGACGTGGCCGCCGAGATCGAGTGGGCCAAGGCGGCGCTGGTCACCCCGGACTCGTATGCCGCGGCCGCCACACGCGGCGGCCGACAACCACCGCTCGAGCTCGCCACCGTGCAGCGGATCTTTGCCGACTATGAGGACGTCAACGCTGAACGCGGCCAGCTCGACTTCGAGGACATGCTGCTGCTGACGGCCGCCGCGATCGAGGAGCATCCGGCGATCGCGTTCGAGGTCCGCGACCGGTACCGGCACTTCGTCGTCGACGAATACCAGGACGTCAACCCGCTGCAACAGCGATTGCTCGATGCGTGGCTCGGTGAACGCGAGGACGTCTGCGTCGTCGGCGACCCCAACCAGACGATCTACTCGTTCACCGGCGCGTCGCCGTCATACCTGCTCGAGTTCCCGAAGCGCTTCCCGGACGCCGCGGTTGTGCGGCTGGTGCGGGACTACCGCTCGACCGAGCAAGTCGTCGCGGTCGCCAACCGGCTGCTGCCGGAGTCGCGGCTGCGCGCGCAGGCCGGCGACGGTCCTGAGGCGACGATTCACGCGTATGACGACGAGCCGGCGGAAGCTGCGGCGACGGTGGAGCGCATTCTGCGTCTGACCAAAGCGAATGTGCCGCTGCGCGAGATGGCCGTGCTCTATCGGGTCAACGCGCAGTCGGAGGTCTACGAGGCGGCGCTGGCGGAAGTCGACGTGCCCTACCTGGTCCGTGGCGGCGAGCGCTTCTTCGACCGCGCTGAGGTGCGGCAGGCGATGACGGTCCTGCGCGTGTCGGCGCAGGCGGAGCGGGATCGGTATGACGCGATTCCGCTGCCCGACGCCGTAACGGACGTCTTGCGCGCCGTCGGGCTGACCGACGAGCCGCCGCCGGGGCGTGGCGCCGAGCGCGAGAAGTGGGATGCCCTGCGGGCGCTGGTTGGCCTGGCCGAGGAGGTCGCGAGCGCGAGCCCCGACGCTGACCTCGAGACGTTGTCAGTCGAGCTCGCGCACCGCGCCGAGGCGCAGCACGCACCGGCGGTCGAGGGTGTGACGCTGGCGTCGCTGCACGCGGCCAAGGGCCTCGAGTGGGACGCAGTGTTCCTCGTCGGGCTCGTCGACGGCACGCTGCCGATCACCTATGCAACGACGCCCGACCAGGTGGCCGAGGAGAAGCGGCTGCTCTATGTCGGCATCACGCGGGCGCGTCGGCACCTGGCGCTGTCGTGGTCTGCGGCGCGCGCCGCGGGGGGTCGACGGTCGCGGAAGCCGAGCCGGTTCCTCACGGCCTTGGATCCGGACGCCGGGCGCGCACGCGCGGCGGCCGGCGCGGGCCAGCCGGGCGCCGGCAAGAAGGCCAAGGCGACTGACGCGCTTGGCCCGGAGGACGAGCCGGTGTTCGAAGCGCTGCGGGAATGGCGACGGAAAACTGCGGAGGAGGCCGCGATGCCGCCATACATCGTGTTCAGCGACCGGACGCTCGTGGCGATCGCGCAGGCCCGGCCATCGACGCCGTCAGAGCTGCTCGCCATCTCGGGGGTCGGGGCGAGGAAGCTCGAGGAGTGGGGCAGCGCGGTGCTTCAGGTGATCGCTACACCGAGCTAGCGGAGAACGTGTCGCAGTCGCTGATCGATCCGCCGGACAGGCCGCGCTGGAACCAGTGCATCCGCTCCGCCGAGCTGCCATGTGTCCAAGTGTCCTGGTTGACCCGCTGACCCGCCTCTTTCTGTAGCCGGTCGTCGCCGACGGCAGCAGCCGCGTCGAGCGCCTCGTTGAAGTCGCTCGGGTCCGGCTGGGCGCTCGTGTGCGCGGCCCAGACGCCGGCGTAGCAGTCGGCCTGCAGCTCTAGGCGCACCGAGAGGGCGTTGGCGTTCCCGCGGTTCTGCTGCTCGGCCCGGTAGACGCGGTCGGAGGTGCCGAGCAGGTTCTGCACGTGGTGGCCGAACTCGTGGGCGATGACGTACGCCTGAGCGAAGTCGCCGGGCGCGCCGAACCGGTCGCGCAGCTCCTGGAAGAAGCCCAGGTCGAGATAGACCTTGCGGTCGGCCGGGCAATAGAACGGCCCGACGGCCGAGTTGGCGGGGCCGCATCCGCTCGACGTGGCGTCCGTGTAGAGCACGAGCTTCGTGTCCTGGTAGTGCCGCCCGGAATTGGCGAAGATGTCCGACCAGGTCGCCTGGACGTCGTTGACGACCGCGGTGACGAAGCACGCGGTGTTGGTCTGTGCGCCATTCGGACAGTTGAGCGGTTGGGAGTCGGTCGAGGTCGCGGACGGTGCCTCGAGCTGGCGGAGCACGTCGGCACTATTGCCGCCGCCCGCGAGCGTGAAGACGATGGCGAGCACGACGCCGACGATGCCGAGCCCGCCGCCGCCGATCGCTACGCCGCGGCGGGAGCCGCGCCGATCCTCGATCTGAGAGGTGTCCACGTTCCCGCGCAGGCGCATGGCTGCGATCTACCCCCAGACTCGGCTCCCTGCGCAAGGTCTCCGGCGCAAGGATCTGGCCGCTTCACCGCAAGCTTTGTCGCAAGTTGGCAACGAGGCCAAATAAATGCTTGGCCATTGCACTGGACCGACGCTATGGTTCGGGCTCGTGACGGTCGTCGTCCATGGAGGAGGTGCCTGATGTCCAACACATACGTGGTCATCACGCGCTTCCGCATGCCGTGGATCGGCTGCGAGGCGCTTACGAGCGCGCGTATGGCCACGGCGCACACGGCCGTCGTCTCGGCATACCAGCCGTCGAACGACTCCCGCAATGCCGCCAAGGGTGGCGCAGGCGCCTGGGGACCCCCGGTTTGACAGACAAACAAAACCGGCGAACTCCAGGCCGCGGCACCCGAAAGGGTCCGCGGCCTTTCTGTTTCCCGACTACCGATTCGATCCGCACCGGCGGGTGCGGAGAGCCCCACAAGGAGGTGGAGCCGATGTCCTTGACCGCCGTGGTCGACCGAGTTGTCGAGCAGGCCCTTCCCTGCCATTTCGTCGACCCTGACCTGTTCTTCGCCGAGGCACCGGTTGATGTTGAGCGCGCGAAGGCGCTCTGCATTGACTGCCCGGTCCGCGACACGTGCCTCGCCGGGGCTCTCGCCCGTCGGGAGCCGTGGGGAGTGTGGGGCGGACAGCTCGTCGTGCAGGGCGTCGTGGTGCCGCGCAAGCGGCCCCGTGGCCGTCCGCGCAAGGACGAGGTAGCCGCCTAAACCATGAACACAGACAACGACTTCTCAGGAGAACTTCACATGATGCTGCTCAACGAATCGCTCGCACTCGAGCGAATGCAGGACAGGCGCCACCGCGCCGTCGCCGACGAAAGACTGCGCCAGGTCGTAGTCGCCCGCCGGCTCGCTGCAGCCCGCAAGCTGCAGCGGCGCGCCAACGCCGCCTCCCGCCGGGCCCGTGCGCTGATGCTCAGCGTGTAGGGGTGAACGGCACCCGATGGCCGTCTGACCAGGCTGTGACCTGGGCAGACGGCCATCGATTTGTAAGGTCCTCTTGTGACGACGACTGCGAGTACGACGCTGCGTGACCGCGCAGTCGAGGTCTTGTGCGATCCGGCGCTGAGGCACGTGGTCGATCTCATCGCTTATGTCGATGACGGCGCGATCGTGGTCGCGAACGCTGGTGGTCTTGCGCGGCTCGGCGCCGATGCGACGGAGGTCGTCGCCGGGCGGAACCCTGTCCTCGACCAGGACCCGCTGGCCTTCACGCCGCTAACGGCGGAGCTGGCGGATGTCTCGCCACCGAATGAGCGCAACTCCTACCCGGACGCGCATCGCCGGTTGGCATCGTTGTTCCGCGCGCCCGCGGCGCCGGACATCGCGGTCGTACACACCGGCTCGCACTACTGGCCCGACAAGGGTGGTCATCGCGGTGAACATGGCTCGCTCAACGTTGTCCAGTCGCGCGCGCCCCTGATCCTGTCGGGAGCCGGCGTGACCGAGCGCGGGTTCCTTGCGGCATCGGCACGAACTATCGACGTGGCACCGACCTTGGCGTGGCTAGCCGGAGTGCCGCTGGGCCAGCTGTCCGACATGGAGGGCGCCGCACTTGTCGACGTACTCGTGCCTGAAGCCCGCCACGTCATCGGGTTGTTGTGGGATGGCTGCAACTCCAACTCGCTCTATGCGCTTGCCAAAGCCGGTGAACTGCCCAATGTCGCGCGTTTGCTGTCGCAGGGTTGCGCATTCGTCGGCGGAGCGATCGCAGAGTTTCCGAGTGTGACGCTGGTCAACCACACGTGCGCATTGACGGGTGTCGGGCCTGGCCGGCACGGCATCGTCAACAACGCCTACTTCGACCGTGCGACCGCTGCGCAGCGGCTGACGAACGATGCGCGCACATGGCACCGGTGGGCGGAGTGGCTGCACGACGGAGTGCGCACGGTGTTCGAGCGCATCGATGAGCCGACCGCGTGCGTGAACGAGCCGGCGGACGCGGGCGCTGACTATTCGACGTTCGAGCTCGTGCGATCCGCGGGTCACAGCGATGGCGCGAAGTCGATGAACTCGATGCTGCCGGATCCGAGTGTCGACATGCTCGCGACTCAGGAGTATGTCGGAACCGACCCGGACTATGCGTGGTCGTCATCGGTTGATGCGATCGGTCTCGAGCAGATGCTGTCGTTGTGGCCGTCGCTGTCGGAGGCGCCACGGCTGACGTGGTGGAACAACCTGTTGCCCGACACCGGGCATCACGCCGGCGGCCCGCATTCGTCTGTGGCACATGCGTCGATGCGTGACGCCGATGCGCGGTTGGGTGTCTTGCTCGACCACTTGGAGAAGATCGGCGCGCTCGACCAGACCACGATTCTGCTGACCAGCGACCACGGTTCGGAAGGCGCTGACCCCGAGTGTGTCGGCGACTGGGACGAGCCGCTCCACGCAGCGGGGATCGAGTTTCGCGACGAGGCCTACGGCTTCATATACCTGGGGCATTCTTAGCCGCTCAGTCGGTCCGAATCTGCCTTCTGACGTGGCTGTCGCGTGAATGGTTCCGGCCTGCCCGAGCGGGCCTGTTCCGGTTGGCTGAGCGCCGAGTCAGGCGCCCGATGTCAGGCGGTCCGGTGGCGCCAGAGCTTGAGCAG